>Ga0233425_10001780_pt1 | contig 45704 bp, 53 predicted proteins | sample Watercolumn_Towu_2_FD_181712 | JGI IMG/M metagenome (GOLD analysis project Ga0233425, IMG submission 181712) | Freshwater microbial communities from Lake Towuti, South Sulawesi, Indonesia - Watercolumn_Towuti2014_140_MG | ecosystem: Environmental > Aquatic > Freshwater > Lake | place...
CTCCACCGTCCAGGGCGCCATCAGCCCAAGCAATTGCCGATACAACTCCACGCTGTCCATCGCACGTCCTCCTTGCAGACCGTGCGCAACAGCGTACTACTGACCCACAGAGATGTCTGAGGAACCGAAAACATAATGTTCGATCCAGAGGAGGCAAGACCATGCCGTTCTTGAAAGTATTGCTTTGCGCCGCGCTGGCCTACGTTGCCGCGGCGGCGCACGCGGAACCCGGCGTCACCGACGGCACCATCCTCGTCGGCCAGTCCGCCGCATTCTCCGGGCCGGCCCAGGAGCTGGGGCTGGAGATGCGCCAGGGCGCCAAACTGGCCTTCGACGCCGTGAACGCGCAGGGCGGCATCAACGGACGCAAGATCCAGCTCGTCACCCATGACGACGGCTACGAGCCGGACCGCGCCGCCACCAACACGAAGAAGCTGATCAACGAGGACAAAGTGTTCATGCTGTTCGGCTATGTCGGCACGCCGACCAGCCAGGCGGCGCTGCCCGTCTTCACCGAAGCCAGGGTGCCCTTCTTCGGCGCCTTCACCGGCGCGCAGCTGCTGCGCGAACCCTTCAACCGCTACATCTTCAACGTGCGCGCCAGCTACTTCGACGAGACGGAGAAGATCGTCGAGCAGCTGGTGTCGGTCGGCACGAAGAACATCGCCGTGTTCTACCAGAACGACGCCTACGGCAAGGCCGGACTCGCCGGCGTGGAGCGCGCGCTCGCCAAGCGCAACATGAAGATGGCCGCCACCGGCACCGTCGAGCGCAACACCGTCGAGGTCGCGGCCGCGGTGAAGACGATCCATGCCGCCCATCCCGACGCGGTGGTAATGGTCAGCGCCTACAAGTCGGTCGCCGCCTTCGTCAAGGCCATGAAAAAAGCCGGCAGCGCCACGCAGTTCCACAATGTGTCCTTCGTCGGCAGCCGCCCGCTGGCGAAGGAGCTCGGCGCCGAAGGCACCGGCGTCGCCATCTCGCAGGTGATGCCCTTCCCCTGGAGCGGCAACGTCCCCATCGTACGGGATTACCAGAAGGCGATGAAGGACAGCGGCGCCAAGGACCTGTCATTCACTTCGCTCGAGGGCTACATCGCCGCGCGCATCCTCATCGAGGGCCTCAAGCGCACCGGCAAGGACCTCACGCGCGAGAAGCTGATCGCGGCGCTCGAGGGCATGAGCAAGATCGAGGTGGGCGGCTTCCCGGTGGCTTTCTCGCCGAAGAGCCACGACGCCTCGACCTTCGTCGACCTCACCATCATCGGCAAGGACGGCAACTTCATGCGCTGAGCTCAGTGCCGCTCCCAGCGGCCGTGATGCTCGCGCCAGCCGTCGCCATGCCGCTCCCAGCGGTGCGGCTCCCAGCGATGGCCGTGGCGCGGCGGCGACCAGTGCCCGGGCACCCAGTGGTGCGCCCGGCCGTTCCAGCCCCAGTAACCGCCGATCCAGAAGTGGCCCGGATAGGGCGCCACGCCGACCACCTCGACGCGCGGCGGCGGCGGCGCGACATACACCGGCTCGTAGCGCACCTGCGGAGGCGGGCCGGCGGGGGCCACGACGCAGCCGGACAGGGCAAGGGTGGACAGGGCCGCGGCCATCAGGGCTAGGCGCGGCAGGCGTAGCGTTTTCATCACGGTTCTCCGTTTCGTCCGCGCCGACATCGGCGCAGGGCTGGGGTGGTTCGTGATGAGAGAAACGCGCGATGCGGCAGCCGGTGACGCCGACTTTGTAACGACATGTTGCCGACGGCACGCCGGCTAACAATTGCTCACCGGATATCAAAAAAAACGGAGCCCGCAGCCTCCGCCATGTTCGTGTGCGCAACAGATATTTCAGCGGATCTGGCGCTCGACCTGGTCAAGGTAGGTCTCCCAAGGAGCGACGTTCTCGCGCGAAAGGAAGGAAGGCAGGGTGCGGGGCATTGTCCTAGACGACCTTGTCCGGCAGCCAGGTGACGATGCCCGGAAACACGGTGATGATGACGATGGCGAGCAGCAGCATGAAGAAGAACGGCAGCGACGCCCACGCGACATAGTTGCCGTCCTTGCCCGTCATCGTCTGCAGCACGAACAGGTTGAAGCCGAGCGGCGGCGTCACCTCGGCAATCTCGACGAGCAGCACGATGAAGATGCCGAACCAGACGAGGTCGATGCCGGCCCGCTGCACGATAGGAATGACCACCGAGGTGGTGAGCACGATCATCGAAATGCCGTCGAGCGCCGTGCCGAGCAGCAGATAAATCAGGCAAAGCACGCCGATCAGCGTGAACTTGTTCAGCTCCATGGAGGCGACCCATTCGGCCAGGGCGCGCGGCACGCCGGTGAAGCCCATCGTCACGGTCAGGAACGAGGCGCAGCCGAGGATGAACATGATCATGCAGGACATGCGCGTGGCGCCAAGCAGGCTGTCGGCGAAATTGCGCCAGGTCAGGCTGCGGTTCCAGGCTGCCACGCCAAGCGCGCCGATGACACTGAAGGCGGCCGCCTCGGTGGCGGTGGCGTAGCCGGCGACCATGACCCAGATGACGAAGATCGTCAGCGTCGCGACCGGAATCAGGTTGCGCGAGGCCGAAATTTTCTGCGCCAGGGTCAGCGGCGCTCCGGCGGGCGGCGTGCGATCGGGATGCCGCAGCGCCCAGAAGACGATGTAGCCGGAGTAGAGCACCATGACGAGCAGACCGGGCAGGAAGCCGGCGAAGAAGACGCGAATGATGGAGACATCGGCTGCGACGGCATACACCACCATGATGATGGAAGGCGGCAGCAGGATGCCGAGGGTGCCCGCGCCGCAGAGCGAGCCGAGGCAGATCTTTTCGTCGTAGCCGCGCCGCTTGAGTTCGGGCAGGTTCACCTTGGCGACGGTGGCGCAGGTAGCGGCGGAGGAGCCGGAGACGATGCCGAAGATGCCGCAGCCGAGGATGTTGACGTGCATGAGCCGGCCCGGCACCCGGTCGAGCCAGGGCGCCAGCCCGCTGAACAACTCGTCGGAGAGTCTGGTCCGGTAAAGAATCTCGCCCATCCAGATGAACAGCGGCAGCGCGGCCAGGGTCCACGAGGCGCTCGACCCCCATAGTGCGGTGAACAGATTGATGTCGGGCGGGGAATTGGAAAACAGCATCAGTCCCGCCCAGGCGACGATGGCCAGCGAGAGCGCGATCCAGACGCCGCCCACCAGCAGGACGGCCAGGATGGCGAAGAGGAACAGGGCGATCTGCAGCGTCGTCACAGCGTATCGCTGAAATCGCCGCGGGCGAGCCGTTCCTCTTCCGCCGCCTGGTAGCCGGGCTTGGCGCCGCGCAGCACCCTTGCCAGCTCGTCGGCGACGGCGATGCAGAAGACCGTGACGCCGGCGGCAAAGCTGGCCTGCGGAATCCAGATGGGAATGGCGATGAGGCCCTGAGCCTGCTCGTTGAACTTCCAGCTCTCGTACACGAAAGCCATCACCGCCCAGGCCATGTAGGCGGAAAACGCGGCGGCGATTGCGAGGCAAGCGATCTCCGCGCGGCGGCGCCAGGCGGGCGACAGCCGCTCGATGAACAGCCCGACCCGCACCAGCTCGCCCTGCTTGAACGTGTAGCCGAGCGCGAGGAAGGAAGCCGCGGCGCAAAACCAGGCGGTCAGGTCGTCGGCCCCGCGCACCTGCAGGCCGAACTCGCGCCCCGCCACCTGCGCCATCATGATGACCAGGATGCCGGCAAGAAAAAGCGCCGCCAGCGCGGCGGCGGCAAAGTAGAGCGTGTCCAGCGCGCGCCGCATCAGCGGTAGGCCTTGACCATCGCCTCTCCGTCGGCGCCGGCCTTCTTCAGCCACTCGCCGAGCATGGCGTCGCCGACCCTGGTGAAGGCGGCGTTCATGCCCGCATCGGGCTGCACGACGCTCATGCCGTTGTCGGCCAGCGTCTTCATGCCGGAGGCCTGGTTCTGCCGCGCCATCTCCCAGCCGCGCTTTTCCGCCGCTGCGGCGGCCTTCAGCGCCTCGCCACGCACCGCCTCGGGCAGGCGCTGGAAGGCGCGCTCGTTGACGATGACGGCATTGCGCGGATGGAAGGCGTTGGTGTCGTAATACACCTTGGAGAACTCCCAGGCCTTGGAGGCCACACCGGTGGCGGACGAGGTGATCATGGCCGTCACCAAGTTGGTGGCGAAGGCCTGCGGCACCTCTGCCGCCTGCACGGTGGTCGGCACCGCGCCGAGCAGTTCGGCGATGCGCGCCGTGCCCGGGCTGTAGCTACGGAACTTGACGCCCTTCAGGTCATCGATGCTCTTCAGGGGCGCCTTGGTGAAGATCGCCTGCCCCGGCCACGGCACCGAGTACAGCACGCGCACGCCGCGCGCCAGCATGCGCTTCTCGAGGAAGGGTTTTTGCGCCTGATACAGCTTCCAGGCATTGTCGAAGCCGGTGGCCAGGAAGGGAATGCCGTCGGCGCCGAACATCGGATCCTCGTTCTCGAATGCCGAGAGCAGGATCTCGCCGGCGTTTACCTGGCCGGTCTGGACGGCGCGCAGGATGTCGGGCGCCTTGATGAGCGAAGCATTACTGTGCACCGTGACGTCCAGCTGGCCGCCGGTGGCTTTCTTCAGCTCGTCGACGAACTGGCGGACGTTCTGTGTGTGGAAAGTTCCGTCCGTATACGGCGTCGGCATGTCCCACTTGGTCTGCGCCGCGGCACCGGCCGCACTCAGCGCCAGGGCGACCCCGGCCAACAGCGACATCGCTTTTTTCTGCTTCATAAATCCTCCTCAGGCTTGGCGGGTGGAAGGCATTCGTGCAAAACGTGTGCGAAACGTTAATAATTCATTGACACGTTGTCAACATCATTTTTACTATACGGCCTGTCAGTATGGAAGGAGCCGCCATGGCCCGCAAGCGCACACCCGCCAAGCCCGCGCCCACCGCGCCGAAGTCCCTCGCCGAGGCGGCGCAGCGCATCGTCTCCTCCTCGCATCTCATCTCGGTGAAGTCGCCGGAGCTGTCGGAGTTCGAGTTCGGCCTGATCATCGCCGGGCACGCCTTCGACCGCTGGATGATCCGCTGCATGGCCGCCGCCGGCTACAAGGACATGACGCCGACCGACGTGCTGGTGCTGCACCACGTGAACCACCGCGGCCGCGAGAAGCGGCTGGCCGACGTCTGCTTCGTGCTGAACATCGAGGACACCCACGTCGTCTCCTATTCGCTGAAGAAGCTCGCCGCTGCCGGCCTCGTCTCGGGCAACAAGCGCGGCAAGGAGGTGTTCTTCTCGACGACGTCGAAGGGCGAAGCGCTCTGCCTGCGCTACCGCGAGGTGCGCGAGGCCTGCCTGATGCCGGGATTCTCCGGCACGGAGGAGGAAAACCTGCGCCTGGCCGAGCTGGCGCGGGTGCTGCGCACCCTCTCCGGTCGCTACGACCAGGCCGCCCGCGCCGCCACCTCCTTCTGAGCGCATGCCCAGGCTCCTTCCGCTTGGCGATGCGGCATGGACCGTCGAGTTCGGCGACGCCATCGACCCTGCCCTGCACGCCCGCGTGATGGGCTTCGCGCAGGCGCTGGAACGCGCCGCGCTGCCGGGCGTGATCGAGTGGGTGCCGACCTTCCGTTCCTGCACGGTGCACTTCGACCCGCTCGCCGCCGGCGCAGAGGCACTTGGCACGCGCCTGCTGGAAATCGCCGCCGGCGCGCCCGCCGCCGCCGTCTCGGGGCGGCGCTGGCGCATCCCCGTCTTTTTCGGCGGCGAAGCCGGGCCGGATCTCGCCGAACTGGCGGCCCGCCGCGACATGAGCGAAGACGCCGTCGTGGCGCGCATGGCAGCCGCCGCGTTCCGCGTCTACATGCTCGGCTTCATGCCGGGCTTCCCCTACATGGGCGGCCTGCCCGGGGAACTCGCCATGCCGCGCCTGGCGACGCCGCGCAAGGTAGTGCCGGCGCGCAGCCTGGCGGTGACCGGCACACTATGCGCCATCTACCCCTTCGCCAGCCCGGGCGGCTGGCGCCTGCTCGGCCGCACGCCGCTCTCGCCGTTCGACGCGCGCCGGCCGGCGCCGGCCCTTTTCGCGCCCGGCGACGAGGTGATGTGGCAGCCCATCGACGCGGACGAGTGCGCCAGGCTCGAGGCGGAGGACGCGGCGGGCCGGCTGGATCGCGCGGCGTTTCTCGTCGCGCCGGAGGCGGCGTGGCCGCGCTGATCGAGGTGCTCGAGGGCGGCCTCGGCACGACGGTGCAGGACGGCGGCCGCCCCGGCCACCGCCGCTTCGGCGTCGCCCTCTCAGGCGCGCTCGACCCGCTCTGGCTCGCCTGCGCCAACGCCCTCGCCGGCAACGCGCCGGACGCCGCGGCGCTCGAGCTGCGCCTGACCGGCCCGCGGCTGCGCGTCGCCGCCGGCCGCGTGCGCGTCGCGCTGGCCGGCGCGGTCGATGTCGTCGTCCCGGGGAGACTGACTTTTTCCCCATGGCAGAGCCTGACGCTGGAGCAAGGCGACGAACTGGGCATCGGTGCCGTGCGCGGCGGCATCGCCTATCTCGCCGTCGCCGGCGGCCTCGACACGCCGCCGCTGCTCGGCAGTCGCGCCACCCACCTGCGCGCCGGCATGGGCGGTATCGACGGCCGCGCGCTCGCGGCGGGCGACCGCCTGCCGGTCGGCGCGGACGTGCCGCACGGACCGGAGCGCCGCCAGGCGGCTTTCCTGCACGAGACCGGCCCGATCCGCCTGCTGCCCGGGCCGCAGGACGACTGCTTCGCGCCGGAAGCGCTGCGAGCGCTGACCGAGGCGGAGTTCATCGTCAGCCGCGACGCCGACCGCATGGGCCTGCGCCTGCAGGGGCCGCCGCTGCTCCACAATGCGCGGCATGACGAAGAAATCCCGGCATCCCGCAGGGCCGCCCCAAGGGATGCCGGCGCCCCCACGGGGGGCAGCGAAGCGACGCGAGCGTGGGGGTCGTTCATCTCCGATGGCGTGGCGCCCGGCGCCATCCAGGTGCCGCCGGACGGCCAGCCGATCCTGCTGCTCGCCGACTGCCAGACGGTCGGCGGCTATCCGAAGATCGCCACCGTGATCCGCGCCGACCTGCCACGGCTGGCGCATGCCCTGCCGGGCGAGCGGTTGCGCTTCGCCTTCGTCTCGCGCGCGGAGGCGGTGGCGGCGCTGTGTGCACAGCGGGCGCGCAGCGCCGCCTGGACCGAGGGCATCGCGCCTCACGTGCCGGCCGGCGGCGTCGACGAATCGGCGCTGTATTCGGCCAACCTGATCAGCGGCGCGTTGTACGATGGCACCGAAGGAGACGAATCATGAAGATGCGCATCGACCTGAACGCCGACCTTGGCGAGAGCTTCGGCGCCTGGACCATGGGCTCCGACGCCGAGCTGCTCGGCATCGTGTCGTCGGCTAGCGTCGCCTGCGGCTTCCATGCCGGCGATCCGCTGGTGATGCGGCGCACGCTGCGGCTGGCGCGCGAAAACGGCGTCGGCGTCGGCGCGCACGTCGCCTATCCCGACCTGCAGGGCTTCGGCCGCCGCCGCATGGAGATGGCGCCGGACGAGCTGGAAGCGGCGATTCTCTACCAGATGGGCGCGCTGGCCGGGATGGCCGCCGCCGAGGGCATGCGGGTCGGCCACGTCAAGCCGCACGGCGCGCTCAACAACGCCGCCTGCGCCGACCTCGATCTCGCGCGCACCGTCTGCCGCGCCGTCTCCGCCTTCGACCGCTCCCTCATCCTGCTGGCACCGGCGCTGTCGCAGCTCGCCGTCGCCGGGCGCGAAGCCGGCCTGCCGGTGGTGGAAGAACTTTTCGCCGACCGCGCCTACCTCGACGACGGCCAGCTCGTACCGCGCAACCGGCCCGACGCGATGATCCACGGCGCGGCGGCGTCGCTTGCCCACGTGCGCTGCATGCTGGCAGAAGGGGCAATCGTCAGCGTGAGCGGCAAGCGCCTGCCGGTCACGGCGGGCAGCGTCTGTGTACACGGCGACTCGGCCTCCGCGGTGGAAACGGCGAGGGCGCTGCGCGCAGGGCTGCAGGCGGCAGGCTATGCGATCGCGCCGCTGGCAGCGTGCCGTGAATAGCCCGTCGTCCCGTGAAAGCGGGAACGACGAACCCCTGCTGCGCCGGCCAGTGCGGCGTGGCGATGCTCTCACCTATCTCGGCCGCGGACACCATACTTCGCCCGAATAAGATTCCGTTTCGAACCTGCCTCTCCGGCCAACAGGACGTGGCCACTTCTCCCGGGAGGGCGTTCGCCGAAAAGTCAGTCGCCGTGGGACGGCGCGTCGACAATCCTGTCGAAATAGCGCGCGCGGTAGAGCAGGCGCTTGCGCGTCTCGCTGTCGGAAAACGCCGCGCGGTCGTGCAGCACGTTGTTGCAGACGAGGCCCATGCCCGGCTCGAGGCGGCCGCGGAAGGCGTACGGGCTGCTGTCCTCCGCCAGGAGACGCTCCAGCGCGGCGACGGCGCCCTTCGTCGCGAGATCATCGTGCCACTCGATGCTGACGGTGCGCGCCGTGTAGCGCATGTGCAGATGCCCATCGGGGTAGACGGCGAACACCGGTCCCGGCTGCGCCGCGCGCGCGACGGCGCCGTCCTCCAGCCGCGGCGGGATGGTCATGGCGTCGGGCGCCATGAGGGCGCGGATATGGTCGGGGTTCTCGTCGCGCAGCAGGATGTAGGCGATCTCGTGGTCCATCAGGCGGTTCTCTCCGCCGGATTCGGCGCTCTGCACGCAGTGCAGGATGAGACCGCGGATCTGTCGGTCGAGCGTGTTGTAGTAGCCGTCGGTGTGCCACTTGATGCCGCGGTCGGTATACGGGATGAACTCGGTGCGCGTGCCGGCCGGCGCCACCGCCAGCGGCGAGATGCCGTCGTCGTCGGCGAGCAGGTTGGCGTCGAGGTTCACGAGGCCCAGCTGGCGGCCGAGCAGGCGCGGGATGTCCTTGTCGGGATCGTTGCCGGTGGGCGAGGCGTAGAGCGCCATGTTGACCACCGCGCAGCGCGCCAGCAGCGCTTCCCGCTCGGCCAAAGTCAGCCGGCGCGGATCGGCGATCTCGACGACGAGGTCGTCGAGCCTGCGCGGATGGGCGGCCAGCTTGCGTTCGCGCCAGGCGGCGTAGGCGGCGGCGTTGTCGAGGTCGAACTGGGCGGGCAGGCTCATTCGCCCCTCATTCGCCAGATACGCCTTCGCGGGAACGGCGGGGTTTCTCCTCGCCGCCGCCGAAAAGGCCGTCGAGGGTCTTGCGGATGGCCCGCACGCCTTCCGGCGCCTCGATCTCCATGACCTGGTCGTACACCCAGGTCTTGTCCTTCTCCGGCATGCCCTCGCGCACGCGGGACGCGTAGGCGCGGCGGAAGCCGAAGTCCGGCCCTTTCTCGTCGCAGGAATATTCGGCGTAGTCGGCGCCGGCGGCGTTGAACACCTCGAGGAAATGGCGGCGGCAGGCGCCCGGCTCGGTCGCCGCGAGCAGCATGCCCGAGTTGTCCTCGATGAATTCGGCCATGCGCTTCGCCAGCGCGGTGGTGAACTCGCCGCGCTGCCCGGGCGTCAATTTGTCGAAGGCGACGCGGTCGGCGTAATGGGCGTGGAAGGCCATGGTCTCGACGACGTAGTCGAAATAGGGCCGGCCGATATCGATGTCGAACTGCGCCTCGCGCATGCGCTTGATCGAATCGACGGCCAGCTTCCATGACAGCGCCGCGATGGCGCTGGCGAGCTCGGCCATCGTGCGCTCGCGCCCGCCGGCGTGGAAGCGTTTGCGGATTCTGACGGCCATGCGATCAGTCGCTCAGTGCTCGCCCTTGCTGCAGCGGACGCCGGCCAGACGATTGCCTTACTTCTGCGGCCCCCACAACCCGGTGAAATGCCTGATCATCGCGCGCCGCGCTTTCGCGGCAGGCATCAGCCACTGAATCAGTACCCGCCCTTGCCGTAAGGCTTGGGCAGGCCGGCGATCTTCACCGCCTGCTTGGCCGGGCCGTCCTTCGGGAAGAGGTCGTACATCACCTTCGAGTCGGCTTCCGGCATCAGCTCCGCCATGTCCTTCATGAAATTGCGGAAGCTGGGCGTGTGGCCGTCCTCGCGGTACTTGTCGCGCATGTAATTGATGATCTTCCAGTGGTCGTCGGTGAGGGTAACGCCCTCCGCCTCGGCGATGACGGCGACGGCCTCGTCGCTGAAGTCCGCCTCGACCAGGTAGCCGTCGGCGTCGGTTTCCTTCTCTTCGCCGTTGATGGTGTAGCCCATGCTTGTCTCCGTCGTGATTGGGGGGGGTTATTTCTTGCGCAGGTAGAACTCGAAGGAGCCGCGCGCGATCTCGACGCGGTCGGCCAGTTCCAGCGCGGTGTTCTTCACCCAGGCGTCGACGTCGGCCGGCGTGCCGGGGCAGTTGCTCACCAGCAGCAGCACTTCGCCGGATTTCATGTCGCCCAGCATCTTCTTCGCCTCGAGGATGGGACCGGGGCAGGAGACGCCGCGCACATCGAGCGTGACGTTGGGCTTGAGGGCCGCCGCACCGCTGCCGCGCGTGATCAGGTAGGCGGTCTTGCCGCCCTCCAGCTTGTCCTTGACTGCAACGTCGTTGCCGGTGTGGCGCGCCCAGGCGAACAGGTCGTCGGAGGTGCCGGGGCAGTCGGAGACCAGCAGCAGGGACTGGCCGGCCTCCATGTCGTCGACGATCTTCTTGGCGCCGATCAGGGGCGCCGGGCAGGACAGGCCGCTCATGTCCAGTGTGACGGTGGGTTTCGTGCTCATAGCTCCTCGCTCTGTTTGACCGTTGTTTATTCCGCGTCGCCGACGGCGACGATCGACTTGTGCGGCACGAAAATGCCGCAGCCGAGCTTGCGGCCGGCGCCCAGGCCGCGCGCCTGCACGGCGAGCGACTGCGCCGGCGTCAGGCCGTGCAGCATCAGGCTGAAGCCGTGCACCCGTCCGGCCGGCGTGTCCATGGCGTGCGCCCGGCCGGAGATCATGCGCCCCGGCAGTCCGGCTTCGCGCAGTTCGGCCACCGCCTGGCCGAGGAATTCCGTCTCGTCGGCGCTGCCGGTGCTGACGAAATGCGAATGCACCGTGGCATGCGGCAGCAGCTCGCGCAGCCGGCCCGGCCCGATCTCCATGCCGCTGCCCACGTCCAAGCGGCGGCCGGACAGGGCCATCGCCTGCCCGGCCCGCAGCGGCGACATGCGCAGCAGGAGGCGGGCGCGGCGACCCAGCAACAGCGCGCCGCCGCTGCCGGTGGTGCCATGCAGCGGATGCACGCCGACCGAGTCGTCCGCTTCAAGCCAGTCGATCGCATCCGACAGGGCGCGAAACAGCGCGTAGCCGTAGTCGCGCGGCAGTCGCTCGCAGCGAACTTCAAAACTGACATCGACGACTGTCGTCATTTCTGGCTTTTGGCCCAGTCCTGCATGACCTGGCCCCAGCGGGCGGCTGTCTGGGCGTCTATATCGAATATGGTGAAGCGCTTTTTCTCGCGGATACGCAGGCGAAGCATGGGCGTGCCGCCGGCCAGGTACTCAACCTGCTGCAGTTCGATTTCCTGCCCCCAGATGGGAGCAGTAAATTTGTCGAGGGAGGTCAGCTTTTCCTTATCGTCCATGCCCAGGCACGCAATATATGTAGTTGCCGAATATGCCCATCCCAGCCGTTCCCTGACTATCACCGGCATGGCGTGCTGCGGCATACCCCTTTCGGGTAGGTGCCTCCTACCCCCACGGGAGATAGTCCATCGCAGTGCAGCATGCGTAATATCAGCGCCAACTTATAGAAGACTTGTCTGACCCCGGCAGCACCGACAAACCTGAGCATCGGAGACAAAATCATGGCTAAGAAACTGTACGACACGCCCAATCTGGATCAGCTGGAATCGGGCCCGTGGCCCAGCTTCGTCACCGGCCTGAAGCGCCTGGCGAAGGACAAGGATTATGTCGTAGACCTGCTCGGCCACCTCGAGCACTCCTACAAGACGAAGAAGGGCTACTGGAAGGGCGGCACGGTCGGCGTCTTCGGCTACGGCGGCGGCGTCATTCCCCGCTTCACGGAAATCAAGGACGAGAACGAGCAGCCGGTCTTCAAGGACGCGGCCGAATTCCACACCCTGCGCGTCATGCCGCCGGCCGGCTGGCACTACGATACCGATACCCTGCGCAAGTTCTGCGACATCTGGGAGAAGTACGGCTCCGGCCTGATCGCCCTGCATGGCCAGACCGGCGACATCATGCTGCAGGGCTGCACCACCGAGAACGTGCAGCCGGCCTGGGAGGAAATCAACGCCATGGGCTTCGACCTGGGCGGCGCCGGCCCCGCCGTGCGCACCGGCATGTCCTGCGTCGGCGCGGCGCGCTGCGAGCAGTCGTGCTACGACGAGGCGAAGGCCCACAACATGGTCATCAACCGCTTCCTCGACGACATCCACCGCCCCGCCCTGCCCTACAAGTTCAAGTTCAAGTTTTCCGGCTGCCCGAACGACTGCATGAACTCCATCCAGCGCTCGGACATGGCCATCATCGGCACCTGGCGCGACAACATGCGCACCGACGAGGCCCTGGCCAAAAAATGGTTCGCCAAGCACGGCCTGAACGAGCTGGTGAACGACGTCGTCGGCATGTGCCCGACCCGCGCCATCCAGCTGAAGGAGATCAAGTCGGTCGGCAAGGACGCGCACATCAGCAGCGTCGCGGTGAACGACACGCAGGCCCTGGAGATCAACAACAAGGACTGCGTGCGCTGCATGCACTGCATCAACGTCATGACCGGCGCGCTGGCCGCGGGCACGGACAAGGGCGCCACCATCCTGGTCGGCGGCAAGAGCCACCTCAAGATCGGCGCCACCATGGGCACGGTCGTCGTCCCCTTCATGTCGCTCAAGAAGGACGAGGACTTCGAGCAGCTCGTCGAGCTGGCCCAGACCATCATCGACTTCTTCGCCGAGAACGCCCTCGAGCACGAGCGCACCGGCGAGATGATCGAGCGCATCGGCCTGGTCAACTTCCTCGAGGGCATCGGCCTCGACGTCGACCCCGCCATGGTCAACAGCCCGCGCATGAACCCCTACGTGCGCATGGACGGCTGGGACGAGGAAGTCGCCAGAATCAACGCCAAGAAGGCGGCTGCCTGAGCGCGCGCGAACCACGAACGAACAGACTGACGGAGACATACCATGTCGCAACCCCGCAAGCCGGTCGAGCATTTCCTCGACAACAAGAAGTTCCTCCATCCGGCGCTCATCGCCAACTACGGCAACTGGAAATACCATGACCGGCCGCGTCCCGGCGTGCTGCACCACGTCTCGCACAGCGGCAACGAGGTGTGGACGGTCCGCGCCGGCACGCAGCGGCAGATGGACGTGTACACCATCCGCAAGCTGTGCGACATCGCCGACAAGTTCGCCGACGGCCGCGTGCGCTTCACCATCCGCTCCAACATCGAGTACATCGTCGCCGACGAGAAGAAGGTGGCTCCGCTCATCGCCGAGCTGGAAAAGAACGGCTTCCCCGTCGGCGGCACCGGCAACTCGGTCTCCATGGTGGCCCATACCCAGGGCTGGCTGCACTGCGACATCCCGGGCACCGACGCCTCCGGCGTCGTCAAGGCCATGATGGATGCGCTCTACGACGAGTTCAAGAACGAGGAGATGCCCAACCGCGTGCGCCTGTCGACCTCCTGCTGCGAGATCAACTGCGGCGGCCAGGCCGACATCGCCGTCATCGTCCAGCACACCAAGCCGCCCAAGATCAACCACGACCTCGTCGCCAACGTCTGCGAGCGCCCGGCCGTGGTGGCGCGCTGCCCGGTGGCGGCCATCCGCCCGGCGCTGGTGAACGGCAAGCCCTCGCTGGAAGTCGACGAGAAGAAGTGCATCTGCTGCGGCGCCTGCTACCCCCCCTGCCCGCCCATGCAGATCAACGATCCCGAGCACTCCAAGCTCGCCATCTGGGTCGGCGGCAAGAACTCCAACGCGCGCAGCAAGCCGACCTTCCACAAGATGGTGGCCGCCGGCCTGCCCAACAACGCCCCGCGCTGGCCCGAGGTCAACGAGGTGGTGCGCAAGATCCTCATGGCCTACAAGGAAGACGGCCGCCCGTGGGAGCGCATGGCCGACTGGATCGATCGCATCGGCTGGCCGCGCTTCTTCGAGAAGACCGGCCTGCCCTTCACCAAGTACATGATCGACGACTGGCGCGGCTCGCGTTCGAACCTGAACGCCTCGGCGCACATCCGCTTCTGATCCGCCCATAACCCGGAGAGGCCATGAAGATCGGCATCCTCATCAACGAAGGCCCCTACACGCACCAGGCGACGGACAGCGCCTACCTGTTCGCCCGCGCCGCCATCGAGAAGGGACACCAGGTCAGCCGGGTGTTCTTCTACCACGACGGCGTGAACAACTCGACGCGCCTGACCGAGCCGCCGCAGGACGATCGCCACATCGTGAACCGCTGGACCAAGCTGGCGCAGGAGCACAGCATCGACCTGGTGGTGTGCGTGGCCGCCGCCCTGCGCCGCGGCATCAAGGACGAGAACCTGGCGCCCGGCTTCCGCATCTCCGGGCTAGGGCAGCTGATCGAAGCCGGCATCCAGGCCGACCGCCTGGTCACTTTCGGGGACTGAGCGATGAGCGAAGGACAGATCAAGAAATTCATGTACGTCAACCGCAAGGCGCCGCACGGCACCATCTACGCCCTGGAGTCGCTGGAGGTGGTGCTGATCGCCGCCGCCTTCGACCAGGACGTCAGCCTGGCCTTCATGGACGACGGCGTGTACCAGCTGAAGAAGGGCTGGAACACCAAGGGCATCGAGATGAAGAGCTTCCAGCCGACCTATCGCGCGCTGGACGACTACGACATCAACAAGCTCTACGTCGAGAAGGAGGCGCTGGACGCGCGCGGCCTGACGATCGATGACATGTGCGTGCCGGTCGAGGTGCTCTCGCGCGCCGAGATCGGCAAGCTGATGGAAACCCAGGACGTGGTCCTGAGCTTCTGACAAGGGGATGACAATGCTGCACATCGTGAACAAGGCGCCCCTGGACCGCAACTCGCTGGACACCTGCCTCGCCACGGCCCAGCCGGGCGGCGCGCTGCTCCTCATCGAGGACGGCGTGTATGCCGCGACGAACGGCAACAGCGCCGAGGGCAAGCTGAAGCAGGCCATGGGCCAGATCAAGGTCTATGCGCTGAAAGCCGACCTGGAAGCGCGCGGCGTGGCCGATCGCGTCCTCGACGGCGTCAATCTGGTCGATTACGGCGGTTTCGTCGATCTCGTGACGGAACACACCACCTGCCAATCCTGGCTGTAACAGTTTTTTTAGGAGACCCACCATGGCTATCGAAGCAAACGGCAAGACCTACGAAACCGACGAGGAAGGCTACCTGGTCGACCTCAACGAGTGGAACGAGGACGTCGCCAAGGTTCTCGCCCAGCAGGAGAACGTCGACATGACCGACCAGCACTGGGAGGTCATCAACTTCCTGCGCGAGTACTACAACGAGTTCCAGATCGCCCCGGCCGTGCGCGTGCTGACCAAGGCCATCGGCAAGAAACTGGGCGCCGAGAAGGGCAACAGCCAGTACCTCTACGAGCTGTTCCCCTACGGCCCGGCCAAGCAGGCGTGCAAGATCGCCGGCCTGCCCAAGCCGACCGGCTGCGTCTAAGCAACAGACACGCCCCCGCCCGTCGTCCCCGCGAACGCGGGGACCCGGTAAGCCGCATGGATTCCCGCTTCCGCGGGAATGACGTGGGCGGCGGGTCGCCTAACACGCCCGGACAGCCTTAGCCCATGAGCGCAGCCACGATCTTCTTCGCCGCCCTCTTCTACGCCGCCACGGTGATTCTCGTCGCCGGGCTGGCGATGAAGATCGCGGACTACGTCCGCACGCCGGCGCCGTTGAAGATCCCCACCACGCCGGCGCCGACCACCACCGGCGGCGTGGTGCTGCGCATGCTGCGCGAGGTGGCGCTGTTCGAGAGCCTGTTCAAGTCCAACCTGTGGATCTGGGCCTTCGGCATCCTCTTCCACGGCGCGCTGCTGCTGGTGCTGCTGCGCCACCTGCGCTACTTCACCGAGCCGGTCTGGTTCTGGGTCGGCTGGGTGCAGCCCTTCGGCCTCTACGCCGCCTTCGCCATGGTGGCGGGCCTCGCCGGCCTGTGGGCACGGCGCTTCGTCGTCGAGCGCATCCGCTACATCTCGACGCCGTCCGACCACCTCATGCTGGCCCTGCTCGCCGGCATCGGCCTCTCCGGGCTGGGCATGAAGTTCCTCATGCACACCGACATCGTCGCCGTGAAGGCCTTCTTCCTCGGCCTGATGCGCTTCGACGTGCAGCCGCTGCCGGCCGACATCGGCCTCTACGTGCATCTCACGCTGGTGGCGGCGCTGATGATCATCTTCCCCTTCAGCAAGCTGCTGCATGCGCCCGGCGTGTTCTTCAGCCCGACGCGCAACCAGGCCGACGACCCGCGCGAGAAGCGCCACCTGGCTCCTTGGGCGGCGGAACTGGAAAACAAAGCATGAACCACGGAGCACACGGAGAGCACGGAGAAATGCAAAGACTAAGAAAGCTCGGGGTTTTCTCTGTGTACTCCGTGTGCTCCGTGGTTAAGGTTTTTTGGGGTTGATCTATGGCCGCCGCCGAATTCACCACCCCGGAGCTGAAGGACTTCCCCGCCATCCCGGCGCTGCAACGCGACGCCATGGCGGAGAGCAAGCCCTACGTCGCCTCCGACAAGATCAACACGGCCATCGGCTTCCCCGGCGAGCTGGTGCCGGACTGGGAAGCGAAGGCCATCGGCCGCCTCGGCGAGCTGCTGAAGAAGTACCGCTCGCTCAAGGTCTATCTGGACGCCTGCGTGCATTGCGGCGCCTGCACCGACAAGTGCCACTATTTCCTCGGCACCGGCGACCCGAAGAACATGCCGGTGGCGCGCCAGGATCTGCTGCGCGGCGTCTACCGCCGCCACTTCACCCTGGCCGGCAAGCTGTTCCCGAAACTCGTCGGCGCCACGGAACTCACGCGCGAAGTGCTCGACGACTGGTACAAGTACTACAACCAGTGCTCCGAGTGCCGCCGCTGCTCGGTCTTCTGCCCCTACGGCATCGACACCGCCGAGATCACCATGGCCGGCCGCGAGATCCTCGATTCGATCGGCTACGGCCAGAAATACTCGAACGAGATCATCGGCAAGGTGCACAAGATCGGCAACAACCTCGGCCTGCCCGGACCGGCCCTGGAGGACACCCTGCAGGGCCTGGAAGAGGACGTCAAGGAAGACACCGGCGTCGACGTCAAATTCCCGATGGACGTGCAGGGCGCCGAGATCCTGCTCGTCACGCCCTCGGCCGACTTCTTCGCCGAGCCGCACATCGACAGCCTGATCGGCTACGCCAAGGTGTTCCACGCCGCCGGCATCTCGTGGACGCTGTCCTCGAAGGCCTCGGAGGCGGGCAACTTCGGCATGTTCATCGGCAACTACGACCAGCTGCGCAGGATCGCCCTGCGCATCCGCGAGGCGGCGCTGGAGCTCGGCGTCAAGCGCATCGTCGTCGGCGAATGCGGCCATGCCTGGCGCGTCGCCTACAGCTTCTGGAACACCCTGACCGGCATCGGCGCCGGCGCCAACGATCCCTTCGCGGTGCGGTTGCAGAAGCAGCTCGACCACCGCTACAAGCAGCCGGCGCACATCTGCGAGGTGACCTGGGACCTGATCCAGCGCGGCGCCCTGCAGTTCGACAAGGAAGCCAACGACCACCGCATCGTCACCTTCCACGACTCCTGCAACGTGGCGCGCGCCTCGCGCATGGGCGACATGCCCGGCGGCCAGTTCGAGATCCCGCGCTCGATCATCAAGGCGGTGGCCAACAAGTACGTCGAGATGGCCCCCGGCACCACGCGCGAGGCGACCTTCTGCTGCGGCGGCGGCGGCGGCCTGCTCACCGACGAGCTGATCGAGCTGCGCGTCAAGGGCGCCCTGCCGCGCATGGAGGCGCTCAAGCAGGTGGTGGACCAGCAGGGCGTCAATTTCATGGCGACCATCTGCGCCATCTGCAAGGCGCAGTTCACCAAGGTCCTGCCCTACTACAAGTTCAACCGCGGCATGGTCGGCGGCGTGCACCAGCTCGTCAGCACGGCCATCCGGCTCGGCGACAAATAGCGAGACATACCAGGAGACAACCATGTCGGCCACCAACGAGAAACCGCAGCAACTGAACTTCCGTCGCTACAAGGACGGCGACAGCAAGCACGTGCCGTGGAACAAGCACATCTTCCAGGCCAGCTACTCCTACAAGTGCCCGACCTACATCCAGTCGACGCCGCCCTGCCAGGGCAGCTGCCCCTCGGGCGAGGACATCCGCGGCTACCTGAACATCGTGCGCGGCGTCGAGAAGCCGCCGGTCGGCGCCGACGGCAAGCCGGTCATGCCGGTCTACGAATACGCCTGGCGCCGCCTGACGGAAGCCAACCCCTTCCCCTCGGTGATGGGCCGCGTCTGCCCGGCGCCCTGCGAGACCGGCTGCAACCGCAACCAGGTCGAGGACCATGTCGGCATCAACTCCGTCGAGCACTTCCTCGGCGAGTACGCCATCAAGAACAACCTGAAATTCGCCGCCCCCGCGACGAAGACCGGCAAGAAGGTGGCGGTCATCGGCGGCGGCCCGGCCGGCCTCTCCTGCGCCTACCAGCTGGCACGCATGGGCCATGACGTCACGATCTTCGACGAGCACGAGTTCCTCGGCGGCATGATGCGCTACGGCATCCCCGGCTTCCGCACGCCGCGCGACGTCCTCGACGCCGAGATCCAGCGCATCCTCGACCTCGGCGTGAAAACCATGCTGAAGACGCGCATCGGCACCGACGTCAAGATGGAGGACATCCGCAAGCAGTTCGACGCGGTGTTCCTCGGCCTCGGCGCCCAGGGCGGCCGCGCCCTGCCCTGCGACGGCAACGACGCCCCCAACGTGGTCACCGCGACCTCCTTCCTGCGCGCCTTCAACGACGGCCGCATGAAGTACGTCGGCAAGCGCGTGGTGGTGGTCGGCGGCGGCGACACCTCGATCGACGTCGCCACCGTGGCGCGCCGCCTCGGCGCCATCGACAATCCGAAGCCGACCGACTATGCCGAGAACGTCATCGGCGGCCGTGCCGCCCACGACGTCGCCGAGATCTCCGCCCGCCAGGGCGCCGAGGTGACGCTGACCTCGGTGTTCGGCGTCGACAAGATGCAGGCCAACAAGCACGAAATCGAGCAGGCCAAAGCGGAAGGCATCGACATCCGCGGCGGCTGGGCGCCGGTCGGCGTGGTGCGCGGCGCCGACGGCCGCGCCACGGCGCTGCGCGTGGCACAGTGCGAGGCCAAGTTCGTCGGCCCGAAGCTCGAAATCAAGATGATCGAAGGCACCGAGCAGGAGATCCCGGCCGACCTCATCGTCTCGGCCATCGGCCAGGCGGTGGATTTCACCGGCCTCGAGGAATTCGACTCCGGCAAGGGCAGCGTGGCCGCCGACAAGAACTATCAGGTGCAGGGCAAGCCGGGCGTGTTCACCGGCGGCGACGTCATCCGCCCGCACCTGCTCACCACCGCCATCGGCCACGGCTGGATCGCCGCCGAGGGCATCGACCGCTTCCTGCGCGGCGAAGAGCAGGACAAGCGCGCCAAGATCGACGTGCACTACTGGGACATGGGGCGCAAGCTCCTCGAGAAGGGCAAGGCGCCGCAGCCGGCCACCGAGCCGCTGCGCGGCACCGACAGCACCAACGTCGCCGTGCACAACTTCGACAACCGCTCCGACCGCTACGTCATCACGCACAAGGAGCTATTCCTCGGCCACTTCGGCTACACGCCGCGCCACGTCCGCAACGTCATCACGCTGAACAAGGAGCAGGCCCTCGGCAACTTCCAGGAACGCCTCGATCCGCTCGACGAGAGGCAGGCCGTGGCGGAGGCCAAGCGTTGCATGAGCTGCGGCCAGTGTTTCGAGTGCGACAACTGCGTGGTGTATTGCCCGCAGACGGCGGTGTCCCGCGTCAAGAAGACCGAGGCGACCACCGGCCGCTACGTGACCACCGATTACTCGAAGTGCATCGGCTGCCACATCTGCCACGACGTCTGCCCGACCGGCTACATCCAGATGGGTCTCGGAGAGTAAACGTGAAAGCGATCGCCCTCGCCGTGCTGTGGGGACTGACTTTTGCCGCGGCATACGCGGCGGAGCCCGGCCGCACGCCGCTGCCGGCGATCGCCATCGAGAAGCCCGGCCAGTGCGTCGAGCCGAAGGACGTCATGCGGCGCGACCACATGAAGCTCCTGCAGCACCAGCGCGACAAGACCCTGCACCAGGGCATCCGCACGAAGAAGCACAGCCTCAACGAATGCATCGCCTGCCACGCCGACCGGAAGACCGGCACGGTGCTCGGCAAGGACGGCTTCTGCCAGAGCTGCCATGAGTACGCGGCGGTGAAGCTCGACTGCTGGGACTGCCACCAGCCGAAGCCCGGCCAGAAGACCGCCTCGGGAGCCAAACCATGAGCGAGAACAACAGCCGCCGCGGCTTCCTCGCCACCTCCGCCGCCGCCCTGGCGGGGCTGACTTTGGCGCCGGGCATCCGACTGGTCGAGATCGCCACGGCCAAGCCCGACAACGAGCCGGTCACCGCCAAGGTGCGCTGGGGCATGCTGATCGACACCACGCGCTGCCAGAGCGGCTGCACGGAGTGCGTCGCCGCCTGCGGCAAGGAAAACGGCCTGTCGGAAGTGAAGAAGCCGCGCACCGACGCGCAGTGGATCCGCAAGATCGACCTGAAGGAACTCAAGACCGGCCGCGCCCTCTCGCTGCCGATGATGTGCCAGCACTGCGCCAACCCGCCCTGCGTGGACGTCTGCCCGACCGGCGCCTCGTTCAAGCGCGCCGACGGCATCGTGCTGGTCGACCGCCACATCTGCATCGGCTGCCGCTACTGCATGATGGCCTGCCCCTACAAGGCGCGCTCCTTCGTGCACGAGCCGCACACCGACCAGAACCCCGAGGTGCCGCGCGGCCAGGGCTGCGTCGAGGGCTGCACGCTGTGCGTGCACCGAGTCGACCGCGGCGGCACGCCGGCCTGCGTCGAGGCCTGCGCCGCCGCCGGCCACAATGCCATGCTGTTCGGCGACCTGAACGACCCCGAGAGCGCGATCGCCAAGCGCGTGCGCGAAGTGAAGACCACCCAGGTGCGCGCCGACCTCAAGCTCGACCTCGGCGTCCGCTACGAGGGGATTTGATCATGGCATCCGCTTCCACCTACGTCGAAACGCAAAGCCGCCCCGCCGCCTTCTGGGGCCTGCTCGCCCTCGGCGGCCTGTTCATGCTGGCGGCCTTCGCCGCCTTCCTGCATTTCGAGCACAGCGGCCACGTCGTCACCGGCATGGACAACCAGATCGTCTGGGGCATGCCGCACGTCTTCGCCGTGTTCCTCATCGTCGCCGCCTCCGGCGTGTTGAACGTCGCCTCGATCGGCTCGGTCTTCGGCAAGCCGGCGTACAAGGCGCGCGCGCCCCTCTCCGGCCTGCTGGCGCTGGCCATGATGGCCGGCGGCCTGGCAGTGCTGGCGGCCGACCTCGGACGCCCCGACCGCCTCATCGTGGCGATGACGCACTTCAACTTCAAGTCGATCTTCGCCCTCAACATGATGTTCTACTCGGGCTTCTTCGTCATCGTCGCCGCCTACCTGGTGACGATGATGGATCGCAGCCTGAACCGCTGGTCGAAGATCGTCGGCTTCCTCGCCTTCTTCTGGCGCCTGGCGCTGACCACCGCCACCGGCTCGATCTTCGGCTTCCTCATCGCCCGCACCGCCTACGGCTCGGCCCTGCTGGCGCCGATGTTCATCATCTACTCCTTCGCCTACGGCCTGGCGGCCTTCCTCATCGTGCAGGGCTCGATGTACGCCTGGAACGGCCTCGCGCTCGACGCGCGCATCCTCGCCCGCATGAAGAACCTGCTCGCCGTCTTCGTCGGCGCGGCGCTCTACTTCACCGTGGTGATGCACCTGACCAGCCTCTACTTCGCCAAGCAGGAGGCCTACGAGCGCTTCCTGCTGCTCGACGGCGGCATCTATACCGCGGCCTTCTGGCTCGGCCAGGTCGTGGTTGGCGGCCTCCTGCCGCTGGCGCTGATCTTCGCGCCCGGCGCCACGCAGGCGCGCGTCATTGCCGCCTCGGTGCTGGTGGTGCTGGGCGGCCTCGCCCAGATGTTCGTCACCATCGTCGGCGGACAGGCCTTCCCGCTCGAAATGTTCCCCGGCTATGCCGTCAGCAGCAGCTTCCAGGACGGCATCGTGAACGCCTATTCGCCGGTGCCCGGCGAGTTCGCCCTCGGCTTCGGCGGCATCGCCCTGGCCTTCCTCATCACCGTCGTCGCCGTGCGCGTGCTGCGCTTCCTGCCGCAGGACGACTTCGCCGCGCTGAACGCCGAAGACTGAGCGCGGCGCGCAGGTCGCGATAAACTGGCGGCATGCACCGCTTTCTCATCTCCGCCGCGCACAAGTCCTCCGGCAAGACCACGCTCAGCCTCGGCCTCGCCGCCGCCCTGCGCAGCCGCGGCCTGGCGGTGCAGACCTTCAAGAAGGGCCCCGACTACATCGACCCGATCTGGCTCGGCCTGGCGGCGGGGCGCCCCTGCCGCAACCTGGATTTCTACCTGCAGCCCTACGCCGAGATCCTCGACGGCTTCGCCCGCCACGGCGCGAATGCCGACGTCGCCCTCGTCGAGGGCAACAAGGGGCTCTACGACGGGCTCGACCTCGCCGGCAGCAACAGCAACGCCGCCCTGGCGGAACTGCTCGGCCTGCCGGTGGTGCTGGTGCTCGACGCGCGCGGCATGACGCGCGGCATCGCCCCGCTGATCCTCGGCTACCAGGCCTTCGACCGCAACATCCGCATCGCCGGCGTCATCCTCAACCGCCTCGGCGGCAAGCGCCACGAGGCCAAGCTGCGCGCGGTGATCGAGCACTACACCGACGTGCCGGTGCTGGGCGCCGTGCTGGAAAACCCCTCGCTCGCCATCGTCGAGCGCCACCTCGGCCTGATGCCGGCCAACGAGGCAGCGGCGGCCGAAGCGCGCATCACTTCCATCGCCGGCATCATTGCCGAGCAGGTCGACATCGACCGCCTGCTGCAGGCGACCGCCACCGACCAGCCGCTCAAGCCCGCCATCGTCGCCGCCGCGCCGACCGCACAAACACCCGTGCGCGTCGGCATCGCCCGCGACCCGGCCTTCGGCTTCTACTACGCCGACGACCTCGACGCCTTGAAGCAGGCCGGCGCCGAACTGGTGTTTTTCAGCCCGATCGCCGACGCGAAGCTGCCGGCGGTGGATGCCCTCTTTCTCGGCGGCGGCTTCCCCGAGTGCTTCATGAAGGAACTCGAGGCCAACCGCAGCATGCGCGAGTCGATCCGCAATGCCATCGAGGCCGGCCTGCCCGCCTACGCCGAGTGCGGCGGCCTCATGGTCCTCGCCCGCAGCCTTTCCTGGCGCGGCGAGAAGCGCACCATGGCCGGCGTCATCGCGGCCGACGTGGTCATGCACGAGAAGCCGGTCGGCCGCGGCTACGTGCGCCTGGCGCCCACCGCCGCCCATCCGTGGGTGCCGCCGGGCGCCCACCCGGAAGAGATCCCGGCCCACGAGTTCCACTACTCCAGCCTGGAGAACCTTGCGCCGGACACGCGCTTCGCCTACGAAGTGAAGCGCGGCCACGGCGCCGACGGCGCCCACGACGGCATCGTGCACAAGAACCTGCTGGCCTCCTACACGCACCTCCGGAGCGCCGGCAATTGCAACTGGGCCGTCCGCTTCGTCGGCTTCGCCCGCCAATGCATGAAGCAACCCACCCCAACCCACGAATAGGACAAACCCATCATGTTCACCCTGACCCCCGCCGCCGCCACCCGCATCCTCGACTCCGCCGCCCAGAGCGACGCCGTCGGCATGGCCCTGCGCGTGGCCGCCAAGCTCGAGGAAGACGGCCAGATCGCCTTCGGCCTCGGCTTCGATGATGAACGCGAGCACGACCATTCCTTCGAATGCGAGGGCCTCACCGTCCTCGTCGCCCCGCCCAGCCGCGAGCTGCTCGAGGGCATGCTGCTCGATTTCGTCGAAGTCGAGCCGGGCGAGTGGCAGTTCGTCTTCATGCAGACCCAGGCGCCGGGCGGCAGCTGCCCGCCCTCCAGCTGCGGCGGCTGCGGCAGCCGCGGCGGCTGCGGCTCGGCAAGCTGACGGTATAATGGCCGCCAACTTGCAATAAAGGCGGCCGCAGCGAAGCCGCCCATCGCCCAAGCATGGATTTCCTGCCGATCTTCCTCAACCTCAAGGGCGCGCGCTGCCTCGTCGTCGGCGGCGGCGCCGTCGCCGCGCGCAAGGTGGGGCTGCTGCTCGGCTGCGGCGCGAAAGTCGCCGTCGTCGCCCCCGAGCTGGGGGAAACCCTCGCCGCCGAGAAGGCCGCCGGCCGCATCGAGCACGTTGCGGAGCGTTTCGAGGAGGCCCATCTCGCCGGCGCGACGGTGGCGATCGCCGCCACCGACGACCATGCCGTCAATGAAGCTGTCTCGCGCGCAGCCAAGGCGCGCGACATCCCGGTGAACGTGGTCGACGCCCCCGAGCTGTGCAGCTTCATCTTCCCCTCCGTCGTCGACCGCTCGCCCATGATCGTGGCGGTGTCGACGGGCGGCGCCTCGCCGGTGCTGGCGCGCCTGGTGCGCGCGAAGCTGGAGACCATGCTGCCGTCCGCCTACGGCCGCCTGGCGCAGCTCGCGCAGGATCTGCGCGGCCGGGTGAAGCAGCATTTCGCCCACCCGCCGCAGCGGCGCATCTTCTGGGAGAAGATGCTCGGAGGCAGCTTCGCCGACCTGGTGCTGGCCGGCAAGGCCGCCGAGGCGCAGAAGCACTTCGAGGAACAACTCACCGCAACGAAGGACGAGCCGCCGCGCGGCGAGGTCTATCTCGTCGGCGCCGGGCCGGGCAACCCGGACCTCCTCACCTTCCGCGCGCTGAAGCTGATGCAGCAGGCCGATGTCGTGGTGCACGACCATCTCGTGTCGCCCGCCATCGTCGAGCTGTGCCGGCGCGACGCCCAGCGCATCTACGTCGGCAAGGAGCGCAACAACCATACCCTGCGCCAGGAGGAAATCAACGCCCTGCTGGTGAAGCTGGCAGGGGAAGGCCAGCGCGTGCTGCGCCTGAAGGGCGGCGACCCCTTCATCTTCGGCCGCGGCGGCGAGGAGATCGAGACGCTTTCCGCCCACGGCATCTCGTTCGAGGTGGTGCCCGGCATCACCGCGGCGGCCGGCGTCGCCTCCTACGCCGGCATCCCGCTCACCCACCGCGACTACGCCCAGGCCTGCGTCTTCGTCACCGGCCACTTGAAGGACGGCACGATGAACCTCGACTGGACGGGCCTCGCGCGGCCGCACCAGACCGTCGTCTTCTACATGGGCCTGCACGGCCTGCCGGTGCTGTGCAAGGAGCTCGTCGCCCACGGCCTGCCCGGCAGCACCCCCGCCGCCATCGTCCAGCAGGGCACCACCCACCGCCAGCGCGTCCTCATCGGCACGCTGGCCACGCTGCCGCAGCAGGCCGAGGACGCCCACCTCAGGCCGCCCACCCTCATCATCGTCGGCGAGGTGGTCAGGCTGCACGACAAGCTGAAATGGTTCGACCCCGCCGGCGTGCCCGACGTCGGCAGCTGGAAAAAAAGCGAGAAGACGGCTGACTGAGGCGGCTGCCTCACCAAGAAAAACCCCCGGTCATGCCGGGGGTAGCATCGAGCCGAAACCCACTCGGCTAATAACCCACCCCCCCGTAACCGGGACCGCCGCTCGCGCAGGCCGCAAGCACGGTGACGGAGAAGACCAGCAGGGTGATGCCGAGGGAACGAAGGCTTTCTTGGAATTTCTTCATGGCTTCTCCTTATCGTGGGTGCAACGATTCCACTATTGACGCCGCACCGACAAAACAAAAGGCGCGAGAGCCTTCGCCCTCACGCCTTCCGCACTTCCCTCAAACTCCGGACATCCCCGCCGCCGCCTGCCCGGCCGCCAAGTTTGCAGGCGCTGTGCGATCCGGGGATTCCGGTGCCTTCATGCCCTCGCTCCCTGAGCCGGAGCGGCATGCAATGGCTGTTGATGGCTGCATCCTAGGAGCAAAAACGAAAAAAGTCCGTGAAGTGCGTCACGGACCCGAAAATATCCGGGCTAGCCCCCACCCCCTGTCAAGGCCATTTCAGCGGCTGCCGCCACGTCCTTCCAACCAAAGACCTTGACGTCATGGCGTTCATGCCCACGATTGCCGCCGTAGACCAGGCATCCGCCGGGCGTGGCGGACCAGCCGGCAAACTTGCGCAAAGTGTCGAACCAGTCCCCCGCGACGGTTTGCCCGGATTTGATCTCGACCGGCATCAGGCGTTCTCCCCGCTCGACCAGGAGGTCGATCTCGTGGCCGCTGTTGTCACGCCAGTAATAAAGCTGCGGAGCCAGCGCGCGATTGCAACGGTATTTGACGAACTCCGAGACGACCCACGTCTCGAACAGCGGCCCGCGCAGGGCACCCAGCGCCAGTTGTTTCGGCGAACCCGCACCGGCCAGCCACGCCGCCAGCCCCGGATCGTAGAAATACAGCTTCGGCGTCTTGCTCAGACGCTTGCCGAAATTCCGATGATGCGGCGGCAGCAGCATCACCAGGTAGCTCGCTTCCAGGATGGATATCCAGGCCTTGGCCGTGTTGTGGGTAATGCCGCAATCGGCGGCGAGCGCCGACAGGTTGACCGGCTGCGCCGTGCGCGCGGCGCACATGCGGACGAAGCGGCGAAAGGCATTCAGGTCGCGCACGTTGATCATCTGCCGCACATCGCGCTCGACATAGGTGGCTAGATAATCCGCGTACCAGACGTGGGGCGGAATGTTCCGGTCATATATGCTCGGATAGAGCCCCTGCCAGAGCAGCGTATCGAGATCGGGCGCCCGGCCCGCCTCGGCCAGCTCTCCCAGCGACAGGGGCAGCAGGTGCACCAGCCCGACACGGCCGGCCAGGCTCTGGCTGATGCCGGCCAGCAGGCCGAACTGCTGCGAGCCGGTGAGGACGAACAGCCCCATGCGCCGATCCTCGTCGACGCGGGTTTGCAGGTATGAGAAGAGCGCCGGGCAGCGCTGCGCCTCGTCGAGCACCGCCCCGTCCGGGTACTGGGCCAGAAAGCCGCGCGGGTCGGACAGCGCATAATCGCGCACATCGGGGTCTTCCAGGCTGGCATAGGGTTTCGATGGGAAAACGGCCTTGGCGAGCGTGGTCTTGCCCGCCTGGCGCGGGCCGGTGATGGCAACGATCGGATAGAAACCGGCGAGCCGGCGGGCTGTGGCTTCGGCATGGCGGGGGATCATGCAAGCATGATCCCCCTGTTTTTACATATTGTCAATTACACTTACAATATGTAATTGTTGCTTGTCTTCAGGATGTTACCGTTCGCGCCCGGCCTCGTGCCAGGGTTTCTGCACGGGCGAGAGCAGGTATTCGAGCACGCTGCGCGTGCCGAGCAGGATCTCCGCCGAAGCCTGCATGCCGGCGGTGAGCGGCAGGCGCTCGCTGCCCTCGCCGATCTGCATGGCTTTCAGCGTCACCAGGGCGCGGTAGGCGAGCTGCGCCGTCCGTGCGCTTTTCTCGGCGGCCCCATTCTGCTGCCCCTATATTCCGCTACGCATAGATCTGATTACGTTTCATTTTGTGGCGCACAACAAAACAGCGGCGGCGGGGAGCGGCCGCCTGACTACTTGATGCGCGTGAGATGCGGCCGCGGCGGGCCGTCGGAGGGCGGGGGTTCGGGTGACTCAGGGGCGGCTTCCTCGAGGGCAACGCCGGGCTCGCCGCCCGTCTCGCCGACTTCGAAGGCCATGCCCTGCCCGTTCTCGCGGGCGTAGATGGCGGCGACGTTGCCGACCGGGATGGAAAGGGATTGCGCCGCGCCGCCGAAGCGGGCCTGGCAGGTGATGAGGTCGTTGCCCATGTGCAGGTTCTGCACGGCCTCGGCGCCGAGGTTGAGGACGATCTGGCCGTCCTTCACGTACTGGCGCGGCACCAGCGTGCGGGCGTCGACCTGCACGGCGATGTAGGGCGTGAACCCCTGGTCGGCGCACCACTCGTAGAGGGCGCGCAGGAGATAGGGCTTGGTGGAGGCGTCGCTCATCGGCGTTCGCCCGAGAGGCGAAGCCTCAGCGGCGCATCACCTTCTCGGACGGCGTCAGGGCATCGATGAAGCCCTGGCGGCTGAAGATGCGCTCGGCGTACTTCATGAGCGGCGCGGCGGTCTTGGGCAGCTCGACGCCGTAATGGTCGAGGCGCCAGAGCAGCGGCGCGATGGCCACGTCGAGCATGGAGAACTCCTCGCCCAGCATGAACTTCTGCTTGTTGAACACCGGCGCCAGCTCGGTGAGGCGGTCGCGCACGTGCAGGCGCGCCTTCTCGGCGGCCTTGAGGTTCTTCTCCAGCGCCTCGATGTGCACGAACAGCTCCTGTTCGAAGGTGAACAGCAGTTGCCGCGCGCGCGCGCGCATGATCGGATCGGGCGGCATCAGCTGCGGGTGCGGGAAGCGCTCGTCGATGTACTCGTTGATGATGTTGGCCTCGTAGAGCACGAGGTCGCGGTCGACCAGCACCGGCACGCGGTTGTAGGGATTGATCACCGCGATGTCTTCCGGCTTGTTGAAGAGGTCGACATCGATCACCTGGAAGTCCATCCCCTTTTCGTAGAGGACGATCCGGCAGCGGTGGCTGAACGGGCAGGTGGTGCCCGAATACAGAGTCATCATGGTATTGCCGCTCCAGGAATAGTCGGCATCGCGCACCACGCGGCGAACGCGCGGGGAGTTGAGGTCACGATGTCCAAGGAAATGCATGGCGGTTGATTCGATCGGATTAGTGGATGTCTTTCCAGAACGCACGCTTCATCGCGTAGGCGACGACGAAGAACACGGCGAGGAAGAGCAGCACGGCGACGCCGAGCTGCTTGCGGAATTCGGCCTGCGGCTCCGCCATCCACACCATGAAGGCGACGAGGTCGCCAACGGCGTCGTCATATTGCTTCGGCGTGAGCTTGCCCGGCCTGGCCAGGCTCAGCTTGTGGTCGGCGCCCATCACCTGCTCGCCCTGCAGCTCCCACAGCACGTGGGGCATGCCGACGCTGGGGAAAGCAACGTTGTTCCAGCCGGTCGGGCGCGCCTCGTCGCGGTAGAAGCCGCGCAAGTAGGTGTACAGCCAGTCGGCGCCGCTGCCGTCGCCGGAGGCGCGCGCGCGGGCGATGAGGGACAGGTCGGGCGGCCAGGCGCCGAAAAATTCCTTGGCGTCCTTGCGCGGCATCGAGATGCCCATCGGCTCGCCGATCTTCTCGGCGGCGAACATCAGGTTGTCCTTGATCTGCTGCTCGGTGAGGCCGATCTCCGTCAGGCGGTTGTAGCGCACGTAGCTGGCGCCGTGGCAGTTGAGGCAGTTGCTGACGAACAGCCGCGCGCCGTTCTGCAGGGCGGCCTGGTTGGTGGCGCGGTCGGGCGCGCGGTCAAGCTTGATGCTTTCGCTGGCCAGCGCGGCAAGCGGCGCGAGGAGCAGCGCGACGAGGAGTGTCCTCAGCATGGCGGCGCTCATGAAGTCACCCTTTCCGGCTCCGGCTTGCACTTGTCGATGCGGGAATACCAGGGCATGAGCAGAAAGAACAGGAAATAGATGATCGTGCAGATCTGCGACACGACGGTGTAGCCCGGCGTCGGCGCCTGCATGCCGAGGTAGCCGAGGATGACGAAGGCGACGACGAAGATCGCCAGCGCCGATTTGTAGATCGGGCCGCGGTAGCGGATCGATTTTGCGGGGCTCCTGTCGAGCCAGGGCAGGAAGAACAGGATCATGACGCCGAGGCCCATGAAGATCACGCCCCACAGCTTGGCGTCGATCCAGAAGAAGTTCACCGTGTTGGCGCGCAGGATCGAGTAGAACGGCGTGAAGTACCACACCGGGGCGATGTGCGCCGGCGTCTGCAGCGGATCGGCCGGGATGAAGTTGTTGTACTCGAGGAAGTAGCCGCCCAGCTCCGGCGCGAAGAAGACGATGGCGCAGAACACCATCAGGAACACCACGACGCCGACGATGTCCTTCACCGTGTAGTAGGGGTGGAAGGGGATGCCGTCGAGGGGGATGCCGGTCTTCGGGTCCTTGTTCTTCTTGATCTCGATGCCGTCCGGGTTGTTCGAGCCGACTTCGTGCAGGGCCAGGACGTGGGCGGCGACGAGGCCGATCAGCGCCAGCGGGATGGCGATGACGTGGAAGGCGAACATGCGGTTCAGCGTGGCGTCGGCGATGACGTAGTCGCCGCGGATCCAGGTGGTGAGATCGCCGCCGATGACCGGGATGGCGGAGAACAGGCTGATGATCACCTGAGCGCCCCAGAACGACATCTGGCCCCAGGGCAGCAGGTAGCCGGCGAAGGCCTCCGCCATCAGGCAGAGGTAGATCAGCACGCCGAAGATCCACAGCAGCTCGCGCGGCTTGCGGTAGGAGCCGTAGAGCATGGCGCGGAACATGTGCAGGTAGACCACGACGAAGAAGGCCGAGGCGCCGGTGGAGTGCATGTAGCGGATGAGCCAGCCCCAGGGCACGTCGCGCATGATGTACTCGACGCTGGCGAAGGCGACCGGCACGCCGGCGGCGTTGAGCGAGGCGTCCGGCTTGTAGTGCATCACCAGGAAGATGCCGGTGACGACCTGCATCACCAGCACCAGCAGGGCGAGCGAGCCGAAGAAGTACCAGAAATTGAAGTTCTTCGGCGCGTAGTACTCGGACAGGTGTCCCTTCCAGTTCTCGGTCAGCGGGAAGCGGGCGTCGACCCACTCCATCACGTTGCCCAGCAGGGAGCCGTCCGACTTGAATTTTTCGAAGTTGCCGCCAGCCATGTCGTGCGTCCCCTCAGGCCTTCTTGTCTTCGCCGATGAGGATGCGCGAGTCCGACAGGTACGTGTGCGGCGGCACTTCCAGGTTGTCCGGCGCCGGCTTGTTCTTGTACACGCGGCCGGAGAGGTCGAAGGTGGAACCGTGGCAGGGGCAGATGAATCCGCCCGGCCAGTCGGCGGCGATGCCGGATTCGGCGCCCTTCTGGAACTTGTCGGTCGGCGAGCAGCCGAGGTGGGAGCAGATGCCGACGACGACGAGGTATTCCGGCTTGATCGAACGCCCCTCGCCCTTGATGTAGGCCGGCTGGTTCGGGCGCTTCGATTCCGGGTCGGCGACCTGGTCGGCGACCTTCTTGAGCGACTCGAGCATTTCCTTCGTGCGGTGGATGATCCACACCGGCTTGCCGCGCCATTCGACGCGCATCATCTCGCCCGGGGCGAGCTTGCCGATGTCGGCCTCGACCGGGGCGCCGGCCGCCTTGGCGCGCTCCGAGGGCGCCATGCTGGCGAGAAAGGGCACAGCCGTGGCCACGGTGGCGACGCCCCCCACGGCCGCCGTGGCGAAAACCAGGTTCCGCCGGCTGCAATCGACTTTCTTTTCACTGCCGCTCATGGTCTAGATTTGATGCAGGAAAATGCAAATTCAAACTGGTGGATTATACAGAATAATCCATTGAAAATGGAAGCAAAACCGTCGAATCCCGCGCCTGGCGCGGGATTCCGGCCGATGGCCCCTGATGCTGAAAGGTTATACCGGTCGCCGCTCGAGGAGGGCCTGGGCGATGGTGCCGGCGTCCGTATGCTCGATTTCGCCCCCCACCGGCAGGCCGCGGGCGATGCGCGAAACTTTCAGGCCGCGCGCGCGCAGCATCTCGCCGAGGTAGTGGGCCGTGGCCTCGCCCTCGTTGGTGAAGTTGGTGGCGAGGATGACTTCCTGCACCGCGCCGTCCGTGGCGCGGGCGAGCAGGCGCTCGAGGTGCAGTTCCTTCGGGCCGATGCCGTCGAGGGGGGACAGGTGGCCCATCAGCACGTAGTACATGCCGCGATAGGCATGGGTCTGCTCCATCATGTTGAGATCGGCCGGCATCTCGACCACGCAAAGCAGCGCGGCGTCGCGCCGCGGCGAGGCGCAGCGCTCGCACACCTCGTTCTCGCTGAAGGCGTTGCAGCGGCTGCAGTGGCGCAGCACGGCGACGGCGTGCTGCAGTGAATGCGACAGGCGCAGCGCCCCCTTCTGGTCGCGCTGCAGCAGATGGTAGGCCATGCGCTGCGCCGACTTGGGCCCGACGCCGGGCAGGCAGCGCAGGGCCTCGACGAGTTCCTCTAAAGCCGAAGGAAGAGACATCAGAACGGCAGCTTCATCCCCGGCGGCAGGTTGAGGCCGGCCGTGAAGCCGCTCATCTTTTCCTGCACCGTGGCCTCGACACGGCGCACGGCGTCGTTCATTGCGGCAGCGACGAGGTCCTCGAGCATGTCCTTGTCGTCGGCGAGCAGCGAGGGATCGATGCTGACGCGGCGCACGTCGTGCTTGCAGGTCATCGTCACCTTGACCAGGCCGGCGCCGGACTGACCCTCGACCTCGATGGTCGCCAGCTGCTCCTGCGCCTTCTTCATGTTCTCCTGCATCTGCTGGGCCTGCTTCATCAGGCCGGCGATTCCGCCTTTCATCATGTGTGCATCTCCGCTAGAGGGGCTTGATGGATTGTTCGCTGATCGTGGCGTCGAAGGTCTCGATCATGTCGCGCACGAAGGCGTCCTGCTCCAGCGCCTCGATGGCGCGGGTGTGCCGCTCGCTGCGGGCGCTCTCGGCGCGCTGCGCCGGCGTCTCGCCATTCAGTTCGCCGATTTCGATCGACAGCTTCATCGCCCTGCCGAAGTGCGCCGCCAGAGCGGCCTGAAGCTTCTCCTGCGGCGCCTTGTTGATGAGCAGCGACTTGTGCGCCGGATCGAGGCGCAGCCTGATGGCGCTTTCGCTCCGATCCGCCAGCTCACAGTGGTGCGCCAGCTCGCGCACCATGCCGCCGAGCTTGAGGCGTTCCAGCAGGGCGTGCCAGCCGCCTGCGGTCGCCGGCACGACGGCCTTCGGCGCAACCTCAGTGGCGTTCTGCGCGGCAGGCGGGGCAGCGGCCGGGGCGGCCTTCGGCGCAGCCGACTGGACGGGCGCGCGCTCGTCGGGCTCGGCCGTCTTGCCGGCCACCAGCGCGGGCGGCGTCTCGGGATTGAAGGCCACCAGGCGCAGCAGCGTCATGAGGAAGCCGGCGTATTCGTCGGGCGCCAGCGAGAGGTCGCTGCGCCCGTTGATGGCGATCTGGTAGCAGAGCTGGAGGAACTCGGCGTCGAGTTGGCTGGCATAGCCGGCCAGGCGCGAGCGTTCGACCTCGTCCACGATCGCCTCGGGCGCAAACTGCACCAGCGCGATGCGGTGCAGCTGGGTGGCCAGCTCCTGCAGGGCGGAATCGAAGGACAGGCTGCGCGCGTCCATCTGTTCGGCGACGGCGAGCATGGCCTGCACGTCGCGCGCGGCCAGCGCATCGAGCAGCGCGAAGAGGTGATCCTCCCCCACCGTGCCGAGCATGTCGCGCACGCCGGCCTCCTCGATGCGCCCGGCGCCGTGGGCGATGGCCTGATCGAGCAGCGAGAGCGCATCGCGCATGCTGCCGGCGGCGCCCTTGGCGATGTGTCGAAGCGCGGCCGGCTCGAAGGGCACCTGCTCGGCCTCGAGGATGCGCGCCAGGTGATCGACGATGTGGCCCGGCGGCATCTGCTTGAGGTTGAACTGCAGGCAGCGCGAGAGCACCGTCACCGGAATCTTCTGCGGATCGGTGGTGGCGAGGATGAACTTGATGTGCTCGGGCGGTTCCTCGAGCGTCTTCAGCATGGCGTTGAAGGCCGAGGTGGACAGCATGTGCACCTCGTCGATGACGTACACCTTGAAGCGGCCGCGCGTCGGCGCGTAGGCGGCGTTTTCCAGGAGCTGGCGCATCTCGTCGACCTTGGTGTTGGTCGCGGCATCGACCTCGATGAGGTCCACGAAGCGCCCCATGTCGATCTCCTGGCAGGAACTGCAGGCGCCGCAGGGCTTGGACGTGATGCCGGTCTCGCAGTTGAGGGCCTTGGCGAGGATGCGCGCCAGCGTCGTCTTGCCGACACCCCGGGTGCCGGTGAACAGGTAGGCGTGATGCAGGCGCTGCTGGTCCAGGGCATGGGTCAGGGCGCGCACGACATGTTCCTGCCCGACCAGCGTCTCGAAGGAACGGGGCCGCCACTTGCGCGCGAGGACCTGGTAGCTCATGGCAGCGAATTCTAACAAACCCATGGTCAGTCCCTAAAATAATAAAATTATCATTAAGTTATCAATTATTAAAAAATAATTTCACTATTTTTCACTTGACTTTCATTTTTTATCATTTATTATCGCATTAGAATAGGAAGGCGCAATGAAAACCAGCAGGCAGGTCTCCAACTACTGTACCACCCGGAAAGCGGCGGAATTGCTTGATGTTTCACTGCGCACTGCACAGCTTTGGGTTGAAAGCGGCCTGCTGGAAGCCTGGAAAACGCGCGGGGGGCACCGCCGTATCAGCATCACATCCGTGGAAAAACTGCTGGCTGACAAACGGGACAGGAGCGACCTCACCGTCAAGGAGCCATCCGATCGACTGAAATTGCTCGTTGCCGAGGATGATTCCGTCCTCCTGAAACTCTACAAGCTGCGCATCGCACACTGGGGATTGCCGATCGAAGTTATGACGGCAACCAACGGGTTCGATGTCCTGATCCTGATCGGGCGCGAGTCTCCCGATCTCATGGTTACCGATCTGAACATGCCGGGTCTCGACGGTTTCAAGATGGTCCGTCTCCTCGAGAGTTCGCCTTTCCGCGAAGGCATGGAAATCGTCGTCGTGACCGGGCTGGATGAACCTGAAATCGCCGAACGCGGCGGCATTCCCGATGGCATCCGGATATTCCCGAAACCGGTTCCCTTCAGCGAACTTCGCTCCATCTGCGAGAACCTGCTTGCCCGTCGCGAGAAGCTCTTGAGAATGGCTGCCGAATGAATGCCGCCGCCCTTTTCTCCGGCAACGTCGATCTGGCTGCGCGCCAGTTTCTCGCGCTGCTGGCACCGGCATTCGGCGAATGCCTGCAGGCTCTGAACGCAGGCGAGCGGGAAATCAGCGAACTGCTCGAATCGAACGACCTGCCCCAGCCGAATCTGCCCGCATACGCCGAGGCGGTAAGACAAGTGAACAGGCTGCGCCAGGATATCGAATCCCTCATCGGCCTGGCCGAGCTGTTCGATCCGGATCGCCCCCCGAAGACATCGAACGGATGCTGGCCAGCCCAGCCGGCAAGACCTCCTGAAAGGAGCAATACCATGATGACCGACAAGCTTCTCATCGTTGACGACCAAGCGGAACTGCGCCGCATGCTGCGCATCGCCACCGGCTACGGCAAGTACATCCTGTTCGAGGCCGACAACGGCGAAGATGCGCTGGCCATAGCCATGAAGGAGTTGCCCAACGTGGTGCTGCTCGACATCATGATGCCGGGCGACCTGAACGGCCTGCAGGTCTGCGAATACATCAAGCAGTCCCCGGCGATGAAGGGCATCTACGTGATTCTGCTCACCGCGCGCGGCCAGGCCGACGACATCGAGGCAGGGCGGCGCGCCGGCGCGGACGTCTACATGATCAAGCCTTTCAGCCCGTTGCACCTGATCGAGGTCATCGAGTCGCGCCATCAGCCCAAGGGTGAAATGGTCGTCGTGCGCCTTGAAGGCATGGGACAAAGCCGCGCGAATGCCTTGCCCCTCTCGTCAGCAAAAAAAGGATGAGCGCCATGAACCTCCCGAAACTTAAACTGCTGGTCGTCGATGACGATGAAAATCTGCGCAAGATGGTGCGCATTTCCCTCGAACGGGACGGATGGGACATTTATGAAGCGGAAAATGCGGCGGAAGCCATGCGCATCTGCCATGACATCGTACCGGAATTCGTCCTGCTCGACCTCGGGCTGCCGGGCAATTTCGACGGCTTCAGCATCTGCGAGGCGCTGCGCCGCATGCCAAGCATGAAGGGCACCATGATCGTCATCCTGACCGGCTTCGACGAACGGACGGATGTCGACCGCGCTTACCGCGCCGGAGCCAACGCCTACGTCGTCAAACCCTTCTCGCCGCTGCAACTGCCGGAGCTGTTCGCGCGCCTGCCCGCGCCAGACGGGATGCCGGTCATCTCCGCACAGCGGGCGAACTGATGCGATCGGGACGGCGAGGTGCGCTCCCGGCACAAAGCCGGCACCACCGTCACCTTGCGGTTGCCCGGCAACGCAGGAACACGCTTTCCCCAACTCTATAAAGGAGCCATCTCCATGCTCACCATGCTGCGCCGCCTTATGTGTCCGCTTGCCATCCTGCTGCTCGCGACCAGCCATCCTGCGCCAGCGGCCGATCTCAAGGAAATCCAGGCCCACGGAGAAATCCGGCACCTCGGCATCAAGTACGCCAATTTCGTCACTGGCGCCGGCGACGGGTTCGACGTGGAACTGGTGCAGGGCTTTGCGCGCTACATCGGCGTCAAATACACCCTGGTCTATTCCGACTTTTACACCGTCATCCGCGATCTGCTCGGCCAGGACGTGTCGGTCAATGGCGGCATCGCCACCCTCGCCGGCAACTTCCCGGTGCGAGGCGACATCATCGCCACCGGTTTCACTGTGCTGCCATGGCGGCAGCAGATCCTGCTGTTCTCGGAGCCGACCTTCGCCTCCCAGGTTCTGCTCGTCGCGCGGGCGAATTCGCCCCACACGCCAATTCCGGGCAGCGACGATCTGGCCGCCGACATAGCCCGGACCAAGGCCATCCTCGGCAAGCAGAGCCTGCTGGTGATGGAAAAAACCTGCCTCGACCCGGCCAGCTACGGCCTCAAGGGCGTCGGCATCGACCTGCGCCCCTACACCAAGAACACCAACATCAACGAAATGGTGCCGGCGCTGCTCAACAACGGGGCGGAATTCACCCTGCTGGACGTGCCCGACGTCCTCCTCGACCTGCAAAAGTGGGCCGGCCAGATCAAGGTCATCGGGCCGGTCTCCGCGGAGCAGGAAATGGCGGCCGCCTTCCGCAAATCCTCCCCGGCACTGCGCGATGCCTTCAATGGCTACCTGAAGCAGATCGTCGCCGACGGCACCTACGCCAGGCTGGTGCGCAAATACTACCCGGGCATCGAGCGCTACTTCCCGGCCTTCTTCGCGAAGAGGAAATAGCAAATGCCCGGACGCGGTCCGCACTGCCTCGAAAGCTTGCGCGCGCGCTGGCCGGTCGCGGTCGCAGCGGCCTTCGGGCTGTATTCGCTGGTGCTGCTGACCTATGCCGTCGCCTCCTGGCAGCACATGCGCGACGACGCGGACCGCTATCTCGTTGCCGACAGCCAGCGCCGCGCCGCCGCCCTCTCGGACCGGATCAACGAAATGCGCGACACCACGGCCGGCCATGCCGACATTCACGAGATCCAAGCCCACCTCATCAACGTAGACCTCGGCATGTCGATGCGATACGGCCTGGCCTCCGGACTGGCGGCCATCGAAACCCGCTTTCACAAGCTGCGGGAAGCGGACAGGGCGCGCTGGGGCTCGATGCCGAGACTCGCCTTCATCTCGGCGGCCGGAGAAACGCTTACCGACACCGCCCCCGACGAATGGCCGTTCCCCCGGGAAGCGCTCTCCGCCGGGCGGCACAGCCTGACGATCGACTTCCCGCGCAACGTCATGATCATCGCGGCGCCGGTCGTGCACAAGGGCAGGTTCAACGGCCATGTGGTCACGGCCACTCCGCTCGCGATACTGTACCGGAACCTTCTGTCGCCCGAGTCAGCCAGCGGCTACCGCGAACTGCTGATCGGACACAACGGCCAACTCCTGCATGGCACGACGCAATACAACAGTCTTGATGACGTACTGTCCCGCGCCATCTTGCGCCTTCCCGCGGACACCGTCGTCCCGGCAGGCAGGGTGCTCGACGGCGAACCGGGGAGATGGATGAAACAGGAGGCCCATGTCGTCCGCTCGCCCATCCAGAACCTGCCGCTGTCGCTCGTCACGATCATATCGGATGAGCGCGCCTACGGCCACGTCATGGGTTCGCGCCTCTCCTTGGTTGCCGCGGGCATCTTCCCTTTGATCCTGCTGGCCGGCGCCTTCCGGCTCGACCGCCTGCACCTGAAGGCGGAGCGACTGCGCGCCGATTTCCTTGCCTCAGAGAGGGACAGGCTGCGCACCGAGGTGCGCAATATCGAACTCACGGAGGAGATCCGCCTCCGCAAGGAAGCGGAAACCGCCCTGGCGGCCAGCCAGCAGCGCTGGGAACTGGCCATTGCCGGCAGCAACGACGGCATCTGGGACTGGCTCCCGCAGACCGGCGAGGCGTTCTACTCGTCGCGCTGGAAATCCATGCTCGGCTATGCCGACGACGAAATCGGCAGCCACATCTCGGAATGGGCGGATCGTGTGCATCCCGAGGACCGCGAGCACGTCATGGCGGAAATGAGGCGCCACCTAAAGGGGGAAACCGAGTTCTACCGTACCGAGCACCGCCTGCGCTGCAAGGACGGCACTTACAAGTGGATCCTCGATCGCGGCAAGGGGATGACGAACGAGGCCGGTCAAACCGTGCGCATGACCGGCTCGCACTCCGATATCAGCGAGCACCGCTTGGCGCAGGCCGCCCTGCAGGACCGCAATGCGCAGATGGACACGCTGTTCTCGCTCTGTCCGGACGGTTTCGCCGCCTTCGGCGCGGACGCCTGCGTGAAGTTCGCCAACCCGGCCTTCTACCGCATGACCGGCATCGCCCCCGAGGAGATCCTCGGCCGGCCGCAGGAGGTCCTCGACGCCGCCCTCGCCCGGCGCGCCGAGCGAGGCGAGCGCTTCGCCGGCGTGGACGGCTATTTCTCCGACGCCGCCGCGCCGACCGCCCTCGTGCTGCGCGAGCCGCGCCACGCCGTGCTGCAGATCGTCGGCATGCACAGCCAGGCCGAGAGCGTGCGCCGCATCCTCTATCTGCGCGACATCACCCGCGAGTCCGAGGTCGACCATATGAAATCGGAGTTCCTCTCCACCGCCGCCCACGAGCTGCGCACGCCGATGGCCTCCATCTACGGCTTCGCGGAGCTCCTGCTCGCCACCGATCTCGACGAGGCCACCCGCCGCGATCTGCTCGCCAGCATCTTCGGCCAGACCCGGCTGCTGGTCGATATCATCAACGAACTGCTCGATCTGGCCCGCATCGAGGCACGCCGCGGCAAGGACTTCAAGATTGAGTCCGTCGATCTGGCGCGACTGATAGAGGACACCACCGCCGCCATGCAGTTCGATCCGGCCCGCTGGCCGCTTGCCATCGAGCTGCCCGCGGGCCCGCTCACCGTCCACGCCGACTCCGGCAAGCTGCGCCAGGCGCTCGCCAACGTGCTCTCCAACGCCCGCAAGTACTCCCCCGAGGGCGGCGAGGTGCGCATCACCATGCGCCGCGAGAGCGGCCCTGCCCCGCGCATCGGCCTCGAGGTCGCCGACAGCGGTATCGGCATGACCCCGGCACAGCTCAGCCACCTCTTCGAGCGCTTCTGGCGCGCCGACACCTCCGGCGCCATCCCCGGCACCGGCCTGGGCATGGCCATCGTCAAGGAAATCGTCGAACTGCACGGCGGCAGCGTGGAGGTACAGTCACAGCCCGGGCTCGGCACCAGCGTCACGCTTTGGCTGCCGGCCGGCGCCGCAGGCTGAAGGAGGCGTGAGTCATGATTCCGGCATCGCCGCTCGAAGCCGCCAAGATCCTCCTGGTCGATGACCGGCGCGACAATCTTCTCATGCTGGATGTCATGCTGCGCGGGGTCGGATAGCGCAACATCCGCCAGACGGCGGATCCACGGCTGGCAATACGTCTCTACGCGGACGAGAGGCCGGATCTGCTGATTCTGGACCTCCAGATGCCCGATATGGATGGCTTCGGAGTGATGGAGGAAATCCGGCGCAGCGCAGGCGACGGCGAATACCTGCCGATCCTGGCCATCACTTCATTCGACAGCCACAATCTACGGCTGAAGGCGCTCAAGTGCGGCGCCCGGGACTTCATCTCACGGCCTTTCAATCGCTTGGAAACCCTCGCGCGGATTCACAACATCCTCGAAGCGAATCTGCTGTACGCCGAGTTGGCCGCGCAGAACCGCGAACTGGACGGAATGGCCACCCAGCTCAGGGAGACCAGCGCCGAACTCGATGCCTTCGGCTATTCGGTCGCCCACGATCTGCGGGCCCCGCTGCGACGCGTGAATGGCCTGTCCGCCCTGCTGGCGGAAAGCCTGGGCAAACACCTGACAGGCGAAGACCGCGCCACTCTCGAATCCATCCAGAGGCAGTCCATCCGCATGGGCGAGATGATCGACGATCTGCTCAAGCTGTCGAAAATGACGCAGCGGACACCCGTCCGCCGCACGACCGATTTGCGCGCACTGGCCGAGGAAATCGTCGCCGAGCTGCTCTCGCAGGAGCCGTCGCGCCAAGTCGAGTTCATCGCCTCGGGCAACCTGACGGTCCTGGCGGATCCGAGCCTGCTCAGGATTGCGCTGGAAAACCTGCTCGGCAACGCCTCGAAATACGTCCAGGACTCAAGAAGCCCGCATGGAATTCGTCGCCGAAGCTTGCAGCAAGCGGACGCTCCTTCACGTCCGTGACAACGGCGCCGGCTTCGACATGCGCAGCGCGCAGCGCCTGTTCTCACCCTTCCAAAGGCTGCACAGCACAGACGATTTCCCTGGAACAGGAATCGGCCTCTCGATCGTCAAACGCATCGTCCGCCAGCACGGGGGACGCATCTGGGCAACGGCCGAACCGGGCCGGGGCGCCACGTTCTCCTTCACGCTTGGCGTTTCCGACTACGCGGCCGGAAGGGAAAGTGCTCTGCTGCCAGGCAGAGGACAGCTCCAAGCATTTACTCCATCGACATGCACAAAGCATGGAGGGGCAGGGCGGCGAGCCTGACCCCCGGCACTTGCAGTCAATGGCTGTGGCTGCTTCCTTCCGGACCTGACCAGGTTCACCACCCTGCAATGCGGGGAGACCCGCCGCACGGCATTCTAACCCAATCAGCCGCCGCCCCGGGCGAAATACAGGTCGAAGCGCTTGAGGAATGTCGCGATTTCACCAGCGGAATGGCCGCGGAAGGCGAACACCGCGCGCTGGCGCTGCAAACGGATGAGGCCATGCGTCAGATCGGGCAGCGGCGTCAGCGCAATGCGCCAGCCGCGCCGCTGATCACCGTGGCTGAAAACGCCATCCGAGCAATCGAACGACACACCGGCAACGGCGGCCGGCAGCAGGCGGAGAAACTCCGCCTGCGTGATGGTCATCTCGCAGTCGCGCGCTACGGATAAATCAGCCACCGGCGATCGGAGGCCAGATGGCGAGCACATCACCCTCGGCCAGCGCCCGCCCTGCCCGTTCGGCCGGCTGGATGTAATTGCCATTGACCAGCACGAGATGCACCAGTTTCGGCGGCAGGTTGAATTCGTCGATCACCTGCCCGACCGTGCGGCCGGGCGGCAGATCGAGTTCAACGCTGTTGGCCTTGCGCGCCTCGTCCGGCAGATGGTCGGACAGCATGGCGTAAAGCTTGAAGATCACCTTCATCAGACTGGACGTGTCCCCAGGTAGCGGGTTTCGGCTCCCTGCGCGCAGGCCAGATAGGCCTCCATGACGCGCGTCGGGTCGGCCAGCAGGCGCTCCTTCCACTCCCCCAGACGCACGCGCCCAAAAGTCAGTCCGCGCAGCACGCCGACATGGTCCGTCAGGCCGATGCTGGTGGCGCCGATCAGCACGTCGCCCTTGAACTGCAGGCTGAGGTACTTGTAGCCCTTTTCGTCCACCCGCTCGACCGACTCGCCGCCGGCCTCGCCCCACCACCGGCCGAAGGAGGCGGAGATGAGACCAAGCGTGTCGAGCACGTTGATGGCCATGCTGCCCGGCTGGCTCGCCTGCCCGCCCGCCATGTTGATGGCGGCCACGCGCGCCTGGTCGGCGGCGTTCGGCTGGATGGCGTTCAACACCGGCTTGCCGCTGTGGAAGTCGGCCGCTTCGGTGACATCGCCCGCCGCGTAGATGCCCGGCACGCTGGTCTGCATCGTGCCGTCGACGCGGATGCCGCGCTCGACGGCGATGCCGCTGCCCTTGAGGAAGTCGGCGTTGGGCGCCACGCCGGCGGCGCAGATGACGAGGTCGGCGGCGACTTCCTGGCCGTTGCTCAGCTTCGCCACCAGTTCGCCGGCCTTGGCGCCGGCCCGCAGCGACGCGACGCCGGCACCGGTGTATACGCGCACGCCCTTGTGCTCGCACCAGCGGCGGATCATGTTGCCGGCCTTTTCCGTCATCATGCGCGGCACCATGCGGTCGCCCATTTCGACGACGGTGAGCTGCGTGCCGCGCGCGGCGAGGGCTTCCATGATGATGCAGCCGATGAAGCCGGCGCCGATCTGCAGCACGCGCGTGCCGGACTTCGCTTGCCTGGCGATGGCGCGCGCATCCTCGAGCGTCCAGCAGGTATGCACGTTGGGCGCATCCATGCCGGCGATCGGCGGGCGTATCGGCTTCGAGCCGGTCGCTATGAGCAGGCGGTCGAAGGAGACCGCGGCGCCGTCCTGCAGCTTCACGCTGCGTCCCTTCACGTCGATGGCGGCGGCGCGGCCGCGCACCAGCTTGATCTTCAGGTTCTCGAAATGTCCCTTGTTCTTGCGCAGGTGCGTGCCCTCCTCGACGATGTTGCCCATGAGGAAATAGGGAATCGCCATGCGCGAATAGGGTGGCTCGGGTTCGTCGCCGACGAGCGTGATGTCGGCTTTGGGATCCGCCTTGCGCAGTGTCTCCGCGGCTACCACGCCGGCGGGCCCGTTTCCGATGATGACGTGTTTCATCATGTTGTTTCCCTCAGACAAAAACGCCAAGGCGCCGGTAGCGCCGGCCGCCTTGGCGATGGAGATGGAAGAGGCTACAGTCCCAGCCGCGCCAGGGTGTCCTTGGTCGGCACGCCGTCGGCCGACCAGCCGCGCGACTTGTAGTACTCCGGCTTCATCTTGTCGATGCCGGAGACGAGGCCCTTGGCCGGGCCGGACTTGGCCGGCTCGGTCTTCAGGCGCTTGGGCAGGTCGTCGTCTTTCGCCGTCAGGCCGGCGGCGAGGTTGAACTGGCGCTCCATGTTCCAGATGCGCTCGCCCACCTCGGCCAGCTTCTCCAGCGTCCAGCCACCCTCGCAGGCGGCGTCGAGCTGCGGCGCCAGATCGGCCAGTGTCCAGGCAAACGTCGTGAAGATGCAGGTGCCGGAGGAGTCGAAGGCCGCCGTGGCGTCCTGGAAGGCCTTCACCAGATCGGCTTTGCCGTCGGTGACGAGCGGATCGGTCTTCACCGGCACGCCGAGGATCTCCGAGGCCACCGTGTAGCTGCGCAGGTGGCAGGCGCCGCGGTTGGAGGTGGCGTAGGTGAGGCCCATGCCCTGGATGCCGCGCGGATCGTAGGCGGGAAACTCCTGGCCCTTGACCGTCATCGACAGGTCCGGGTGCCCGTACTTCTTGGTCAGCCGCGCCGAACCCAGCGCGATCTCCTTGCCGAAGCCGCGCCCTTCCGCCGTCATGTGCGCCATCTCGATCAGCGCCTGGGCCGAGCCGAACGGCGCCTCGATGCCGACCTGCTCCTTCTTCAGCACGCCCATCTGGTAGAGCTCCATGACTGCGCCGACGGTGGCGCCAAAGGAGATCGGGTCCATGCCGTCCTCGTTGCAGATCATGTTGGCGACAGTCAGCGCGTCGAGGTCGTCCACGCCGTTGGCGGCACCGAGCGACCAGGCGTTCTCGTACTCGAGGCCGCCGGTGGCGCCCCAGTATTTCGGACTGTTCACCACGCTCCAGTGGTTCTTGTCGACCTGGGAGACGCGGCCGCAGGCGATGGTGCAGCCGAAGCAGGCGGCGTTGGTGACGAGGTTGGCCTTGCCGTCCGTGGGCCGCTTCTCGTGCATGGCCTCGGCGGAGATGTTGCGCGCACCCTCGAACTGCACGTCGTTGGCGTTGCGCGTCGGCAGCGCGCCGACCTCGTTGATGACGTTCATCAGCACCTGGGTGCCGAACTTGGGCAGGCCTTGTCCCGTAACGGCGTTGTCGGCGAGCACCTTTTTCGCCGCAGCCGTCGCCTTCATGAAGGCCTTGCCATCGCGAATGGTGGTTACGCCCACGGTGCCGCGCACCGCCACCGCCTTCAGGTTCTTCGAGCCCATCACGGCGCCGACGCCGGAGCGCCCGGCGGCGCGGTGCAGGTCATTCACCACGCAGGCATACAGCACGCCGTTCTCGCCGGCGCGCCCGATCGAGGCGACGCGGATCTGCGGGTCCTGGTGAGCCCTGGTGATGGCCTCCTCGACCTCCCAGGTGGTCTTGCCCCACAGGTGGGAAGCGTCGCGCAGTTCGGCCTTGTCGTTCTCGATCCAGAGATAGACCGGCTTGGGCGATTTGCCCTCGAAGATGATCATGTCCCAGCCGGCCATCTTCAGCTCGGCGCCGAAATAGCCGCCCGAATTCGAGCAGGCGATAGCCCCGGTGAGCGGCCCCTTGGTGACGACGGAATAGCGACCGCCGGTGGACGCCATGGTGCCGGTGAGCGGCCCGGTGGTCATGATCAGCTTGTTCTCGGGCGAGAGCGGATCGACCTTGGGATCCGTCTCCGCCACCAGGTATTTCGTCGCCAGGCCGCGCTGGCCCAGGTACTGTTGCGCCCACTCCATATTGAGCGGCTCGGATGCGCAGGTGCCCTTGCTCAGGTTCACGCGCAGGATTTTCTTAGCCCATGCCATGTTGTCTCTCCTTTCAGGCGCGCGGTTGCGTGTCGGTCTTCTCGGCCCACTGGCGCATCTTGCCAAGGCCGGTCCAGTCGGATTCGACGAAGGTGATGGCCCCCGTCGGGCAGGCCTCGGCGCAGGCCGGCTGGCCGCCGCACAGATCGCACTTCTGCACCTTGCCGGTATCGGCGACGTAGTTCACCGTGCCGAAGGGGCAGGCGATGGTGCACACCTTGCAGCCGACGCAGGTGCTGTCGTTCACCACCTTGGCGCCGGTGGCGGCGTCGACGCGAATCGCATCCACCGGGCAGGCATGCAGGCACCAGGCCTCCGCACACTGGGTGCAGGTGTAGGGCACCTTGCGCCCGGCGGACTCGAAATTGAAGACCTTGATGCGCGACTTGGCGGTGTTGAAGACACCATAGTTCTCGTAGGAACAGGCCATCTCGCACTGGAGACAGCCGGTGCACTTGTTGGGATCGATGTGCAACGACTTCTGCATGACGCCTCCTCTTGGGTTTTCTGTGGTTGTAACGCTGCGTCGTGCCGGCTAAAGCCGGCTGAAAAGCGCATATTCGGTTATTCACTGCATATATGCGCTCGATGAACTATAGGCCAAATCATACGAAGGGTGAAGCTTTTCCTTGAGCGACAAGGCGGGGGCCCGTGGACGTCATGCTGCATCGCACCAAGGGGCCCTTTCTGCTAGAATGCGCGCCTTCCGGAGAGATGGCCGAGTGGTCGAAGGCGCACGCCTGGAAAGTGTGTATACGGTAAAACGTATCGAGGGTTCGAATCCCTCTCTCTCCGCCAAAACAAAAGGCTCAATTCGCGCTAAGTGATGATGCTCTCATACGGAGATAGCCATTTCGAGCAGGCGCGCGGGTTTGAGCACGCTGCCTGCCGACCGATCCAGGGTTCGGAACCAGCCGAGGTAGGAATCG
>Ga0233425_10001781_pt1 | contig 45692 bp, 41 predicted proteins | sample Watercolumn_Towu_2_FD_181712 | JGI IMG/M metagenome (GOLD analysis project Ga0233425, IMG submission 181712) | Freshwater microbial communities from Lake Towuti, South Sulawesi, Indonesia - Watercolumn_Towuti2014_140_MG | ecosystem: Environmental > Aquatic > Freshwater > Lake | place...
CTCTTACTACGGAAATTTTATTAAGTGTAACTGCCATACTTCATAGATACAGCAAGACTATAATAAATTCAAATCATTTAAGTTATTTCTTGACAATTCCTAAGTATATTTCAGCTTTTTATCTTTTACATATATTATGAATGGAAGACTTTGAAGGAGTATATCATATTTAAATATATTTGAGCGCAATCTTGTATTTGTAGCCCTGAGTTCCAGACAAGTTTCATAAAAATTTTTTAGTTTTGCAGCAACTTCGGGGTCTAGTCCATTGACATCTGGATTAGAGATGTCTTGTTGTGTATTGCTTTTAATTTTTATTTCTTTAAGATCTGAAATATCACTAAGAGGTACGTTTAAGATTTGTGCCATTAGCCTTATTTCTGCGTCCGTAGGCTGAAATTTTCCAGATTCCCATAGGGGTATAGTATTTCTCGATTTTCCTAAAAGTGCTGCAAGTTCTTTTATCTTTATTTTCTTCTCTTTCCTGATTTTTTTCAATGATTGATAATACAACATATAAATACCTTGGTTAATGTTGCGTAAAACTAGTTTCTATAAATATTTATCAACTGTCTTTAATCATAATTATATCATTGGTAAACTTGTTTTCTTCAGGGGAATGCATATTTTTTCTATATCTAACAGTTTTAGAACAGAGTCAGATAAACCGGTAATTAAAATAGGCCTATATTTGTTTTTATGAATGAAAAATTGTTATCATAAGAGGAGAATTGTTTATGAATAGAGTGAAGCCGGGTGATCTTACTAATTTCAGACGTAACTATAAATCAGAATATAAGGGCGAAGTTATTATAAGTATGGGAACATGTGGTATAGCTGCAGGCGGAGATGCAATTTATAAACTTTTTGAATCTGAAATGAATGAAAGAGGTCTCGATAATATTCAATTGAAAAAAACAGGATGTCTTGGAATGTGTTTTTGTGAACCTAATCTTGTGGTGAAAATAGAGGGAATGCCTGATATTCTTTACGGTAATGTTGATGAAAAAACAGCGATCCTAATAATGAATGAACATCTTACCAAAAAGCGTATAGTAAATTTTAATACGATATTTATGCCAACAGATGATATTGGCAAGAAGATTTTTAAAGATTAAAAAGTGTGTTGTTATGAATAAACAATATGTTTTTGTTTGGGAACCAGACACTTCAAAGAAAGCTGTTTATAATTATCTTGTAAAAAAAGTTAACGAAAGAAATCTTGGAGAAAATATAGAAGTATTTAAAAGCACTTATATTGGTTTGACAAGTTCCCGTCCGATAATCAGAATATTACCAGATGATACTATCTATAATGATTTCGAACAAGAAGATCTTGGGGTGATATTTGATGCTATTTCTTCCGGAAAGAAAGTTACCAGGTTTTTATGTGAATTTGAAAATAAAATCGTTCCGGTTCCAGAAAGAGACGTTCACAGCAAACAGTTTAAGATAGTTCTGAGGAATGTCGGGTACTTAGATCCTGAAAATATTGATGATTATATACTCAGAGGCGGATACAAGGCGATGGAAAAGGCTATTTTCCAGATGACGCCTGAAGAGATTATCAAGGAAGTCAAGGATTCCGGCTTAAGAGGACAAGGTGGTGCAGGATTTTCTACGGGGCTAAAATGGGAACTGACCCGCAAAGAGTCAGGAGAAGAGAAATATGTAATTTGCAATGCCGATGAAGGCGATCCCGGTGCGTATATGGACAGAAGCGTACTGGAAGGGGACCCTCATTCAATAATTGAAGGTATGATAATCGGCGGATTTGCTGTAGGATGCAAAGAAGGCTTTATATACATTCGTGCTGAATATCCGCTTGCAATTGAACGTTTGGAAAAAGCCTTATCTTCAGCTAGAGAATATGGGCTTCTCGGGAAAAATATATTGGGTTCAGATTTCAGTTTTGACATTGAACTTAGGTGGGGTGCGGGTGCATTTGTGTGTGGCGAAGAAACTGCACTTATGGCTTCTATAGAAGGAAAAAGAGGGAATCCGTCACCGAGACCTCCATTTCCTTCCCAATCCGGACTTTGGACGAAACCTACTTTTATCAACAACGTGGAAACCTGGGCGAACATTGCTCCGATAATTGAAAAAGGTTCGGCCTGGTTTTCCTTGATTGGAGTAGGAGATTCTAAAGGCACAAAAGTTTTTGCAGTAACAGGAAAGGTTAAGAATCCAGGACTGATAGAAGTACCTATGGGAACCACTCTGCGCGAAATAGTTTATGATATAAGCGGAGGCATGTTGGGCGATAAAAAATTTAAAGCTGTACAAACCGGCGGGCCTGGCGGTGGTGTTATTCTGGAAAAGTTTTTAGACATGTCTGTTGACTATGAAACATTGCAATTTATAGGATCGATGATGGGATCAGGTGGACTTATTGTTATGGATGAAGATGATTGCATGGTTGATGTGAATAAATTTTATCTTCAGTTTTCTGTTGATGAATCATGCGGAAAATGTTCGCCTTGTCGAATAGGTGGAAAGCAATTACTGGATACTATTAGCAAGATTACCGCAGGAAATGGCGATGTGAAGGATATTCAAAAAATTCGTAATATCAGTATGGCTATGCAGAAAGCTTCTCTCTGCGCGCTAGGCCAGACCACTCCTAATCCAGTATTGTCGGCTTTGCAGTATTTTGAAGATGAATATATTGAACACGTAACTAACAAAAAATGTTTGACAGGAAAATGCAAAGAACTTGTTCGATACTCCGTCATTCCGGAAAAATGCATAGGCTGCGGAGTGTGCGTTGCCAAGTGTCCGGAAAAATGCATTTCGGGCGAAAAAAAGAAGGCTTACGCTATAGATAACGACAAATGCATTAAGTGTGGAGAATGTTTTACATCTTGCAAGTTCGGTGCAATTAAACGCAGTTAATTATAGGATATACATCTATGATAGAAAATATTACACATACAATGGTTAATATAAAGATAAACGGCAAAGATTATCATGTTAGTTCAAATTCTACAATATTGGAAGCTGCAAAACTGGCGCATGTAAAAATTCCAACGCTGTGCAAGCATGAAGATTTGCCTCCGACTGCCAATTGCGGGATTTGTGTCGTCAAAGTCAAAGGGAACAAAAAACTTATAAGGGCTTGCTGTACTTATGTTGAAGATGGAATGAACATTACTACTCATGATGGCGAACTCTACGAAGTCAGAAAGAATGTTCTTGAACTTATTCTTTCCACGCATCCGTTCTATTGCTTTATGTGTTTAAGAAATGGAAACTGCGAACTTCAAAAGCTTGCCGAAGAGTTTGGGATAAGATCAGTGCCTTATAATCCATTGGTAAAAGGAAATAAAGCCGATACTTCTACTAAGGCCATTGTTGTGGATTCTCAAAAATGTATAGGCTGCGGCAGATGCGTAGAAGTTTGTCAAGAAATCCAACAAGTTCATGCTCTGGAATTTTTAGATAGAGGGTTTAATTCAAGAATAGCCCCGGCAGGGGATATTCAGTTAGCGGAAAGTCCATGCATTAAGTGCGGGCAGTGTTCGGCTCACTGCCCTGTCGGTGCAATAGTTGAATTTAGTCAGGCAAACCAGGTATGGCTGACGTTGAGAGATGAAACTATACACCCTGTAGTACAGATAGCTCCTGCGGTAAGAGTGGCATTGGGCGAAGGATTTGGTCTAGAACCGGGTGAAATTCTTACGGGAAAGATGTATGCGTTTTTCAGAAGAATTGGATTTAAAGCTATATTTGATACAAATTTCGGAGCAGACCTTACCATTATGGAAGAAGGTTCTGAATTTTTGGAAAGATTTTTGCATGGTAGGGGAAACCTGCCGTTAATTACAAGCTGTTGTCCTGCCTGGGTCGATTTCCTTGAAAAATACTATCCTGATTTGATAGAATATTTTTCTACTGCCAAATCGCCTCACGAAATGGTTGGTGCTATGGCTAAGACATATTATGCGCAGAAAATAGGAATTGATCCTTCAAAAATATTTATGCTTTCTGTTATGCCATGTACCGCAAAAAAATATGAAATAACAAGAACAGCTGATATGAGATCTAGCGGATATCAGGATGTTGATGTTTCTATAACAACTCGAGAATTGGTCAGAATGGTTAAAACAAGCGGCATAGATTTACTTCAACTTGAAGAAGAAAAAGCTGATAGTATTCTTGGCACATATACAGGCGCTGCTACGATTTTTGGTACTACTGGCGGGGTTATGGAGGCTGCTATAAGAACAGCTTATGCCATTGCCACAGGGGAAAGGCTTGAAAACATAGAAATAAAAGCTGTTCGTGGTCTAACGGGTGTAAAAAAGGCGGAAATAGACATGAAAGGTAAAAAGATACGGGTTGCTGTCGCTCACGGTATCGGAAATGTCCGAGCGGTATGCGAAGAACTCAGGGAATGCAAGAAAACAGGAAAGTCTATGCCTTATGATTTCGTTGAAGTTATGGCATGCGAAGGCGGTTGCATTGCTGGTGGAGGACAGCCTTACCAGGTTACTAATAAGATAAGAGCTAAGCGTTCAAAAGGACTGTATGAGGATGATAGACACAGTGTTTTCAGATGTTCTCATGAAAATAAGGAAGTTCTAAAGCTTTATGAGGAGTTTCTCGAAAAACCTTTGAGCCATAAGTCACTTCAATATCTCCATACGAAATATATACCCCGCCCGCTTTATTATAAATGATATAGATGATAAGCAAAAATATAACTAGTCAAGGTATAAACTTATGATGCTTGAAGATTATTTTAAAGAACAAAAGGCCGGGAAGGCCAAGAATATTAGAATTAAACTCGAACCTGGCACGAAAATTCAGGGAACGGTTATTGCTATAGACAAGAAATCCGTGTTTTTGGATATAAATTCCAAGAGTGAAGGGATAATCAACTGCGAAGAACTTACTGATAAGAAAGGTGATCTTATCGTTAATGTCGGAGATAAGGTAGATGCTTATTTTGTTTCGGATAAGGGTGGAGAAATTATCCTTACAGTAAAAATGAGTGGAAAATTTGTGGCTGGACATCTGGAAGATGCGTATCGGAGCAGGATTCCAGTTGATGGGAAAGTTATTGAAGAGCGGAAAGGCGGCTACCTTATTAAAGTATCCGGGAAAGACGCTTTTTGTCCGTACTCGCAGATTGATTTGTTTCTGAAAGAGCCAGCCAGCTATATAGGGAATTCATATTCTTTTATAATTACAGAGATGAATAAGTTTAATACTGTTCTTTCTAGAAGAAAACTACTTGAAAAAGAAAAAGTAAAACGGATTGAATATCTCAGAGAGACACTTAACGAAGGGGACTTGATTACCGGTACTGTAATTAGCATGAAAGATTTTGGGGTTTTTGTAGATTTGAATGGCTGTGAAGGATTTATTCCAATATCAGAATTGGCCTGGGGGCGTATAGAAAACCCGTCTGAACTTCTTAAAGCTGACGATAGAATAAAAGTTGCTGTTAAGAGACTTGATTGGGAAAATAATAAAATTACGCTCAGTTACAGATCAGCTCAGACTTCATGGGATGAGATTGCCGATAGGTATCCAATAGGAAAACTTCTCAGCGGAAAAGTTACAAGGCTGACTAATTTTGGTGCGTTTGTAGAACTCGAGAAGGGGATTGAAGGGTTAATTCACATTTCCAGGATTGATCCTGGCAGAAAAATAAACCATCCACGCGAGTCTTTGACTGTAGGAGATGTTGTTTCTATAGTTATTGAAAGCATAGATAAAGAAACTCAGAAGATTTCTTTGGCTCGTGATTTTTCAGGAGAAAATTCTTTTTCTGACCAGAGCAAAAGCGTGGGACAAACAGAATGGAAGGATTTTAAAAGGGGCAAACCTGAGTCCTCTCAATTCGGAACCAGTCTTGCTGATGTCTTTAAGGAATTGGATTTTAAAAGTTAAAGTTTTAGGGTTTACGTTTTAAGAAAAATCTATGATTGATAAATTAGAACCAAATGCTATTAAAGGTTATTTAAAACAATTCAATTCTCCCTCAAATCCAGTTCTTGCTAGATTGATTAAGGAGCATGCAGAAAGAACTGATATTATTCCTTGTATAGGAGAAGAGGCGGCCGATTTTATTTACTGGCTTGTCAGACTGATTAATGCCAAAGAAGTTATTGAGTTTGGATCTTGTATAGGATATTCAACCATTGTTATCGGTGGGGCCGTAAAGGCTAATGGCGGGCATCTTACATCAATTGAAATAGCTAAAAATCACTATCTTGAAGCCGTAAGAAATGTCAAAGAAATCGGACTTTCCGATTATGTTAGCGTTATTAACGGTGATGCAAAAATTGAGTTTGAAAAAATGTCAGGACCGTTTGATTTTATTATGCAGGATTCGCTAAAATCCCTCTATCCGGTAATGCTTGAGAATTGTATAGAAAAGCTCAGAGCAGGGGGAGTAATGATAGCTGATGATACGCTTTTTCTTCCAACTGGTAAACCCGAAAAATTTGCAGCTTCAATGGATACTTACAATAAACTGGTTTTTACTGATTCCAGATTGATCAGTACCATTATGCCAATAGGTGATGGCCTTACAGTTAGTTTCAAAAAATAACCGATTTTGCGCTATAGAAAGTATTGAATCAGCAAGATTATGGTTCTATTCCTACAATAACCAGTGGGACAGAAGGGACTCCTCTCCCCTGTCTTATTATATTATAAAGTTCTCCTTCGTAATAAGAAACTCCAGAGCTCATTTGAGATTGGAAGGTTTTCATTGGTAAAATTTCTATACCAACATCAATTTTATCACCGACATAAAATGCAAGATGTTTAACAAATAAATCATAAGTAACAAAAAAATACTTGCCAAATTGTACTTCGACAGCAATTCTGTCTTTTACAAAATCTGTCTGGTTATAACTGAAAATAGGATTAAGACCTGCTTCTTCAATCTCTTTCTTTTGTTTTTCAGCAGACATAGTTAGAGTTTTTCTGATGAGCTTTTCATCTTTAGTTACCCAATAGTTGACACGACTTTCAGTCCAATTTAATTTTGAAAGTTTACGTTTAAAGGAGTTATTCATTTCTACTGGACTATAAAGTAATTGTCCTCTTTTTGTTTTTTCTTTAGATACTTTTGTTTTGCATTTTTCAGCATCAATGGAAGCTATTACCTTACATATTTCTTGCCATAAGTGAGATTTATGTACGATTAGAAATTCTAGTCCATTAAGATGAGAGTATTTTTCTGCTATTTTCATTTTACATACTTATAAGGATATTCTTTTTCGAAAAGAGGAAGCTGATCTATAGTAAAAAAATCTTCTGTTCTTCCTTTCTGATGCAAAGATGGTGTATTAGGATCGTATATTGGACGGGTTCTAGGACGCACTTTTAGGAATCCTTTACTATATAGTATAACTCGTTCTCGTGCAACTTGTACATACTCATTTACTATTTCCGCACCTATCCCTCGTCTATTATTTTTAATTGCAGCGATTATTGAACTACCAACACCTAAAAAGGGATCAAAAACCCAATCATTTTCATTTGTTAATGATAATACAAGTCGTTCAACTAACTCTATAGGGAATTGACAAGGATGGATTGTTTTTTCAACATGATTGTTTTTTACATTAGGTATATCCCAAACATCTCCCGGGTTTTTCCCTAACGGATTACAAGAAATATCTCCTGTTTTTGGTCCTTTAAAGTATTTTTTATTAGGATATTTTTGAGGAATTCTAACGTTATCCAAATTAAATGTAAAGCTATCACCTTTAGTAAACCATAATAAGGTTTCATATCTTCCAGAGAATCTTTTAGTACAGTGTAGCCCATGTTCAAAATGCCAGATAATTCTATTTCTAAGCTTTAAATTATGCTTTTGAAATATAGGAAATAAAAATATATCAAGCGGAGTAATTTGAGAATTATTAACATAATTTCCTACTTGCCAACAAATACTCCCTTTATTATCAAGGACTCTTACACATTCATCAATTATTAATTCTTGTTGCTTATAGTAATGGTTGATATCTGTTTTTTTTTCGTATTCTTTTCCAATATTATATGGAGGAGATGTTACAATTAGCTTAAAAGCATTATCAGGAATATCTTTTAATAAATCAAAACATGATCCTTCATAAATAACAATACTTGAAGAGGAAGAGAAAGTTGTGTCAATACAAATGCTCATAATAAAAACAATTATTTTTAAATTGTGCGGAACATTATTATATTATTCTGGTATAGATAAAAATGCAAAAGGATTGTTGATATCAAAGCAAATATACTAAAGGTTCGTTAATATTTTTATTACTTCTGCGGCGCAATGACATGCGACGACCGATGGCATATACGAAATAGTTCCGACAAGTGATTTTTTATTGGTTATGCTATCTTCGTCATCGCCATCAAAAGTTATAACTTCTCCCTTTGTGTTTTCCGGGGAAAACACGGCTTTGAATCCTTTATAAATTTTGTGCTTTTTGAGTCTTTTTCTCACAGCTCTGGCTAATCCGCAGTTAAACGTCTTTGAAATATCTGTTACTCTTACGTGTGAAGGATCAAGCTTTCCTCCGGAGCCCATTGAGCTTACTACTTTTATTTTCAGATTTAGGCAGTTCAAGATGAGATGAACTTTAGGCGAAAGAGTATCTATCGCGTCTACCACACAGTCTAAATGGTCGGAACCTAAGATTTGTGGAATATTTTCATCTTTAAGATAGGCTTGAATCGCCTTGATATTTGCTTCAGGATTAATGTCTCTAAGTCGTTTAGCAACTAAATCTACTTTTACTTTCCCCAGAGTTGAGTGCAGCGCAGGCAACTGTCTATTCAGATTCGTTATATCTACGGTATCGCTGTCTACCAGCGTTATTCTGCCTACTCCAGCGCGGCAGAGGTATTCTGCAACAAATGCCCCGACACCCCCGATTCCAGCTATTAATACACTGGATCGTTTTAGTTTTTTAATTTTCTCTTTGCCTAGTAATAATTCAGTTCTGATATTCCAATTGTTATTTTTTGTCATTAATAAATTTTTCTCCAAACACTTTTCTGAAATTGCCTTCTATTAAAGGAACTAACTTTTTAAGTTCAATCCTTCTAATATCAGCAGCTTTTTTGTATAATTCAACAATATCGGCAGATGATGTATCCGTTTCCAAAAAAAATTTATTAAGCGGCGCTTGCTTTAAAGCTTCAGCAATTTTACTGTTTTTCAACATGCCGGTTCCAAATGAGAGAAAAAAGCTTTTTTTAAACAGGCGCTTGGCTTGTTTGTAACTTTTATTGAATGAGTGTATTATCCATTTCTGGTTTTGATAATCTTTTTTAATGGCTATGATTTCCTGCCAGGCTTTTACGCAATGAATTATTATAGGCTTTTCGTATTTTTCAGCTAATTGGAGTTGCTTCTTAAAAACGATGTCTTGCAGAGCAAAAGGGGTACTACAACATTTGTCGAGTCCTATTTCACCGACTGCTATTATGGAAGGATTTGTTTTTAACAATTGTTCTAAATCGGTTAGTGTTTTTTTAAAGTTTTCAGGAATTTTCCATGGATGTATACCAATAGAAAATAGTTTCCCCTCTTTTATCTTGTGGAACTCAGAACATTCAAGACTGACAATTTGTATAACGTCAGGCGAATCAAATTCCCTGTGCGTATGTATGTTGTAATATTTAATTGAACTCATAAATATGCGTAATAAAATATTAGTGTTTTTTTTTGATATTATAGCGTTTGCTTAATATATTTTTACTGCTAATTTAGTGTTTCTTTTTAAATAATGCCGGGGCGTAGCGCAGTCTGGCTAGCGCATTTGGTTTGGGACCAAAGGGTCGGGGGTTCAAATCCCTCCGCCCCGACCATTATATCATTTGATACTTATTATGGAGGTTTGAGATGTCTACGCTAGCAATAGAAGAAAGCAAGGTTATATGGTACAGGGATTACAGATGGATGATTGTTTTTATAATGCTGCTGGGAGCTGTCATAAACTATCTTGACAGAGTCAACTTGAGTATGGCCAATACTACCATAAGAGCGGAATTCGGATTGACAGATATTCAGGTGGGGTTTTTGCTTTCAGCATTTATGTGGCCGTATGCTCTGGCAAATCTTCCGGCTGGCTGGATGATTGATAAATTCGGGATAAATAAAATATTTATTTGGTCGCTGGTTCTCTGGTCTCTTGCGACACTTGCCGGCGGCTTCGCAATAGGTTTTTTTACAATGTATGTTACCAGATTTATCCTTGGTATTACTGAGGCTCCATTCTTTATTATCGGAGGTAAGATAACACAGCGCTATTTTAACCCGAAAGAACGTGGAACCGCTTCTTCTATAATTAACCTGGGTCCGAAATTGGCCAATGGTTTTGCTCCTCCATTATTGACATTTTTGATTATTTATCTTGGCTGGCGCGGTATGTTTATTACTTTAGGTATCGCAGGATTATTCGTTGTCTTACTTTGGATAAAATGTTATCAGAAAAATGATGAAAAATACGTTATTCCTGAATATAGGACTGAAAAAAAAGAAGATACAATGTATGATGGATGGGCTCTATTTAATCATCCTACGACATGGTGGTTTAATCTCGGGAATATAGGATCTTCTTATCTTTTCTGGCTCTATTTTACATGGCTCCCGACCTATCTGATAGAAGAAAGACATTTAAGTCTTAAAAGCGCCGGATGGGCGACAGCAATTCCTTTTCTAGCGGGAGTTGTAGGAGTCCCGGTAGGCGGTTATATATCTGATATCCTTATTAAGAGAGGTATGAATGTTATCAGGGCAAGAATTATCCCTACAGTAGGGGGATGTCTGCTTGCTGGAATTACGGTTATTCCAGTAAATTATGTAAACAGCATAAATACAGTAGAAATACTTTTTACAATCAGTACATTTGCTGTTTCTGCGCGTGTAGGCGTTTTATGGGCGCTTGTCGGCGATGTTTCCCCTAAGGAAACAGTAGGAATCTTTGGAGGTATACAGAACTTTGCAAATTTTATGGGTGGTATGCTGGTGCCTATTGGTACAGGAATAATTCTTCAATACATAAGTAATTATAATATTGTTTTTATAGTAAGCGGGATTTTTTGTATTCTTGCGTCATTTTGCTATGCGATGATAAGAAGACCTATATTATCTGAAGAAATAGCAGTAAGATAGTCAATGGTTGGTGGTTGATTCCGACTTTGCCCTCTCGCAGTCGCAGAACGGGGCTTCGTCAGATAAAGGTTCGTAGGAAAATATATGAATATATCGCTAAAAGGCATAATTCCTCCAATGATTACTCCTCTGGCAGGAGAGGATGAACTTGACGTAAAAGGACTGGAAAGGCTTATCGAGTTTATCATCAATGGCAGAGTACATGGTGTTTTTATCCTTGGAACTACTGGCGAAGGACCCAGCTTGAGTTATAAACTCAGATATGAACTTGTAGAAAAGAGCTGCAAACAGATTGCTAAAAGAATTCCTGTATTGGTAGGAATCACTGATACTGCATTTGTCGAATCTGTAAAACTTGCTAATTTTGCAAAGAAATGCGGGGCTGATGCTGTAGTTCTTGCTCCTCCTTATTATTTCCATGCCGGGCAGGAAGAGCTCAAAGAGTATATTGCCGATATCGTCAAAGAAATAAACTTGCCTTTGTATCTTTATAACATGCCGAGTCATACGAAACTTATGCTTGAACCTGAAACGATTCAGTTTGCGTCCGGGCTGAAGGGTGTTTGTGGTATTAAGGATAGTTCCGGGGATATGAATTATTTTCATACGATTAAGCACAAGCTCAGGAACAAAAAGGATTTTGCCTTTTTTATAGGTCCTGAAGAAATGCTTGCCGAAGCTCTGTTTGCAGGAGCTGATGGCGGAGTAAATGGTGGCGCAAATTTTTGTCCGGAACTTTATGTAAATATATACAATGCTGCTCAAACCGGGGACTGGAATAAAGTTCGCGAACTGCACAAAAGGGTTATAGAAATAAGTTCGTCAATTTATACAGTAGGACGTTTTGGTTCAAGTTATTTGAAAGGAGTAAAATGCGCTCTTTCTTTGCTTGGGATTTGTAATGATACACTGGCCGAACCTTTCCACTCATTTAAGTCTCCAGAGAGAGAAAAAATTAAAACTAACTTACAAAGACTCGGAATATTGAATAATTAAAAATCACCTTGAAAAGAGCTCTATTAACTTTATTCAATAATTTTTGTAAAATATTATTGAGATTCATAAAAAATCTATCTTAAAAAGAGGAAGAAAAAAACCATGAAAAAGGCAATATTATGCGTCATTAGCGGACTACTTCTCGCATTTTCTGGCTTTAGCGCCAACGAATCACAAGAACAAATGGTAGAGAAGGACTATGTACGTGAATTAGCAAACCAAGATTTGAATAATCTCGCTAAGAACATAGCTAATACTAGGGTATGCCTGAGTATAAAAGAAGCAGTTTTTTCAGCACTACAAGAAAATCCAGCGCTTAAAGACAATACAAAAGAATTAGTGCAAATTGTTAGTTCAAATGTTAGTTCTAAAGTGACTTCCAGGAGAGTATTAAGCAAAGGCAAGCTAGCAAACGATCAATCAGTGGGCTGGGGGGGAGTGGCCGTCTGACACGCAAATGTTTTGCAGAAATTGTAAGCAATATCAAATGTTTACCATACAAGTTAATTGGTGGACCAGAGAAGGTAAATGGGTATGTAAAGTATGCGGAAATGAATATTCGGGTAATTATTAAAGTATATCTATAAAATTACAGTTTGCAGAAATATTCATGAATATCGAGGTTGTCTGTCAATTCAGGATGGAAAGTGCATGCCAGATAATTGTTTTGCTGTAACAAAACAGGGAAGTCTTCGCAATATGAAAGAACTTTGACTTTTTGTTCGTCAAATCCGATTACTTGCGGGGCTCTGATAAAAATAGCTGGAACTGTTTTTACTGAACCGGAAATTGACACTTCAAGATCAGTTTTAAAACTATCCAGCTGCCGGCCATAACTGTTTCTGACAACTTCAATGTCCATAACCGCGAAAGTATTATCTTCACCAAAGCTCTCAAGACCACGGTTTTTTTTTGCCATTAGAATTGTTCCGGCACAGGTGCCAAAAATAGGGTGAGAGTTACAGAATAGCTTAAGTCCATTCCATAGATTGTGTTTTTTCAGAATGATAATCATGGTAGTACTTTCACCGCCTGGAATAATCAGACTATTTACAGAACCGAGCTCTTGTTTATTCCTGACAAGCAAAGTCTTATACCCCAGTTTTTGAACAGCTTTCTGGTGTTTTAAATAAGCTCCCTGAATGGCCAGAATACCAATAACCTTTGAACTAATATCCAACATTGAACATCCAACTATGAACCACGTTTACGAACTACCAACCTCTTTTGTCCATTCTCTCACTTTCAAGTATCTTGTCTATTTCTATACCTGTCATAGGATCGCCGAGGTCTTCTGAAACGGATGCCAGAACAGCCGGATCTTTATAATATGTAACAGCGCTTACAATAGCGTCTGCGCGCTTCTGTGGATTACCAGATTTGAATATTCCTGAACCTACGAACACTGATTCAGCGCCAAGCTGCATCATCAATGCGGCGTCTGCTGGTGTAGCTACACCGCCCGCAGAAAAATTGGGAACCGGAAGTTTTCCATGATGATGAACATATTCAACGAGGTCATAAGGCGCCTGCAGATTTTTTGCGGCAGTCATAAGTTCCGATTTTTCCAGACACTGAAGAGTGCGAATTTCTTTATTTACTGTTCTGAGTTGACGAACAGCTTCTACTATATTTCCTGTTCCGGCCTCGCCTTTGGTTCTGATGAGAGCAGCACCTTCACCTATGCGCCTGAGAGCTTCGCCGAGGTTTCGACAACCGCAAACAAAAGGAACTTTAAAATCATATTTGTATATGTGATTTTCTTCATCAGCCGGGGTAAGAACTTCACTTTCGTCAATAAAGTCTATACCAAGGTGTTCCAGTATTTGAGCTTCAACAAAATGACCAATACGAACTTTTGCCATAACCGGAATTGAAACAGCATTCATTATCTCTTTTATAAGTTTTGGATCGGACATCCTGGCTACTCCGCCTTGTTTGCGAATATCAGCAGGTACTCGTTCAAGGGCCATGACAGCAACTGCTCCAGCTTTTTCTGCTATGATAGCATGCTCTGGAGTTACGACATCCATTATTACTCCGCCTTTGAGCATTTCAGCTAACCCAATCCTGGTTTCCCAAGCAGATTTCTGCATAATAAACATCTCCTATTAAAAACAAATCAAAGATAAAATATTAATAAGCTAAAACAAAAACTGGAACTTTCAACTTTTTTAACTTTTAACTTTTTGACTTGCCTGACAAATTTATACAATTCGGAGGTCTTTCACCATTTAATACAGCAATAACATTTCTTACCGCCATTTCAGCCATCTTTTCTCTTGCCTCGACAGTCGCGCTTCCTACATGAGGTAACAATATAACATTTTCAAGATTTAACAGCCCATACTCTATTCTCGGCTCGTTCTCATACACATCCAGCCCGGCTCCCCATATATATCCTCCTTTTAAAGCTACAACTAAAGCCTTTTCATCAACAACAGGACCGCGTGATGTGTTAATAAAAATAGCATTTTTTTCATCATCTTGAACTCATTTAACCCTATTATATGTCTTGTTTCTGAAGTAAGAGGGACATGAACAGATATAAAATCAGACTCTCTTAGTAAAGTATTCTTGTCTACAAAAACAGCACCTGTTTCATTTTCAAAATCTTTTTTTTGGGTTCTTGAAAAATAAAGAATTCTCATGTCAAAACTCTTTGCTTTTTTCGCAAAATTAGCACCTATTCTTCCAGCACCAATTACTCCTAGCGTTTTTCCTGTAATCTCCTGTCCGAGCAGTAATGTCGGCGACCAGCCCCTAAACTTACCTTCGCGGGTACATTTGTCCGCTTCTACAATACGTCTTGCCACAGAAATAAGAAGTCCCCATGCAAGATCAGTTGTAGCGTTCGTCAAAACACCTGGAGTATTAGTAATAATAATTCCTTTAGATGCTGCGTACTCAAAATCAATATTATTGTAACCTACTGCATAGTTTGCAATTACCTTAACTTTCTGCATACAGCCAATTACTTCCCGATCTATCAAATCGCTAAGTGTACAAATACACCCATCCATATCTTTTAAATTTTCACACAATTCATCTTTTGTTAAATTCCTATCCTGTTCGTTCAAAAACAAATCACATTTCCTCTCTAATAGAGTTAGAGGTTTTTCAGGAATTCTGCGCGTAATGTATACTTTTGATTTCATACGACCTTTTTATGTTATTTCCACGAGTTACTTATGATAAATATTATACTCTCAACTCCTTGAAGAACTCAAATAAGAATACGATTTTCCGGTGAAAAATTTTCTATTTTTAAATTGCTGAAGAACACATTGCTTTGGAGACTTGCTATATTTATCTATTGACTGAAGACTCAAAAATGTTTGGCTTTGTTTTTTTTGCGAGCAGATGCTATAATTGTTCTAAACGTTAATAAATAAAGTTAATTCATTAGACTGTAAAAATTTCTTTATGTCAATTTTTCGCAGAACAAAACTAGTCCGAGGATATCACAATCTTATAAGATATAAGGAAATAGTAGGCGTATTGCTGAAACATGAGTTTCATGATTTTGTCGAGCATAGCAAGCTTATCCACTCTTTTCAGTTAAAGAAATATTTTTTTAAAAAGCATTTAAAAAAACGCAGAGTAAAAACACATTTTACTCATTACCAGAGAATTCTACTAGCAGTAGAAGAACTAGGTCCTACATTTATAAAGTTTGGACAATTTCTCAGTAACAGGCCTGACCTTATACCCTCGGAGTTATGCGCGGAATTTGAAAAATTACTTGAACATGTTCCTCCGTTCAACGGCGAGGAAGCCATCAAAATTGTTGAAAAAAGTCTACATCTAAAAATCAAGAACGTTTTTAAAGAATTTGATCACAAACCATTTTCCTCTGCTTCCATTGCTCAAGTACATATAGCAACACTTAAGAATGGTGCGAAAGTTGCTGTAAAAATCCAAAGGCCCGGGATAAAACATATTATTGATAGCGATCTGGAAATAATGTTTAATCTGGCTGCTTTGGCAAAAAAACATGTGGCGGGAACTGACGCCATCGACCCGATAAGTATCGTTGAAGAGTTTAAAGATGGGATTTATCAGGAACTTGATTTTGGCAAGGAAATTCTAAACATAGAAAAATTTTCCAAAATATTTGCAGAAGAACCCGACTTGGTCGTACCAAAAGTTTACAAAGAATACTCCAATAAGGAAATTATCACGATGGAGTTTGTTGAGGGAGAAAAATTTTCTACATATAAAGCTTCAGATGAGCAAATAAATTCTATTTGTGAGAAACTGGCAAACCTAGTTTTAAAACAGATATTCGAAATAGGTTATTTTCATGCTGATCCCCATGCCGGAAATATAATAATAACTCCGGATCAAAAAATATGCTTTATTGATTTCGGCCTTATGGGGTTGCTTCCGCCAAAACATAAAACCGCAATGTGTGAAATAATAGTTGGACTTGTTGACCATGATCCGGATGTTACAACAAGAGCGATTATTTCCCTTTCATTTAACAAGGAAGTGGATAATCGCGCGTCTCTGGAGCATCAGACGTTCAAAATCATGGAGCATTACGGATACCTCCCGATAGAAGACATCAATATTGGTCATTTCCTTAGAGACCTGCTTAAGCTGCTGATCGAAAATCATCTGAAAGTACCGGCTGATATTTTCCTGCTTTTAAAAGCTCTCATCTCTCTTGAAGGAACTGTCAGAAAAATAAAACCCAATTTCGATATGATATCGCATATTGAGCCATTTGTGAAAAAAATGATTTATAGGAGCAGAAGTCTCTATAGTTTCTTCAGGGAACTTTATAGATCCAGTATTGATTATTCTAAATTTCTGAGCGAATTACCAGCTGAGTTAAGAGAACTATTATACCAGTTAAAAAATAAAACATTTAAACTGCAATTTGAGCACAAAGGGCTTGATCCGTTACTGGATAAACATGATAAAACCATGAACAGACTTTCGTTTGCTATTGTCACAGCAGCGATGCTAATAGGTTCTTCTCTGCTCCTTAAATCACATGTCCCACCACTTTTTCACAATTTATCGCTGCCGGGCATGATAGTATTTATTTTTTCGGTATTAATGGGAGGACTACTCATTTTGACAATCTTGCGGCATGAAAAGATGTGAATCATGTTAAAAACCTGTTCTGATTTTATACAATTCGAAGAAACATTTCTTGCCCCATACGGTTTAAAAAGTTCACAGAGCAGGGGGCGTAAATATCCAGAAGATCCTCATCAGATAAGAACTCCTTTCCAGAGAGACAGAGACAGAATATTGCATAGTAGAGCATTCCGGCGGCTTGAATATAAGACGCAGGTCTTCCTGGATGGAACTGGAGATCATTATCGCACAAGACTTACACATACTATAGAAGTAGCGGCCATAGCGCGAACTATTGCAAGAACTCTTGGGCTAAATGAGGACATTGCGGAAGCAATTGCTTTTGCTCATGACATTGGACACCCACCGTTCGGGCATACTGGAGAATATAAACTTGACGAAATTATGAAAGCGCATAAACTTAAGTTTGATCACAACGAACACTCTCTTAAACTTGTAGATGAGCTTATCGAAAAGTATCCGGGATTTGAAGGTCTTAATCTTACATGGGAAACAAGAACCGGCCTGATTAAACACAGAAAAAATCATACTAAACTAGATGAGGAAAAACTTCCTCCTATGCTTTCATTGGAAGCGCAGGTTGCTGATATCGCAGATGCTCTTGCATATTATGGTCACGATGTTGATGACGGGCTTGAATCAGAATTTATAACCGAGAAAGACCTCTCTTCTCTCGCCATATGGCAAAAGGCAGCTGAAACTTCGTTAAAATCCGGTAATACAAGAGGGAACAAAAAGTATTCTGAATATATAGTGAGGTGCCTAATTGACTCAATGGTAAAAGATGTGATAACGCAGTCAGATAAAAATCTCACTGAACTTAATATAAAAACTCCGGAAGAAGCGCAGAATTGTTCAAAACCTCTTATTGCATTCAGCCTGGAATACAAAATCATAACTGATGAACTCAAAGTATTTTTGTTTAAAAATTTGTACGAAAATCAAAAGGTTGTGGAAATAAACAGAAGCTGCGCTGAAAAACTTGAAAAGCTCTTTTGCTTATATCTGAAAAAACCGCAAACCAGAGGCGAATTCATAAAGGAACGAGAAAAAAAGGATGGCCTGCACTTGGCGATATGCTATTATCTTGCCGGAATGACCGATAGATTCGCAATTAATGAATATAATCTTAAAATTCAATAACCTCCAATAAAGCTGAAGGTTATTGAATTTTCATCACAAATACAGCATCATTTTTCCTGAGCTTTGTTTTGACCGGAATACTTACAACCATTCCTTTTACAGCCATTGGGATATCTTTTTCTTCAAACCTGATATTGCTTACAATTTCCTTAACTGCGCCAGTAGTTTTTCCAATAAACAAAATTTCATCGCCAACAGATATTTCGCCTTCTCTCAAGGTTATCTCCACAACTTTAATTTTGGCAAAATAATTGCTTACAATACCAACGCGAATTTTCTTTTTTTCTGCCTTGTTGTCAGGCATATTGCTCCACATCTCTAAAGGATTGCCGAGATAATACCCGCCGTGCCAAAATCCTCTGTTGAATACCGATCTTAGCTCTTTTTCCCATTTTTCAATATTTTTTTTGGTGTACTGTCCCTTTGGAATAGAATCCAAGGCCTCTCTGTATGTTTTTGTAACGGTATAAACATAATCTGAAGATCGTCCTCGGCCCTCAATCTTTAAAATACTCACGCCTGAGTCAGCTATCTTATCCAGGCATCTGATAAGACAAATATCTTTCGGCGACATTACAAATTTATTGTCTATAATAAGTTCATTGCCATTGTTTTCATCTGTAACCCTGTAAGATCTTCTACAGTTTTGGTAACAAGCTCCACGATTGGCAGACGCATTATAAACAGCTAAGCTCATATAACATTTTCCTGAAATAGAAACGCACAAAGCCCCATGAACAAATATCTCTATTTTTACCAACTCTCCAGATGGACCTTTTATTTTCTCTCTTTTTATTTCGCTGATTATTTTTTTTATCTGATCCAGGGAAAGCTCTCTTGCCAGAACAATAACATCAGCATATTTAGAATAAAATCTTACTGCTTCAATATTGGAAACGTTTGCCTGAACAGATATATGAATTCTCAAGCCAAGAGAATGGGCCATTTTTATTACAGCTACATCACCTGCTATTATCGCGAAAACTCCAGCATTTTTTGCAGAAATTAGAGTTTTCTTAGCCTTTTCAAGCTCTTCATCATAAATCACTGCGTTCAAAGCAAGGTAAGCTTTTACACCTTTTTTTTCGCAAATGTTTACAATCTTTTTAGCGTCACTCTCTTTAAAATTAAAAGAAGACCTTGATCGCATATTAAGCGCTCCAGCTCCGAAATAGATAGAATCCGCTCCGCCATTTATAGCTGCACGCAATGACTCATAAGATCCAGCGGGAGATAAAAGCTCAACATTCATATACTAAAATAAATCGAATTTTGACAATTTTTTAAAATTACACAATTCGTTAGTGAAATCAACAATCTCGATTATTTCTACGGCGAGTTTTAGTTTGATTATTAATATTCTTGAGGTATAATAAAGGTTCTTTGCAGCGAAAGAAATGGCTGCACTGCATTTAAGAACGAAAAATATAATAAAAAGAGTAATGAAGAAAAAATATTTTTTAGGAATTGATATTGGTTCCACCACTATCAAGGCTGTTTTGCTGTCTCTTGACTGGGAGGTGCTTAATACCTTGTACATGAGAACTAAACCTGCAAAAGGTAAACCTGTATCATGCAACGGCAGGTGCCATACCTGCGGTTCCTGTAATATGGGCGCGATAAAAAATATTATCGAAAAATTCCTTAAGGAAAAGGAACTTTCACTGAAAGATATGACATGCACTGTAGTTACAGGCAGTCAGATTGTAGAAGAAACGCACGATTTTATTCCTTATAACTTTAAAGTCAGTGAAGTGTCTGCTCATGTAGAAGGAGCAACTAAATATTATCCTGATTGTAAAGCTATTCTTGATGTCGGCGGACAAGACAGCAAAGCAATGATTTACAATGAAGGAATGAAGATGTGGATTTCAAAAATGAGCGGAATATGTGCTGCCGGGACTGGAGCATTCCTTGATAGCGTAGCACTAAAGCTTGGCGTTCCTATAGAACAGATGGCTAAACTTGCTAACCTAAATTCAGAACTTGAGTTTTCTTCAGTTTGTGCAGTATTAAGTGCTACTTCAATAAACAAATACAAAAACAGGTACCCGCTCGGACAAATAATAGGAGGCGCGTGTAAGGCACAGGCAAGAACTGTTATGTCTGGCGTTGGAGATCTCTTTTTTAATTACAAAGGAGATATAATTTTCCAGGGTGGAGTCGCTGCGAATAGCGCTGTTACGCATTATCTGCGAGAAATTACAGGAAACAATATAATAGTACCTAAATATCACAATGTAATGGGAGCATTAGGAGCAGCCTGTATTGCAAGAAAACATATAGAAATTAAGAAAAAGCTTATTAATTGCAAGACCATTTTCAGCAATACCCAAAAGCTTAAGTCTGTCTCTCTTAGAGCCAAGTATACAAAGAGAGAGTTTCTTGGTAATAAAAATGAGAAACCTATATGGAGAAATCTCTTTTTCCCTTCAGAAATATTGAACGCTATAGGTGCCAAAATATTAACTCTGGAAACTTATGCAGCATTATTTGCAAGAAACAGGAAGAAAATAAAAAAAGCTTTTGATATAGCTGCTTATAAAGGTTTTACAGGTGCTGAAACATGTTCTTTCCTTCGCACACTGGAAGGAATAGATATTCCGGAACCGATATTTGGGGTATCAACATCGCAGCCATGCCTTCAAGGAGAAAGGATATTCAGTGATCTCATAAGAGAATATGGAAAAGAGGATGCTTTCTATTCGCTTCATACGCCCATAAAAAACAACAAGAACGCCATAGAGCACATGGCTGCGGATATTGAAAAATCTGTTCATCTTATTGAAAAAGAATTGGGGAGAAAAATGGATATGGGCAGGCTTGAAGAAGCATGTGAACTTTCCAATCAGGCAAGAGAAATTTCAAAGAAATGCAATGACTTGAGATTTAATTCACCGCCTTTGTTAAGAGGAAGCCTTGCTGTTTATTTCGCGGTAATATTCTCACAGCTATGGGGCACGAAAGACCTTGTAGAAATTCAAACACAGTTTTATGAAGACTTGCGGGAAAGGAAGGCACAAATTGAGGGTAAAGTATCAATAGAAGATACTCATAGAATTTTATGGCTACATTTGCCGCCTTTCTATGACAGCAGATTACTGGACTACATAGAACTTGACTGTAATACGCCTATCGTATTTGAAGAAGTAAATTTTATCGGATGGGAGCCTCTTAACGTAAAAGACCCGTACAGATCTCTAGCTAGAAAACTGCTTACGGTAGGATTTCTTGATCCACACTTAAGAGTTTCAAGAATAAAAGAATACGCTAGCAAGGCAAAGTTTAATGGATGCATCTTATATAATCATATGTTTGGCAGATGCTCTATGGCAGATGCTTCGTTTATAAAGCATTTGAGAGAAGAACTAAATAAAGAACTTGTTCCGATGCTGGTAATTGATGGCGATTGTATGGACCCAACAGTAGATCCATGCAGTACGTACACAAAGATCAATGCCTACTATGAAGCATTAAATTTTAGAAAATATGGTAACATATTCGGACCATTACGTTCTTAAACAGTTTTAATATAATTTTTAGTACTTGACTTATCATGAACTTGCCTGAAAGAACTCAAATACCGGCTCGAAAAAAGTGGGGGTTTTATCTTGGAATTGGCTTCCTTGCGTGTTCAATCATGGCAGATATAACGTTTTTAACTGTTCCATTTCTGGGATTTTCAGGAGTTAAAATCATATCGCTTTTAGCTATACTTGCTACTGCTGCGGAAGTGTTTTTTTTGCTAAGCATACTACTACTCGGGAAGGTAGCTATTCAAAAAATAAAAGAGAGATTTCAATTATGGTTCAAAAAACCTATTACACCGGTCTATATTGGCAAATACAGACATTATACCGGGGTAATATTATTCTTTTTAAGCTTTGTTCCTTACCTAATCATAGAAATAAGTTTGTTTTTCGGATATCCAACTAAAATGCAGCATATTAATTTTTTCATATTTCTTATTGTAGGAGATGTGCTTTTTGTAATAAGCCTTTTTGTTCTCGGCGATGCTTTCTGGGAAAAGATAAAATCTCTTTTTAAATGGACAAAACCACCTTTCAGCAACAATAAGCCAAGAACGATTTAAACAGTAAAGCTGAATTTCTAAACTGAAAAATGAACAGAGAATTTAGAATTTTTCATAGTAATTCTGAAGCTGAGACAGAAGAGATTGGCAAAAAAGTTGCTAAAACCGTAAAATATGGAACTATAATTTCTTTAAGAGGAAATCTAGGTACAGGCAAGACGATTTTCACAAAAGGGTTCGCAAAGGGACTTGGCATAAAAGAAATAGTGGTAAGCCCTACATTCAATATAGTAAAAGAATATTGTACAGGCAGCGGCAACTGGCTTTATCATATAGACTTGTATAGAATAAATGACGCTCACAGTGCGTTGGCGTTCGGAATAGACGAATATATGAGCGATAAAAATGCAATGACTCTTATAGAATGGGCTGAGCGTATAGAAGAAATCCTCCCTCCTCATGCCCTAGATGTAGAAATAAAACGCATAACTGACACTGAGCGAGAAATTAAAATGATCCCGGATATATTTAAATAATTAGACCCTTCACAAAAAGGTATTTTTGTAAAGGCGCAACATATTGCGTCTCTACCTATTGTTTACAATATTCCTGGATATCGGGTTTAATTATTTTAATGTATTTCTTAAAATCATTAGGAATTGGGCTTTCTATTTCAATTAATTTTCCTGTTGACGGGTGAGGAAATCCCAGATACCAGGCGTGAAGCATTTGCCTTGGTGCTTTTATGGATTGTTTTCCTCCATAGAGCTTATCACCAAGGATAGGACATTTTTTATAGGCAAGATGAACCCTTATCTGATGAGTTCTTCCGGTGAGAATTTCAACATCAAGCAAACTAAGATCAATTTCTTCATATACCCACTTTTTTACAAGTCTGTAAATTGTAACGGCTTTTTTGCCATTCCATTTCAAAACAGCCATTTTCTGTCTGTTGATATGGTGTCTGCCGATAAGAGTAGTTATCTTTTCTTCGTTTTTTGGTGGAAGCCCGTAAGTTATAGCTTTGTAGATTTTTTTTATTCTTCTTGACGCGAAGCTTTCCGCGAGTTTCATTCGGCTTTTGATATTCTTAGCAATAACAAGACAGCCTGAAGTTTCCTTGTCGAGTCTGTGAACTATCCCTGGCCGTGCTGAAGATAGTTCGTCTGCCTCATCTTCAAGAACGGAATCAAGAAAAGAGCTGTCCCTGCCGACAAGTGCGTTAACAACTGTTCCTGTCCAGTTTCCGGCGGCTGGATGAACAACAACTCCTGCAGGCTTGTCAATCACCAGTAAATCATCATCTTCGAAAAGTATATTGAATTTAAACTCTTCAGGGGCGGGGATTGTAAATCCTCTTTCTTTCGGCCATATAATTTCTATTTCTGCGCCGTCCACAACTCTAGTTTTTGCAGAAACTATAATCCCGTTTAGTTTAACCTTGCCATCCTTGATTAAATTCTGAAAGAATGTTCTCGAATAATCATGAAAAATTGAAGGCAAATATTTATCCAACCGTTCAGAAACAGAAGAGTTAACTTTTATTTTTTCAACTTTCAACCTTAAAACCTTCAGCTTTTAACTCTTGGCTTTTCACCCGGCTTCGCCCTGCGGACTGTGACTACGCCGTGACAAGTTTTTCACTCTTAGCTCTTCACTTTTAGAATCTTATGATGAACATATCCATATATAATAACTATTATGGCAAGTCCGCCAAAAAGCCAGATGTAATGTTCTTTTATAATTTCTGTTCCTTTGTAAACCAAATCAGCATAAGACATATCCTTTGCAATATGCCCGAGGTAATAACCTACGATAGTAAGAATAATGCACCAAATAAAAGCGCCAAGAATAGTAAAGAAAGAAAACCTGCCAAGGTTCATTCTTGAAAGGCCTGCCGGTATTGAAATAAGATGCCTCAATGCGGGAAGAAGCCTGCAAACAAAAGTTGAAATATCCCCATATTCCCTGAAAATTTCTTCCGAACGCTCAAGCAGTTTTGGTTTCAGGAAAAAGTATTTCCCGTACCTATATAAAATGGGACGTCCCAGCCAAAGAGATAAATAATAATTAAAAAATGCTCCGACAAGAGAACCAATAGTTCCTGCTAGAATAGCTATTACCATGTCTGGAGCAGGTAGTCCGAAAGAGAGACTCCCGCGGTAAGCCAAGAACCCTGCAGGAATCATAACAACTTCGCTGGGCAGCGGAATAAAAGAACTCTCTATTGCCATAAGCATGAAAATAATTACGAAACCCCATGCCTGCGCGTGCAGCGCCGCAAACTCAATATGTTTAATCAAAAATTCAGCCATAATATGTTTTTCCATATCTAATTTGTTATTTAAACTAAAAACCTTAAAATTGAGCTTAAAAGATAATTATACAATAATTATTTTCAAAGACAGATTGAAAAATAGTAGTTAGCATATTTATCAAACTTTTTTACCCTAAAATTGTAAAGAACTGATTATATCCTTTATAATTTTTGCTGAATGCTGAAATGCTTTTTGTTCATCTTCATTTAATTCAATATGGAGAATACGATCAACGCCTTTGCGTCCAATGATAGCAGGCACGGAAATACATAAGTCTTGCATCCCGTAATAGTCATTTACAAACGTGCTGACTGGATATATCTTATGCTTATCGTAAATAATACACTCCACTAAAGTAGCTGTTGCCAAGGCAATGGCATAATTAGTAAATCCCTTTTTCTGTATAACCATATCGCCCCCCCATCGTGTCTGTTCAAAAATTTTTGCTGTTTCTGCTGTTGATCTCTCTTGTATAGATATACTTCTCATGTCAGCTCTGCTTAATACCGGCAACTGACTCTCACCGTGCTCGCCAATAATATAGGCATGGATATCAGTGGGATTTACTTTTGTTTTAGCAGCAAGTAACGCTCTAAAACGACCACTGTCAACCATAGTTCCAGTTCCTATAACCCGCGAAGCGGGAAATCTTGAAATCTTAAGTGCAGTGAAAACCATAATATCTATGGGGTTTGTAATCACAATAAGAATGGCATTGGGGCTAGCTTGAGTAATTTTGGGGATAATTTCTTTAAAAAGATTAGTGTTTCCATGGCATAGATCCAACCGCGACTTTATATCCTTTGACGGAATAGAAGCACAGATGATAACAATATCCGAATCTTTAGCATCAGAATAGTCTCCACTTCTTATCTGCATAGGATGCGCAAAAGTACTTGCATGCAAAAGATCAAGCGCATCTCCATCAGCAACATCGTGATTACAATCAACAAGAACCATTTCGGAAGCCAAGCCTTTTAATAATATGCTATATGCAATTGTTGAACCGACTTTACCTATCCCTATCAAAGAAATCTTGGGCATTTTATAAATCATACTAACCCTTTCATTGTTTAACCTGATTCCATGACATTTTTTTGATCATATTATTTACTTTTTGTGTTTAAATCACATTTTACATTATACCCCAAACGATCCAGTTTTCGAGATAATGAGCGACATAAAATATCTACGACCCAAGTTTTCGACATAGAACTTTCTTTGAGGCTGTTTGGGGTATATTTGCCCTATGGGCATAAAAAACCTTCATCTTTTCAATCCGGTTTCAATAAGCTGGAAATTATCCTTCAGTAGAGTTTTAAGCTCATTTTTGTAGTAATTCAAATACTAAAACCAACACTAAAATAACAGCCTCTCTTTGCTTTGCTAATTGAACTGCGCTATTTTACTGGAAAAATCTAAAATTCAGTCGGTTTTAGTATAGTATCTCTCTCAAATATTTGCTTGTAGTTTTCCACTAATGCTTTTTGTGCTTCTACTTTGGCTTCCCATTGCATTACTAGAGCTTCATGGTATTCTGATTTAAGATGTATAATTACATCTCCTGGTTCTATCATATTGCCTTTTTGATCATAAACAGGACCATGGAAGAAAGAACCTCGTCTTGCTGTGTAATCTACAAAACCACGATATTGATCATTAAATCCATAAGACTAAGTGCCTGATTTTTTAGCTAGCAGCTTTTTCTATTATTCTTGTTTTTACATGGTACCTGTAAGTAAATTCCAAATGTTATTGCTGGTAGCTTTTTTTGGTATGAAATATGTTGGAGTTTATAGATTTGGTTTCGAGGATTTATTCCCGATAAAAATAAAACAGCCTAACAATTCATTGTCAGGCCGTTTACATTTAATCTGATAATTTCGTAAATGTTGGATGTTGGGATTTAGTCTGCTGGATTTGGGCCAATTACGACTCTAACCTTGTCCCCTGGCATGAGTACATATCTGCGATCTTGCACTGTAACCAAATCACCATCTTTAAGATTTTTCGGATACTCTCCTAAAGTAATATCGTTGAGATTTATTTCTTTTGTATGCTTTATAGCGGCATATTCAATGAATATGTTATCAAAGGTGGACTTCCCTAATAATTCGATATAAACTTTTTTAACGGGAAATACTTTATCCAATCCTTTCGGAACCAAATTCTTTTGACCAACAGCCAACCATACAAATGAACCTTTTTCATCCTTAAATATGCATTGAGCATTTACTGACAAAGTACCCTTATATTCTTCTGTGTAATCAAATGGTAATACAGGACTTATAGAACTGATAACATGAATTTTCTTCCCATTGACCATTACTTCAGTTTCTGCCTTATGATTTTCAACTAAAAATGTAATACCATTATCTGTTAATATAGAATTTCCTCTAGAAATACCAAAAACTTCTTTGCTGATGCTGGGATCAGGATATATAGCAATAGGAGTAGTAGATTTAATTTGATTAGCGAGCTCTCTATTCATGTCCACTTGTATTCCGATAGGTACTAGCTGTGAAATGCTCATGACTGCAGGTTCTCCAGATAGCCAGCCAATACAATTTATGCTATTAACTATTCCATCAAATGGGGCATGAATTGTACATAAATCCACAAGGTACTGGTATTGTTTTACCTTTGCTACTGCTTCCATATAAGAAGATCTATCTTTTTGAAACTTTGCTTCTGATATGCTGTGACCAGGAAGAAGCTTCAAATCTCTTTCATAGTCTTCTTTACTGACGGTAAGCTTGGCTAGCTCTTCATCCAGTCTCATTTGCCTGACGGTCTTATCAATCGTAAAAAGAATACTGCCTTCCTTAATAATATTTCCTTTAGTGTCTTTAACAGGTCCTTCGAAAATATCACCAGGATATGCTGTGCTAGTTATCATTCCGCGAAAGTTGTCGTTGAAACCTGAAAGTACGTTGCAAGTGATTAACGACTTAGCGACTCCTTTGAATTCCCTTGCAGAACTGAAATCGCTTATTGAAGAAGCATCGGCTGAAAACATGTTACAGGTTAATACACTCAGTGTTAGTGCGATACATGCTGCCATTGAAATTACTCTGTTGTTTCCCATAAAATAACTCCTTAAGACGTTGTTTGTTAAAAGATAGAAATTACTTCCCGCTAAAATATATATAGACTATAATCCTATGGATATTACTCTGCAATAAAATTTCTTTAAAAAGTGATAAAAAAAATTAGAAATAGGATTCAAAATTACAACTATTATTTGTGGTATACATTCGACAAAACTCAAGAACAAGTCATAGTTTGTTATTTGAAAGATTATGACCAAAAATATTTTCCATTTAAAAATTTTTTTTCTTGTTATTTTTTCAGGTTAGAGGTATGATACTTTAAACTAAACATTTACCTAGAATGTATAGAATGTAATAAGAGCTTTATGAAAAACTAATGAATATCTATAAGTCAATATCTTCCTTATTATATGTTTTATTTATTGTGATAATTCCAGCAGTGTCAATGTCTCAGACATTATGTTATGAGTTAACAAATAATAACATGAAATGCAAAATTTTTCCAGAATCTTTGCAGATATCAATCAATGAAGAAATTATTTCAGCCTCTCAACCCCGAATAAAAATTAATAACCTTATACATTACGACAATTATATATCCTTCGATAGAGGAGAATACAAAATTGATGTATACCTCAAGAATGAATATTTAAATATTACTTTCAATCCGAAATTGGAATCAACTCTTACATTTCCAGTAATAAACAATGCTGACAGTTTTCTATTGCCAATTGGTGAAGGACTGTTCTTTTCTGCAAAAGATCAGATTGTAATAAATCATTTTATAAAACAGGAGGAAAATAAAGTTATCGAAAAATTTTCCATGCCTTTTTTCGGGGTAGTTTTCGGGAAATATTCGGCAGTTTACATTATTAACAATGCATACAATACAAATTACACCTTTATAAAAGAATCAAATAAGGTAACGTTGTCATTTATACACGAATCTATAAATATCCCAAAACTGCAGCAATTTTCATATAGAATATATGTTTTTAAAGAAGACATTGTAACAACATCAGCAGGAATTTATCGCGATTATAAGATTTCTAAGGGTGAATTTAAAACTCTAGCCAAGAAAGCGGAAAAGATCCAGAATATTAAAAAACTATATGGAGCGCCTTTCATATATTTATGGGGAAATGAACTCGTTTCAAATGATAATGTAAAATGGAAACAGTTGCAAGAAACCATCAAAAGAGAGCTCACAAAGTGGGAGACCAATCCTACAAAATATTTCAATTCACTTTTGAGAAAAGACAATTCCTTTGTTAAAATACAAAAACAAAATTACATTTCAAACTACGGCAAGACCTTATTTAATTCAGATCTGATTTTGCTTGCAGAAAAAAAAGATATTTATAAGGAAGATGTATTCAGAAATACAGAACTTAATTCTGAAGCAAAAAGATATATAAGCAAGAGGTTGAACAACCTGAGCCATTTAGAAATGGTCCAGTTTAATATTAATTTAATACAATCAGTCTATAAAGATTCTATGGCTCCTGTGAGCGAATGGGGCAATGGAGTTTCCATTTTTATGATAGACCAACTACATAAATCAGGAATAAAGAAGACATGGCTTGGAATTGATGACGCTTCCTTGTCATACTATCATCCTCAAAGTATTTCTTTGGCAAACAAACTTGGATATCTTATTGCGCCTTATGATTCGTATCATACTATAGCTACTAATGAGGATGAGTTGGGAAAAACATCATATTTTGAAGATAGCTCATTGTATAATAATGCAACAGTAGTTAGACGAGATGGAACTTATGAATCTGGTTTTTTAAACAAAGGTAGGGCTTTGAATTCAACGCTACTACTACCATTAGTCAAGGAGAGGATCAGCAAATATTTCGACCAAGAAATAGAGTTCAATTCCTGGTTTATTGATTGTGACGGAGCCGGAGAACTATACACTGACTATTCAAAAAAACATCCAATATCAAAAGCCGAAGATGCTGCAGCCAGAAATGCCAAAATGAAGTGGATAGAAGATGAGTTTGGAATAGTAGTCGGAACAGAGGATGGCAAGGATTATGTTGCCGAAAATATAGCTTTCGGGCATGGGGTAGTAACATCAATAGCGTGGGATATTGATATGGCAAGAAACAAAGAGTCCGAGTACTATTTGGGAGATTATTACAGTGCTTCGGGCGGGATCCCTTCTAAATATATAAAGAAGACGAAACTCAAACCGGAAATTAAATACACATATTTCAATCCTAAAATTAAAGTTCCATTATTTCAGTTAGTTTACAATAATTGTGTTATTCCATCTGATCATTGGGAGAAAGGAACATTGAGATTTCCAGAAGTTACTAAAATGCGCTTAATTCAATGCATTTTGTTTAATGTTCCGCCGCTCTTCCATTTGGATAGGCAACAATGGGAGAAGGATAAAGCTTTGATAGTTCCGTTCGTGAAATTTTGGTCGCCATTACATGAAAAGCTTGTGCAAACGGAAATGACCGATTTCAAATACCTTTCAAACGATCACCTTGTTCAAAAAACAACTTTTGGCGACGGAACTGAAATTGTTGCGAATTTCAGCAATGAACGAGCTGTTTTTAAAGAAATCATAATCACATCTCTATCTGTGGCCGTTATAGAAAAAAATGGGGAAAGAAAAAATAATCGTTTGATAATGTTCAACCCGTTAATAGCAAGGTATGAAAACCAATGAAAAAATTAAAACAAGAATGTCGTTCTGATAGGGTTGGTGTTTTTTAAAACACTAGGGTTAAAAGATGAGTATTGAAAGTTTAAAAGAAAGCCTTGATAAAATCTTAACACAAGTTGAAAGTGAATTATCTTCAGTAAAGGTTATCGATGATCTGGAAAAAGTAAAGGCATCTGTTGTAGGCAGGAATGGTTCGCTTACCTTGCTTACAAAAGAACTAGGTGCCATAGAGAAGTCTCAAAAGCCTGAGGCAGGAAAAGCTTTTAACGAAGTTAAGAAAAAGGTCAATGAACTTATTTCGGCAAAGCTTGCAGAGATAGAGAATTCTGGAACCAAAAGTATTAAAGGTATTGATATTTCTTTACCTGGCCGGAGCTGGAAGTACGGGAAAAAGCATCCGATTATGCAAACAATAGATGATTGTGTTGCTATTTTCAGGAGAATAGGATTTATTGTTGCGGAAGGGCCGGATATTGAAACAGTATATCATTGTTTTGATGCTTTAAATACGCCAGTGGATCATCCATCGAGAGAACAGAGCGATACATTTTATTTTCCGGATAGCAGACTTTTGCGGACGCATACTTCTACTGTTCAAATAAGGGTTATGGAAGCGCAAGAGCCGCCTGTCCGGATCATTGCTCCTGGCCCTTGTTTTAGACCCGATACGCCGGATGCTACACATAGTGCGAACTTTCATCAGGTTGAGGGGCTTTATGTAGATAAAAAGGTTTCTATGGCGGACTTAAAGAGCACACTCATGTATTTTGCCAGAGAACTTCTAGGAGAAGAAATTAAAGTAAGATTTAGACCGCATTACTTTCCTTTTACAGAACCTAGTGTCGAATATGACTTTTCATGTGTAATGTGCGGCGGCAAAGGCTGCAGCGTGTGCAAATATTCCGGATGGCTGGAGATTTCAGGTGCCGGCATGGTTGATCCGAATGTTCTACGCAATGTTGGATATGATCCAGAAATATGGTCTGGATTTGCCTGGGGAATGGGCGTGGAAAGAATAACCATGATAAGACATGCTATTAATGATATCAGATATTTTTATGATAATGACGTCAGATTCCTGACACAGTTTTGAATTTTAGGTTTTAAGTGTTAGGAGAGATGAAAAAGAAAGTTTTGTTAAGTTGGAGCAGTGGAAAAGATAGTGCCTGGGCTCTTTATGAGTTGTTAAATTCTTTAGACTTTGAAGTCTTAGGCTTATTTACGACTATAAATAAAAAGTATGGTAGAGTTGCTATGCATTCTACCAGATTGGAGATTCTCAAAAAGCAAGCTGAAGCTGTATCACTTCCAATTCATATAATAGAATTGCCTGACCCTTGTTCAAATGAACAATATGAAATTATTATGAAAGAGTTTATATCTGATACAGTTTCAAAAAAAATCGAATGTATAGCATTTGGTGATTTATTTCTGGAGGATATTAAAAAATATCGCGAAACTCAGTTTAGTGCAACAGGAATAAAGCCCATTTTTCCTTTATGGGGAATTCCTACGAAAAAATTGTCAGAACAAATGTTGTCATCAGGAGTGGAAACTTATATTAGTTGTATAGATTTGAAAAAAGTGCCAAAACATTTTGCTGGAAAAATGTGGACAAAGGAATTAATATCAGAACTGCCGGAATATTGCGATGTTTGCGGAGAAAATGGAGAATTTCATACTGTTGTAGTAGATGGTCCGATGTTTACAAAAAGAATTCCAGTTTCTGTTGGAGAAATAGTCGAAAAAGAGGGATTTGCTTTTGCAGACGTAATTTCAGAGTGAAATGTTGATTTTTTGAGCAGTTTAATAAGTTTTAAGTATTAAGTTTTAAAAAAATCTACGGAGTAAATTTTTGTGAAAATTTCATATAATTGGCTTTCGAAATATATAGACATTCCATTTTCAGCAGACGAACTTGTGGAAAGACTTACAATGCTTGGCGTGGAAGTAGAAGCTGTTGAATATATCAACCAAATTCCGGATGGCGTCGTTGTAGCAAAAATACTAGAGAGAAAACCTCATCCTAATGCGGATAAGCTTTCAATTTGTACAATTGATTCCGGGAAGGAAAAATTTCAAATAGTTTGCGGCGCGTCAAACTGTGATGTTGGTAAAAGAGTGCCGCTTGCTCAGATCGGTACGGTGCTTGTTGATCATGAGGGGAAAAAGGAAATTACGATAAAGCAAGCAAAACTGAGGGGAATAGATTCTTTTGGCATGCTTTGCAGTAGGATTGAACTTGGAATTGCAGGGGATTATTCCGGGTTGCTGGAACTTCCTGAAAGTTATAAAGTTGGAACTCCTTTAAAGGAATGTTACAAGCCGGATGCCATTTATGATCTTGAAATAATTTCAAACAGGCCGGATTGGAATTCATTCATCGGGATAGCCCGAGAAATTCAGGCTATTTCCAATAATAAAATAAAGTATCCAGATTGTCAAATTCCAAATCTCAAATCTCAAATCTCAAATGTTAATGTTTCAATAGAAGATTTTGATGGCTGTCCTAAGTATACTGCAAGAATTGTGAAAAATGTAAAAGTTGCAGAAAGTCCTCAATGGCTTAAAGAAGCTATTCAAAGCATTGGGCTCAGACCAATTAATAATATTGTAGACATAACAAATTTTGTACTGTTTGAAACAGGGCAGCCTCTTCATGCATTTGATTTAAACAAACTCCAGGGCCAAAAGATAATAATTAGAAGAGCTAAAAACGGCGAAAAAATAAAAGCTCTGGATGAAAAAGAATACGAACTAAACAACGAATATCTGGTAATAGCTGATGCTTTTAAACCTGTAGCTATAGCCGGAGTCATGGGCGGCGAAGAGAGCGGAGTAGGGCATGGAACAACAGATATCCTGATAGAGAGCGCTTATTTTAATCCAGTGAGAGTAAAGAAGGCTACAAGGAGCCTTGCAATTAATTCCGATTCTTCTTATAGATTTGAACGAGGAGTTGATTGCTGTGCGGTAGAAACTGCAAGCAATAGAGCTGCTTTATTGATTCAGGAAATAGCAGGCGGCCAGATAGGCTCTGAACTTATTACAGTAGCGGACAATTCCAAAATTCCAGTCCCAAAAAGAGTCTTATGCCGGTTTGATAAGATTAGAGTTCTGCTTGGAATTAATATTAGTAATGAAGAAATAATCTGTATTTTTAAAAAACTTGAGCTTGGTGTGGAAAATATTACAGAAGTTTCCTGCGAGATTCAGTCCAAATCTTTCAGACTGGATATTGAACGCGAAGCAGACCTTGCCGAAGAAGTAATAAGGATTTACGGGCTTTCAAAAGTTCCTGAAAAACAAGTTTATAGTCAGACTGTTAGCTCTTTTAAGAAAGACTCATATTATAATATTGAAATTGCCAGAAACCAACTGATTGCTTTTGGACTAACAGAATGCGTAAATTATACCTTGATTGATAAAAAACAGATTTTGAAAGAAAGCCTTTTCGAAGAGAAAGAACTTTTCGAGGTCATAAACCCAATCAGTGCAGAAAGTTCTGCAATGAGGCCTTCATTGCTGTTTGGCGTGCTGAAAGCCGTTAATAGGAATGTTGCGCATAATATCCATGATCTTGCCCTATTTGAAATAGGTAAAATTTATTCAAAGAAATATCAAAAAGAAGAAATGTATTCCTGCTGTATAGCATTGACAGGAAGAGTTCATCCTGAAATGTATTCCGATGAAAAGAAATGTTCTTATGATTTTTTTGACATGAAAGGACTATTGGCATCGTGGCTGGAGCAGAGAACTTTAAAAGAGTATTTGCTACGGGAGAGTAAGTCTGTTTTGTTTAAAAAGGGAACAGCCGCGGATATTGTTTTTGAGAATGAAACTATAGTATCTTTTGGCGAGGTGTCAGACAATATTACTAAAGGAATGAGACTCAGGTATCCTCTTTATATAGCTATAGTTAATCTGGAAAAACTTGTGGAATATGAAAAGAGCAAGGAGGTTGTGAAATACAGTCCTGTTCCTGTGTATCCTTCTGTTTCCAGAGATGTCGCTCTTGTGTGCGATGAGTCTTTAAATAATGCAGAGATCGTTGACTGTATAAAGTCCACAGGGTGCGTTATTCTGGAAAGCATAGACTTATTCGATCTCTATCGCGATAGTAAAACGCTAGGAGATGGTAAAAAGAGTTTTGCGTATTCTCTTACCTACAGAAGCTCCGAAAAAACGCTTACCGATTCTGAAGTAAATAAAGCTCATGAAGAAATAAGGACTATTCTTGCTTCAAAACTCTCGATTGTGTTAAGATAAAAGATTGCTTACCAAATTTTAGCAAAAGCTGATACTCGAGATATGGTTAGCTATCTTTTAGGGGTTTGTATTTTATCATTAATATTGCGATAAAAAAGAAAAGAAAAGCACTGAGGATAATTGGGAGTCTTGTACCGAAATTGGCCAACTGCACGGCTCCCATAGTCGAAATCAGTGTAGCTGCGCTTGATACAGAAGCTGAGCCACCCATTGTTTTGCCCTGTTCTTTATGAGTTACAGCGTTAGAAAAAACTGCAAGAAAACTGCTGTAAGTCAACAGCTCTATTAGTGTAAAAATAATCAAACAAACACTGATGGCAGACAATAGAGGAATAACTATCAGCATTAGGAGAAATAGAGTGCAAAAAAGTGCCGAATATATGACAGTTTTTTTCAGAGAAAAGAGTTTTAGTATATAGGGTTGCACAAACAGCATTGAAACAATATTGCTTAATCCAATCAAGAAATATAGAAAACCTATTCCGGCAGTATCGAGCTGAAATAAAGCTGACAAAAAAAGCGGCAATCCGATGAAAAAAGCAGTCCAGGCACTGACCATGCAAAAGAAAATTATGCTCAAATAGGTTAATCGTTTATCAATAAAGACGAATAAGAATGATGAAAATATCTTTGTAAGATTTATGTGATGTTTTCGGTCTGGCTGGAATGTTTCACGGAAGAAAAGAAGTATGGTTAATGCATTAGTCAGAGATAAAATGCATGCGGTCCCGAAAGGTGCGGTAATTCCAAAGTCTGGAGAAAAGACTTTAATTGTAAAAAAAGTGGTTATAAGCGGTCCGATTGTAAAACCTATTCCCAGTGATAAAACTATCCAGCCCATATTGCGGGCTTTATTTTCAGGAGTGCTGATATCTGCAGCAGAAGCATGAGCTATCTCATAACAGCCGGCGAAAAATCCTGAAAATAAGCGGCTGAAAAGAAAAAGCCAAATACTTTGCAAATATATAGCAATACCTGAAAAACCATAACTGACTGCAGTCATTGTAAGGCAAAGAAGAAAAATTTTCTTTCTTCCAACTTTGTCAGAAACTTCGCCCCAGTACGGAGTGCCGAAAAACATCCCGAGCGGCCATAAACCAATACTTAACCCGTAATACAAATATCTTACCGCATCCGGCGTATTATTATCAAGAAAAATACTGTCTTTTAAAATAAAAAGTTCAGGTAGCATAGGAAAAACAATTCCTATGCCCATAACTTCAATGATTACAAGCAGCATTAAATTTATCAGACTTGAATCCGGTTTTGAATACATAAAAACATTTAAACGTTATTAAAAAAACTTTCATTCCTATATTGTATTTACTGAATTTTGTTCAGAGATTATGGAAAAATTAAAAGCTGAAAACACGCTTGAAATATAAAATTAATTCTTAAATTACTGGAGACTGTTGATGAAATAAGATTATTTTTTCAAGTATTTTCCTGCGAAGAGTTCAATTTTTGTTTTGGTTGCTTGCGGGATTTTATCAGGATGAGTCATAATGGCATTTTTCAATGCACTGTTGCAAGTGCAATTCCTCTTTATGTTTTTGAATTCTTTTGCTACGAGCAAGATTATATTTTTTGTGACTTTAGTATTTGATCCCATAGTCTTTATTACCATGTCGACAGAAACGGCATCATGTTCAGTATGCCAACAGTCATAATCTGTTACCATAGCCACCGGACAGTAGCATATTTCAGCTTCGCGGGAAAGTTTTGCTTCTCCCAGGCTGGTCATGCCGATAAGGTCAAATCCGCAGGACTTATAAAATTTTGATTCGGCTTTAGTCGAAAACGCCGGTCCTTCCATGTTTACATAGGTTCCACCATTTATCACTTTTGGTTTTTGTTTGCCTTTAATATCACTATCACTATAAGCCGTTTTAACGGCAATCTTTGCGTACTTGAAGACGAAATTTCTGAACTCAACACATACAGGTTCTCCGAAGGGAATATGAGCCACTGCTCCATCACGAAAAAAAGTGTGATTTGCTGATTGCTTAGTTCTATCAAAATATTGATCTACTAAAACAATATCTTTTGGCGCTAATTCTTTTTGTAAGCTGCCTACAGCTGTAAAACTTAGAATATGCGTAACTCCCAGTTTTTTGAAACCATATATATTTGCACGATGATTTATTTCTGATGGCGAAATAGTGTGTCCCTCTCCGTGTCTTGGTAGAAATATAACTTCATTGTTTTCAATATGACCTAACATGTATGCATCTGAAGGTGCACCGAAAGGCGTCTTGATTTTTATCCTTTTCTTTATTACAAGATTTTCGATATTGTAAAGACTGCTACCGCCTATGATTCCTAGCTTCATTTTGATAATCCTTTATATCTGTAATATCCTTTGAATTTTTAAAAAAATATACTCTATTATAAATCTTGTTATAAATCAAAAAATATGGTATATAAAATTGAATATTTAAATGCAATAAAAATAGGGGAAATTAGATTTATGAATAAACACAAAGAAGAGAATCAGAAAATTATAACAGAACAGAAAGAGATTTCTGACTCCACAGTTCAGGAAGAGCAATTGGATTATGGTATTGAGGCTAAAACAGAAGAGCAACTTCAGGAAAATGTGCAAGAAGATTCGACTGCAAAAAAGATAGCTGAACTCGAAAATAATGTGCTGAAGCTTGTTGAAAAGCTAGCCATATCCGAAGATAAATATCTTAGACTTAATGCTGAGTTTGATAATTTCAGAAAGAGATCTTTAAGAGAAAGAAATGACGTGAGAGTAAGTACTCAATTTGAAGTATTAACTTCAATTATTCCCGTATTGGATCATTTTGAATTTGCCATGTCTTCAGCTGAGCAGTCGCACAATCTTGAAAAATTATTTGAAGGAATGGAGTTAATAAAAACAGAATTTGAAAAAGCGCTTGCAAGTCAAGGAGTTGAACTTATTAATGCAGTAGGACAACCCTTTGATCCCAGATTTCACGAAGCTGTTGCGCACGAAGATTCCGATGAATACGAAAAGGATATAGTTTCAAAACAGTGGAGACTTGGATATAAGATCGGAGATAGAGTGATCAGACCAGCTACAGTAGTTATTAGTAATGGGAAAAAGCAGCCAGAAGGCAGTGATAAATAGTGGAGAATTGTGATATATGGCTAAAGATTATTATGAAATGTTAAGAGTGAGTAAGTCGGCTACTAGTGAAGAAATTAAGAAGGCGTATAGGAAACTTGCCATTCAATATCATCCTGACAAGAATCCTGGGAACAAGGAAGCTGAAGAAAAATTTAAGGAAATATCCCAGGCTTATGAAGTTTTGAGCGACGCACAAAAGCGTGCTACGTATGACCAATTTGGACATGATGCATTTACTCGTGCTGGACGTGGCGGAGCAGGTGCTGGTGGAGGCTTTGGCGGGTTTCATGACCCATTTGATATTTTCAGTCAAGTATTCGGTTCCAGTTCTGTGTTTGAAGAGTTTTTTGGCGGCGGCAGAAGAAGTCAAAGACGTTCTGCATCGGCAGCTCAAGACGGTGCTGATTTACGCTATGACCTTGAAATAGATTTTGAAGAAGCTGTTTATGGAGCAGATAAAAAAATATCATTTGCAAGACTTCAAGGCTGCTCAAATTGTAATGGTACAGGAAGTGCCCCGGGATTTGGAAAGACGACGTGCAAACGTTGTGGGGGAAGCGGTTTTACTACTACGAGTCATTCTTTCATAAGCATGAGGCAGACTTGTTCATCGTGTAGAGGGGCAGGGCAGACAATAGAAAAACCATGTCCTAAGTGCAGGGGAGAGGGGCGCATTAGAGCTGAAAAAAGTATTCAGATTCATATACCGCCTGGAGTTGACACAGGCTCAAGGCTGCGTGTAGCAGAAGAAGGAGAAGGCGGAGTTAATGGCGGATATCCGGGTGATCTATATGTGGTAATACATGTAAGGAGCCATGAAGTGTTTCAGCGAGATGGTCAAGATATAATGTGTGAAGTTCCGATAGATTTTGTTACTGCCGCTCTTGGTGGAATAGTTGAGGTTCCGACGGTATCCGGAAAAACAAAACTTAAAATACCGGAAGGTACACAATCGGGAACAATTCTCAGGATTAGAGAGAAGGGAATTCCATCTCTTCATGGTGGAAGGCGTGGAGACCAGCACATAAAGATATTTGTTGAAGTCCCGGAAAAATTATCAAAGGCGCAGCGCGAAAAACTTGAAGAGTTTGCCAAGCTTGAAAGAGAAAAAAATAACCATCCGATGATTTCCTCTTTTATGGAAAAAGCAAAACGGTTCTTCCACAATTAGTAATTACAAATTAAAATTTCGAAGTGCTGAAACTTGTTTGCCATGTCGTAGCCTTGGAAAAGGCGAAGACAGGTTTTGACTTTTATGCAGAGAGAATACTGCCAAAATCAAAAAAGCTGTGACAAGTCATAGCATTCCAAAATTCCAAGGATTTATGAAAAAAATAACTATTATTGGGAATCCTGTTTCACATACACTCTCGCCTGTAATGCATAATGCTGCGTTCAAATATTTGGGAATAGACTATGAGTATACAAGCGTTGAATTGGAAGTGCACCAGCTTGAAGATTTCACAAATTGTGCAAGGAGTAAATATGCCGGGTTTAATGTTACAGTCCCGTACAAAACAGAAATCATAAAGTATCTCGATACGCTATCTCCAAAAGCTGAGTTTGCTGAGAGTGTGAATACAGTTCTTGTTAAAAATAAAAAACTACATGGATATTCTACGGACGGATATGGTTTTGAACGTGCTATTGCAAAATCGTTTAATGTGAATGTAAAAAATGAAAAGTTTTTTTTCATAGGCTGCGGAGGAGCAGCTAGAGCCGTAATAGTGCATTTGCTGTTTTTAGGCGTAAAGAAAATTATCATAGCCAATCGTACAGAATCGAAAGCAAACGAGTTTGCTACTAGATTGAGAGAAAAAAATCCCAAAACTGAAATTTTATCGTGCAGCCTGGATTCAGAAAAAATAAAAAACTACCTGGAAGGTTTTCCAATAGTTGTACAGTCTACTAGTTTGGGGTTAAAGGCGAATGACGCATTGCCGTTTAATCCCGAACTTTTAAAAAACGGTATGCGGGTTTTTGATATGATTTATAGAGATACTCTGTTCCTGGAAGAGGCGAAAAAAAGAAAATGCATAGCCGTGAACGGTTTAACAATGCTCCTGTACCAGGGCGCTAAATCTTTTGAAATCTGGACTAACAAAAAAGCGCCAGTAGAGGTAATGAAGAAATCAATTGTAATATAATTAGCGTCAATTCCCGTTTTCAGAGTTTTAATCGGGAAATTTCAAAACCCAAGCCCCAAAAATTAAATAAACACCAAATTCCAAACACCAAATTATCCAAAGTAATTTTTTGGTCCATTGTTATTTATTTGAGATTTGGTTATTGTTATTTGGAATTTTAAAAAATCGGTAGCAGTACCTTTTCATGGAGGGCCAGTTATTAATGGTTTATATATTTTACAATACAGATATTATTCCATATTATTCTCTTATTATTTTCTTGCTAGGGTTGTGTATTGGTAGTTTTTTAAATGTATGTATCTGGAGAATTCCGAGGGGCGAATCTGTCGTCTTTACTCCTTCCCATTGTCCTGAGTGCAATAAAGAAATTTTATGGTATGACAATCTGCCAGTGTTAAGCTGGATTATGCTTTCCGGAAAGTGTCGCTGGTGTGGAGGTAAAATATCTATCAGGTATATTGGAATAGAACTACTAACTGCTGTTCTATTTGAAATTGATTACTTGCGAATTGTAGATATGAAGTTGCCACTGTCCATGCTCTTGTCTTATTTTGTCGCAACATCGCTTTTTGTTGTTTGTTCTTTTACAGATATCAAACATAAAATTATACCCAATAAAGTTACATATTTTGTGATTATTTTTTCTCTTATAATGGCTTTTATTTTTCCGGGCTACACTGGAAAAAATACGAGGGTTTTCGGCTTGTTGAATTCATTTCTGGGATTTGTCGCAGGCGGTGGAACCTTTGCTTTGTTCTCATTTGCCGGTAGGAAAATATTTAAAAAAGAAGTGCTTGGATTTGGCGATGTAAAATTTATGGCTGCTGTTGGTGCTTGTTTCGGGCTTGTCCCGGCAGTCTGGTTTTTTGTTATCTTTATCGGATCTTTTCTCGGACTTATTTTCGGAGTATTCTTGATTCTTTTAGGGGAAAAACATTTTAGCTCTGAAATCAAATTCGGACCATTTCTTGCAATTGCCGGATATCTATGGATACTACTAGGCCCAGAACTGATTGATTTCTATTTTAAAATGATAATCAACTATTTTGTAGCCTGATTGTTAAAGCTATGTATTATTTCAGAGAAAGTTAAGAGATGCGGAATCTAAAAATGTATTAAAAGTCGGAGATGTTGCCTAATAATTTTTATAATTTTTTTTTGTTGATAAAGTTAACATTGTATACATTGTCAGGAAATTCAGCAGGAATGCCGGAATAATTGGCGGGATATCAATGCCAGAGATTCTATTAACGCAAGGCCATACAGCAGCAATGGCAGCTCCTACAATCATGCCAGATAAGGCTTCATTCTTGCCCAGTCTGTTTGAATATAGAGAAAATAGTAGTAGCGGCCCGAAAGATGCTCCAAGACCGGACCATGCGTAAAATACAAGGTGATAAATTGTACGTATCTTGTAGTAAGCTATTATATAAGCAATTATGCCTACAATTACGACACTTATTCTTGACGCCCATAAAGTTTGAAAAGAGCTTGCATTTTTAAATAAAAATCCTTTATAAATATCTTCTCCCATACTTGAGGCAACAACAAGAATTTGCGCAGCCATTACATTTGTGGTAGCTGCCAATATTGCACAAAGAATAAGCCCGGAAAAAACAGGAGAAAGCGTACTCTTGACTATATCAAGAGCTACTAACTGCGGATTTGATAATCCATGGGGGAATATATTAATGCCTATCATACCAATGATAGTTGCAGCACCGAGGGTAATGACTTGCCACGAGATTCCGATATATTTTGCCTGTTTGATATCATCAGCGTTTTTTATTCCCATAAATTTGGTAATTATGTGCGGTTGTCCGAAATATCCTATTCCCCAACCTACAGAGAGAAATATTATTTTGGCAACAGTACTCATAGAAAAATCAGGAAATAATGATGTTTGCAGATGCTGTGCTTTTATCGAATCCATTACAGGTCCAAGGCCTCCGATCTGAAAAAGTATTTTAAACGGGATAACTACTACTACAAGAAGAAGAAAAGTCCCCTGAAAGAGATCTATCCATGCCACTGTTTTGTATCCGCCCATAAAGACATAAGTTGCAATTACAAAAAGACCTATCGTTATTCCGGCAGTATAACTGAAACCGAATAAGGAATATACCAGAAATCCCATACCTACCAGTTCGGCAGAAATATAAACTGTGAGGAATAAAAAAGAGATAAATGCCGAGAACAATCTTATCATTTTTGTTTTATCGTTAAGCTTGGTTTCAAAGTAAGAATAAAGAGTAAGATTATCCATCGTTCCTGTGAGCAAACGTATTTTGGGAGCTACAAACTGCCAGTTTAAAAACATGAAAACAGTAAGGCCAATAGCTACCCATGCGCTAAAAATTCCTGTCGTAAAAATAAGCATAGGATAACCCATAAAAAGCCAGTCGCTCATATCACTGGCATGCGCAGATAGCGCTACTAGCCATTTATTCAAAGACCGGTTTCCTAATACATAGTCAGTATCCGAATTTTGTTTGCGATAAGTAAGCAGCACTACAGCCAAGAGGCAGGCAGAGTAAATAAAAAAAGTTATTATACCTGTACTATTCATCTTTTTTCTCGTAATTTTTTAGCCCTTGCATAAAAAATCCATTCCAATTAAATTTGGTAAACTTTGAGGTTCACTATTGAAAGATGTAAAAACGTTTAACATTTTCGGGATTTGATGAAATCTCTCTTTTTGCGAATTCCAAAAGGGATAATCAAAGGGTTTCTACTTCTCTTTGATAATCAGCGGCATTCAGCAGTAAATCTAATTCATCTGGTTCATCAATTTCCATTTCAAAAAGCCATCCGTCTTTATATGGAGAAGCTTGAAGAAGTTCAGGATGTCGCCTCAAATGAGGATTAATTTTTGTTACTCTGCCTGTAAGTGGGCATAACAAGTCATACAATCCTCCGGCGTGGTGAATTGTAATGCAATTATCTCCAATATATAACTCATCACCTACTTTTGGGATATCTACTGCTTCGATCGATTCCAACATTTCTTGCAAATCATCGGTAATTCCTATGACCACAAAATTATCATTAACTTTTACCCAAGCATGCTCAAGCGTATACAATAAATTTTTAGGAATGTGCATTCAAAATCCTTTTTCTAGGTAATTATTGATATTTTGTATTTTTATATAGATATAGTGAATTCGAAAAATTATTGCAACAAGAGTTAAGAAAAAAAATAATTTTTTATATAGAAGAAAAATACCATTTGTATTTAAAACAATAAATAAACTTCTGATAGGGGGCAAGAAGTTCTGGTTTGTTATTGTATTTCTCGCGAGACATGGCAAATTTCTTTAACTAAATTTTTATCATCACATTTTGAAGATTCTATTTGCAAAATAGTGTGCATTATTCCATGTTTTTCCCTGAGTAAGTTTTCTATCCTGGTGATTAATTCATCCACTTCGCACATGTCAACTTTTTCCACTTCTAGATGAGCTTCAAAATGAATGAGTTTGTCTGTTAGCATCCAAACATGCGCATGATGTATATTGTTTACTCCGTTAAACCGCTCTATGTCCTCTTTGATTTTTGTCAGAGATACAAATTGAGGCTTTCCCATCATAAGAATTACTACAGAGTCTTTGAAAATATGATAAGATTCTTTCATTATATAAAGAGAAATTAAGACTGTAAGCAGTGGATCGATCCAATATATTTTAAAAAAGTAAATTGCAGTTGCGCCGGCAATGACGGCGATGCTTGTTACTGTGTCGCTTACAAGGTGCAGATATGCCGATTTCAAATTGATACTTTTGCCTGAATCTTTTTTAAGAAGCAAGGCGCCGAACAAGTTAGCTAAGGTTCCGACACCAGCAATGATGAACATTATATCGGTCTTAATCTGTATAGGATTTACGAACCTTGAATAAGCTTCATATATCAGGAGTAAACTGATTACTAAGAGAGCCGAAGAGTTGATAAATGCAGCCATAATTTCACCTCGCTTGAACCCAAATGTAAAACTTTCACTTTCGGTTATCCTGCTTAATCTGATGGCGATATATGTAATCACAATAGCAAGCGCATCGGAAAAATTATGAAGCGCATCGGATACGAGTGACAAACTACCTGAAATAATTCCACCAATCACTTCTACTAAACCTATAACTAGATTAAGGATTATTGTAAACAGGATTCTTACTGTAGAATATCCATGAGAGTGTTCATGATGTTTAATTCCATTGTGATGAAAATGACCGTTGGAATGATTATTGGGCATCTTTATTCTACCTTTTTATTTTCATCATAGGAGGAGATTTCTCAATCGATTGACGATTAGAGTTCTTAGCCTTTGCAGCGATATTCATTTGCGCTAGCAGTTCATTGGGACCTACCTTTCCAGCGATAGCTGCCTGTTTGATTTCATTATTATTATTGTCAAGAAAAACTATGTAAGGTGGAAGAAAAATATTATATTTCTTCTTTAGAGCAGCAGAGTTTTCATCGTCTTTTGTAATATCCGCACGAATAGCAACAAAAGTCTTAAGCATTTGACGTATTTCAGGATTACTGAATGTCGTCCCATCCATTTCTTTGCACGAAGCACACCACCCGGCGTAATAGTCTATTATTACAGGTTTGTTTTCTTTGACTGCCTGATCAATAAATTTTTGGAGCTCACTAGGGGTTGTTACAACATTGAAAATGTCACTTTTTGCTGTTTGTTGAGAGGATATTGTTGGAGCGACTCCACCAGAAGAAGGAATGCTCGTATTGGTTATGTGACTAGTGAAAAACAAATTAAGAAAAATAGCCATTCCCAAAAGCAATATGAGAAATGCGATAAACTTTCTAAACTTCATCCATGCTGAACTTTCTTTTACTGGTTCTAAAGCACCCATGTACAATCCAATACCTGTCATTAAAATCGCCCACAGAATATTTGTTACAAATTGAGGAACAATTCTGGACAACAGCCATATTGCTACAATCAGCATCAAGACACCCAAAAAGTAGCGTATTGCAATCATCCATGAGCCTGCCTTGAAAAAGAGTGTTCCTCCTGTTACACCAGTTATTACTAGTAATAGCCCCATGCCGAGAGAAAGGAAGAATAGTGCACTTCCTCCAAGGAGAAGGTTGCCAGTAGAAGCTATATAAATCAATGCACCTGCTAATGGAGCGCTTACGCAAGGGGAAACCACAAGACTGCTGATGGCGCCCATAAGAAAAACACCGATGTAAGTGCCTCCTTTTGCTTTACTAGAAACTTTGTTAAGTTTATTTATTGTTGAAGAAGGAAGCTGAAGTTCATATAAACCGAATAAACTCAGTGAAAGCAGAGCAAGAATCAAACTGCATGAGAGTATAGTCCAGAAATTTTGCAAGAGAGATTGAATGCTTTTTCCAAGCATGGCTGTAAGAATTCCGGCAATCGTATATGTTACAGCAACGCCGAAAACATATGCTAGAGAAAGCATGAATGATGTGAAAACTTTAACATCTTTTTGTCCCATTATAATACCTACAAGTATAGGAATCATCGGTAGCACACATGGCGTCAGCGACAGAAAAATACCGAACATAAAAAAAGTAACAAGAATAATTACCATGTTTCCGCTTTCTAACAATTCCTGCGCGGAAGAAAGTGTTGGAGCAAACAAATTATTTTCTTGCAGTAATGGCGGTGGGATTGAAAATACCTTTG
>Ga0233425_10001782_pt1 | contig 45680 bp, 40 predicted proteins | sample Watercolumn_Towu_2_FD_181712 | JGI IMG/M metagenome (GOLD analysis project Ga0233425, IMG submission 181712) | Freshwater microbial communities from Lake Towuti, South Sulawesi, Indonesia - Watercolumn_Towuti2014_140_MG | ecosystem: Environmental > Aquatic > Freshwater > Lake | place...
CGATATCAGGCGCCGCCAGGGCGCATATCCGGCAAACCATATTCATATCCTCGAGAAAAGACTGTCCCAGTCTCTTCCGGGGACGGATGTCATACCGAGCGAGTGTTTTTCTGACGGAGTTCATGCATCAAAACCTTTAACGTATAACGGTGCAGAGTCGAAAAAAGTCAAGCCTGCAGAGAGAGCGCGATTTGCCTGCCCTTACACCCACCCCGGATACAAATCTTCAGCACCTGGGCTCATCGTGAAGGCGGCCACCGGGAAACGGCATTGAGCTCAAGGCCGTCTCTGTATCCTTCGTTCAGAAGGTGCTCGCCGACGACGGCGATCATTCCTGCGTTGTCGGTGCAGAGAAGCGGGGGGGGAACAAAGAGTTCGATATCGAAGCGCGCCGCTTCATCGCGAAAGTGCTCCCGCAAGCGAGTGTTCGCGGCAACTCCGCCACAGACGACAACCCTTGATACCGACTGATCTGCGGCGGCCCTTATCGTCTTATCAACGAGAACATCGACGATGGCTTCCTGGTAGGAAGCCGCCACGTCGGGCAGCTCCGTTGGCGAAAACGGCGCCCCTTTTTTCCGCAGGCTCATCAAGAGGGAAGTCTTCAAACCGCTGAAGCTGAAATCAAGACTGTCTCTCATTGCACGCGGAAAGGGATAGGCGGTTCGATCTCCTTGTTGGGACAGGCGATCGATCATCACACCGCCCGGATAACCGATCTCCAGGAGCTTGGCCGCCTTGTCGAAAGCTTCCCCCGCCGCGTCGTCCCGTGTCTGTCCAAGGACGGTGAAGCGGTGGTAATTCTCCACCAGATAGATTGTCGTATGGCCTCCGGAGACCACCAAGGCGACAAACGGGAACGCCGGAGGGGAACAGTCGGTCAGAAAAATCGCCGCCACATGCCCTTCGAGATGATTGACCCCTACCAGGGGCAAGCGTCGGACATAAGACAGCGCCTTGGCTGCAGACAGCCCCACAAGGAGAGAACCGATTAATCCCGGCCCGCGCGTGACGGCAACGCCGTCGATTTGATCGAGCGTCAAGCTGGCTTCCATCAGTGCTTGCGTAATAACCGGAGCGATCGCTTCGATATGCTTTCGAGAGGCAATTTCCGGGACAACCCCGCCGTAACGGGCATGCACTCCCACCTGGGAGGCAATGACGTTGGATAAAAGCTCCCTCCCGTTCCTCACGACGGCGGCAGCCGTTTCGTCGCATGACGACTCGATCCCCAATACAAGCATCCCTCGTCTCCGCTAATTTCTCTTTTACAATTTGACGAGAAGTATATATAGAATAGAGATTATTTGTAAACAAACTTTTCCGGAAAGAGGTCCCTTTGGAAATAAATACCGATTTTCTCGTATTGGGCACCGGTATTGCCGGACTCAGCTTTGCCATCAAAGCATCCCGGCTGGGAAGCGTGGCCGTGGTCACCAAGAAAGACAAGACCGACTCGAATACGAATATGGCCCAGGGAGGAATCGCGGTCGTACAGGACCAGGCGGATCGTTTTGAGTATCACATCAATGATACCTTGATCTGCGGAGGGGGTCTCTGCAACCAGGAAGTCGTCCGCTTTGTCGTCATGGAAGGTCCCGAACGAATCGCGGAGTTGGTGGAATGGGGGGTTGAGTTTACGCGCTCCGCCACCGACCCGGATCGTTTCGATCTCGGCCGCGAAGGGGGACATTCGATGCGGCGGGTGCTCCATGCAAGAGATCTCACCGGCAGAGAAATCGAACGGGCGCTGCAGGAGAAGGCCGGTCAGCAGAGGAACCTCCGTATATTCGAAAATCACATCGCCATCGATCTCATCATGAAGTCATCCGTTCTGGGCCAGAAAATGGAGAGCGACGACCGATGCCTGGGTGCGTACGTCTTGGATATAGAAAAAAAAGAGGTCCATACCTTCCGGGCGAAGTTCATCATGTTGTCGACAGGCGGCGCCGGAAAGGTCTATCTGATCACGACGAATCCCGACATCGCCACCGCCGATGGGATTGCCATGGCGTACCGGGCCGGTGCCAAGATCGCAAATATGGAATTTATCCAGTTTCACCCGACCTGTCTTTACCATCCCGATGCCAAATCTTTCCTCATCAGCGAGGCGGTCCGTGGCGAGGGCGCTATCCTGAAGCTGAAAAACGGCGCCGCTTTCATGGAAAAATACCATCCCATGAAGAGCCTGGCACCACGCGATATCGTCGCCAAGGCCATCGATACCGAACTTAAAAAATCCGGCGATGAATACGTCCTGTTGGATATCACCCACCGGGATAAGGATTTTCTATCGTCGCGGTTTCCAAATATTTATGAGAAATGTCTTGAGTTCGGCATCGACATGACGAAGGACCCCATTCCTGTTGTCCCGGCGGAACATTATCTCTGCGGCGGGGTTATGGTGAACGCCAGCGGCGAAACGAGCATCAACCGCCTTTTTGCCTGCGGCGAGGTGGCCTGTACCGGCCTGCACGGCGCCAACCGTCTCGCCAGCAACTCGCTGCTGGAAGCGGTTGTTTTTGCGCATCGCTCCTTCCTCCGAGCCAAAGATCTCATCTCAGGGGCGACGGAAGATCCGCTTCCCATTCCGACATGGGATCCTAAAGGCGCCACGGAAAGCGACGAATCGGTTGTCGTCTCCCACAACTGGGACGAGATTCGTCGCTGCATGTGGAACTACGTGGGTATCGTCCGTTCCAACAAGCGCCTGGAGAGGGCACAGCGCAGGATCGATCTTATCAGCCGTGAGATCGAAGAGTATTATTGGAATTTCCTCATCACGCGGGACATCCTGGAACTGCGTAATATCGCTCTTGCCGCAAAGCTCATCGTGACCTGCGCCAGAATGCGCAGGGAGAGCCGGGGGCTTCACTTCAACCTTGACTTTCCGGAAAAGGATGATCGTCTCTGGTTGAATGACACGGTGATTTCACGCGATAAATTATAGTTCAGAGCGCAGCGGCGCTTCAGCGCTTCTCAAATTTCAACTCCGCTTTTCCGAGAACACTGGCAATAACCAATTTCAGAACGTCCGTCTCGGTCTTGTTGACGGGACGGAAACGGAGCCGATATGCGACTCCGTGATAGGGATTGACATAGGGGTAAAATTTGGTGATCAAGGGGGTAACCGGGTCGATCCTCCGCACCTCCCAGGGGGCGATCCTCACGCCTGTACCGTCGACCAGGAAGATTGTCCAGAGCGACCCCCGTCGGTCGAAATCGTTGGAGGCCTTTTCGGGAGTGGAGGCATAAAATATAAACTCGATGAAATCTGCGGTCGACCCTTTTTTGATGTCTTCCTTTTTCTTTCGTTCTTTTTCCTCGAGGTGGTAGATTCGGGAATACTCATCGAGATAGGCCAGGTTAAACTCAGGACTCTGATAGGTTGCGGAGATATGCGCCTGTGTTTCAAACTGTGAATAGATGACCTGGGATCGCGTCCACCCGTTCAGGACGGCAAGGTATTCCCCTGACACCCCTTTGTCACGAGTGATTTCAAGGTAATTCTCCAGGCGACCGCACCCCGCGGTTCCTATGAGACAACATGCCGCCAGGAAGAGAAAAGTCCATCGTTTCATGGTCTCGCCCCAAAAACGCGGTCGAAGACGAAGTCAGTGTGTCTAAGAAAATTCGCCACATTGAACACGCCGGCCAGTTCGTCTCGCCCCAGATGCGCATTGACTTCCGCATCCTGTAATAGAAGTTCTCTGAATTCTATCCCCTCCTGCCAAGACCGCATCGCGCTGCGCTGTACGATGGTGTACGCTCCCTCGCGTGAAATCCCCTTCTCGATCAGTTTCAAAAGAACCATCTGCGAAAAGATTACCCCCTTCGTCATCCGAAGATTGGCGAGCATCTGTTCGGGATAGACAACAAGTTTCGTGATCAATCCGGTAAAACGGTTAAGCATGAAATCCAGGAGGATGGTGGCATCCGGTCCTATGATCCGTTCAACCGATGAATGACTGATATCCCGTTCATGCCAAAGGGCCACATCCTCCATCGCGGAGAGGGCATAAGAACGCATCAGACGGGAGAGCCCGGAGAGATTCTCCGACAGAACAGGATTTCTTTTATGGGGCATGGCGGAAGACCCCTTCTGACCAGGGGAGAAATACTCCTCCGCCTCCCTGACCTCGGTGCGTTGGAGAAGCCGGATCTCCTGCGAAAACTTATCCAGCGAAGAGGCGATAATGGCCAGGGTGGTGAAGTATTCGGCATGGCGGTCTCTTTGAACGATCTGCGAGGAGACGGGGGCAGGACTCAGTCCCAGCTTCCTGCAGACATAAGTCTCTATGCTCGGATCGACAAAGGAGAATGTTCCTACCGCTCCGGAGAGCTTTCCCACAGCGATTGTTTCCCTTGCACGGATCATTCGCTCTCGGTTCCTTACCATCTCCGTATACCAGAGCGCCATCTTCAGGCCGAAGGTGATCGGTTCCGCATGGATCCCGTGCGACCGTCCGATCATCAAGGTATTCTTGTGATCAAAAGCCTTCTTTTTCAACGTGTCAATAAGGGCGTCGAGGTCTTCGATCAGGATATCGGCGGCTTCTCGAAGAAGAAGCGCCAGCGACGTATCCAGGATATCCGATGAGGTCAGCCCCATGTGAATAAACCGGCCGTCCTCGCCAACTTTTTCCGTCACGGAGGTGAGAAAGGCGATCACATCGTGCTTGGTCGTCTTTTCGATCTCATCGATCCGGTTTACATCAAACCCAGCCTTTTGCTGAATGTTTTTTAGCGAAGCTTGGGGGATTTCACCCCTTTGGGCCATCGCTTCGCAGGCCAGAATCTCTATATCCAACCACTTCTGGTAGCGGTTTTCCGGGCTCCAGATTGCGGTCATCTTCTCTCTTGAATATCTCGGTATCACCGCATCCTCCTTTCGGTTTTTTCTAACTTTGGTAATGTATTATGACTCGGGAACGGTGTCAAGGATTTTACGTCTCTGGAACCCTAAATCCAGGTTGAATTCTGAGGGATGATATGTTAGATTTTTCCGGAGCTGTCTGTTCTGACCGGGATATCACCGACAGATCCCACCCGTGGGTGGGGTAGCGCGATAGGATCGGAGGAGAAATAATGAAACGTGTTTGTAAGTGGCTTGCCTGCCTTCTTATTCTGGTTGCCACAGGCGCACCGTCGTGGGCGAAAGAGATCAACCGGGTCGCTATTCTGCCTTTTTCGGTTCATAGCGCCGAAAACATCGATTATCTCCGGCAGGGAATCGGAGATATGCTCGCATCGCGCATCTCCGTCAATGAAAAAATCGAGGTCGTAAGCCGAGACGCCGTCCTGACCGCGATGAAAGATTCACCCGGCAAAGACCTCACCCCGACCGATGTTTACCGTTTGGGGAAAAAGCTCGATGCGGATTTTGTCGTTTGGGGAACGATTACCAAGATAGGCAGCAGCCTGAGCATCGACGGCAAACTCGTCGACATCGGCACGCTCAAATCGGCATTGGCGATCGTCGCGCAGTGTCAGAATATGGATGAGGTGATTCCCAGGGTCACCGACCTGGCTCAGAAGATGGAAGCTTACATCCTTGGAGTTGCGCCTCCGGCCTCCGCGGGAATTCAAGCGACAAAGGAGATCGTCGTTTCCCGCCAGCCCGCACCCCAGCTTGCGCGCGAAACCGAGATTATCTCCGGGATGAAAAGCAGCAAAAAGGGAACCTTCACCGCGGCGATCAACCCCGATTTCATCAACGCCGCCCAACCTCTCGAGGGAAAGAGTTTCTGGAAAAGCCAACAGTTTCCATACGCGCTCAGGGGATTGGATATTGGAGACGTCAATGGGGACGGATTGAACGAAACGGTGATCATCGATGAGAACAACATCTTTATCTACCAAAAAAAAGGAAATGAATTCAAGCTGATCCAGCACATCCCCGGAAAACGCTACGACAGCTATCTATCGCTCGACGTCGCCGACATCAACGGAAACGGCATCAAGGAAATCATCGTTTCCAGTTATGCCGGCAATATGGTCAACTCTTTCGTCATCGAATTCAGAAATGGAAAATTCGAAACCATAGCACGCGATATTCGCTGGTTCATGAGGGTCATCACAAATTCCTCCGGGACCCCCGTTCTGCTCGGTCAGCGCCGGGGGATCGAGAGCGCTTTTGCAACCCCGATCCATGAGATTGTCTGGCAGAACGGAGAATATCGGGAGGGCAGGAAAATGCGGATACCGGAGGGGCTTTCCGTTTATGGACTAACCCTGGACAAACTCACCTCCGCAGGGGCGGAGATGGTGATCGCATTTAACGAAGACGATCACCTCAACATTTACGAACAGACGGACAAGCCTCTGTCCAAACTGGCCGTTTTCGGAGGGAGCGAAGAGCTCCGCTGGAGGAGCGATGAGGCGTTTGGCGGCAGCAACACCTTTATCGAACCCGTCATCCAAACATCGGACGCCCGCGAAGGGCTGGAAATCAAATCCAGGTACATCAATCCGCGGATCATCACCTATGATACCAATCGTGACGGCAAGCGGGAAATCATCGTTGTCAAAAACATTTCCTCTGCGGGACGCCTGTTCGACCGAATCAAGCTCTTCAACGCCGCCGAAATCTATAATCTGGAATGGGACAACATGGGAATGGTAGAAAATTGGCGGACAAAAAAGATCAGCGGCTATGTCGCAGACTACCAGTTCAAGGATATCGACAACGACGGGGAGAACGAGGTGGTGATCGCTCTTGTCCTCTCCGGGGGCGGATTGACAAAAGGAAGGAGCGTGATCGTTTCCTACTCGCTTAAAAGCCAATAGAACGGCTTGACAATAGTGTCACACTGTTATAGGAAAAGCCGTGAGAACAGGTTGAATCGTAAGGGCTCCAGGCAGGGAAAAACAACGCCAGGCGTTACCCGGAGGCGCCCTGATAGACGCTGGCGGTGTAGCTCAGCCGGTTAGAGCATACGGCTCATATCCGTAGTGTCCGGGGTTCAATTCCCTGCACCGCCACCAATCCATACAAAAGCCCGGTAGCCATTCCGGGCTTTTGTGCATTAATTATAATATAATGGCTAAGCAACACATGTCGGATCCATTCAAGCCAGCAGCTTGGGCCAGAAGCCCCCACCTCCAAACCATTTTCGGCAGCCTGAAGCTGCGGGTGTGGGGTAAAAACGAGATGGCCGATGTCTCGGAGGAAACGATCGTTCCGGCGGGTGACGTGCGTCTATTGGGTTATCACTCACGGCAACCCGGACAACACTCGAAAGGACTTATCATTCTTCTGCACGGATGGGAAGGAAGCGCAGACTCCACTTACATTCTCTCGACGGGACGTTACTTTTTTCGCAGGGGCTACGATGTCTTCCGTCTCAACCTCAGGGACCATGGAAAGAGTCATAGCCTCAACCGTGGGCTTTTTCACGGCGCCCTGACCGAAGAGACCACCCATGCTGTCGACACGATCGCCCGTCTTTTTCCCGACGGTCCCAATTATCTTATCGGTTTTTCGCTGGGCGGAAACTTTGCTTTGCGAATCGCCCTCAAACACTTTTCTCCCTCACCTTCGCGCCTCAGAGAGGTCTTCGCCATCAGCCCTTCGCTGGATCCATACAAATCCACACTGGCGATCGATGCCGGTTTCCCGGCCTACCGCCGATATTTTCTTGGCAAATGGAAAAGATCCCTCCGAACAAAGCAACGCTGCTTTCCCGACCTGTACCGCTTTGATGAGATCCTCCATCACGACACCTGTATGGCGCTGACCGAGGCGATCATGCCCTATTACACCGAGTGGGACAGTTACCGAGAATATTTCCAGCGGTATACCCTCACCGGCAATGTCCTGGCTTCACTAACCCTCCCGGCGACAATCATCACCTCGGAGGACGATCCCGTGGTCGCGGTCGACGATTTCCACGGTCTGCCCGACAACCCCTATCTCAGGGTTTATGTTCAGAAGTATGGCGGACATTGCGGTTTTCTGGATCCCTTTCCCTGGGGGTGCTGGTATGAAAGACGTATCGCCGCTATCATTGAGAATCAGGAACGATGAGCGACATCGAAACGGATCCCAGAATATTCAACCATCGGAACGCATTTCTGACGCGCGCCGTCGAAAGACTCGGAAGACATCCATCCGATTTTGTATCGACAGTCGAACAGATAAGGGGATCGGGAAAATCCATCGCCCCGCGTCGGGCGGCGGGGGTCTTGCTCCCCCTGCTCTTTCGCCGAACCTCATTCGAGGATCACTCAAAACCGCAGTTTGTATTCCAACTGATCAAACGATCCTCCCGCGTATCCCAGCCCGGCGATCTGAGCTGCCCCGGCGGAATGATACACCCTCTTGTCGACCGATTTCTGCGGTTTCTGCTGCGCCTATGCCCGCATCCGGTTATCGATGGGTCTGCCCGCGCGCATCTGTCGCGACGCGAACCGGCGCTCCGCCGGATGATGATCCTCTTTCTGGCAAACGCCCTGCGTGAATCCTGGGAAGAGATCGGGCTTTCCCCCTTCCGTGTCCGTTTCCTAGGCCCGCTTCCCACTTATAGTTTGAAGCGCTTTCAGCGTACGATTTTTCCGTTGGTGGGATTTGTGGAAAAACCACCCCCCCTGCGCCCTAACCGTGAAGTGGAAAAGATTGTCGAGGTCCCCCTGGTTTCGTTTTACGATAAAAGATCGATAGGACGTTACCTCCTCTCGGCTTCGGATCCGAGCGGTCAGGGCGCCGCGCAATCGCTTCCACACCCATGTTTGATCCACCGTGATTCCAACGGCGGCGAAGAGATCCTCTGGGGGGCGACCTTTCATATCTGTGTTCAATTTCTGGAGATCGTAATGGACTATCGCCTTTTGGATTGGGAAAAGGGCTGCACGGTTTGTAGGACGCTGGGATCCGATTATCTGACGGAAAAGTGAAGCAGCCAGCCTACAGGTCGGGGCTTGCTGGCTAAAGCTCCCGGCCAGCATCGAAAGGGTTTTTCTTTTCTTGACAGGAAAAGCAGCACGTACTATTGGCCTTGGAAACCTTGATCCGGCCGCGAGGAATGAAATGAATCCGGAAGTCTTTCGGGAGTACGATATTCGGGGTGTCGTGGATAGGGATTTGAACCCCGATTTTGTCTATCTGCTGGGGCTGGCCATAGGTGCCTATGCCATACGCCGCAATGTCCGCTGGATGACCCTGGGGCGTGATTGCCGTCTGAGCTCGGCTGCCTATCACGATATCGTCGGCAGGGGTATCAGGGCAGCCGGTGTGAATATTGTCGATATCGGGCTTTGCGCGACACCCATGCTCTACTTTTCGATCCGCCATTTTCAGACCGACGGTGGGATCATGATTACGGGAAGCCACAACCCCCCGGATTTCAATGGTTTCAAGATCTGCATCGGCCCGGACACCATCTATGGCGATCAGATTCAGGAACTCCGGCGGATCATCGAGAGCGGCGCCTTCGTGAGCGGTGAGGGAGGCTTCCGACGCGAAGATATTGCCCCTGCATACCAGGATTATCTCTTTCGGCATGTCCGCGTCGGAGAAGGCTTGAAGGTCGTTCTCGACGGCGGCAACGGCGTGGGCGGCTTTTTTGCCCTCCCCCTTCTGCGTCGATACGGTTGCCGCATCGCCGAGCTATACTGCGATCCGGATGGCCGCTTTCCCAACCACTTTCCCGACCCGACCCTCCCGGAAAACCTCCGGGACTTGGTCCGGCTCGTCCGCGACGGGAAGGCCGACGTCGGCATCGCATACGACGGAGACGCGGACCGGATAGGGGTGGTTACCGATCGAGGAGATATCCTCTGGGGCGACGAACTCCTCATCCTGTTTGCCCGGGACATACTGAAAGCGAATCCCCGTGCCGCGATTATCGGTGAGGTCAAATGCTCGCAAAGACTCTATGACGACATCGCAAAGAACAATGGTCGCGCAATGATGTGGAAGGCCGGACACTCGCTGATCAAAGGGAAGATGAAGGAAGAGAAGGCGCTGCTTGCCGGAGAGATGAGCGGTCATGTTTTTTTCGCCGACCGGTACTTCGGCTATGACGACGCAATTTATGCATCGCTCCGGCTGCTCGAGATCCTCTCGAAAACCGGAATGAAGCTGAGCGAACTTCTTGCCGATGTCCCGCGGACCTTCACGACCCCCGAGATCCGTGTGGACTGCCCCGACCGGATCAAGTTTCGTGTCGTCGATGCCGTTCGTGAACACTTCCAGAACATCCGCGGCATCATCACCATCGATGGCGTCCGGGTACCCTTTACCGACGGATGGGGGTTGCTGCGGGCCTCGAACACCCAGCCCGTCCTCGTGCTTCGCTTCGAGGCAGCCAGCCAGGAACGTCTGGCCGTTATACAAAAGAACTTCGAGGATCTCCTGGACGGCATCCTGAAATCGTTTGCCGCTTAGATGCGACAAAGGATTGGTCGGGGCGACAGGATTTGAACCTGTGACATCCTGCTCCCAAAGCAGGCGCGCTACCGGACTGCGCTACGCCCCGGTATGTTTAAAGCCTTCTTGAAGCCAGATTTTCAGTTTTTCCGCGGCCTTCGCCCGATGGCTGATTCGATTTTTGATCCCGATCGGTAGTTCGGCGACCGTGACGCCTCGCTCCGGCAGATAAAAGACCGGGTCATACCCGAACCCTCCCTTCCCGACCGGCCTTTCCGCAATCCTGCCTTCCCACATCCCGTCAAAGGCACGGTAGCGCCCGTCGGGGCGGTAGAGAACCAGGACGCAACGGAAGGCCGCTTTCCGTTCCTCGGGCGGGACACCTTCCAGGTCGTGCAGGAGCTTGCGGATATTTTTTTCGTCATCGGCGCCCTCGCCGGCATACCGGGCCGAATAGACCCCCGGCGCCCCGTCGAGCGCCGCAACCTCCAGGCCCGAATCGTCGGCAAGGGCCGTCTCTCCGGTCAGCTCCGCAATCGCCTTCGCCTTGATAACCGCATTTCCCAGAAAAGAGTCCCCGCCTTCTTCAATAACCGGCAGATTCGGATAATCCTCAAGCGAGCAAAGCGTCACGCCGCTTTCCTTAAGCAGCGCCCGCATTTCCTCCACCTTACCCCTGTTCCGGGAAGCAAAAACTACCTTTTTCAGACCAGAATTCGGCATCGACAAATCCCGGAGGCTTCGCTTATCAACCCTTTTTCAGCCCGAAGGCCCTGTCCAAGTCTCACGGCGCCTTCTGGAAATATATCAGGAGACCCTCCACCAGGGCTCGAGCGATGGCCCTTTGCGTCTTTTCTTCGGTCAATTTTTTCCGGTCCTCCGGATGGGTCGCAAAACCGAGCTCGACGACGACTCCCGGAATGGTCAGGCCGTCTAACAGCGGGCTGGGCGCATCCCTCAATCCGCGCCCTTGACGGGGGAACAGGGTATCGAGGCCGGCTTGGAGTGCTTGGGCCAGTCTTACCGAGTCGTTCAGGTATCTGTTCTTTTCCATATCCTTGAGGATAGCCGCGGATTCGCTTCCGCCGACGATGGTCTGCTGAAATCCGGGGAAGTAGACTTCATATCCCGTCGCTTTCTTCCCGAATCCCGCGTTGATATGGAGGCTCAGCAGACAGTCCGGTTTCAAGGCAAGCACCGTTTTCCTTCTTTCCGCCGTCGTGATGTTCCTGTCCTCCGAGCGGGTGAGTTGCACGTCAAAATTAGCCTTCTGCTTCGCCTCCTGTTGAACCAAGAGGGCGAGGTTCATTGTGAGATCCTTCTCCCTGAGTTTATCGGAAACCACGCCCGCCTCCTCTCCTCCATGCGCCGGGTCGATCAAAACGATATGCCGGTTCGCTTGGGCGCCTGCTCCTTCAATAGGGACAAGGCCGATCAAGAGCACAAGGAGAGTGATTATCCACTGCCTCACGCGTTGTCTATCCATGAACGTATTCTTTTCCTTTCCGAGATATCGCTTGGCAAAGCCCGGACTTCATACAGCAAAGGGCGGCCGGCTGTCAATGCACATCATCGGGCATTATCACCGCCAGAGCCTCTGCACCGAAACCACACCGCGCACTTTTTTAACTGCCTCGACGATCCGGTTGAACTGCTGAAGGTCATTCACATTGACGGTAAAATCGCAGGTGGCCTTGCCGCTCTGATCGGTCGTCGTCTCCGCATGGGAGATATTTACGTCCAGCATGGCGATAGCGGCGCTCAGATCGGCCAGTATGCCTTTTTTATCGTTACAGATCGCCCTCATCTGAACCTGATAGTCTCGCTTTTCGCGGACATCCCAATGGACATCCACCAGCCGTTCGGGATCCATCTCCCGTATATGCGGACAGGCTGCCGTGTGAACCACCACCCCTCTGCCGCGGGAGATATAACCGACGATCTCGTCGCCGGGGATCGGGTCACAGCATTTGGCATACCTCACCATGACGTCGTCGATTCCGGTCAGAGAAACGCCGAAAGGCTCCGTTGCCGAGCCCTTTTTTTGTACCGTGTCGACGACCTCCTCCTTCCGGGCCTCTTCCCCCGGGAGGAATCGATGCACGATATGCTTCGGAGAAACGCGGCCATAACCGACGGCCGCCATCATGTCCTCGAGCGAATCGACGTGAATCTCGGCGAGAACACCGTCCATATCCTTTGTCTTGGCAAAACTTCCGAACCGGAGATGGTGTTTCTTAAATTCCTTCTCAAGGAGATCCTTCCCAAGGGCTACGCTCTTCTCCCGCTCCTCGGTCTTGACCCAGTTCCGGATCTTGGCCATCGCCCGGGGGGTGACCACAAATTTGAGCCAGTCCTTGCTGGGATGGTGTCCCGATTGTGTGATGATCTCGACTGTATCCCCGTTCTGCAATTGATATTTCAGCGGCACGATGCTCCGGTTTACTTTGGCCCCGATGCATTTGTTGCCGATGTCCGTATGGATGCTGTATGCAAAATCGATGGGGGTCGCCCCCTTCGGAAAGGACTTCACGTCCCCGTTGGGCGTAAACACATAGACCTCTTCGGGGAAAAGGGCGACTTTCAGATTCGACATGAACTCCCGTGGGTTCTTGATCTCCTGCTGCACGTCCAGAAGATCCCGAAGTATTTTGATCTGATTTTCATCGGTATTCGAGAATGCCCTGCCTTCCTTATAACGCCAGTGCGAGGCGATGCCTTCCTCCGCCCATTCGTGCATCGCCCGCGTCCGGATCTGGATCTCAACCCGCTCTCCGTAAGGGCCGATCACCGTCGTATGGAGCGACTGGTAATGGTTGGCCTTGGGCATGGCGATATAATCCTTGAAGCGCCCCGGCACCGGTTTCCATAGCGCGTGAACCACGCTGAGCGCCTCATAACAGTCCTTCTCCTTGTCGGAATCGAGGATGATCCGGAAGGCGGTAAGGTCATAGACCTCGTCGAAATCGATCTGCTGCTCTTTCATCTTTTTATAAATGCTGTAAAAGTGCTTCGCCCTCCCTTCCACCTTCGCCGGAATGCCCAACTGGCCCATTTCCCTGCTGATGATGCTTCGGACCTCCTCGGTATAATCATCCCGCTTGTCCTTCTTCTTCACGACCCGTTTGGCGAGATCGTTGTAAGCGTCGAAGTCCAGATACCGGAAGGAGAGATCCTCCAATTCGGTCTTCATCCAGTTGATGCCGAGCCGGTTCGCCAGCGGGGCGTAAAGCTCCAAGGTCTCCTTGGCAATGTAGACCTGTCTTTCCAGCGCCTGGAATTCCAGCGTTCGCATGTTGTGAACCCGGTCCGCCAGACGGATCAGGAGTATCCGGATATCGGACGACATGGCCAGAATCATCTTACGGAAATTCTCGGCCTGTCGCTCCTCCTGATTCCCAAGGGTGATCTTGCTTATCTTGGTCAGACCGTCGACGAGAAACGCCACCTCCTTACCGAAGGCCTCCTCGATCTGTTCCTGTGTAACCAGGGTGTCCTCCACCGTATCGTGAAGGAGGCCGGTGACGAGGGTCGCCGCGTCGAGTTTCATATCGGCAAGGATACCGCAGACTTCCATAGGATGGGTCAAATAGGGTTCACCCGAGAGGCGGACCTGTCCCTGATGGACGGAAGCGGAAAAAATGTAAGCCTTTTCGATCCGCTCCACTTCAGAAGGGGGGAGATAAGACTGAACTTTCTCGATGATATCGTTGATGCGGAGCATTGCGTCTACATTCTTTCACCGATCTTGGATAGTACAAAGGCCTCGACCGCGTCGATCGAGATATCGACGAGCTCCCTTGTACGTCGGAACATGATCTCCACCTTTCCCTCGGCCAGCTTCTTGGACCCGACCGTGACCCGAAAGGGGATCCCGATCAGGTCGGCATCCTTGAATTTTACACCCGCCCTTTCATCCCGGTCATCCAGAATGACATCGACCCCTTTTCCCTTGAGCGCATGATAAATACGATCCGCCGTTTCCGAAAGGCCCCTTTCGTTCACATTCACCGGGGTAATGATGACCTGATAAGGAGCGAGAGGCAGGGGCCATATGATTCCGTCCGAATCATGGTTCTGTTCGATGGCGGCGGCGATCGTTCTGCCGATGCCGATCCCGTAACATCCCATGACCATGGTCTGTTCCCGGCCGTTCCGGTCCAGATAGAGCGCCTTCATGGCTTTGCTGTACTTTGTCCCCAGCTTGAAGACATGGCCGACCTCGATGCTGCGGGCAAAACGGATTTTCTCCCCGCAGCGGGGACAGGGATCCTCCTCCCCGACGACCCTAAGATCGGCGTAGGCCTCAACCTGGAAATCCCGTCCCGGATTTACATGGCGCAGGTGATAGCCCTCCCGATTCGCTCCCATGACGCAACGGGTCATGCCCAGAAGCGAATAATCGGCGACGATCCTGGTTTTGATTCCCACGGCGCCGGCAAAGCCCCGCGGAGAACCGGTCGCCGCGAGGATCAGCTCATCCGTCGCCAGTTCGAGCGAATCGCACCCCAGGTAGTTTTTCACCTTGACTTCGTTTATCTCTCGATCGCCGCGGATCAGGACGGCAACTGCCGCGCCGTCCGCGGAGAAGATCAGCGTCTTGACGACCTCCCGGGGTTTCACCCCAAGAAAGGCGCAGACCTCCTCGATCGTTTTCACCTCCGGCGTGCGGATTTCTTCGATCGGAAGCGGAGGATCCGCATCTTCCCGAACAGCCGGCAGAGCAACCTCGGCTTTTTCCAGATTTGCCGCATAGTGACAGGCACCGCAAAAGACGATCGCGTCCTCCCCCGAGTCGGCGATGACCATGAACTCGTGGGAATAACTTCCCCCGATCGCTCCGGAATCCGCCTCCACCGGCCGAAAGTGGAGTCCGCAGCGCGTAAATATCCTTTTATAAGCCTCGAACATCTTTTGGTAGCTGATCTCGGCGCCGGCCTCGTCCGCGTCAAAACTGTACGCGTCCTTCATTCCAAATTCCCGGCAGCGCATCACCCCGAAACGGGGGCGGATCTCGTCGCGGAATTTCGTCTGGATCTGGTAGAGATTCCTGGGGAGCTGCCGGTAGGTCTTGATCTCGTGACGCACCAGATCGGTGATCACCTCCTCGTGCGTCGGTCCGAGACAATACTCCCTGTCATGACGGTCCCGAAAACGGAGCAGCTCCTTGCCGTAATGGACCCAGCGGCCCGACTCCTGCCAGAGTTCCGCCGGCTGCACCATGGGCAGAAAAACCTCCTGCGCCCCCGCCCTGTCCATCTCCTCCCGGATGATCCGCTCGACCTTGCGGATCGCCCGGTAACCGAAGGGCAGATAGGAATAGATTCCCCCTGTCAGCTTTCTTATCATGCCCGCCCGGATCATGAGCTTGTGGCTTATTAATTCCGCATCGGAAGGAATCTCTCTTCCCGTGGGCAGAAACATTTCCGAATAACGCATGAATCCTCCTCGACGGCTTCGTTAAAAAGCCGGATGCGGCGTTGCGCTTCAACCTACCCCTGTCATCGCTCTGATCTCGCCGAGCAGCACCGGGATGAACTCCTCCTCCCGGATCTTTCGGACAATCTTTCCCTTTTTGAAGAGCATCCCCGCTCCCCTTCCCCCCGCTATCCCGATATCCGCCTCGGCGGCCTCACCGGGACCGTTCACAACGCAACCCATAAGGGCGACCTTTAAAGGGGTCTTCAACCCCTTCAGTTCCCTTTCCACCCTCTCCGTCAGCCCAACCAGATCGATTTCACAGCGCCCGCAGGTCGGGCAGGAGATAATGTCCGGACCGACATTCCGGATTTTCAGCGCCCCGAGGATTCCATAAGCCACGCCCATCTCCTGCACTGGGTGACCCGTTACGGATACACGAAGCGTGTCGCCGATGCCTTCGTGCAGGAGAATGCCAATACCGATCGCGGATTTTATCGCCGCCTGGATCAACGTTCCCGCCTCGGTCACACCCAAATGCAGGGGATAGTCCGTCATTTGGGAAACAAGCCGGTAGGCCTCGATCGTCGTCGCCACATCGGAAGATTTTAAAGACAGCTTGATGGCGCCGAAATCCATCTCTTCCAGGCGACGGATGTTTTGCAGGGCGCTCTCGACGAGGGCCGCTGCAGTCGTTCCGCCATGGCGTGCGGCAATCTCCCTGTCGAGCGATCCGGCATTGATCCCGATCCGGATGACCTTGGCGCTTGCTTTGGCCCGCTTGACGATCTCCCGGATTCCATATTCGGGGATATTTCCGGGGTTGATCCGCACGCCATCCGCCCCGCTGCGCATCGCCTTAATGGCCAATCGATGGTTGAAATGGATATCGGCAACAAGCGGTATATGAATTTTCTCTTTGATCTCCCGTATGGCGACAGCCGCCGTTTCATCGGGGACGGCCACGCGGATCATTTCACAGCCTGCGTTCTCGAGCTCCAAAATCTGGGCGACCGTGGACCGGATATCACGCGTATCCGAACAGGTCATGGATTGAACCACCACCGGCGCATCGCCGCCGATTTGAACACCCCCCAGAAATATCGGTTTTGTTTTTTTTTTCTCTATCCGCATGAAATTACCGGCCTCGCCAGCAATACAGGCATAATTGTTCCTCCGGGAGACCGACAGCGTCGACCATCGCTTCGATATGGAGGTACTTCAGTGACGTTACATCCAGATCTCGACGGATCCATTCGACCATGTTCTGATATCTTTTTGAACGATGATCGAGATACTCCTGCGGGGTTTTTTCCTTTCCCCCCTCCAGATCTCTAATTGCCCGATGGGCCGCCAGCTCCGAAACGGATCTTGTCGACGACGCATATATGCAAGGAAACATCAGCGGCGGACAGGCCGGCCGGATATGTATCTCTTTCGCCCCATTGTCCCAGAGCTTCCGAATCGTGTAATTCTTGAGCTGCGTCCCCCTGACGATCGAATCCTCACAGATCACCATTCGGTTACCCCGGATCACATCTTGAACGGCGTTGAGCTTCATTGTCGCGACAAGGTCTCTGATGTCCTGCGAAGGAGGGGTATAGCTTCTCCCATAACCCGGCGTATATTTGACCAAGGGTCTGCGAAACGGTAGCCCGGACTCCCTGGCATAGCCGATGGCATGGCCGACGCCGGAATCCGGGACTCCGGCGACGAGGTCCGCTTCGACATCATCGTTTCGGGCCATGGCTTGGCCGCATCGCTCCCGTGCATTCTCCACATTGATCCCTTCGTAGACCGACGCCGGATATCCCGTATAGATCCACAGAAAGGTGCAGATATGTTTTTCCTCGCCTGCGGGTTGCTCCTCCCAGATCCCCTTTCGGTCCAAACGGATGATCTCCCCGGGCCCAAGCGAACGAACCTGCTCAAAACCCAGGTTCGGAAACGAACTCGATTCGGTGGCCGCTGCGTAACCCGGCGACGCCCCGTCCGTTCTGGCTTCCCGTCCGACAACCAGAGGGAAACGCCCATACCTGTCCCTTGCCGCATAGATCCCTTCACCGGTCATCAGGAGCAGACAGATCGACCCTTCGATCGCCTGTTGCATTCTGACGATCCCTTCAACGATGTTCTCGCCGCGGTTGATCAGCTTGGCAACAAGCTCCACGCTGTTCACGCCTCCATCCGCCATTTCGTTAAACGAGGCGCCCTCACGGAGGAGCCTTGCGGTGAGATCGTTTTTATTCGTGATGAGGCCGGTCGCGGCAAGGGCGTATGTGCCGAATTTAGAACGGATGATCAGCGGCTGGGGGGACTGGTCATCGATCGCGCCGATCCCTGCCCATCCCCCGGTCTTCCTGTAATCGTCAACAAAGCGCGACTTGAACTGGGCCTGGCTGATGCTGTGGATCGTGTTGCTGAAACCCTCGGCGCCGAGGACGGCCAATCCAGCGTTTTCCGTCCCGAGATGGGAATGATAATCCGTTCCGTAAAAAAGAGGTTTGGCGCAGTTACCGCTGGTTACGATGCCAAAGACGCCGCCCATATTCGTTTTCTCCCAATTGGTGATCCGTGATACGTTATTCTAAAGTCCCTCTTTTTTATGCGCATATTTTTCCACCAGTTTCTGATTCACATGTTCCGGGACCAGACCCTTGACGGAACCGCCGTGGCTGGCCGCCTCATTGATGATGGTCGAACTGGTATAAAACCACTTGTAGCCGGTCATGAGAAAGACGGTTTCGATGTCCCGGTTCAGCCTTCGGTTGATAAGGGCCAGCTGAAATTCGTATTCGAAATCGGAAAGGGCGCGCAGCCCGCGGAGAATGACGTTTGCCCCTGCATTCTTCACGAAGTCCACCAGGAGTCCGGGAAAGCTCTCAACGCGAATGTTATCGAAGTCTTTGATCACCTCCCGAATCATCTCCAGCCGTTCATCCACCGTAAATAGCGATTTCTTGTTCGGATTGTATGCGACCAGAACGATGAGTTCATCGAACATCCGGAGGCCTCGATTAATGATATCCACGTGGCCGTTGGTGATCGGATCGAACGAACCGGGGTACACCGCTATTTTCTTCATCCGTTTACTTCCTCTCTGCGTTTTTTTAGGAACGACAACAGCGTATCACCGTACCGTCGCTGATCACACACAATCAGCGCATCGTTTACGGGTTGTTTCAGCGGTTCCCGCCGCGAATGCTGCAGGATGATTGCGCCGTTTTCAGCCAGAAGTTCAGCTCCCCCCAGATATGCGACGATCTTCGCAGGGAAACCCTCTTCGTAGGGTGGATCGGCGAAGAGGAGATCAAAACGCTCCCCTCTGATTCGCAAACGCCTCACTCCCTCTTCTGCGTCCGCTGCGATCACCTCCGCCCGCGCTTCGAATCCCAATAACCGGAGGTTTTCCCTGATGGTTTCGAACAGGCGCCGGTCTTTTTCGACGAACACCAAGCGCTGCGCCCCCCTGCTCAGGGCTTCCAGTCCGACGTTGCCGCAGCCGGCATAAAGATCGAGAAAGGACTTCCCTTCGAGCGATCCGAGAATATTAAAAAGAGCCCCCTTGACCCGATCGGTGGTTGGCCGGATGCGGCATCCACCGGGAAGGCGGATCGTCTTCCCCCTGGATTCACCCCCGATAACCCTCATAGATATTTCTGGATCAGGATTTCGGCGTTCTGAACGGCGTTGAGTACGGCGCCTTTCCGAATGTTGTCCGATGCCGCCCACATAAGGAGACCATTCGGAATGGATTCGTCCGCCCGGATCCCTTTCATACGGCGTCGGTTCTCAAAGCGGCTGGTCGTGGCACTGCACCTTCTTTTCCCGGCTCTCTTTCGTCATCTTACGTATGATTTTACAGGCGGCCCACACCGGTCCAGAAAGACTATATCCGAAAGTGAATGTAAACATCATGATTTCCGGTTCCGCCACCACGATCACCAAAATCAATACGATCAACACAAAGGACATGAAGGGCTTGCGTGAGAAAAAATTGAGATCCTTAAAACTGTAATATTTAATGTTGCTGACCATGCAGAGCGAAAGAGCGACGACGCCAAGCATTATCGGCAGCTCAGAAAAACGACCCTCTCCGCCCATATAGTAGTAAAGCAGAACCGTCGTGGCCACCACGGCAGCTCCCCCGGGAATGGGAAGACCGTTAAAGACCCGGCTGTCGATCACCCCCACCTGGACATTGAATCTCGCCAGACGAAGCGCGCCGCAAACGCAAAAAAGAAACGCCGCCAGCCAACCCCACTTCCCATAGGCGATAAGCGACCAGTTGTAGACGAGCAGTGCCGGCGCCACGCCGAAGGTAACCAGATCGCATAGCGAGTCGTACTCTCCCCCAAATTTGCTAGTCGTATGGGTGATCCGGGCAATCCGCCCATCCAAACCGTCCAAAACCCCTGCGATAAGAATGGTGACGGCGGCAATCTCAAACATCCCTTTCATGGAAGCGATCGCGGAATAGAATCCGCAGAAAAGATTAGCCGTGGTGAAAAGGTTGGGCAGGACATAGATCCCCTTTTTCATGCGGTCTCGTCTTAACGGATACTCTCGTTTCATTTCAGTTCTCCTATTGGCGTCTCACCGGCCTTGACCTTTTCCCCGATCTTCACCAGAGGTCTCGAACCGAGCGGTAAAAGAACCTCGACCCGTGAGCCAAACCGGATCAGACCGAAGCGATCGCCTTTTTTGACCTCCATCCCCTCCTTTATCCAGCAGACGATTCTTCGCGCGATCAGACCGGCGATTTGTACGACGATGATCTCCCTCCCGTCGTCTCTCCTGATCAGAACGGTGTTCTTCTCGTTGAGCGCCGACGCCTTGTCTAAATTGGCCGACAGGAATTTGCCCGGCGAGTAACGGACCGAAACGACCCGACCGGAACAGGGTATCCGGTTCACATGCACATTGAATACGTTCATGAAAATACTGATTTTTATGAAAGAACGTTCCAAATCGCCCCCGCTGGATACCTCCTCGATCCGGATCACTTTTCCATCGGCCGGGGATATCAGTTGAAGGGTATTCTCCGGTATGGTCCTATGGGGGTTACGGAAGAACCATATGACAAACAGCGTCAATAAGAAAAGTATTCCGGCGATCCAGGAAAACCCCGCGAGAAAAGCGATGATCGCCGCCGACCCCGGCAAAATGATGAAGGGGATGCCTTCCGCAACAACGATACTGCCGTGATTCGCTCCGCTCGACAAACACCGACCTCCATGCCCGACGCTCAAAAGCCCTCCCGCAACATGGATATCACGTCCGGGAAGAACGCATTGTATACACTTTTACTTACCGTATTTTGCTGGAGATGTCAATCCGCCCCCGGCCTGTGTATTTCGGCCTCCGAAAGCCTCAGATATTTCGGCGTAAAACCTCCCGTATCGAGGGCGCCTCCGCTACGATACCTGCAAAGGCCGATCCGACCTACGGCAGACCCCAGCAGCCTTTGCCGATCACCGTCGCAGAGGATCCCCGGGCGCGTCTCGCCGATGAGCTTCGCATAACGCACCGCGCCATCCCCCACGAACACGATCCCTTCCCGGTCCAAATCCTGCAGAAAACATGCAATATCAGTGAGTTTCTCCGGTGTCACCGCCTGGGGAACACCGTCGGGCCCGATCCTGAACAGGGCCGTATATACCTGACCGTTCCCGGCATCGATCAGCGGGCAGATCAAACCTGTCGCCGGAACGGCATTCATCGCCAAGGCCTCCAGCGTGGAAACCCCGACCACCGGTTTTGACATGGCCAGGGCCAGCCCCTTGACCGTGCTCACCCCGATTCGCAGTCCCGTAAAAGAGCCGGGACCGGTGGTACAAGCCAGCAGGTCGACCCTTTCCAGGGTCTCCCCTGTCAGGATAAACATCTGTTCGACGGCGGAAAGAAGGACTTCGGTATGATGCCTCGCCGAACGAAAATAGAGTTCGGCGCGGATGACCTCCTCCTCCAGAAGGGCCAAGCCGATGGTTTTCGTCGCACACTCAATCGCCAGGGTCAGCATCGCTATTCTTTGACAACCTCCGGCCTTTTTACGAAGCCGTCATTCTTTGATCATCCGGATGAAGTCATTTATCATTTTTATGTTCAGTCTCTCTATGTCCAGCATGAAGACAAAAACCATCAGGAGGATCAGGATAACGAAACCGACCTGCTGGGCCTTTTCACGCCACCGGATACTCACCTCACGACCTGTCACCATTTCAATCAGGTAGAACAGCAGATGCCCGCCGTCCAAGACCGGAATCGGCAGGAGGTTGAGGATCGCCAGGTTGATGCTCAGCATCGCCATGAACAGGATGAAGGGAACGACCCCTTCCCTGACCTGCGCCCCGGCGATCTGGGCGATGAGTATCGGTCCTCCCAGGTTCTTCGGCGATAATACCCCCTGAAACATCTTGACAATGCTCACGACCGTCAGCTTGCTGATCATCCAGGTCTGTCGGAGCCCTCTGACGAATGCAGACAAGGGGTTTAGGCTTTCGATGACCGTGCGGGGCAACGGGCTGATACCGATCTTATAGGCCTCCACCGTCTCACCAAATGGGCTTGTCGTTTTCATGAGCTTCGGGGTCACCGTGAGCGATAGCACCCGGTCGTCTCTCTCAACGGTGATCCGCAGCGGTTTCCCTTTGCTTTGGCTGATGACCTCGGAGAGCTCGTCCCACTTCGTGACGGCACTCCCTTCTACATCGACGACCCTATCCCCGGTTTGCATCCCGGCGGCGAGCGCAGGAGACTCGGGTTGCAGGCTTCCGATATCCGCCGTCAGTACGGGCAGTCCGATCATGTTGACGATCGTGAAAATCGCCACTGCCAGGAGGAGGTTAAAGCCTGGTCCCGCGGCTACGATGCCGATTCTTTTCCGGACGGACTGCTGTAGAAAGGATTTTTTCTCCTCCTCCGCTGATAGCTCCTCTCCGGGAGATTCGCCAAGAAGTTTGACGTATCCGCCTAAGGGGATCAACGAGAGAAGATACTCGGTCTCCCCGATCTTTTTACCGATAACCCGCGGGCCGAAACCGAGTGAGAATTTCAAGACCCCAACCCCCGCCCGTTTGGCCATCAAAAAATGGCCCAGTTCATGGACAAAGATCAGAACCCCGAGCAGGACAACAACCGATACAATACTGATTCCCATTAATTCCTCGTTCCTTTTATGACGGCTTCGTAAAAAGGCCGGATGCTGCGTTATGGTCTATGATCGCTTTCGCCATCTCCTCCCTCGCCCACCGGTCGGCGGCGAGGATAGCGTCGAGGGTCGGATCTTTTTTGACGGTATGCCGTTCAAGGACCCTCTGAATCAAAGGGCTGATGTCGTTGAAGCCGATTTCAGCGCCGATAAAGGCCTCTACGGCGCATTCGTTGGCTCCATTGAGCACGGCCGGCATCGTCCCCCCTGCTTCGGCCGCCCTGTACGCAAGCTCCAGAGAGGGAAATCTCTTGCGATCGGGTCTAAGAAACTCCAGAACCCCTACCTTAAGGAGATCCAGAGGCTGGCCTTCCCGACGGGGAAGCCGCCGGGGAAAGGCAAGGGCATAGGCGATGGGGATCCGCATATCCGGTACTCCAAGCTGAGCGATCACACTTCCATCCAGGTATTCCACCAGCGAATGGACGATACTCTGCGGGTGGATGAGGACATCGATCGCGGCCACGGGAATACCAAACAGCCATCCCGCTTCGATCACTTCCAACCCCTTGTTCATCATCGTGGCAGAATCGATCGTGATCTTTTTCCCCATCATCCAGTTTGGATGCCTCAGCGCTTGTTCAGGTGTGACCGCAGCCAGCTCTTCTCGTGAAAGGGAAAGGAAAGGCCCTCCGGAGGCCGTCAGGATGATCCGTCGGACGTCCTCACGTCGATTCCCCTGGAGACACTGGAAAATGGCGCTGTGTTCGCTGTCTACGGGAACGATGGGAACACCCTTTTCCTCCGCCATCCCCAAGACAATGCCGCCCGCCATGACCAGCGTCTCCTTGTTGGCAAGGGCGATCGTCTTTCCCGCCGCGATCGCATCCAGGGTGGGGATAAGTCCGACGGCTCCGACCATCGCAGATACGACCATATCCGCACCGGAAATAGCGGCCGCTTCGCGATATCCTTCCGATCCATAGCGGATGGATGTCGCCGTGTGGGCGTCCAAACTGCGCCGGAGCTCGCAGGCGTGCTCTTCATCGGCCACCGCCGCCAGTCGAGGCCTGAAGCGGCAGATCTGGTCTTTAAGGAGCGCTATATTGCGCCCTGCGGCCAAAGCCGTCACGGAAAATTCATCGGGATGCGATCCGACGACATCGAGCGTGCTGCAGCCGATGGACCCGGTAGACCCGAGCAGGGAAATCCTTTTCATTGAATGAGGAATATCCGATAATAGTAAACAAAGGGTGCAATAAACATCAGACAATCCAGCCGGTCCAGAATCCCGCCATGACCGGGCAGCATCACGCCCGAATCCTTTACACCGGCGCTCCTTTTCAAGGCCGACTCGCAGAGGTCCCCGAGCTGTCCGGCAACGCTTCCCACCAGCCCTAAGACCACCGTATGCGGTACCGACAGCGCAGGAAAGAAGAGCTGCCGGAACAGAAGCGCGCCGGCAGTGCTCCCCGCGACGAGCCCGACCGTCCCTTCTACGGTTTTTCCCGGACTGACCGTGGGGAGCAGTTTTCTCTTTCCCAGTCGACTTCCGACATAATACGCGGCGATATCGCCGGAAAAGGCAAGAACCAAGATAAAGAAAATCCAGTGCACCCCGCTCGTCGTCTGCCGGATCGATATGAAATGAGACATCAAAAGCGGTATGTACATGATTCCCAGCACCACCTTGCCCACCCCAAGCATTGCCGGTCCTTCTTCACCGATTCGAAGCAGGTTGAGCATCAGGATCACCATGACGGCAAAACTCAGGATAGCCAGAAGAAGGGCCCGGTCGCCGGCGGCAGCCGCTGTGAGAATAAGCAGCGCGGCGACCAATGTTTCGGCTTTCTCCCACCGAAACCCTTTACCAAAGATCATCCTGTTATACTCATCGACCCCGACCAGTGTCACCGCGGCGATCAGCAGGATAAACATCGCTTCCGGACCATAGACAATAATCACAATGAGGATCGGTACGGCGATCACCCCGGTGATCCATCTTTTCAGATGAGGGTTCATTTTATTTCATGTCTTGAGTTGTTCGCTTGTCTTCCCAAATCGCCTCTCGCGCCGCTGGTAATCGTCGATCGCCTTGATGAGATGGCGATCGCGGAAGTCCGGCCAGAGTATCTCCGTGAAATAGAACTCCGTGTACGCCATCTGCCAAAGGAGAAAATTGCTGATCCGGTATTCGCCGCCCGTCCTGATCAGAAGGTCGGGATCGGGAAGCCCTGCGGTATAAAGGTAGTTGGCGCAGAGTTCCTTTGTTACCTCCCCGGGGGTGATTTTCCCGGTCAGGGCATCGCCGACCATGCGTCGGGCCGCTGCGGCGATCTCATCGCGACCGCCATAACTCAAGGCCAGGATAACGGTCATCCCCCGATTCTGGGACGTTCTCGCAGACACGTCGTTGATTTTTCTCAATATCGACTCATCAAGCGAATCAAGTTTACCTATAGCCACAAGCCGAATACCCTGATCCATCATCTCCTGAACTTCGCTATCCAGATATTCTTTCAGCAGACTCAGGAGTGCGTTGACTTCTGCCTCCGGGCGGAGCCAGTTCTCCATGGAAAAAGCGTAGAGCGTCAGGTACCGAATCCCGATCCGACGGCAGGTCCGGACCGCCGCGCGAACGGAATCGGCGCCCTTTTTATGGCCCAGGATCCTCCCCATGGCGTGCCGCTCGGCCCAGCGGCCGTTTCCGTCCATGATGATGGCAATGTGCTGCGGAAGTCTTTCCAAGTCGATTTCTTTCATGGCAAACCGCACAATCGATAGATTATTTTTTAAACCGATACCCCATTTTGACTAACATATCGCCATCTTTTTTTCAAGGCGGATCGAAACAAAACGGGGAGCCTCAAGGCTCCCCGTTCTCAGGCGGGACTATCCGATTTTTCTAAATTTCCATGATCTCTTTTTCTTTATTCGTCAGGATTTCGTCAGCCTTCTGGATATAACGATCGGTCAGCTTCTGAACCTCCTCCTGGAAACCGTAGAGTTCGTCTTCCGAGATTCGGTTATCCTTCTTGAGCGTTTTGAGTTTTTCGTTCGCATCCCGGCGGACGTTGCGCTGTTTAACCTTGCACTCTTCCGCCATCTTCCGGACAACCTTCACCAGTTCTTTTCGTCTCTCCTCGGTCAAAACGGGTATGGCCAGGCGGATCAGTTTGCCATCGTTGTTGGGCATCAATCCCAGATCCGATTTCTGTATCGCCTTCTCGATAGCGCCCAAAACCGAGCTGTCCCAAGGCGAGATGACGATCAGTCGCGATTCGGGAATGGACAGCGACGCCACCTGGTTTATGGGTGTCGGTGTCCCGTAATAATCGATCCGTATCCCCTCGAGCAGCGAGAGGGAGGCCCTTCCGGTCCTGATTTTGGCGAAGGACTTATCGACCGCGGCAATCGCCTTCTCCATCCCCTCCTTGAGTTCCTGAAAAATGATTTCCTGCATGACTTCACCCCCCGATGATGGTTCCCACGGCTTCCCCACAGATCACCCTTTTGATGTTCCCGGACTTCTGGAGATTGAAGACCTTAAGGGGCAGACCGTTATCCCTGCACAAGGAGATCGCTGTTGCATCCATTACTTTAAGGTTTTTCGTCAACACTTCAGTATAACTTATCTTTTCATATTTTACAGCATTAACGTTCTTTACCGGATCGGTGTCGTAAACGCCATCCACCTTGGTCGCTTTGAGCAGGATATCTGCCTTGATCTCGACAGCGCGAAGCGTCGCCGCCGTATCGGTTGTAAAGTAGGGGTTTCCCGTTCCGGCGGCGAAGATGACCACCCTCCCTTTTTCAAGATGGCGGATCGCCCGTCGCTGGATGAACGGCTCGGCGATCGCCTTCATTTCTATGGCTGTCTGCAGGCGGGTAGTCACATCGAGGTGTTCCAGGGCGCTTTGCAGGGCAAGTCCGTTGATCACCGTGGCGAGCATCCCCATATAATCGGCGGTGGTTCGCCCCATGCCGCGGCCACCGGCATCGACGCCGCGAAAGATGTTGCCGCCGCCGATGACGATCCCCAGTTGAACCCCGAGCACCGCGACATCGTGGATCTCAGCAGCCACGGCATCTACGACATCGGGATCGATACCAAAGGATCCCTTGCCTGAAAGGGCCTCTCCGCTCAATTTCAGCAGTACCCGCTTATAGTAAGGCCGGTCCATGTCTTCTACTTCGCTTCCTCGCCCAATTGGAATCTTGAAAATCTTCTTACAACGATATTCTCGCCGGTCTTGGCAATCATGTTGTTGACCAGTGTTCCTACGGTGATGTCCGTGTTTTTGATAAACTTCTGATCCATCAGACACACCTCTTCGAAATACTTCTTCAGTTTGCCTTCAATGATCTTTTCCCAGATCTTTTCCGGTTTCTTTTCTTCGATAAGCTGGTTTCGATAGATTTCCTTTTCACGTTCCAAAGCCGCTTCCGGGATCTCATCCGCCCGGATGTACAGCGGATTCGACGCAGCGACATGCATGGACAGATCCTTTGCCAGGGCCTGAAAATCTTCGGTTTTTGCCACGAAATCGGTTTCGCAGTTCACCTCAACCAGAACGCCGATTCGCCCCCCCATGTGGATATACGAAGCAACGGTGCCGTCTTTTGCCGCTTTCGAGGAGCGTTTTGTGGCTGCCGACATCCCTTTCGTCCGGAGGACATCGATGGCCTTTTCAAAATCACCCTCCGAGAGGGTGAGCGCCTCTTTGCAATCCATCATCCCCGCACCGGTCTTGACCCTTAATTCCTTTACCATTGTTGGTGTGATATTCAATTGTCCTTCCCCCTCATATCTCGTCTTGCCCGGTAGCCGGAGCACCATGATCCATTGCGGGCATTACCTCTCCGGTTTCTGCCCTTTTCGTTTCCACGCTGACCGGCACATCGTCGGCTTCCCCGTTCAGCAACTCCGTCGGCGCGACACCGCCGGTTTCCTTGTCGCTGTCGGCCTGCAGACGCTCCTCAAAGCGTTTTTTCCCTTCGAGTACCGCATCGGCCATCTTCGCGGCAAAGAGCTTGATCGCCCGGATCGCATCGTCGTTTCCGGGGATGATATAATCAATCAAGTCCGGATCGCAGTTTGTATCCACCATCGCTACGATGGGAAGCCTCAACCGCCTCGCCTCCATCACCGCGATCATCTCTCGCTTTGGATCGACGATGAACAGCCCCTTGGGAACCCCCTTGATGTTCCGGATCCCCCCCAGGACCTTCGCCAGTTTTTCCCGGTCTTTCTGGAGCCCCATGACCTCCTTCTTGGGAAAGGCCTTGATGCTGTCGTCGGCAAACATCCGGTCAAGATGATTCAAGCGGTCGATGCTTTTTTTGATCGTTGCGAAATTGGTCAGCATTCCTCCAAGCCAGCGCTGATTAACATAAGGCATTCCGCATCGGTCTGCCTCTTCGCGAATCGAATCTTGAGACTGTTTCTTGGTGCCTACAAAAAGGATCTCGCCTCTTTCCGCAACCGTGTCCACGACGAACTGGTAAGCCGTTTGAAACATCCCGACGGTCTGCTGGAGATCGATGATATAGATCCCGTTTCTCGCGCCGAAGATGTAGGGTTTCATTTTTGGGTTCCACTTGTTGGTCTGATGACCAAAGTGAACCCCCGCTTCGAGCAACGCCTTCATGGAAATACTGGCCATACTGAACTCCTTTTCTGTTTTTTTCCGCCACCCCCATCCTCTTGCCCGGGGACCTCGCCCTTTTGGGGAAAAGCAACTCCCTGCAATCCGGAGATGTGTGAATTGTGCTGGCTGATAACATAAAGATTCTAAATAATCAAGCGCAAATCCGTGGATAATCGGTCTGATTGTTCATTGGAGACATCTGCACAGCTTGAAAATCATCTCCCGGAGTCGCGCATTGGAGATTCATCGGGGCTCCCCGCCCCCGGGCGGGGAGCCCCCGGCGAGGAAGCGGCCGGTTGTTATTGCGCCCTCATCCCTGCCAAGGCGGGGCTTGCGGGGTCTGCTTCCGGTCCATCGTGCGGAGGGAGATGATTTCCGAAGCTGGCGATTTAGGTGTGGTAATGGGCGTTGATCTTTATATAGTCAAAGGTAAGATCCGAGGTCCAGACCGTCCAGGAGCGTTGCCCCATGCCCAGTTCGATCCGTACGCGGATATCGCCCTGTTTCATAATCGCTTCCAGCCTCTTTGCCTGGCCCGGGCTGCCTTTTCCCTCTGCAAACAGAGGGACATCCTCGAAATAGAGACGGACTTTCTCCACCCGAAGATCGATACCCGCCGCCCCGACCGCGGAAATGATTCTGCCCCAGTTGGGATCACCTCCAAAAAAGGCCGTTTTGACCAGGTTCGAATTCGCAACCGCGTAAGCCACCCGCCTGGCATCGCCGCGCGTTTTAGCCCCTGCGACGGTGATCTCGATCACCTTCGTTGCCCCTTCCCCATCGCGGACAAGCCCCCGGGCCAATTCGCCGAGCAGGCCCGAGAGCATCTCCCCAAAGCGGTCCAAGGCGCCCGATCCTTTTGTGATCTCTCGATTGCCTGCCAGACCGTTGGCCAGGATGAGGGCCGTATCGTTGGTGCTCATGCATCCATCCACGGTCACCGAATTGAAACTCCGCTCGACGGATTGTCGAAATACCCTGTCCAGGACCTCGTTTCCGATCGCCACATCGGTCATGATGAAGGCCAACATCGTCGCCATGCGCGGCTCGATCATCCCTGCCCCCTTGGCAATACCGCACAGGGTGACCTCCTTCTGCCCTATCTCCCCCTTCCTGACGGCAATCTTCGGAAACCGGTCCGTCGTCATGATCCCAGCCTCGGCATCCGGGATTCCGTCGGCATGGAGTCCCGCAACCAGACCCCGCATTCCGTTCTTGATCTTGCGAACCGGAAGCCGGTGACCGATGACGCCGGTCGAGGCGACGAGGAGGAGCTCGTCGGCAATCCCGAGTTCGCTCGAAGCGGCCAGCGAAACGGCCAACGCATCCGCATGGCCCTCCCGTCCCGTCGCAGCGTTCGCTATACCGCTATTGATGATCACGGCCTGAGCGATGCCCGATCGGATCCTCTCCATGTCGATCAGGACCGGCGCCGCCTTGAAGGCGTTCGTCGTGAAAACCCCGGCCGCCCTCGCCGGTCGGGTCGAATAGAGCATTGCCAGGTCCCGATCGCCGTTTGTCTTGATCCCTGCATGAACCCCGTTGGCGAGAAACCCGGGAACACGATACGATTCTTGTTTCATACGCTACCTCAAAACATCTATTGACCGCAGCACTTCTTGTACTTTTTCCCGCTTCCGCAGGGACAGGGGTCGTTCCGGCCCACCTTGGCCGACTCCCGCTTGATCGTCGTGGTCGCCGGGGTGTCCTCACCCCGCGACATGATGTAATTCTGACGTCGCTTCTCTTCTATTCTTTCCACTTCCTCCTCGCGGCGGATCTGGACCATGCAGAGTTTTTCGATGCTGTCCTCCTTGATTCGGGCGATCATGTCCATGAACATGTCGTATCCCTCTTTCTGATACTCCCGGACAGGGTCCTTTTGTCCGTAACCGCGAAGACCGATCCCCTCTTTGAGATGGTCCATGGCCAGAAGGTTTTCCTTCCACTGCGTATCGATCGATTGAAGCATGATCATCTTCATCAGATAATCCATCAGGGGTGTCCCGAATTCCGTCTCCTTTTTTCTGAGATGCGCCAGGACCTCCGATATGACCGTTTCTTCAATGGCCTCCGGGGTGAGATCCAAGCCCTTTTCGGCGAAATTCAGCTTCAGGGTAAAATGTCGGAAGATCCTCTCGTCAAGACCCTTGACGTCCCATTCCTCGGGATGGCTTTTCTCATCGATATACTCCGGAATGATCGCTTCGACCATCTCTTCGACCATCTCCTCCACATCTTTCCAGAGCGCCTCGCCTTTGAGGACCTTTTTGCGCTGCTCGTAGATTACTTTTCTCTGGCGATTCATCACGTCATCGTATTCGAGCAGGTGCTTGCGGATATCGAAATTCTGTCCCTCGACGCGCTTCTGGGCGTTCTCGATCGCCCTGGAGATGAGCCGATGTTCGATCGGCTGCCCTTCTTCCATCCCGATCCGGTCCATGACCGAGGCGATCCTTTCGGCGCCGAATATCCTGAGGAGATCATCATCGAGGGAAAGGTAAAACCGCGACGACCCCATGTCTCCCTGCCTCCCCGAACGGCCGCGGAGCTGATTGTCGATGCGCCGGCTCTCGTGTCGCTCCGTCCCGAGAATATGGAGACCACCCCATTCGGCCACCCCCTCCCCCAGCTTGATGTCCGTGCCGCGTCCGGCCATGTTGGTCGAGATCGTCACCTGGCCCGGCTGCCCGGCCTGGGCGACAATCTCCGCCTCGCGTTCATGGTTTTTTGCATTCAATACGTGGTGTTTGATCCCCGCGCGGGTCAGATATTTGCTCAGAAGCTCCGATTTCTCGATCGAAATCGTTCCCACGAGGACCGGCCGTTTGGCATCATGCAACTGCTTGATTTCCTCGATGACGGCGGCGAACTTTTCCTTTTCCGTCTTGTAGATCACATCCGAATGGTCGGTACGGATCATCGGCATATTGGTCGGAACGACGACGACTTCGAGTTTATAGATCTTGCCGAATTCTTCCGCTTCGGTATCGGCCGTGCCGGTCATCCCCGCCAGTTTCGCGTACATCCGGAAATAGTTCTGGAAGGTGATCGAGGCCATGGTCTGGTTTTCCGACTCGATCTTCACCCGCTCCTTGGCCTCGAGGGCCTGATGCAAACCGTCGCTGTAACGCCTTCCCGGCATCACACGCCCAGTAAATTCATCGACGATAATGACCTTCCCCTCCTTGACGAGGTAGTCCACATCGCGCTTGAAGAGGGTGTGTGCCTTGAGCGCCTGATTGACGTGATGGAGAAGATCGATATTTCTGGGCTCGTAGAGATTCTGGACCTTGAGAATGCCTTCGACCCTTGCCACCCCTTCTTCGGTCAGGATGGAGGTTCGGCTTTTTTCATCCACCGTGTACTCTTTATCTTTTCTCAACTGCGGTATGACCTGGTTCACACGTGCGTATTTATCGGTCGATTCATCGGAAGCCCCCGAGATGATAAGCGGGGTCCGCGCCTCGTCGATCAGGATGCTGTCCACCTCATCGACGATGGCATAGAAAAAATCCCTTTGGACATACTCGTCCAGCGTGAACTTCATGTTGTCCCGCAGATAATCAAATCCGAATTCGTTATTCGTCCCGTAGGTGATGTCGGCATGATAGGCTTCCCTGCGCTGGTCGTCATCCATCCCATGAACGATAACGCCGACGGTCATCCCGAGAAAATGATAGATCGGGCCCATCCAAGCGGCATCTCTTTTGGCGAGGTAGTCGTTGACCGTCACCAGATGAACCCCTTTCCCTCTCAAGGCGTTGAGGTAGAGGGGCATTGTAGCGGCCAGGGTCTTCCCCTCGCCGGTTTTCATCTCGGCGATCTTCCCCTCGTGGAGGACCAATCCCCCGATGACCTGGACATCGAAGGGCCGCATCTGGACCGTCCGCCGCGCCGCTTCGCGGGCAACGGCAAAGGCCTCGACGAGGATATCGTCCAGTTCGGCGCCATTCTGCAGTTTCTCCCTGAAGTAAGGCGTCTTCGCCATGAGTTGCTCATCGCTGGCGGACATCATCACCGGTTCGAGGGCGTTGATCTCCTCGAGGAACAGGGCGAAACGTTTCAATTCCCGATCGTTTTTGCTGCCGACAAGCTTTTTTAAAATGGCATGGAGCATAAAATTCCTTAAAAAAAGCCGGTACCATGACCGGCCGATTCGTACCTTGAATGGTTGACGGATCTTCTTGGCTCAGCGGGAACGGAAGTTAGTTTAGATACTTCCGCGGGTTGACGAAGACGCCATTGAGCAAGACGGCGTAATGCAGATGGGACCCCGTGCTACGGCCGGAATTCCCCACATGGCCGATTCGGTCACCCTTTCTCACCGTCGCACCGATACGGACAATCGCCTTGGAGAGATGACCATAGAAGGTGGTTATTCCGTGTCCGTGGTCGATCCGGATCATCTGCCCCACATCCTGCTGATAGGCTACCTCGACGACGACGCCGTCTGCCGGCGCCTGGATGACCCGTCCATGCTTGGTTGCGATATCGATCCCTTTGTGAAATTCTGGCTCGTTTGCGAAGGGAGATGCCCGCCGCCCGAATTCCGAAGTCACCCAGCCGACGACCGGCCATATCGAAGGGGTCGCGGCCAGGAGCGATTTTTTCTCTTTGAGCAAAGCCAGCAGCGAAGCGAAACTTTGCTCCCGGCTGGATGCCTCATCGAGCAAGCGATCCACCTGTCGTCCGACGCCGTCGATCATTGCCTTTTCGTCGCCCGCCATCTGGCTTCGCAGCCGCTTCTCTTCGCTTACCGGACCTCCGATCCCGAGGAGCTGCTCCCGGTCGCGCCGCGTCTCCAGATTGGCCATGATGCGAATCTTCTTATCGAACTGTTTGAGCTCCTCCATCTTTGAAGCGAAGCGATCCACCTTCGTGACAAGTCCGTCGATCTGCCTTTTCTGTTCCGCATTGACCTGTTTCAGGTGCTTGAGCTCCACCTGCTCCCTGCGGATATTAATGTAATCATAGGTGAAATACATCATGACGAGGATGAACGCCATGGCAAATACGGACACCCCTTTAATGAGGGCGCTGGATAAACTTACTTTTTTTGCCGAGCTGTGTTTTTTGGGTAAAATCAGGAGGGTATAGAAATTCTTCGGCATTGAATCCCCTTTCTCATATCCTCGCAAAGGTGCCTTGAAGCCAAAAAGCGGATAGAGCAATATCATAAACGTTACAAAAGTCAAGCCCCGATTTTCCGCAGCCAAATTCATTACGACATTGGTCGACTCTGTAAAGAGTTTTGGAAAAGCCGTGAAGGTGGGACGGCTTCGTAAAAAGGCCCCCGGCTTCCGCCTGGGCAGGCTCCGGCAAGGCGCGCGAACCCTGAGGAATGAGACGACCTTTTCACTACTCTGCAATGACGAAAGGTGAAACGCAACGCAGCATCCGGGCCTTTTACAAAGCCGTCAAATTTGTCTTGACTTTGAAGCGCCTGTTAAGCTAAGGAGCTCAAGCACATAGAATCACTTCGTCGAGGGGAATCAGAAAGGAGTCTGCATGTCAAAATATGAATCAAAATCCATAAGAAACCTGGCGGTCATCGGTCATGGAGGAACGGGGAAGACCACTCTTTGCGAATCTTTTCTCTATGTCACGGGTAAAACCGAACGGCCCGGCCGGGTTGACGAGGGGACCTCCTCGATGGATTATGAACCCGAGGAACAGAGGCGCCATGTGTCGATCGGCGCCGCGACAAACCATATCGAGTGGGATAAGCACCGGATCAACATCATCGACACGCCGGGTGATTCCAATTTTGCCTTTGATACAAAGAGCTGCCTCCGGATTGTGGACGCGGCAATCGTCTTGGTCGACGCCGTCGGAGGTGTTGAATTCCAGACGGAAAAGGTCTGGGAATACGCGGATGAATTCAAGCTGCCCCGCCTTATCTTCGTCAGCAGGATGGATCGGGAGCGGGCCGATTTCGACGGCGCGTTGAAAAGTATCGGGGCGCGCCTGGGCAAGAAAGTGACGATCGCCTCACTTCCCATCGGCGCGGAAGGCGCCTTTTCCGGGGTGGTGGATCTGATCGCCATGAAGGCCCTCATTTTTGACGGCGAGAAACGAGCGACAAAAACCATCGATATTCCGGGCAACATGGCCGGTGATGTGAAGAAATATCGGGATATCCTCATCGAAGACATCGCCGAGAGCGACGATGAACTGATGACCAACTATCTTGAGAACGGCGAACTGGCCGCCGAAGACCTCAAAGCCGGGCTCCGGAAAGCGATCGTTTCCGGAGCCGTTACCCCCCTCTTCTGCGGGTCGGCGCTGAATCACATCGGCATCGCCCCCCTCCTCGACTCGCTTGCGCAGTTCTTCCCCTCGCCCCTTGACCGCGGCCCGATCATCGGTAAAAAACCGGCTACCGGGGAAGAGGAAATCCGTCTGCCGGAAGAATCGGCGCCCTTTTCGGCCCTCGTCTTCAAGACCATTGCGGACCCCTATGCCGGTCGACTCACCCTTTTCCGCGTCTATTCGGGGACGCTCGCTTCCGACTCTAGTGTCTTTAACGCATCGCGGAAAATCACCGAACGGATCGGAAATATCTTTTTCCTGGAAGGGAAGACCCAGAAACCGGTCCCACAGCTCATCCCGGGCGATATCGCCGCCATCGCCAAACTCAAGGAAACCTCCACGGGAGACACGCTCTGCGCGGAGAAATCCCCGCTTGTCTACCCGAAGGTCGAACCTCCCCGCGCGATCATCTCCTTCGCCGTGGAACCGAAAACCCGCGGCGACGAGGACAAGCTCGTCTCCTCCATCCATCGGCTGACCGACGAGGACCCCACTCTCACCTTCCATCGGGACGATCAGACAAAGGAAATGATCCTCTCGGGTCTGGGCCAGGTCCATATCGAAGTGATCGTAGAAAAGATGAAGCGGAAGTTCGGACTCGAAGTGCACCTGAAGACCCCGAAGGTTCCTTACAAGGAGACGATCAAGGGAAAGACGACCGTTCAGGGACGCTACAAGAAACAGTCCGGCGGTCGCGGGCAGTTCGGCGACACCTGGTTGGAGATTGAACCCCTTCCCCGCGGCAGCGGGTTCGAATTTGCCGATCGGATTGTGGGCGGCGTCGTTCCCCAGCAGTACAGACCCGCCGTGGAGAAAGGCATCGTGGAGGCCATGACGGAAGGAGTGCTTGCCGGTTATCCCGTCGTCGATATTCGCGTGTCGCTCGTTGACGGATCCTATCATACGGTCGATTCTTCCGAAATGGCCTTCAAAATCGCCGGGTCCCTCGGGTTCAAAAAGGGTGTTCTCGAATGCCAGCCCACCCTTCTGGAGCCCATTGTCAACATGAACATCGAAATCCCCGACGAGTATATGGGCGATGTGATCGGCGACCTGAACAGCCGCCGGGGCAAGGTGCTGGGAATGGATTCCGCGGGTCATCACCAGATCATCAAGGGACAGGTCCCGCTCGCCGAGATTCTGAAGTACGCCCCGGATCTCCGGTCGATGACGAGTGGTCGTGGGACATTTACCTACGAACACTCGCATTATGAAGAGATCCCCTCATACATCGCCGAAAAAATCATCGCCGAATCAAAAAAGGAAGAGGCGTGAGATGGGTTTTAAGGCCGTCATCATCACTGTAAGCGACCGAGGGGCGAGCGGCGAGCGGGAGGACCGGAGCGGTCCTGAGATCATCAACTTGCTGCAGACTATCGGGGTGGAGATTATCGCTACGCGGATCATCCCCGATGAAAAGGAGATGATCCGTCTGGCTTTGGTGGAATGGTGCGATGCGGGGAGAGCCGATCTGATCGTAACGACGGGAGGTACCGGCGTCAGTCCCAGGGATGTCACCCCCGATGCCACCCGCGAGGTAATCGAGCGGGAGGTTCCGGGGATGGCCGAGGCGATGCGACGGCAAAGTATGCTTGCGACTCCCAATGCGATGATCTCGCGCGCACTTGTCGGTACGCGGGGTCAAACCCTGATCGTCAATCTTCCGGGCAGTCCGAGGGGTGCGCGAGAAAATCTGAACGTCCTGCTCCCCGCCCTGGCCCATGCGATTGAAAAGATAAAAGGCGATTCGAGCGAATGCGCCTCGCGAGGCGCATTCTGACCGGGAACGTCTCCATCTTGTCCCGCCCTGTGGCCGGGCGGCTTCACACACTGAGGTAAAATCAAACCCATGGGCAATGACAAAATTATCCTCTCGGTTGCAACAACCGGCAGTTGGGCGCTGAAATCGCAAAACCCCGCCCTGCCTATCACCCCCGAGGAGATCGCCCGGGCGGCGGTGGAGAGCTGGCGTGAAGGGGCGTCGGTTGCCCATGTCCATGTCCGGGATGAGACGGGGGCCATGAGTTGTGACCTGACCAGGTTCCGGCGGGTGAAGGAACTCATCCGCGCCCAGGGGTGCGATGTGGTCATCAATTTCAGCACCAGCGGCGGTGCAGGCCGCGTAAACGAGGAGGAGCGTTTCAACAGCCTGTCCGCCGGTCCCGAGTTGGCATCGTTCGATGCCGGTTCGATAAACTTCAACGAGCGTGTCTTTTTGAATTCACCGGATTTTCTTGAGGAATTGGCCAGACGCATGCTGGAGACCGGTGTAAAGCCTGAGATCGAGGCCTTCGACAGCGGCATGATCGGAAACGCCATGACGCTAGTCGAGAAAGGGATGATCAAAGCTCCCCTGTGGTGGCAGTTTGTCCTCGGGGTGAAAGGGGGCGCCGCGGCCACGGTGCGTTCGCTGGTGCACCTGGTGGAGTGCCTGCCCGCGGGTTCGCTGTGGTCCGTCTGTGCCGTGGGGTGGCGGCAGTTGCCTCTGAACGTGCAGGCGATTGTAATGGGCGGGCACGCGCGAACCGGTCTGGAGGACAACCTGTACTATCGACGGGGCGAACTGGCCAAGAGCAACGCCCAACTGGTGGCCCGTCTTGCCCGTATCGCACGCGAGTGTGGTCGCGAACCGGCCACCCCCGCCGAGGCCCGGAAGATCCTCGGACTGACCGGGACAGGGGGATAACCGTCTCCATGACAGAGATTCGCAACGTGACCATAGTCGGAGCCGGTACCATGGGCCATTCGCTCGCCCAGGTCTTTGCCCAGGAGGGATGCGACGTCTGGTTGACCGATCTTAGCGAAGAGGCACTCGAGAAAGCAAAGAAACTCATCGCCGCCAATCTCCAGACCCTGGTGGAGATGAATCTGCTGAAAAAGGGGCAACTGACCCCTACGCTGAGCCGGATTAAAACGACCATAGACGTCGAAGCGGCTTGCAGCGAGACGGACTTTGTCGTTGAGGCGATCATCGAGGATGCGGCGGCAAAGAAAGAGCTGTTTCGGCGCTTGGATCGCATCGCGCCGCCGCGAACCATTCTGGCGAGCAACACGTCCTATCTGGATATCTTTCGCTTCGTGGAAACCCAAAGACCGGACAGGATACTCATCACCCACTGGTTTGCCCCGCCCCATATCGTTCCTCTGGTCGAGATCGTTCGCGGCCCCGAGACGTCGCAAGCGACGGTGGATCGTGTGACGGCCCTGTTGACCGGAATGGGGAAGATGCCGCTGGTGATTTCCCGGTTTCTGCCAGGATTTATCGCCAATCGGCTCCAGAGCGCCTTAAACAACGAGGTGCTCTATCTGCTGGACAACGGATATGTCACCCCGGAACAGATCGATGCGGCGACCAAGGCAAGTTTCGGTTTGCGGATGCCGATCCTGGGCTTGACAAAAAGGATGGATTTCACGGGCCTCGACCTGACCCAGAAAATCATCGCCAACGCGGCCTACGAAGCGCCGCCCCCTCGGACCCGCTCCGTGACGGTCGATCGGCTGGTTTCCGAGGGAAAGCTTGGGGTCAAAACCGGGAGCGGATATCACGACTACGGCGGCCGTTCCCCCGAAGCGATCATGAAAGAGCGGGATATCAAGTTGATCAAGCTTCGCGAATTTCTGAAAGAGTTGGGAGAACTGTAAAAGAGATCTTTTCGCAACCTGGGCATTATCTCCCGAAAACGCGCATCGGACCGGGAGGATGTTTTCCAGGGCTCTCAAAGAGAGGATGTGAGATATTGAGCCAAGAACAGAGGTTGATGCAGGGTAATCAGGCGATGTCGGAAGGCGCCATCTATGCCGGTGCAAGGTTCTTTGCCGGCTATCCGATCACGCCTTCTTCGGAAATCGCCGAGGAATGTTCCAAGGTCATGCCCAAGATCGGCGGTATCTATATGCAGATGGAGGATGAAATCGCCAGTATCGCGGCGGTGATCGGGGCTTCGCTGGCCGGGGCCAAGGCGTTCACCGCGACGAGCGGCCCCGGCTTTTCGCTGATGCAGGAAAACCTGGGTCTTGCCGTCATGGGCGAGGTCCCCTGCGTGGTGATCGATGTGCAGCGACGCGGACCGAGCACCGGCCTGTCTACGAAACCGGCGCAAGGCGACGTCATGCAGCTCCGGTGGGGCCGTCACGGCGATCAATCGGTCATCGCCCTCTGTCCCGCAACGGTGAGCGAATGTTTTTTCCTCACCGTCAAGGCGTTCAATTTCGCGGAAAAATTTCGTGTTCCCGTGATCATGGCGCCCGACGAGGTTGTCGGTCATATGCGCGAGAATTTTTTACCCCCCGGTCCGGGCGAGCTGGAGGTGATCAGCCGAAAAACCCCTTCCGGCCTTCCGGAAGATTACCTGCCCTTTGTGACGGATCCAGACGGCGTCGCTCCCCTGGCGTCTTACGGAAGCGACTATGTATTCCATGTCTCGAGCTCCATGCATGGTCTCGACGGGTGCAGCAATAACGATCCCGCCAACGCCGCCTGGCGGGTGGCCCAACTCCATCGGAAGATCGAGATGCACCGCGACGAGATCGTGATCTGCAAAACCTTTTCCGCCGAGGACGCGGATGTCCTCTTCATCGCCTACGGGGCAACGACGCGCGCCAGCAGGGCCGCGGCGTTGGAGCTCCGGAAACGTGGGGTCAGGGCCGGCGTATTGCAACTGATCACGCTCTGGCCTTTCGCCGACAAGGAAGTCGCGCTGCTGGGCAGCCGGGCAAAGACGGTGATCGTACCGGAGATGAATTACAGCGGTCAGATCGCCGGCGAGGTTCAGAAGGTCCTCGGAAGCGGGGCGGATATCCGCAGGGTCAACAGCTATAACGGCGAGATCATCACGCCGCAGGAGATTTTACAGGTCGCCCCATGACGACCTGGCAAATAGGTCGAGCGCGCCTGCCCCGGTGAAAGCCGGGAGGTTTGAAGCGCAACGCAGCAGATGAGCGTTTTTCAGCGGTCTGCAAAGGAGGGCTGAAGTGGCGCACGCTACAGGCACAAAATATCTGAAAGACGGGGTTTTGCCGCACATGTGGTGTTCCGGCTGCGGGATCGGCGTTATGCTGGGCGCCATGCTGCGGGCCTTCGAGGAACTGGATTACAAGCGATCCGATACGGTCATCGTCACGGGTATCGGCTGCACGGGCAAGGCCGACGATTATCTCGTCACCAACGCCCTGCACACCACGCACGGCCGGGCCCTGCCCTATGCCACGGGGATCAAGGCCTTCAATCCGAAACTGCATGTGGTGGTTCTGATGGGCGACGGCGACAGCGTGACGATCGGCGGCAATCACTTCATCCATGCGGCCCGACGGAATATCGATCTGACGGCCATTGTCATCAACAACTTCAATTACGGCATGACGGGAGGGCAGGTCTCCGGCACGACACCGGGGGGACGGTTCACGAGCACCACCTCCTGGGGAAATCCGGAACGCGATTTCGATATCTGCGCCCTGGCCGAGGTTGCCGGCGCCAATTATGTCGCCCGTGAGACGCCATATCACGGTTGGGAATTGAAGGAGCACATCAAGTCGGCGTTGACGAAAAAAGGGTTTTCGCTCATTGAGGTCTTCAGTCCCTGCCCTACCCATTTCGGCAAGAACAACGAAATGAAGCAGACACGGGAGATGCTCGACTGGTTCAGGCAGAGGGGCCTGCCCGTCGATCGATACAACAAGCTGGGTGTCGAGGAAAAGAAAAACCATTTTCCCATCGGCAGGCTGGTAGACCGGGATGCCCCGGACTTCACCGCCCGCTATGAAGAGATCAGGAAAAAGGCCGTCGGTTAGTGGAGACAGGGATGAAGATCAAAACGGATCAAAAGCGATACGAAGTCATTCTGGCAGGCTCGGGGGGGCAGGGGCTGGTGCTGTCGGGCATCATGCTCGGCGAGGCCGCGGTTCTCGAAGGCAAGGTGGTGGCCCAGACGCAATCCTACGGCATCGCCAGCCGCGGGGGCCTGTCCATGGCCGAAGTGATCATCGACCGGGAGGAGATCATCTATCAGCAGGTGCAGGCCCCGGACCTCATCCTGACGCTCACCGAAGAGGCTTTAGAAAAATTCGCCTCTTTTGCCGAACAGGGGGTCGCGATTTTTTACGATACGACGCTGGCGAAGGTCCGAACCGGTGAGAATCTGGCCGGATATCCTTTCACCCAAATCGCCAGCGATCTGGGAAACGTGGGTTCCGTAAACATCCTTTCGCTGGGGGCGATGATCACAGCGCTCCCGATGGTAGAGGTGGAAAGCCTGGCCCAGGTGATCCGTAGACGGTTCCGGGGACAGGCCATGGAGATGAATTTAACGATGCTGCAGGCGGGCGTGGACCTGATCAGAAAGAGAGAGCAAAAGTGGGAACCATCTTGAAGGGGAAGAAATCGACGGCTCCCTGCCGGGAGGCTTGCCCGGCGGGAATCGATGTCCCCCGGTATATCAGACATATTCGAGAGGGACAATTCACCGAGGCGCTGGAGGTGATCCGGGAGCGTATCCCCTTTCCCTTTGTCTGCGGCTATGCCTGCGTCCACCCCTGCGAGACGAAATGTGCGCGGCTTCAGTTCGATGAAGCTCTCGCCATACGGATGCTCAAAAGGGTGGCCGCAGAAAAAGGCGGTCAAAAACCGGTCCGGATCGCCAAAGCGCCACCCACCGGGAAAAAAGTGGCCGTCATCGGATCCGGCCCCTGCGGACTTACCGCCGCCTATTATCTGACCGGACAGGGACATTCGGTAACCGTTTATGAGGCGCTCCCCCTCCCGGGAGGTTTGCTGCGTTACGGTATCCCCGCGTATCGCCTGCCCGAGGAGATTGTCGACCGGGAGATCGACCTGATCCGCGAAAGCGGGGTCGAGATCGTCACGGGGACGCCGATCGCATCGGCGGCTTCCCTGCGTGAGAAGGGTTTCGATGCGGTTTTTGTGGCAACGGGCGCGTGGAAACCTTTAAAGATGGGAATCCCCGGCGAGGGCTCGCCCAATGTGATCGACGGTTTGGATTTCCTCCAGAGGGTCAACGAGGGCAGCGCGCCGGCGATCGGCCGGAAGGTTATCGTTGTCGGGGGGGGCAATACCGCAATCGACGCCTCGCGGGCATCGGTCCGCCTCGGGGCCGAGGTCGTCCAGCTCTACCGCCGGAGCCGGGCGGAGATGCCGGCCGGCAGCGAGGAGGTCGTCGAGGCCCTCGAGGAAGGTGTCCGCATCGAATATCTCGCGGCGCCGGTGCGGATCGAAAAGGGCCGGGCAATCTGCATCCGGATGCGCCTCGCCGAGGCCGATGCGACCGGCCGGCGGGCGCCGGTTCCGATCGCCGGAAGCGAATTTGTCCTACCCTTCGATACGCTGATCATCGCGATCGGCCAGTCGGCCGATGCCGGATCGATCCATCTGGAGGGGGATAACAACGGGACCATTCGGGCGGACCGGAAGACCCTGGCCACACCGCAGCGGGGAATCTTCGCCGGGGGCGACGCGGTCGGCGGTCCTTCGACGATCATCGAGGCGATCGCCCAGGGGAGACTCGCCTCCGTTTCCATCGACCGGTTTCTGGGAGGGTCGGGAAACCTCCCCGAGACCCTCTCGAAAGACCCGTCAGTGGAGCCGCCGGAAACGGCGCAGCGGGGTTCAGTTCGACCCGCGACGAGGACCATTTCCCTGAAGCGGCGATCCGCCACCTTCGATCCCGTGGAGCTCTCCTATACGAAGAAAGCCGCCATGGCGGAGGCGGTGCGCTGCCTCTCCTGCGATCTATGCGACTTCGATGTGACGATCAATGCCTTGATCTGCAAGGATTGCGGTTACTGTCGGGAGGTGTGCAGCCTGGGGATTTTTGAACAGTCCCCGGATTTCAATCCCAGCGGCTATAAACCGGCCGTCGCGGTCCGTACGGATCGCTGCATCGGTTGTCTGCGCTGTCTTTATATCTGCCCAGACTTTGCGATCACGGTTCAGGAAGGAAAAGGGGTGTAAATATGGGACTGATGACGAAAGCGGAATATCTCGAGTCGCTCCGGCGGATGAAACCGACGGTTTACATGTTCGGCGAGAAGATCGAAAACGTGGTGGACAACCCGCGCCTGCGGGCCGGTATCGAGGCCACCGGTGCCACTTATGAACTGGCCGAGACCTCCGAACATCGCGACCTGGTAGTGACCCAGAGCAGATTGACCGGCGAGCCGGTCAACCGCTTCAACAAACCACCCGAATCCATCGAGGATCTGGTGGCCCGGGTCAAGATCAATCGTCTCCTCGGCCGGCGGGTCGGCACCTGCTTCCAGCGGTGCACCGGCCTGGACTGCCTTGTCGCCCTGTCCGTGACCACCTACGACGTCGACCGGAAGTACGGCACCCAGTACCATCGGCTGTTCACCGACTTCCTGAAATACATGCAGAAAAACGACTTCACCGCCAACGCGGGGGTGACCGACGTCAAGGGGGATCGTAACCTCGCCCCCAAGGACCAATCGGACAAGGATGTGTACCTCCATATGGTCGAGAAGCGGGACGACGGCATCGTTGTGCGCGGCGCCAAGTGCCACCAGACCGGCTCGCTGTCGGCCCACGAGATCATCGTCCTGCCCACCCGGGCCCTGCGTAAAGGGGAAGAGGAGTTCGCGGTGGCCTTTGCCGTCCCGAGCGATACGGCGGGAATCATTCACGTGGTCGGCCGTTCGAGTCTGGACACAAGGGAAGAGGACGGTTGCGACTGCGGCAATCAGCGGTATTCCAAATACGCCCCGACGGTGATCTTCGACAACGTTTTCGTCCCCTGGGAGCGGGTGTTTTTGTGCGGCGAGTGGGAATTTGCCTCCGACCTGGTGGCCTATTTCTCCGCTTTCCACCGCCAGAGCCACGGCGGCTGCAAGGCCGGCAAGATCGACTGCATGGTGGGGGCCTCCCTGACCATGATGGAGTACAACGGGACCGAGAAGGTGAGCCACCACAAGGAGAAGGTCACCGACATGATCCATCGCGCCGAAACCCTGTACGGCTGCTCGCTGGCCGCCTCTTATGAGGGTAGGAAGATGCCGTCGGGCACCTATTTTATCGACCCGGTTCTGGCCAACGCCTCCAAGATTCACGAGGGGAAGGAGATGGCCGAGGCGACCCGTCTGATGATCGACATCGCCGGCGGTTTCGTCGCCGACCTGCCCTCCGATCGGGATTTTAACCACCCCGCGGTCGGCCCGCTTCTGAAGAAATACCTCAAGGGGGCCGAGCAGACGCCGGTGGAAAACCGGGTCCGGATGTTCCGTCTGGTCGAAAAGCTCGCGCTGGAAAGCGCCGATACGATCTCGGATATCCATGGCGGAGGGTCTCCTGCGGCCCACCGGCTCACCATTTTTCGGGAATCGAACAATGAGGCCAAGGTAACGGCGGCAAAACGGCTCGCCGGAATCGAGGAATGATCTCATCCGGACGGCGTGTCAATCAATTCACCCGGTCAATATCTCCTTGACATAAAATACCCTTCTCCATATAGTTTAACCATTAAAAGTAATGTCTTATATCAACCATAAAGGAGGCATCATGAAAAAAGTCCGATTCGCATTTGCAGGTATTTTGTTGTTCCTCTTGGTTGTATCTTCCGGCGCCTTCGCCCAGAAGGTTGACCTGAAAATGATGACAGGCCCCATGGGAGGGGCCTGGTATCCGCTGGGCGGAGCGATCTCAGATGCCATACAGAAGAACATTCCCGGATTGACCGTAGCCGTCATGCCGGGTGGAGGGATCGCCAACGTGGAGGCGATGGAAGTTGGCAAAGCCGACATCGGCTTTGCCAATTCCTGTTCCGCCATCGATGGTCTGTTCGGCCGCGCCCCTTTTAAGAAAAAAATGGACAACATGAGACAGCTTGCCAACCTCTACCCCCAATACTTCCAGATGGTCGTCACCGAGGATTCGGGGATCAAATCCGTGGCGGACCTGAAGGGGAAAACCCTCACCTGCGATCCACGGGGGCTTACCGGCGAGCAGTTATCCAGCCTCGTCCTCCAGGTCTACGGCTTCGGTTACAAGGACATGGCCAAGGTCCACCACGTCAGCTACAGCGACGGGGTAGCCCTTATGAAGGACCGCCATGCCGATGGATTTTTCCTTATATCGACCATCCCCGCATCCTCGATCATCGATCTGGCGGCCGACCGGAAGATCCGCCTCCTTACCCTCCCCGAGGACAAGCTCAAGGCGCTCCAGAAGATCAACTCCGGCTTCCTGAAGCGGGTGATCCCCAAGGGTACCTACCCCGGGGTCGACTATGATGTCCAGGGCGTGGGCGCCTTTACCCATCTGATCATCAGCGCCAAGCTGCCCGACGATGTGGTCTACCGGATCACCAAGACCTTGGTCGACAACCTTCCCCGCTTTGCCGATGTCGTCAAGGTTATGAAAGGCATCACCACGAAAGACCTGGCCTACGACCTCGGGCTCCCCTACCACCCGGGCGCACTGAAGTATTATAAGGAAGCCGGCGCCCTATAATCAACCGGCAGGGGTTTTGCGTGCAGGAGGGGGGAGATAGCCTTCCCTCCTGCCATTGTTTTGCAGGAAAGAGAGGCATCCCATGAAAGATAAGGAAACCGATTTCCAAGTGGAAGATCTTTCCAAGGCAGTGACCCGGATCATCGCCGCCATCGGCATCGCCATGTCCGTTTACCACCTCTATACCGGATATTTCGGGGCTCCCGAGGCACTTCTCCACCGTTCCACGCATCTGCTCTTCACCATGGTGCTGATCTTTTTCCTCTTTCCGTTCAGCAGAAAACCGTGGGGACGGAAATATCG
>Ga0233425_10001783_pt1 | contig 45672 bp, 41 predicted proteins | sample Watercolumn_Towu_2_FD_181712 | JGI IMG/M metagenome (GOLD analysis project Ga0233425, IMG submission 181712) | Freshwater microbial communities from Lake Towuti, South Sulawesi, Indonesia - Watercolumn_Towuti2014_140_MG | ecosystem: Environmental > Aquatic > Freshwater > Lake | place...
CCCGGACGATATCCGCGATGCGGGGCGGGCGGTCGTTCTCTTCTCCGCGCCGCTCGAAGCCGACCTCGCAAGCCTCAAGAGATTCCTGTTCGGTCGCGTCTATCGCCACGAGCGTGTGATGCGCGTCATGAGCCGGGCGGAGACGATCGTAACGGACCTCTTCCACCGGTACATGGCGGACGAAAGCGCCATGCCGGAGGCTTGGCGGGCCGCTGCGGCAGGGGGTAACGAGCGCCGGCGCGCCCGGGTCATCGCCGACTTCGTCGCGGGCATGACCGACCGCTACGCCATCGAGGAGCACCGGCGCCTGTTTGACGGCAACCCGGAATTGCGATAGCGGCGGCTCTCGCTCTCGTCGTCAGTGTGGCGGGGGCCGGAGCGGGGGCAGCGGCCGGCGGCCTCCAGCTCGTCTTTCTGACCCTCGTCCCATTGCCAAGTGCGATAGTGAGATGGGGTACTAAAGGATGATCCATGAACGTTTTCGACGATATCGCTCACCGAATCCTGCGCGCTCTCGAGGACCTGAAAAGGGCCGGCGCGCTGCCGCCGGAGCTCGACGTCACCGGCGTCGAGGTCGAGACGCCGCGCGAACTGAGCCACGGCGATTTCGCGTCGAATGCGGCGATGGCGCTCGCCAAGAAAGCGGGGAAGAAGCCGCGCGACATCGCAGACGGCCTCAAGGCGAGGCTCGATGAGGACAAGGATTTTGCCAAGGTCGAGGTGGCGGGGCCGGGCTTTCTCAACATCGCGGTGAGGCCCCTCTACTGGCACGGCCTCGTCAACGCCATTCTCACAGAGAAGGGCAAGTACGGGCGGAGCAACGCGGGCAACGGGGAGACGGTCAACATCGAGTACGTCTCCGCCAACCCCACGGGGCCGATGCACGTCGGCCATTGCCGCGGCGCCGTGTTCGGCGACGCGCTGGCGAACCTGTTGGCATTTGTGGGCTACGACGTCACGCGCGAGTACTACATCAACGACGCCGGCGGGCAGGTGGATGTGCTCGCGCGCTCGGTGCTCCTGCGCTATCGCGAGGCCTTGGGCGAGGACATCGGAGATATCCCCGAGGGACTTTATCCGGGTGAGTATCTGAAGCCCGTCGGCGCGGCCCTGGCGGCGGAGCGCAAGCAATCGCTGCTCAATATGCCTGAGGAGCGGTGGCTGCCAATCGTGCGGGACTTTGCCATCGGCCAGATCATGCCCATGATCAAGGACGATCTCGCCGCCCTTAACATCAAGCATGACATCTTCTCCTCTGAGGCCTCGCTCACCAAGGGCAAGTCGGACAAAGTGAAAGCCGCTGTCACCGCACTGCGCAAGAAGGGCCTCATCTACGAGGGCCGCCTCGAGCGGCCGAAGGGGCATGACGACGAGGAGTGGGAGGATCGCGAGCAGACCCTCTTCAAGTCGACTGCGTTCGGAGACGAGGCGGATCGGGCACTGCAGAAGTCGGGCGGCAGCTATACATATTTTGCCGGCGACGTCGCCTATCACTACGACAAGCTCAGTCGCGGCTACCGGCACCTGATCAACGTCTTAGGTGCCGATCATATCGGCTATATCCCGCGCATGCTGGCGACGGTTGCTGCCCTGACCGGCGGCACCGTCGAGCGCGATGCCAAGGGCAAGCTCAAGCACTGGCACACGACGGGCGGCACTGCCGATCTCGACATCAAGGTCGTGAGCCTCGTAAAGCTCTTCAAGAACGGCGAGCCCTACAAGATGTCGAAGCGGGCGGGGACGTTCGTGACGCTGCGCGACGTGGTGGACGAGGTCGGACGCGATCCCGTGCGCTTCATGATGCTCTACCGCAAAGAGCTCGAGGAGCTCGATTTCGACTTCGCCAAAGTGACCGAGCAGTCGAAGGACAATCCGGTCTTCTACGTCCAGTATGCGCACGCCCGGGCGGCGAGCGTGATGCGGAATGCCAAAGAGGCGTTCGCCGGTCTCGATCCCGATGGTCCAGAGGTGAGTCAGGCGAGCCTTGCCGGCCTCTCCGATCCGGCCGAGATCGATGTCATCCGCCGGCTCTCGGCTTTCCCGCGCCTGATGGCGGGAGCCGCCGAGGCTCGCGAGCCGCATCGTGTGGCTTTCTATCTCTATGATTTGGCTTCGGCTTTTCACGGACTGTGGACGCGCGGCAACGATTCGCCACAATTGCGCTTTATCCAGGCCAATGACCGGAGTCTGACCGCTTCGCGCCTCGCGCTCGTGGCCGCAACCAAGCAGGTCATATCCTCAGGTCTTGCGGTGCTCGGAGTCGAGGCGCCGGACGCCATGCGGTAGACTCGCGATTCGTTAGGGTGCAGCGGGTTTCATCGGTGCGAGGGATTTCCGACATGTCACGCACGAACGCTTCTCAGCCTCAGCCGGGCGTCCGTGGCGCGCCGGCCGGCAGTGGTGCGGACCAGGATCCGCGCACATGGGGCACACACGGGGGCACACACGGGGGCACACACGGTCAGGCCGCGGCAGGTGGCAGTGGCCGCCCGGCCCAGCCTCACGCGGCATCACACTTCCAACCGGCGGCCTATCCGGCGCCACCGGGCGGCGGACTTGCCGGCGATCTCTATGGTCAGGGTCAGGGACAGTACCCGGGCGCCGGGCAGCCCGCGGGTGGCTATTCGGGCCACTACGACGCGGCCGCCTACGGTCAGCCGCAGGGGGCGCCCCAACAGCAACAGTATTTTCCTCAAGCTAGTGCGGGATATGGGGCGCAGCCCGCCGGATATGGTCAGCGCGAGGCGGCTCAGGCCCGAGAGCCGGCTCACTCACTGCGCGGCCCTGCCTATGATCATCAGTGGCAAGCCCAGGCGCCTCAGCAGGATACCCGCGGCTTCGACCTGTCGAGCTACCAGACGGCTGCTTCACACCAGCAGGGCCAGCCGTTCGCGGCACAGGGCGGATATCAGCATCCCCAGATGGTCCAGCACGCCGACTGGCAGGCGCACGAGGGATTTGCGCAAGGCGCAGAGCCGTCGCTCGAGGCACAAGCCTATGCAGGCGGGCACCAGGACGCAGCCGGTGAGCAGGGCTTCGCCGACGAGGAGGGCTACGAGTACGAGGAGGAGCCCAAGAGCCGGCGCTGGATGACCATCGGAGCCGTGCTGGGGCTTGCGATCGCGGTCGGCGGAACAGGCATGTATGCCTACGACAAGCTGTTTGGCGCGCCTCAGTCCGACGCGCCGCCTCCGGTCGTCAAGAACGACGCGGGCGCGGCGAAGGTCAAGCCGGCCGACCCCGGCGGCATGAAGTTCGAGCACGCCGACTCCAAGATCATGGGACGTCTCGGCGACGGCGGGGCAGGAGCCGAGGCCGGCAGCGAGGGCACCGATGCAAACGGCTCGCGCAAGGTTGCGACGCTCGTCGTCAATCCTGACGGGAGCATTCAGCCTCCGCCCGCCAAGATCGAAGCCGAAGGCGGCGGCGAGGGTAGCGATGCGGGCAGCGCGGCTGGTGCCGGACAGGGCGCCGCAGGGCAGGCCGCGGCGGGCGCGGGTGTCCCCGGATTGTCGATTGTCGATGTGAGCGGGGGTCAGAAGAGCCAGTCGGGTGGCGCCCAACAGGAAGCGGGGGCTGCCGAACCTCCGGCGAAGGCCGTCAAGGACGCAGTGGAGCCTCAGAAGGCCCAGCAGGTGCAGCAGGCAAAGCAGGCCGAGGCCGCTGCGGCGGACAAGGCTGCTACGGAAAAGCCGGTCATCATCTCGAAGCCGCAGAAGGCGGCCCAGGCGGCGGCTGATGATGCTGCCTCCGGGGCAGCTCCGCCGGCGAAGAAGGCGGCGGCTCCTGTCGCCGAAAAGAAGGTCGCCGCGGCGGCGCCTCTGGCCCAGCAGCAGGCGGCCTCGACCGGGCCCAAGTCGACGGGTGCAGGCTACGTCGCGGTGCTGGCGTCGGTGCCGGCCTCGGGCTCGAGCCAGCTCGATGCGCTGAAGCAGTTCGCCGACCTCAAGTTGAAGTATGCCGACCTGCTCGGCGACAAGACGCCCGAGGTGCAGGTCGCCAATCTCGGGGAGAAGGGAACCTATCATCGCCTACTCGTCGGGCCGCCCGGATCGCAGGAATCGGTGAAGGAGCTCTGCAGCAATCTCAAGGCCGCCGGCTACAGCGGCTGCTGGCCGCTCGCCTACTGAGCCGCCGCCGAGCTCCCCATGCGTGCGGCCCTGATCACCGGATTGGCCGGTCCTGAGCTCAGCGAGGACGAGCGCGGGTTTCTCTCAGAGGCGAGGCCGGCGGGGCTCATTCTTTTCACGCGCAATTGCCGCGACCACGACCAGATGCGCCGCCTCGTTTCAGAGGCGAAGGTCGCGATCGGCTCGGACGAGGTTCTGGTGCTGATCGATCAGGAGGGCGGGCGCGTGCAGCGCTTGCGTCCGCCGCTCGGGCGGGCCTTGCCCCCCGGCGCAGCCTACGCACGGCTCTTTGCTCAAGATGCCGGTGAAGCGTGCCACGTGACGAAGCTCGTGGCACGGCTCGTCGCCGACGATCTCAGGGCGCTCGGCATCAACACCAATTGCACGCCTGTGCTCGACGTGCCGGTCAAGGGTGCGCACGACGTGATCGGCGATCGTGCCTTGGGGCGAGAGCCCGCAGCGATCGCCGCCCTCGGCCGGGCGATCGCCGAGGGGCACGTCGAGGGCGGTGTGGTCCCGGTCATGAAGCACATTCCCGGCCACGGCCGGGCGACCGCGGACAGCCACCTGAGCCTGCCGGTGGTCACGACGGCGCGGGCCACACTGTCGGCGACTGATTTCGTTCCGTTCCGTCTGCTCGCCGGGCTCCCTGCCGCGATGACAGCGCACGTCACGTTCACGGATATCGATCCCGCCGCTCCTGCCAGCATTTCCCAGATTGTGACCCGCGAGGTGATCCGCGGCGAGATCGGTTTCGGCGGGCTTCTCTTGAGCGACGACCTGTCGATGAAGGCCCTGACGGCTCCGATTCGCGATTCGGCCGCGGCTGTGATCCGTTCCGGCTCGGATCTTGCGCTGCACTGCAACGGCGAGGTGGCCGAGATGAAGGCCGCGGCAGAAGGTGTCCCGTTACTTGCAGGCAGGGCGCTCGAAAGGTTCCAAAGGGCGCTGGCAGTCACCGAAATGGCGCGGCCTTTCGACGTCGGGGAGGCCGAGCGAGCGCTGGCCGGCGTGCTGGCACGACACCGAGCGGCTGAATCAGTGTAGTGTCAAAGGCACTCCGCGGGGTTAGGTCCGGTGCCTTGGGCCGGCCTCAGGCAATGAGGTCGCGCTTTCGCTTTTGCCCAAGGCTGGTATGGGAAGGCCATGATTGAGGATGTGCCCGAGGTCGAGGACGGCACGGACGCCTGGCAGGCGCCCGATCCCGAGCTTGCGCCGGGCGAGGGCGAGGCGCTGCTCGTCGATGTCGACGGTTTCGAAGGTCCTCTCGATCTTCTTCTGGCGCTCGCGCGGACGCACAAGGTCGATATCGCCAAGATCTCGATTTTGACGCTGGTCGAGCAGTACCTCGCCTACATCGCCGAGGCGCAGCGGCTGAAGCTCGAGATTGCGGCCGATTATCTCGTCATGGCGGCCTGGCTCGCCTACTTGAAGTCGCGCCTCCTGCTTCCCCGCGAGAAAGAGGAGCCGGGGATTGCCTCGGCCGAGGAGCTGGCGCAGAGACTTGCCTTCCGCCTGATGCGCCTCGAAGCGATGCGCAACGCGATGGCGCGGCTCATGAACCGGAAACGATTGGGCCGCGACGTCTTCGCACGCGGCCTGCCCGAGACGTCGCGAACGGTGCGCGAGACGACATGGACGGCGGAGATTTACGATCTTTTGAAAGCCTATGCCGAGCAGCGCCGGCGCACGATTAAGATTTCGCACGTCGTAAGAGCGCGCAAGGTCTGGTCGGTCAAGGAAGCGAGGGGCCGATTGCAGCGTCTCGTCGGAGAATCGGGAGCGGACTGGGTGCAGATGGATCTCTTTTTCAAGGCCTACCTGCCGCACGGCGAGGAGGAGCGCAGCGCGCGGGCGAGCTCGTTCGGCGCCAGCCTCGAGATGGCGCGCGAAGGTCTCGTCGAGTTGCGTCAGGACGCGCCGTTTGCGCCGATCTACATGAGGAAGCGCGGTTCGGGCGCCGAGTGGCAGCGTCTCGGTTGAACGCGCCGGAAAGGGTGTGCGTGGCTGACAACAAGGGCAGGAAGAGCATGGTGCCGCCAAGGCTGAAGCTGGTTGCCGACAATACCGACCTCATCGGCGGGGATCCGTCGGGGGATGACGCCGCAGCGGCCGAAGCGCGCGAGCTGGCGGCGGCGCTTTCCAATCCGGAGTCCGGCCTGCCGCCGGAAGTGACGGGCCTCGTGAGCCAGGACCGTCGCGAGAGGCTGCGCATTCTCGAGGCGCTCCTGTTCGCCTCCTCCGAGCCACTCGACGAGCGGGCGCTGGCTCGGCACCTTGCGGACGAGGCGGATGTCGCGGGTCTCCTGAGAGAGCTCCAGGACTTCTACGCGGCTCGCGGCGTGAACCTCGTCTGCTCGGCAGGCACATGGATGTTCCAGACCGCCGGAGACCTCGCCTACCTGCTCGAGCGCTACGCGAAAGAGGAGCGGCGCCTCTCCAAGGCGGCGCTCGAGACGCTGGCCATCGTCGCCTATCATCAGCCGGTGACGCGCGCTGAGATCGAGGAGATCCGGGGCGTGTCGATTTCGCCGGGCACGCTCGACATTCTGCTCGAGACCGGATGGGTGCGTCCACGCGGCCGGCGGCGGGCACCCGGGAAGCCCATCACCTACGGCACGACCGACAGTTTTCTCACGCACTTCAGCCTGGCGAGCATCAAGGACCTTCCCGGGCTTGCCGATCTCAAGGCGGCCGGGTTGCTGGACAGCACGCTGCCGCCCGGTTTCACCGTTCCGGAGCCCGCCGACGTCGCTTCATTGATGCCCGACGAATTGCCGCTCGAGGCGGGAGACGAGGAGGATGCGGAGGCCGGGCTGGACCTCGAGAGCTCGGCTGACGAAGAACTGCTTCCGGAGGGAGAGTCCGAGGCAGGAGGACATGCACCAGGCTCCTTGAAGAGGTGAGTCGTGTGCGAGTGCGGTCGTAAGGCGTGAAGCAGCTTCTTCCCAATCCATTTGGCACGAAGAAGGACGCAGCGGCAGAGGCGGCGATCGTGCCGCGCGCGCGGGTCGGCGCGACGTTTGCCGCGAGCCTCACCTTCGAGGATGTCCGCCGCCGGTATGGAGCGCGTACGGCGCTCGACGGCTTTTCGCTCGCTGTCGCCCCAGGCGAGGTTGTGTGCCTTCTGGGTCCCTCGGGGTGCGGCAAGACCACGCTCCTGCGCGTCGCGGCCGGCATCGAGAAGCCGTCCGGCGGGCGTATTCTGATCAACGATCGCGAGGTCGCGGGGCCGGCACGCTTCGTGCCGCCGGAACGGCGCAGCGTCGGGCTGATGTTCCAGGATTTCGCGCTCTTTCCCCATTTGAGCATCCTCGATAATGTTGCTTTCGGGCTCAAGGGCCTGCCGCGCGAGGAGGCAAGGCGCGAGGCATTAGCCGTGCTCTCCCGCTTCGAGCTCGAAGGCTACGCGTCCGGCTATCCTCATATTCTTTCAGGCGGTCAGCAGCAGCGCGTCGCCCTGGCGCGCGCCATCGTTCCGCGCCCTGCCGTGATGCTGATGGACGAGCCGTTCTCGGGTCTCGATGTGCAGCTCCGCGAAAGCATCCAGGACGAGACATTGGCGCTTCTGCGCGAGACGCGGGCGACGTCGGTCATCGTCACGCATCACCCGGAGGAGGCGATGCGGATGGGCGATCGCATCGCAGTCATGCGGGATGGGCGGCTCGAGCAGGAGGGGCAGGCCGAGGAGCTCTTCCATCGGCCCGTGAGCCTGTTTGTGGCGCGTCTCTTTTCCGAGGTCAACGAGATCCCGTTTGCGGTTCGGGGCGGAGCGATCGATACGCCCATCGGGCGCCTGCCGGTGCGAGGCATCGCTGAAGGCGCCGCGGCGGTGCTCTGCATCCGCGAGCGAGGCATCCGCATGGACACGTCCGAATCGGGGCTCGCAGGACGGGTTCATCACGTGAAGTTTCTGGGCGACATGGCCCGTGTGGAGATCGGCGTCGAAGGTTTCGAGCGCCCGTTGAGGGCTCGTGTTCCAGAGGGACACGGCCTCGCCAGGGGCTCGGAGGTCTGCGTCACCATCACTCCCGGCGATGTCCTGATCTTTCCCGCCGGCCCGGTCTGACGGGGCCGATGCAACACTTGCGTGCTTCGGTCGCAAGGGCGGATGGTAACCGCCCCTCTGGGCCACGCTTGCCCGTGGGGGTGGGTTCTGCGATAATTCATAAGGTTAAGAACCGCAGCGTTGGCTGCTTCGGAGATGCGCACACATGGGCTTGAGCACCACCCATCTTCTGTTGCTTCTGGTGGTCGTCGTTCTGCTGTTCGGGCGCGGAAAGATCTCCGAGCTCATGGGCGACGTGGCCAGAGGCATCAAGAGCTTCAAAAAGGGCATGGCCGACGACGACGAGGAGACGCGCGCTGCAGCGGCGAAACCGATCGCGGACGCGAGCAAGACGCCCGAGGCGGACCGTACGAAGTCGCATTGAGCGGAAGTATTTGCGCGCCGCTGGCGTTGCTGTGCACGGGGCGGGCTTTGCCATGTCGCCCTGCTCATGAGGCCGGACAGGCTGGATCCCCATGTTCGAGATCAGTTGGAGCGAGCTGCTGATACTGGCCGTGGTGACCCTCATTTTCGTGGGCCCGAAGGAGATGCCTGCGTTCTTCAGGGCCATCGGGCGCTACGCCGGCATGATCAAGCGTCACGCTGCCGAGTTCCGCAGGCAATTCGACGATGCCATGCGTGAAGCGGACGTCGATCGCTTCAATCAGGAGGTGATGGAGCTCAACAGGCAAGTGGTCGAAACGGCAAACGAAGCCGAGCGCGCGGCCGAAACCGGCGCCGAGGCGGCGCGGAACGCGGCTCGCGAGGCGCGCCTGGCTGCTGCCGCAGCGGCCTCCGCCCCGGCAGAGCCCCCCGCCGCGGAGCCGGCGGCGGGTGAGGCGGCAGCGGGCGCGCCGGAAAAAAGCGGAGCCTGACGCTCGTGGCGGAGACTGGCGAGCATCGTCCGGGTCAGGAGGAGATCGACGCCTCGACGGCGCCGCTCTTGGACCATCTGATCGAGCTGCGCTCGCGGCTCATCTGGTCGCTCGTCGCCTTCTTTCTGATGTTCATTCTCTGCTTCACGATTGCGCGCCACATCTATGACGTGCTGGTCTGGCCCTATGCCTGGGCCTCGGGCAGCGACCACGTGAAGCTCATTGCCACGCACTTTCTCGAGCAGATCTTCACGCACCTGAAGCTCGCCATGTTTGGCGCCGCTTTCCTGTCGTTTCCGGTCGTTGCGACGCAGATCTACAAGTTCGCGGCGCCGGGACTCTACAAGAACGAGCGCCGGGCATTCCTGCCATACCTGATCGCGACTCCGGTATTCTTCGTCATGGGTGCGGCGGTCGTCTACTTCATCGCCATGCCGATCCTGATCAAATTCTCGATGGGGCTCGCCGCGACGACCAGCGCGGGCGGTCCCGCCACCATCGAGCTTTTGCCGAAGGTGTCGGAGTATCTCTCGCTCATCATGACCCTCACTTTCGGCTTCGGCATCTGCTTCCAGCTGCCTGTGGCTCTGACGCTGCTGGCGCGAGCAGGTCTCGTGACGGCGGACGATTTGCGCGCCGGCCGGCGCTATGCCGTGGTGGCGATCTTTGCCGTGGCCGCCGTGCTGACGCCGCCCGATGCGCTGTCCATGATCATTATGGCGCTGCCGACGGCGCTCCTCTACGAAGTGTCGATCGTCGCCGTGCGCTGGGTGGAGCGGCGGCAGACCGGAACGGTCGAATCGCCTGCCGAATGACCGCTCGCGGGTTGTCTGGACCAATCGCGCGCCACGTCCTATAGGAACGCACAGTTTCAGCATTGCGGGGCTCAGACCGTGTTCGACATCAAATGGATTCGTGACAATGCGGCCCAGTTCGACGGCGGGCTCGAGCGGCGCGGGCTCGAGCCTCTCGCGGCCAGGCTCATGGTCATCGACGAGCGCCGCCGCGTCGTTCTGACCGCGCTGCAAGAGGCGCAGAACCGGCGCAACGTCGCCTCCAAGGACATCGGCAAGGCCAAGGCCGCGAAGGACGAGGCGACGACCTCCAAGCTGATGGCAGAGGTGGCCGCGCTCAAGGAGACCATCGCCAAGGGCGAGGAGGACGAGCGCACCATCAACGCCGAGCTCGAGCGCGCGCTCGCCGTCATTCCCAACCTGCCGCGTGACGACGTGCCGCCCGGCAGCGACGAGAAGGGCAACAAGGAGGTGCGCCGCCACGGCAAGCCGCCCACGCTAGACTTCAAGGCGAAGGAGCATTTCGAAATCGGCGAGGGACTGGGCCTCATGGACTTCGAGACGGCCGCCAAGGTCTCAGGCGCCCGTTTCGTCTTTCTGAAGGGCGCTCTCGCCCGCCTCGAGCGCGCCATCGCGAGCTTCATGCTCGACCTGCACACGGGCGAGTTTGGCTACACCGAGGTCGTGCCGCCGATTCTCGTCAAGGATCACGCGGCCTATGGCACGGGCAATCTGCCGAAGTTCGCCGAGGACCTGTTCCAGACGACGAACGGCTTCTGGCTCATTCCCACTGCCGAGGTGTCCCTCACCAACCTCGTTCGCGAGCAGATCCTCGATGAGGACAAGCTGCCGATGCGCTTCACCGCCTGGACACCCTGCTTCCGCTCGGAAGCTGGCGCTGCCGGCAAGGACACGCGCGGCATGATCCGCCAGCATCAGTTCTCCAAGGTCGAGCTCGTCTCCATCACCACGCCCGAGGCATCGGGCGAGGAGCACGAGCGCATGACGGCCTGCGCCGAGGAGGTCCTGAAGCGCTTGGGGCTCGCCTACCGCACCATGCTGCTGTGCACGGGCGACATGGGCTTCGCCTCGCAGAAGACCTACGACATCGAGGTCTGGCTGCCCGGCCAGAACACCTATCGCGAAATCTCCTCGTGCTCCGTCTGCGGCGACTTCCAGGCCCGGCGCATGGGCGCGCGCTATCGTCCCAAGGGCTCGAAAGAGGTGCGCTATGTGCACACGTTGAACGGCTCCGGCCTCGCCGTCGGCCGCACGCTGGTCGCCGTGCTCGAGAATTATCAACAAGCCGACGGCTCCGTCGTCATACCGGAGGCGTTGCGCGGGTATATGGGCGGGCTGGAACGGATCGCGAGGGCATCGTAGGACATCGTAGGTTGGGTTAGCGCGTAGCGCATAACCGAATATCTAGCTCGCGGAGGGGACGTTGGGTTACGGCGCTCTCGCGCCTAACCCAGGGGACGTTGGGTTACGGCGCTCTCGCGCCTAACCCAACCTACACACTGGAACGGATCGCGAGGGCATCGTAGGACATCGTAGGTTGGGTTAGCGCGTAGCGCGTAACCCAACATCCGGCTGGTCCCCGCTTCTGGAGAGAGAATGCGCATTCTCGTCACCAACGACGACGGCGCGGGCGCTCACGGGCTCAGCGTCCTGCATCGCATCGCCAAGGCGATAACCGACGACGTCTGGATCGTCGCGCCCGAGATGAACCAGTCGGGAGCGTCGCACGCTCTGACGCTGCAGGTGCCGCTGCGCTACCGGGAGATCGGCGAGCGCTCGTTTGCGGTGCGCGGCACGCCCGCCGATTGCGTGATCATGGGCGTGCGCCACGTGCTCAAGGAGCAACCGCCGGATCTCGTTCTGTCGGGAGTGAACCACGGCGCCAATCTCGCCGAGGACGTCACCTACTCGGGCACGGTCGCGGGGGCCATGGAGGGGACGCTGATCGGCATCCGCTCTATTGCCATGAGCCTTACGACCGGGTTCGACGCGGACGGACGCCAGCATTGGAAGACGCCGATGGAACACGGGCCAGCGCTCATCGAGCAACTGCTATCGGTGGACTGGCCTTCGGGCGTGCTGATGAACGTCAACTATCCGGATCGGGCGCCTGATAAGGTCGCCGGCGTCGCCATCACGGCGCAGGGCCGGCGCGATCAGGGCTCGCTCAATGTCGAGGAGAGGCGGGATACGTGGGGCGAAGCCTATTTCTGGTATGGCTTCGACCGGCGCCGGACCGACCCTCCCGAAGGGACGGATCTGTGGGCCATCATGATGGGCATGATCTCCGTGACGCCGCTGTCGATGAACATGACCCACGGCGCCATGCTCGAGGCCTTGAGCACTATTGCCGGGAACGCGACGCGGCGCCTCAAAGGCGCGGGGTGAAATTCCGCCCCTGTCGCGGCTCGGCCCCAATTCCTCCCCGAAGCGTGCACAATCGAGGCGTAGGTGGTTAGCGTGGGGTGGTCTCCCGGGCCACTGCCGTGCGCTCGGATCTGCCGGCGCTCACTGCAGGAGGGGGGACGTTCACCTAAGGCCCGGGAGCGCTACTGCATCAGCAAACCGACGAGCTCGGGAAGCGGGAATCCCACGCGCCGTTAAGGCCTCTTTAACCGGTTAAAGGTTAATGGATCGTGGGTCGAGAGGTGCGTGTCATGGTGAGTTTTGTGCAAAGCGTAATCCCCGTTCCACACCGTTTCCGCAAGTGCGCCGGCGTTCTCGCCGCAGGTCTTGCACTCCTCACCGGCGGATGCAGCGCAGATATAGCGCGCTTCGACTTTGCGAGCCTCAATGACAAGGGCGCCGAGACGGGGGCCATTCCGGTTCCTGAAGAGCCGGTGCGCCAGCGCTCCAATCTGATCGGACAGGAAGCCGTCGGCAGCCGCGCCGATGGTCAAGGCACCGAGACAGCCGGGGGCAACGACTATCCGCGCCGCTCCGGGGCCGCTCAGGGCGTGAACGTCGAGTCTCTCGAGCCGCCCGCGGGCCATCAGCCCAGGGCGCAAGCGTCTGCCGAGCCGGGCACAGAGTACGGAGAGCAGCGATCGGCGGTCGTCGCGGCGCTGCCGGAGAGCGAGGCCCTGCGGAACGGGTCGGCCAAGGCGGCCCCCGCGCATATTGCTCCTGTCATGGCCGAGCACGCCGAAGTGTCGCGCGGCGAGGAGATCGAGGTTCAGCCGGGTGACACGCTCTACGGTCTGTCGCGCCGCCATCGTGTCTCCCTCAACGACCTCATGGCCGTGAACGACCTCAAGGGTCCCAACCTGAAGCCCGGCCAGAAGCTCTACATTCCCTCGGTGCGCACGGTCGAGAGGCCGGTTGAGAGAGCCGCCCCGGCCGTGGCTCTCCAGGCGCCTGCCGACTGGACCGGGGCCTACACGGTGAAGCCGGGCGACAGCCTCTACAGCATCGCCACCCGCTACAAGCTCAAGGCAGCGGAGATTCAGCGTTACAACGGAATAGAGGACGTCCGGCGCGTAAAGCCCGGCATGGTGCTTCGCCTGCCCGCGGGCGCGGGCGACGGCACGGCCGTGGCCGATGCGGCATCCGGTGCCAATGGCAGAGGTGGCGCGCCCGCCTCGAGCATCGCCCGGGCTCAGCAGGAAGAGTCGGCTGGGACTGCGGCCAATCGCATGAGCGGAGCGGCGGCACCCTTCATCCTCAACGGCGAGAAGCGCGTGGCTGCCGTCGAGCAGGCGGGAGCCGCCAACGACGCGGCGGCATCGGGCGGGGCAGGATCGGGCTCTGTCGCCGCCATCCAGAAGCTGCGCTGGCCGGTCGAAGGCCGGATCATCTCGGGGTTCGGCAAGCGCGTCGACGGCACGAGCAACGACGGCGTCAATCTTGCCGTGCCGCTCGGAACCGATATCCATGCGGCCGAGCTCGGGACGGTCGCCTACGCGGGCGATGAGCTCAAGGGCTACGGCAATCTCGTTCTCATCCGTCATGACAACGGATGGGTGACGGCCTATGCCCACGCCGACGAGGTGCTGGTCGAGCGCGGCGAGACCGTGAAGCGCGGACAGGTCATCGCCAGGGCCGGCAAATCGGGCAACGTCGACCAGCCGCAGGTCCACTTCGAGCTGCGCCTCGGGCAGAAGCCCGTCGATCCGGGCCCGTACATGGAAAAGATGTGATGTGGTTGTGCAGACTGATTGAACGCCCCATCGTCACCGCCGCGTAGGCGCCGGGTTGGAAAGGGACACCATCGCGACAGGCTCATCCAGGCGCACCGCTGCCGGAGATGGTGTCCCCTTCCAACCCGGCGCATGACCAATCCCGAGGGGCGGCGCAAGCTGCCCCTCGACGGCTTTCGTGGGTGACGCTTGCCTCAGGCCACTTCGGCGAGGGTGCGCGCGGCCTTTGGCACGAAGCACTCGTGCGTGAGGTCGTCGATCACGGTCGCACCCACGCCCGGTCCCAGTTGCTGGAGCGTGATCTCGCGCCCGTTGGCGAAGCGCACGCCATCATGGTGCGGTCCCGGCTCGATCCGCACGAATGTCGCCTCCGCAGTCTCCGCAATGGCCAGATTGAGCTGGAGCTGCGGAGCTATGCGCGACAACGCGAGGCGTGTGTCGCAGGCGAGGCATACGGCGGTTGCCGGATCGTTGGGGTCGACCAGTCCGACGCTTCCGCTGGCAAAGCGGATGGTCTCGTAGCGCTCGCCTGTCCTTGCGGGCCGGCTGCGATACATCTCCAAGGAATAGTCGCACATGGCGAGCCTCCTCTTGGTCTCTCTGCTTGTGATCTGCCCGGCACGGCTCTGTGGCCAAACCCAACACGCTGGAGGTGCGTCGCAACGCTGCTACGGGCTCATCTAAGGTCGGTAGCAAATGTGGAAATTACAAGGCCTGCCGTGCTGTGGTGCATCGGCCGGGTTGAAGCGAGACCGTCATCGTGCGGCGCAGCGGCGACCTATTTCAAGGGCTGCTCGAGCCGGCCGGCGAGATCCTGGATGAATTGCCAGGCGACGCGTCCCGAGCGCGCGCCGCGCGTGATGCTCCATTCGAGCGCATCGCGCCTGAGCAGGGCGGGCTCGACCTCGAGCCGGAAATGACGGGCATAGCTCTCGATCATGTCCAGGTACTCGTCCTGGCTGCAGTTGTGAAAGCCGAGCCAGAGGCCGAAGCGATCCGACAGAGAGACCTTCTCCTCCACGGCCTCGGACGGGTTGATGGCTGTCGAGCGCTCGTTCTCGACCATATCGCGCGGCATCAGATGCCGCCGGTTCGAGGTCGCATAGAAGATCACGTTCTCGGGCCGGCCTTCGATGCCGCCCTCGAGCACGGCCTTGAGCGATTTGTAGCTGGTGTCGTCGCGGTCGAACGAAAGATCGTCGCAGAACACGATGAAGCGGGCCGGGTCCGCGCGCAAGAGGGTGAGGCACCGCGGCAGCGAGGCGATGTCCTCGCGGTGAATCTCGATCAGCACGAGGTGAGGCAGGGCTTCACGCTTCGCGGCCGTGCTGTGAGGCTGCCGTTTGCGGGGCGTTGCCTGTCTCACCTCGGCGTGCACCGCCTTGACGAGGCTCGACTTGCCCATGCCGCGAGCACCCCACAGGAGGGCGTTGTTGGCGGGCAGGCCTTTTGCGAAGCGCCGGGTGTTGGCGAGGAGTTGAGCGGCCGCCGGGCCGATGCCCTTCAAGAGCGCGAGCGGTATACGGTTGACCGCGGGGACGGGCTGAAAGCGGCCGCCGTCCGCCTGCCAGACGAACGCCTCGGCCACCTCGAAGTCGGGCACCGGGGGCTCGGCGGGTGCAAGGCGCTCGAGTGCGGCCGCGAGCCGGTCGAGGCGGAGAGCGAGAGCGTCGTCGTCGGTCATCGGAGCCTGCGGCAAAGAGTGGGCTCGGGGCTCTATAGCCGGGAGAATGGGCCGCTCCAAGCCGGGGCGCGCCGGAAAGTGCTGATTTTGCACGAGACTCCCGGAATGGCCGGAGGGCGCCCACGGTCTGCCGCTCAGGGTTGCATTGCGCTCGCGCCTCACTATAGTCGCGCCGACTTCGAGCCGGGCCGGCTGGCAGGGAACCCTCGCCGAGCTAGCTCGTGTGCGCTCCCGATCAGTCCCAAAGGAACGGCCTTCCATGTTCATCTCACCGGCTTACGCTCAGTCGGGCGCTCCCGGCGCCGATACGAGCTTTCTCATCATGATGCTCGTCGTGATGGGCATTTTCTATTTCCTGCTCATCCGGCCGCAGCAGCAGCGATCCAAGGAGCACCGCGAGCTCGTCTCCAAGGTGAGGCGCGGCGACACGGTCGTGACCTCGGGCGGCATGATCGGCAAGGTGATCCGCGTTCCGGACAACTCCGACGAGGTCGAGGTGGAGCTTGCCGAGAACCTCAAGGTCCGCATCGTCAAGTCGACGCTGCTCGACGTGCGCTCGAAGGGCGAGCCGGTGAAGGACGCGGGCACAACGGTCACCAAGAGCTGAGCATTGGCGCGGGGCTTCGCCGCTCCGCTCCCACACGAGGAACACGAAGGCGCTCTCATCCATGCTGCATTTCGATCGCTGGAAAGTCGTCGCGATATTGGGCACCTGTCTTCTGGGGCTTCTGTTCGCACTGCCCAACTTCTTCGCCAAGGAGCAAGTGACCGCCTGGTCGGGCTGGCTGCCGAAGCGTCAGATGCCGCTCGGCCTCGATCTGCGGGGTGGCGCGCATCTCCTTCTCGGCATGGATCTCGTGAAGCTCGAAAAGGACTGGCTCCTGCACTTGAAGGAAGACGCGCGCAAGCCGCTGCGCGAGGCCAAGATCGGGTTCTCGGGCGTCGGCGTGCAGGGCAACGAGGTGCAGGTACGGCTCGTCAAGCCCGAGGAGACCGAACAAGCCTATAAAGAGCTGAGGAAGCTCATCCAGCCCATCGGCAATGCCATCCTGGGCTCGAGCGGCAGCACCCTCACTGTCGAGAAAGGCAACGCGCCCGGTTTGATCGTCCTGAAACCGACGGAGCAGGGTCTGCAGGCCCGTATCGCGAGCGCGATTACGACATCGATCGAGACCATCAACCGGCGCATCAACGCGCTCGGCACCGCGGAGGCGACCGTCGTTCAGCAAGGCCGCGACCGCATCCTCATTCAGTATCCCGGCCTCACGGATACGGGGCCGCTCAAGAAGCTCATCGGCGACACGGCCAAGCTCGCGTTCCATCAGGTTCATCCGTCCGTCTCGGCCGAGGAGGCGAAAGCCTCACGCATGCCGCTCGGCTACAGGGTCTACGAGTCGGGCGAGCGCGACGATGCGCGGACCCCCGGAGGATATGTACTCTCCGAGACCCCCGTGGTCGACGGCGAGGATCTCGTCGATGCGCAGCCCGGTTTCGATCAACGTACGAACGAGCCGATCATCTCGTTCCGCTTCAACCAGTCGGGGGCACGCAAGTTCGGCGCCTTCACCAAGGAGCACGTCGGGCAGCCTTTCGCCATCGTGCTCGACGAGAAGGTGATTTCCGCCCCCGTCATCCGCGAGGCGATCCTCGGCGGAACGGGGCAGATCTCCGGCAATTTCACCGTGGAAAGCGCCAATAACCTCGCCATACAGCTCCGCTCCGGCGCGCTTCCGGCGAAGCTCACCATCGTCGAGGAGCGCACCGTAGGCCCATCCCTGGGTGCCGATAGCATCGAGAGCGGCAAGATTGCGGGTCTGGTCGGGCTCTCCGCGACCGCGATTCTGACGGTGCTCGCCTACGGCACGTTCGGCATCTATGCGGTGATCGGCCTGCTCGTCCACGGCCTGCTCATCATTGCCCTCATGTCGCTCATCGGGACGACGCTGACGCTGCCCGGCATCGCCGGCTTCGTGCTCACGATCGCCATGGCGGTCGACGCCAACGTGCTCATCTATGAGCGCATCCGCGAGGAGCTCAGGGCCGGAAGATCGCCGATCGCGGCGATCGATGCAGGATTTACACGCGCCTTCGTGACCATTCTCGATAGCCAGCTCACGACGCTGGCGGCGGCCCTCATCATGTTCTGGCTGGGCTCGGGTCCCATTCGCGGGTTCGCCGTCACGCTGACGCTCGGCATCATCACCTCGGTCTTTGCCGCGGTGACGATTACGCGTCTGCTGGTCTCCATGTGGCTCAAGAGCGCCAAGGGCAGATCCCGGTCGCTCGATATTCCGGTCTGAGGAGGGGTCTGCAACCATGTTTCTCGCTCCCGACTTCAAGGGCTTCGACTTCTTCCCGCACGGGACGCAACTGCCGTTCATGCGTTTCAAGGGACTGTGCTTCGGCCTGTCGCTCCTGTTCATGGCGCTGTCGCTCGTCATCATCGGTCTCAAGGGCTTCAATTTCGGCGTCGACTTCAAGGGCGGCTCGCTCGTCGAGGTGAAGGCGAGGTCGGGCGCAGCCGACGTCGCCGCCATGCGCGAGAAGCTCTCGGGCCTTGGTCTCGGCGACGTGCAGATCCAGAGCTTCGGCACCGAGGAGGATGCTCTCATTCGCGTCGAGCAGCAGCAGGGCGGCGAGGAGGAGCAGCAGGCGGCGCTCAACAAGGTCGTGTCCGCCCTGGGTGAAGGATACGAGCAGCGCCGCGTCGAGGTCGTGGGGCCGGCAGTGTCGAGCGAGCTCAGAACGACGGGGCTCATTGCGGTTCTGGCCTCCATCCTGGCTATTATCGTCTACGTCTGGTTCCGGTTCGAATGGCAGTTCGCGCTGGGCGTGGTCGTGGCGCTCGCCCACGACGTGCTGGTCACCGCCGGTGTCTTTTCCCTGTTCCACCTGGAGTTCGACCTTTCCACGGTGGCCGCCCTGCTCACCATTCTCGGATACTCGGTCAACGACTCTGTCGTTGTCGCCGACCGCATCCGTGAGAACCTGCGCAAGTTCAAGAAGATGCCGATCAACGAGCTGCTCAATCTCTCGATCAACGAGACGCTGTCGCGTACCATCCTCACCGGCATCACCACCATTGCCGTGCTGCTCGCGCTCTATTTCCTGGGCGGAGCAGTCATTCGCAACTTCGTGTTCGCCATGCTGTTCGGTGTCATCATCGGCACGTACTCGTCGATCTTCATCTCGGCCCCGATCCTCGACTATCTCGGGATCAAGCGCGATTGGGTGGGCGAGCCGGCGAAGACAAGTCCGGCGAGGAGCGGGGCCTGAGCGAGGCGCCGTGAGCACCGCCCACTATCCTCGACCGGCTCCGATCGACTCTTACGGCAACGGCGGTTTCCGCTTTGCAGGTATGAGTCACAAGGGGTCCATCCTCTGCCTGCCATCGGGCATTCACGGATGGAGGGCGAGCCATCTCGCGTCGCTGGTGCCGGACGACTTTGCCGCCGTGATGGAGGAAAGGGACGCCATCGCCTTTCTTCTGCTCGGGTGCGGGCGCGTCTTCGAGGTGCCGACCGAGAGCGTTCGCAAGGCCTTCGCGGAGGCCGGCATCGGGCTCGAGCCGATGGATACGGGCGCGGCCTGCCGGACCTACAACGTGCTGCTCGCGGAGGGCCGCCGCGTCGCCGCTGCACTGCTGGCGGTCGAGTAGGAGAAGGTCATGTCAGCCGCAGCGCCTCGCTCCGAGGCCGACCGGGAGGCGGTGCGGGACGCGGCGCGCACGCATAACCTCGACGGCTATCTGGCGTCGCTGCTGGCGCCCTTCGCCTCACGCGACGACCTCATCACGCTTTCGGCCTATCTCGGCGAGCTGCGCCGCATACCGCTCGGCGTTCGCGAGGCAGCACTTGCCCAAATCCGGTTGCAGTGGTGGCGGGACGCTATCATGAGCGCGGGTGGCGGATTGCACACCGGCCATCCCGTCGCCGACGCGCTCTCGGAGCTCGTTAGCCGGCGCGGGCTCTCGGTCGACCGGGTGCTGGCTCCCCTCGAGGCGTGCGAGGCTCTGCTTTCGGGCAAGATCGAGAGCGAGGCGGGCTTCGCGGCATTTCTCTGTCGTGCCGGCGCGGCACCGTTGCATCTCTCCGGAGAGGTGCTCGGCGTCGCGGCGGATGAGCCGACGCGCGCATTTCTCGACGCCGCGGGGCGCAGTCTGGCCTCGATGCAGCTTGCACTCGATCTGCCGGGGCTCTGGGCGATGGAACGGCGGCCGGTCCCAATGTCCTTCTTCGGTTTCGATCAGGACTTTCAATCGTCCGAGGAGAACGCCCGGCGAAAGCTTGGAGACGTCGCGATGCGGCTCATGAGCGAGAGCAGGGTGTACCGCGATCGCGCGCGGGCGTTGCAGCCGGAAGTGGCGCGCCCTGCTGTGGTTGCGGCGCTGCCGGTGGCCCTTTTCGGGCCCTATATTCGGGCTTTCGAGAGGGCAGATCGGGGCCGCCTAGGAGGCGTCGTCACCGTCCTTCCGCTGACGCGCATCGCCGTCCTGTGGCTGGCGCACCGGAGGGGGAGAGTCTAAGCTCTGCATCCGTCATCCGGCGCTTCGAGGGCCGTTCCAGGTGTATTGAGATCACGAGGGATCATGCGTCGGGCAGCGAAAGCGGCGGCAGCGGTGCTGATGTGCGCCGCCCTACTGGAGCTTGGCACGTCCGGAGCCTCACTTGCGCAAGAGACCTCTGGTGGGGGAGCTGAGGCGCAAGGAGCGACCAGTGATGCGGCCGGCTCCGGTTCCGGGACGGCAGAGGATGCCCAATCTGCTGCGCCTCAGACGGGCGCTGCGGAGGAGGCCGCCAGAGAGATTGCGGCCCCTTTAGGTGCAGCGCCGCCGGGGCACGAGCCTGAGGGCGCGCTCGTGCGTCCTGAGATCACCTGGCGCGTCGAGAACCCGTTCCGTTTCTTCACAGATGCGGCCGATACCGAGGTCCATCGTGCGACATTCCTGGCGCTCTCGCCAGAGGAGCGCCGGTTTCCCATTCTCGCCGCCGAGCGGCAGCTCTCGCAACGCCATCCCTTCGGCTGGGCCGAGACGATGGTGCGCGACACCTGCTGGGACCCTAGCCGGAACAGGTATGCGTGTCCCGGCAAGGAGAGCTATATCGAGCCCGAGAGTCACAAGGTTCTCGCCAGGATCGAGGGCGTCGAGGAAGGCGCCGTGGATTGCACCTGGCTCACGGCGCCGCGCGGGGGCAAGCGCCGGCGTGGCGCGGCGCTCAAGCGCCCATGCGCCGATCCCATACGCCTCGACGTGCCCTATCCTGGCGGTCTCAAGGTCTCGGTCGAGATCGGCGGCATCGAGGTCGCGAGCGCCGACATAAGAGTGCGCGATATCCTGATCGCCGCAATGGGCGACAGCTTCGGCTCCGGCGAGGGCAACCCGGATGTGCCGGTGCGGTTCTCGAGCGAGCGCTCGATCGACTACGGGAAGGCGGAAAAATACCCCGAGATGGCCGGCTATCCGGCACGCGCCGGATCGTGGAAGCAGGTCAGCGACAAGGGCTTTATCGCCGAGAACGCCCGGTGGCTCGATACGGCCTGCCGCCGCTCGCTCTACTCGCATCAGCTTCGTGCGGCCCTGCAGCTCGCGGTCGAGGATCCCCATCGCGCGGTGACGTTCGCCGGCTTCGCCTGCTCGGGCGCCGAGACGACCTGGGGGCTGTTTCTGCGCTACAAGGGCAACGAGTGGGTGCCCAATCCTCCCGAGCTGTCGCAGGTCTCGGCGCTGGCTCAGATCCAGTGCGGCGACAAGGAGGCGCCGGCACAGGACTATCCGGAAGCGTATCATATTGGAGGCGTGGTCAGAGAGCTCGAGGGCGGGCTCGTCCTGCGCCGGTGCGGGCGGGACGATGCGCGAGCGATCGATCTCCTCTTCGTCTCGATCGGCGGCAACGACATCGGCTTTGCGCGCCTCGTTGCCAATGCAGTGCTCTCGGACGAGTCGTCGATGAAGAAGCTCGGTGGCTGGTTCGGCCAGGTGCATGGCAACTCTGAATCGGAAACGCTCCTTGAGGCGCTCGACGAGCGCTACAAGGCGCTCAATCGTGCCGTCCATGGTGTTCTGCATCTCTCTTGGGATGAGAGCGACCGGGTCATACTCACGGCCTATCCGCCCCTGGCGCTGCTCGAGGGAGGCGGGCACATCTGCCCGGACGGCAGCGCGGGCATGGACGTTCTGTCGACATTCAACCTGAGCGAAGGGATCGCGCGCGAGAGCACGACGCTCGCGAACCATCTACAGCGCGTCATGGCGAACAGTGCTGACGTGCACGGCTGGTCCTTTGCCGATCAGCACCGCAAGGCGTTCATTGGCAGAGGCCTCTGCGCCGGTTACACCGACAATGCGCTCTCGCTTGCAGACGACCTCAGGTTTCCGCGTTTGCGGGACGGGAAATGGGACCCCTTCAACCCCGCGGATTATCGGCCTTATGCGTCGCGCCAGCGCTGGTTCCGCACGCCGAACGACGCGTTTCTGACCGGCAACTTCCACGTGGCGGGCTCGGTTCTGCAGAAGGCCCTGAAGCTCGACAGCCTGTCCTGGTTCCAGGTCCTCCTGGCGTCGACCTACTCCGGGGCCTTCCATCCCAACGCCGAGGGGCATGCGGCGATGGCGGATGCGGTGGCAGAGAGAGCGCGTCAGGTGCTCGACAAATACCGGCAGACGAGCGAGGCGGGCCTCAAGCCCTGAGGTCACGAGGCACGGGCGCGAGGTGAGCCTTGGCGATCCGCTCGTGTGTGCCCAGCCTGACGAACGTTGTCCTCAATAGGGGCCAGCGCCCGCTCCGAGGTGACGCTCGTAGGCGGCAACCGCCTTCTTCGAGAACTGCAGCTTCTCGTCATCGCCGAAGTAGACGGTCTTGTCGGGTCCGGCGAAGCCTGCCTTGCCGTCCTTGGTCGGATAGAGCGGGATGGCTATCGGCTGCTCGGCGATGATGACGAGATAGGCGCGCAGCATCGGCCGGTAGGTCTTCTCGTCCATGCGCTCGCACTTGTCGTCGCCCTCGGCCTTCTCGCAGGACCTGAGGGAGCCGTAGGTGGGCGCCATCGCAACGTGCTGGGCAACGGCCGCCTCGATCACCACGACGCACTGGTCCATTGTGAGCTTGCCCGAGTCCGCGCAGTCCGTCGTCGAGGTGAAGACGGCCTGCTCGACGGGCTTCTTGGCTGCGTTTTGTTGAGCCTCGTCGCCGCCGCCGCATCCGGCGAGGAGGAGGGTCGAGGCGGCGATGAGGACGGCAAGCCTTAAATGTCGCATGGGAGGAAGCCCGGCCAAGACTGGTTCGCAGCTCTGCATTCGATAGCAGTGCACAGTTAAGGATCGCTTAACTTTGTGGTCGCGGGCGTATTCCTGCTGCCCGGCGAAGCCTCTTCGGCGAGTGCCGGGAAGAAGGTGGCTCTCCGTCTCGAAGGCCTGAGGTGGCGTCTGCATCTCTTGCGTGAGGGGCGGGGGCACCGCTCGCGGGCGCGTTGCCGCTCTGGTTTCGAGCCCGTTGAAATCCGCTTCGTTCCGAGTGTAGAACACGCCCGTCCGCTGCGGGGCTCCGGGCTTGCCTCACGAACCCTCCTACGCTGTTTCCAGACAGATCCGCCGCGCCCGGCGGCAGGCCGAACCAAGAGAGCACGAGAGAGAGCCCATGCGCGTCTATTATGATCGGGATGCCGACCTCAACCTCATCAAGTCGAAGAAGGTCGCCATCGTCGGCTACGGCAGCCAGGGCCATGCCCATGCGCTGAACCTGCGCGACAGTGGCGTCAAGGACGTCGCCATTGCCCTCCGCAAGGGCTCGGCCTCGGCTCAGAAGGCCGAGAAGGAGAAGCTCAAGGTGATGGAGGTCGCCGAGGCGGCCAGGTGGGCCGACGTCATCATGATGCTGACGCCCGACGAGCTGCAGGCCGACATCTACAGGGACCATCTCAGCGCCAACATGAAGCAGGGGGCTGCGCTCATGTTCGCGCACGGCCTCAACGTGCATTTCAATCTGATCGAGCCCAGGCCCGATCTCGACGTCGGCATGGTGGCGCCGAAAGGGCCCGGCCACACGGTGCGCGGAGAATATCTCAAAGGCGGCGGCGTGCCGTGCCTCATCGCCGTGCATCAGAACAAGAGCGGGAATGCGCACGAGCTGTTCCTCTCCTATGCCTCGGCCGTCGGCGGCGGGCGCTCGGGCGTCATCGAGACGACCTTCAAGGAGGAGTGCGAGACCGACCTCTTCGGCGAGCAGGCCGTGCTGTGCGGCGGTCTCGTCGAGTTGATCCGCGCCGGCTTCGAGACGCTCGTCGAGGCGGGATACGCTCCCGAGATGGCCTACTTCGAGTGCCTGCACGAGGTGAAGCTCATCGTCGACCTCATCTACGAGGGCGGCATCGCCAACATGAACTACTCGATCTCGAACACCGCCGAGTACGGCGAGTACCGCACGGGGCCACGCGTCATCACGCCCGAGACCAAGGCCGAGATGAAGCGCGTGCTCGCCGACATTCAGACCGGGCGCTTCACGCGCGACTGGATGCTCGAGTGCAAGGCCGGCCAGCCCCACTTCAAAGCGACGCGCCGCTTGAACGACGCCCACCAGATCGAGGAGGTGGGCGCGAGGCTCCGCGCCATGATGCCGTGGATCGCCAAGAACAAGATGGTGGACAAGAGCCGGAATTGACGAAACGGACTGTTCCTTCTTGCGCTGGCAATGTCATGTGTGGACGGCACCCGACCGCAAACCGCGCACCAAGCATCAACAATTCCCTTGCATCCCGGGTGCCGTCCACACATGACAGTGCTGGGAAATGCGGACGCGGCGCTTGAGCATTCGAAAAAGTTTCGGGCATTGAGGCTTCGCGGCCATAGTGGGCGGCGAGGGGGAGAGTCATACTGGGGAGTGCGGTTCCCACATCCTCGAGGAGTATCCCATGACCCGCCTTGTTGCGTTTCTATTGGTCTCGATGCTTGGCGCTGCGCTCGCCTTCGGGCCGTCGCTGTTGGGCACAGGGCCCGCGGTTGCCGCCGAGGGCTCGGGCTCCGGCTCGGGCGTCAAGGTGTGCAAGGCCAGGACTCCGGACGGGAAGATCAAGACGTGGCGCTGCGGCAAGGATCAGGCCTGCTGCGTCAACCCGATGACTAACTCCTACCAGTGCGGCATCCCGGGCATGGGCTGCCTGTAACTTGGGCTGCCTGTAACTTGGGCTGCCTGTAGCTTACGCAGCCAAAGAAAACTGCCGGAAGACCCGCCCAACCGCGTTGGGGAGGGGTGTGGCGGTGCGGCCCGACGAGCCTTCCGGCGACAGGCCGCCGGACCAGGGAGGCATCCGGCGACCCGTTTCAGCGGGCGGTGGAGATGCGGGGGCCTCCACCGCCCCTTCCGGTCAGCGCCCGATCTGGCCGCCGTCCGGAAGAGCCTGGAGCCGTCCGGGTTGCGGTGTGCGGGTCCGCGTCCGGCAGCCTAGCTCCTGGCGTTCTGTCCAACAGGGCGCGCAGACGATGATCGCGGCCATTCGGCCACGAGCCGCGACATGCGCGCCTAATTCATTGGTCCTTTTTCCGGCTCGCAGCACGAGCGCTCGGGCTGGCGCCTGGACTGGCGCATGGGCGAGTGCAGCCGGTGGACATTTCATGTCGCGGTGCTGTGGCGTTCCTGCTCGCAGCACATTCCGCTCGAGGAGATGCGCGAGGTGGCAGGCGCCGGATCGCATCGGTGCGACGCGGGCAATAAGCACCTGGAACTTGGACGAAATTAGGGACGCACCAAGGCAGCCCCCGAGCCGGGCGGAATGGGACACCGTCGCGACAGGGTCGAGGAGATGCACTGCCGCCGGCGATGGTATTCCCTTTGCTGCCGGTCTCAGTTGAGCTTGATCGAGACGCCCGCGCGGATCGTCGTCACGCCGGGATCGGCCGTGACATCCGAGCCGCCTGCGGCAAACTCCGCATCCTCGAAGCCGAAGTAGAGCGCCTCCGCTCTGAAATTGATGCCGCGCGAGAGCTGATACTCGACGCCCGCACCGAGCGCGTAGCCGAGGAGCGAATCCGACTGGGAGAGATCCAGGCCCGGCTCGGCGGCCTCAAGCCAGAAGTTGGAGAAGGCGAGACCTGCCGTGCCGTAGGCGAGCCAGTTGCCGAACGCGTAGCCGATGCGGAACCGCATGCTCGAGAGCCAGTCGTAGCCTGCCGTCGCCGTCGAGGACGCATTGCTGTCGCTGCCGTCGATGCCCGACCAGGCGACGTCGGCTTCGAGGCCGCCGACGATGCTGCCCATCTGAAAATTGTAGCCGACGAGCAGGCCACCCAGAAAGCCGCCGGTATCGATGTCGCCGACGCCAAGGACCCGGAGGTCGGATCCGCCGTAGCCCGCTCCCAGATGGGCACCGACGTAGAGTCCGCCCCATTGGGCGACCTCGGCAGGAGGCGCATAGCGGTAGCTGCCATCGAGTGGGCGGCGATACTCGTCGTCGTAGAGACCTGCGTAGCTCGGAGCCTGATACGGGAACGAGCCGGGCGCGGTGCTCCCGGCCGTCGCGGCAGAGGGGACGAGAGCGAGAAGGGCGAGCAGCGCCAAGGGAGGCGCGCCGAAGCGGAAGTGAGCCGGCATGAGCGAGGTCCTTACGCACCACGGGATGAGGACACAGGACACGGCCCCGGCTGGCCCGGGCCGCTCGCCTTAGTATGTGGACCCCAAGTGGTAAACGTCGCGTTAACCAAAGTCTGTAGAAGCTGCTTCCCATCTGCCGGACCGGCCCCTTGCGCTTCCTCGGGATCGGATCATCCGCTCCAGTTGGTCTCGAGGGGTCGGCCTGATGGGCAAGCTGCAGGGTTCTTATGTGGCGCACGTGACGGACTGCGAGCTCGCGGTCGGGAGCGGCGAGTGGGCGTTCGCTGTGACGCACGCGGCCGATATTGAGGCCCACTGGACCCGCAGGTCTCGAGAGAACCCGGGCTTCTTCAATGGGTGCATCCACCTTCTCGAGCAGCACCGGCTCGATGGCGCCCACTTTTGCGGCCGTCTGTTGAGGACCGATTTCAAGAGCTATCTCTACTGGCGCGAGACGGGATTTGCCGATCGGAGCGTGAGGGACGCGTTCGGCTCCGCGCTCATTCGCTCGAAGGAAGGTCACGTTCTGCTCGGACGACAGCGCGAGGGGAACGTCAACGCGGGGCTCGCATATTTACCGGGCGGGTTCATCGACGAGCGAGATGTCGCGGTGAGCGGGGAGGTCGATATCACGGCAAGCATCCTGCGTGAGGTCGCCGAGGAGACGGGCCTTGGCGCCTTTGAGCTTACGCGCACGCCGGGCTACCTGGTCACGATTGCGGGTCCCCTCGTCTCGATTGCCGTCGGGCTTCGCTCGGCGCTTCCATCCGAGGCCTTGATCGAGCGGATCGGCTCGCATATCGCCGGCGATGCCAAGTCTGAGCTCGTCTCGGGGCTCGTCGTCCGCTCCGTCATGGATATGCAAGGCGTGGCCATGCCGGATTACGCCCGGCTTCTCGTCTCCTCGGTGTTCGAAGGTGTAGGGAAAAGCCCATAGTGTTGCCGAACGCCGCTTGGATGGGGCGCGGCTTTACGGCATGGTGCGCCCGCCCGAAAGGCGGCGGGGTCCATGCGGCAGAGCTACTACATCCTCGATGTCTTCACGGAGAAGCCGTTCGGCGGCAACCAGCTCGCCGTCGTGATGGACGCCGACCGGCTCGAGACCGGGACGATGCAGGCCATCGCGCGGGAGCTCAATCTGCCCGAGACCGCCTTCGTTCAGGCGACGGACCGGCCGGCCCATTCGGCGCGCCTGCGCATTTTCACGCCCTCGAAGGAGCTGCCGTTCGCCGGGCACCCGACGGTCGGCGCGGCGGCCCTTCTGGCAGGACTTCGCTCGCCGCCCGGGAATGGCGAGCACGACGCGCTGATCGTGCTCGATCAGGCCATCGGCACGGTCCGCGTGGGCGTGCGGCTCAGGCCCGGGACGGCGGCCTTTGCCGAGTTCGACACGCCGAAGCTTCCGGCGGAGGCCGGAATGCTGCCGCCTGTCGAGACGCTCGCCGCCGGGCTCGGCCTCATTCCGTCCGAGATCGGCTTCGAGAACCACAGGCCGACGTGCTTTGCTGCGGGGAACGCCTTCGCGTTCGTGCCGGTGGCGACGATGGAGGCCATCGCCAAGGCCGGGATCAATCATCCCCACTGGGCTTCGGCTTTCGACGAGCAGGGCCTCATCGGGGCCTATCTCTATACGCGCCAGTCGGTGCACACCGCATCCTCGTTCCATGTCCGCATGTTCGCGCCGGCGGTCGGCGTGCCGGAGGATCCAGCGACCGGCTCGGCCGCGGTCTGTTTCGCGGGCGTCGTGCACAAGTTCGACGCTCTTCCGGACGGCATGCACCGGCGCACGATCGAGCAGGGCTATGAGATCGGCCGTCCGAGCGCCATTTACCTCACGCTCGACATTGAGGGAGCAAAGCTCGTCAACGTGCGCATCGGCGGCCACGCGGTCCGCGTCGCAGAGGGGACGCTCGACTTCTGACTCAGCCCTGCCGGCCTCAGTGCACCCGCCCGGCTCTGCCGGGCCGGCGGATCGGCAAGTGTGGGGCGTTCTGAAGCGGCCGCGGGCCGCCCCCTTGCAATTTCGCAAGCCCTTTGGCTTATTCTTCCGCCAATTCGTCCGAATTGACGACTGGATCGCGTGCGCTATGGGCCAATTGGCCAACAGAACCGGCTCTTTCCACCGTCCGGCCGCCTCTTCGCGGTCCGGCGGGAGTGCGGTCTGGTGTGCCCTCGGCCTCTCGGGCCTGCTCCTTACCGGCCCCTGAGCCAAAAGGGGTATCGGGCTTCGACCCGCACCCCTGCTCAGGGGATCAACTCATCCGAGCCAAGAGATCGACGCCGGGCGCCGTAGAGACTGGCGCCCGCAAGCCAAGGACCAGGACTTCCTATGACCAGCGAAAGCCATTCGACACCCGCGAGCGCCGCCCGGAGCGGCTCGGAGCAGGTCGTCATTTTCGACACCACGTTGAGAGACGGCGAGCAATGCCCGGGCGCGACCATGACCTTCGAGGAGAAGCTCGAGGTCGCCGACATGCTCGACGCCATGGGCGTCGATATCATCGAGGCCGGCTTCCCGATCGCATCGGAAGGCGACTTCGAGGCGGTCTCGGCGATCGCAGGGCGAGCCAAGAATGCCGTCATCGCCGGGCTCGCCCGCGCCATCAACGCCGACATCGACCGCGCCGGAGAGGCGGTGCGCCGCGCGCGCCGCGGCCGCATTCACACCTTCGTCTCGACCTCGCCCATCCACCTCGCTCACCAGATGAGGAAGACCGAGGCCGAGGTTCTCGAGATCATCCGGGCTACGGTGGCGAGGGCCCGCAACCTGGTCGAGGACGTCGAGTGGTCGGCGATGGACGCGACCCGCACGCCGAACGAGTACCTGTGCCAGTGCGTGGACATGGCGATCAGGTCGGGCGCGACCACCATCAACCTGCCCGATACGGTGGGCTATGCGACGCCGGCGGAGTACGCCGCCATGTTCCGGTTGGTGCGCGAGCGGGTCGCCAACGCCGACAAGGCGCGTTTCTCGACCCATTGTCACAACGATCTGGGTCTCGCGGTCGCCAACTCGCTCTCTGCGCTCGAGGGCGGCGCGCGGCAGATCGAGTGCACGATCAACGGTATCGGCGAGAGGGCCGGCAATGCGGCTCTGGAGGAGATCGTGATGGCGCTCAAGACGCGTCACGACGTGCTGCCCTACGAGACACGCATCGAGACGACCATGCTGTCGCGCGCCTCGAAGCTCGTATCGGCGGTGACCAACTTCCCCGTGCAATACAACAAGGCCATCGTCGGACGCAATGCGTTCGCGCACGAGAGCGGCATCCATCAGGACGGGCTCCTCAAGCACCAGCGGACCTACGAGATCATGACGCCCGAATCGGTCGGCGTCGGCAAGACCTCGCTGGTGATGGGAAAGCACTCCGGCAGGAACGCATTCCGTCAGAAGCTCAAGGAGCTCGGCTACGAGCTCGGCGAGAACGCGTTCGAGGACGCCTTCGTGCGCTTCAAGGCGCTCGCCGACCGCAAGAAGCACGTCTACGACGAGGATATCGAGGCGCTCGTCGACGAGGAGATCGCGCACATGCACGACCGCATGAAGGTCGTGGCGCTGCAGGTCATCGCCGGCACGCTGGGTCCTCAGTCGGCTACCCTGACGCTCGAGATCGATGGGGCGTCCCGCACCGTGCAGTCGTCGGGAAACGGTCCCGTCGATGCGACCTTCAATGCCATTAAGCTGCTCGTGCCGCACTCGGCCAAGCTCGACCTTTATCAGGTGCACGCCGTGACCGAGGGCACCGACGCCCAGGCCGAGGTCTCGGTGCGGCTCGAGGAGGAGGGGCGCGTCGTCACCGGCCGGGGCGCCGACACCGACACGATGGTCGCTTCCGCCAGGGCTTATGTCTCGGCGCTGAATAAGCTTCTCGTCAAACGTCAGAAGACGGCACAGCCGCAGCAGGCCGTTTAGGGGCCGGGCCCGCGCGGCCCGGTGGGCGCCGGCCCCTCACCCTAACCCTCTCCCCGCAAGCGGGGAAAGGGGGCGTTGGCGGGCTGGTGGACTTCGAGGGGCCCTGAGCCGGGGCGGCGCCATATCCCTCGAGGAGAAACTGTCTCTACTCTCCGGGCTCGTTCTTCCCGAGCCCGAGGTTTAGGGTGCTTTACCAGGCCTGTTGCAGGGGGCGCGGGCGGCAGGGGTGCACCGCCGGGGAGCGGGCCGCGCATACTGTTTGCGCCGGCACGCAAGTTGCTCTTTGCTGTGTGGGGCCGCGCGTCGCGCTCCAGGGGCAGTCGAGGCATGCGTTTCGAAGTAGCGAAAGCGTTTTCGGACGATATCGCGATCGACCTCGGGACGGCGAACACGCTCGTTCATGTCGTCGGCCGCGGCATCATCATAGATGAGCCGTCGGTGGTTGCCATCCGCAACGGCGGCGCGACGCGCGAGGTGCTGGCCGTCGGCCAGAAGGCCAAGCAGATGGTCGGCCGCACGGCCGAGAGCATCGAGACGATCCGGCCCATGCGCGACGGCGTGATCGCCGACTTCATCGCCACCGAGGAGATGCTGCGCCAGTTCATCCGGCGCACGAAGACCATGCTCGGTTTCCGCCGCCCGCGCATTCTGGTCTCGGTCCCTGCCGGCGCCACCCCCGTCGAGCGGCGCGCGGTCTACGAGACCGCAGTCTCGGCCGGCGCACGCCAAGTCTACATCATCGAGGAGCCCGTAGCCGCCGCAATCGGCGCGGGGCTTCCCATCGAGTCGCCCGAGGCCTCGATGGTGGTCGATATCGGCGGCGGCACGGCAGACGTTGCCGTCCTGTCACTCGGAGGCGTCATCGAGGCCCGCTCGGTTCGCTGCGCAGGCAACGCGATGGACGAGGCCATTATTCGTTACGTGCGGCGCCATCACCATCTTCTGATCGGTGAGGCGAATGCCGAGCGCATCAAGGTCGAGGCCGGGACGGCCTCTCCCGGCGGCAGGCGCGAGCCGGTCGAAATCCACATCAGAGGTCGGGATATCAACGAGGGGCGGCCGAAGAGCATCGTGCTCGGCTCGAAAGACGTCGCAGCAGCGCTCGATAAGCCGCTCGAGGAGCTCGCGGAGTTCATCCGCCACACGCTGGAGGAGCTGCCGCCCGAGGTTGCGAGCGATGTCTGCGAGCGGGGCATCTATCTCACCGGTGGCGGCTCTGAGCTCGACAGAATCGACCTGGAGCTGGCCCGCCGGGTCGGCGTCGCCTTCCATCGGACGGAAAGCCCGCTACACTGCGTGGTCAGGGGCTCGGCCATGGTGCTCGAAGGGCTCCCGGCCCGTGAGCATCTCCTGATACAACCCTGAGGATCCGATCGTGCGACATGATCATATGTACGGTCCCAGATCCGGGATGTGCCCGCTGATCGGAGCGTTGGGATGAGTGTCAGGCGCAGCGAAAGCCACATTTATATGTCGCGGAAGGCGCGGCCTTTGCGCCGGGTGCGTTTTCGCACGGTCCTCCCCGTTCTGCTCATCCTTTCGGCCGGCCTTCTGGTGCTGAGCCGGCTCGAGCATTCGGCCGTTCGGGAGGTGCGCTGGCACATCGCCGAGCTGATGACGCCGGTCTTGAGTGCCATTCTCGTGCCGCTCGAGCCGCTGCGCTGGGTTGGACAGCACGTTACGAAGCTCGCCGACCTCACCCGTGAGCTCGACGACCTCAAGGACGAGAACCAGCGGCTCCGGAGCTGGGAATGGCGCGCCCACGAGCTCGAGCGCAAGGTGGGGGAGCTCACCGCTCTCTCCAAGGTGGTGCGCGAGACGCCCTTGGAGTTCGTCACCGTGCGGGTGATCGCCAACTCGTCCGGTGCCTTCGTGAGAAGCGCCATGATCAATGCTGGAACGGATCAGAGGCTCAAATCGGGCTACCCCGTGCTGTCGGGCGACGGGCTCGTGGGGCGTGTCCTGGAGACAGGCCGCTCGGCCGCGCGTGTGCTGTTCCTGACCGATCTCAACAGCCGCATTCCCGTGCTGGTCGGACGCGACGGGGTGCGGGCGGTTCTGGTCGGCGACAATGGACCGTCGCCGAGGCTCGCCTATGCCCTGTCGGGGGCCCATATTGCGCCGGGCGACGAGGTGGCGACATCGGGCATCGGCGGGCTCTTTCCGCGCGGGCTGCGCATCGGCGTGGTGGTGGAGACGGCGCGCGGGTTGCGCGTGCGCCCGCACGCCAACCTCGATCGCGTCGAGTATCTGAGCATTCTGTTCTACGAAGCGCCGTCGCCGGATCTGGCGGCAGTGCCGGAGAGGGATGGCATTCCGGTCGCTGCTGAGGCAGGGGCTTCCGCATCTCTTGATGGCGGTCGCGACAAGGCCGGACCGTGACCGGACTTGCTCCGAGAGGCGCAGTCTATCGCGGGCAATGAGCAGCAAGGGAGCCGGTTAGCCGGACGCTCGACGTGCGTACGTTCGTTCCGTCAGTCCTGATCTCGTGTCTTACTCTGGTTTCGGCATTGCCTTGGGGATTGCCGCCGGATGGGCGCTTCGTGCTTCCCCTGATGCCGATCGCAGCCATTCACTTTTGGGCCGTGCGCGACGACGCGCGGCTCGTCGAATGGTTCGTTTTCCTGGCCGGTCTGACGCTCGATGTTCTGAGCAACGGCCCGCTCGGCTTCTGGTCGGCGATCTATCTGGGAGCTTACGCGCTCTCAGTGCTCGCGGCGGGGAGCGTCCGCGGGGTCCGCCTCGGCCGCTGGCTCTCGCTTGTCGGGGTGATGACCGTTCTGGCTTTAATGGAGTGGGCGCTCTCGTCGCTCTATTACTTCGAATTTGCAGACCTGTGGCCTCTGGCCCTCGGGTCGATCGCGGTCGTGCTGTTCTATCCCATTCTGGCGGGTGCACTGCGATTTCTCGATCCTGAGATGATGTCATCGGCTAATCCGGGTCTCACAGCTGGAGGCCGGAATTGAGGAGCTGGAGCAGAGGACTGGCGGGGTTTGGCCGCCTCCCGCTGCCTGACCGCCGCGGCGGACCAGGACGCCTTGTCGGCACCTCGTTCACGCGCCGCGCGCTTCTCCTGGGGCTCGCGCAGGCGGGCGGTCTCGGCGTGCTCGGCGCGCGACTGTATGAGCTTCAGGTTATGGAGGCGCGCCGCTATGCGCCGCTTGCCGATGACAACCGCCTCGATGTCGAGGTTCTGGCGCCTGTTCGCGGACGCATCCTCGATCGCTCTGGGACGGTTCTCGCAGCCAATGAGGAGAGCTTTCACGTCGCACTGCGCACGGGCCGCGGCGGCAACGTCAGGGAGAGCCTCGATCGTCTCTCCCGGATCGTCTCCCTGCCGCCGGCCGAGCGTGAGGCGATGGTCGAGCGCGCCCGAAAGCATGGCATCGGCACGCCGCTCGTTCTCGCCCGCGACCTCACCTTCGAGCAGGTTGCCGCGATCAATCTCGAGGCCCCGCAGCTGCCCGGCATCGAGACCGGCACGACCTACCGGCGGAAGTACGTCCAGGGCCTCTCCATGGGGCACCTCACCGGATACGTCGGGCGGGTCGAGGAGCACGCGATCGACGATGCGCCGATGCTGAGGCTCGATTGGGTCAAGGTTGGAAAGGCCGGAGCCGAGCGGGGATTCGAGACGGTGCTGAGGGGTACGGGCGGCTCGAGAAAGTTCGAGGTCGATGCCCACGGCCGCATCATCCGCAATCTCGAGGAGATGGAGCCGGTCGCGGGGCGCGACGTGATCCTCGCCGCCGATCTCGCGCTCCAGACACGCGTGGTCGAGCGCCTGCAGCGCGAGGGACGTGCCGCGCTGGTCGTCTTGGACGTGGTCACAGGCGAGATCACAGCCCTCGCCTCCGTTCCGACCTACGATCCGGCGGTGCTGACCGAGCGATTGACGCCCGCCGCCTGGAAGGCACTCGCGCAAACGCCGGACCGGTCGCTGCTCAATCGGGCCGTGGGCGGCCTCTATCCGCCAGGCTCGACCTTCAAGATGGTGACGGCGCTCGCGGCTCTGGAGGCGGGAAAGGTCTCGCTCGACGAGCGCATCGAATGCCGCGGCAGCTTCGATCTCGCCGACAAGACGTTCCGGTGCTGGAAACGGCATGGACACGGGCGCTGTGATTTCCATCGCGCGCTCCGCGAGAGTTGTGACGTCTATTTCTACGAGATTGCCAACCGCACGGGCATCAACGCGATCGCCGCGATGGGCCGCAAGCTGGGTCTCGGTCAGGTCTACGACTGCGGCTTGCCGTTGCAGAAGCGCGGCGTCGTGCCCGATGCCGACTGGAAGAAGACCAGGTACCGCGCGATCTGGCTCGCGGGCGAGACCGTGCTCGCAGGCATTGGGCAAGGCTACGTGCTGACCTCGCCGCTGCAGCTAGCGGTGATGACGGCCCGCATTGCCACGGGTCGGGCGGTGGTGCCGCGCCTCGAGCGTCTGGACCCGCGCATCGCAAGCCCGGGCAATGGGGCTGCGCCGCTCGGCATTTCCGAGACATCGCTTGAAGCCGTTCGGCGGGCGATGGTCGCGGTCGTGAACGAGGATGGGGGCACCGGCGGCAACGCGCGCCCGGCGAGCGGGCGGGTGCTGGCTGCCGGCAAGACCGGCACCTCGCAAGTGGTCGCCAACTCCTTGCGCATCGAGGACGGCTCTCCAGCCTCGGCGGCCACGCGGGACCATGCGCTGTTCGTATCCTATTTTCCGGCTCAATCCCCGCGTTACGCCATTGTGGCCGTGGTCGAGAACGGCGGCGGTGGCGGGGCCACCGCGGCGCCCCTGGTGGCGGACGTGATCGAGTACATTGTCGCCGACGACCCGGCCTCCCGCCCCTATCCGGGCGCGCCCGCGCACGATGCCGACACGGCTCGGCATCCAATCGAGAGGGGCTGAGATGAGGCGGCTGTTCGGGCATCGTGCGGAGCGGGCCGGCGACAAGCTCTGGCGTGTGCCGTGGCTGGTGCTCGCGCTCGCCGGAGCCCTGGCGGCGATCGGCACCTCGACACTCTATTCGGTGGCCGGCGGTGCGATGCAGCCCTGGGCGGAGACCCATGCGCTTCGGTTCATGATGGGAGCCGCGGCCGTGCTGGCGATGGCCGTGGTGCCGCTCAACGTCTGGGGCCGGCTCGCTTATCCCGTCTATGGCGTGGCGCTCCTCCTCCTCGCGATGGTGCCGTTTTTGGGAACGGAGGTCATGGGGGCGCGGCGCTGGCTCGGGATTGGAGGATTGAGCGTGCAGCCCGCCGAGCTCATGAAGGTCGGGCTCGTGCTGGCTCTCGCGCGATTCTATCAGTGGCTGCCGGAGGGAGAGGTGTCGCGGCCGCAATGGGTTGGCGCGGGGCTCCTTCTTATCGCGGCCCCCGTGCTGCTCACGCTGCGCCAGCCCGATCTCGGAACGGCAGTCTTGCTCGCGGCCCTCGGGTTGATCCTGATGTTTCTGGCCGGCACGTCCTTTCTCTATTACGCGGGAGCCGCGCTCGGCGTCTGGCTCATCGCTCCCTCCGTCTGGACCGGGCTGCACGAGTACCAGAAGCGGCGGATCGAGGTCTTTCTTGACCCCGAGCTGGACCCGCTGGGGGCGGGCTATCACATCACGCAGTCGAAGATCGCGCTCGGCGCCGGCGGCGCGGGCGGCAAGGGCTTCATGCTGGGCACGCAGAGCCAGCTCGACTTTCTGCCCGAGAAGCACACGGATTTCATTTTCACGATGTTCTCCGAGGAGTGGGGCTTTGCCGGTGCTGTGGTCTTGCTCGCCATCTATGGGACACTGTTGGCGTTGCTCATGGTGATGTCGCTGCAGGTCAGGAGCCCGTTCGGGCGTCTCCTCGTATCGGGGGCGGCGCTCATGATCTTTCTCTATCTCTTCATCAACGTCGCAATGGTCACGGGGCTCGTGCCGGTCGTTGGCGTGCCGCTCCCGTTCGTGTCCTACGGGGGCACGGCCATGACGGCGCTCGTGGCCGCCCTGGGCCTTGCCATGTCTGCGCATGTGCATCGCAACGAGCCGATGGCGCGTGGACGGCTCGGAGGGCTAATCTGAGGCGAGGCTACCGTCTCTCAAGCGGCGCTCGAGCGATGCCATTTCGGCGCACAGGAGCCTTGCAGGAGCGGCTGGACATGGGGGGCCTCAGGTGCTAGAGGGTCCGCCACTGGGGCCTCGACGGCCCCTTTGCTGTCAGAGCGGGGGCTAGCCCTCCCATTGCGACGGCAGGGGTGTATAGCTCAGTTGGTAGAGCAGCTGACTCTTAATCAGCGGGTCGAAGGTTCGAGTCCTTCTACACCCACCAATCAAATCAAGACCTTACTGGTTCCCCGGAAGCGCACGAAGAGCGCTTGCGGGAGTTTTGCGGGAGGGGCCCTGGTAAGTCCCTCTAAGCACGACAAGTTCAGGCTGCGCGCCGGCACGATCCACGACCTTTTCGGCCGCTTCGATGAGCCTCGACAGCTCCGCGGCCGAGTAGTGCGTTGTGATCCGCCCCGAGCGATGTCCTAGCAGGTCCTGGCGATCCTCGAAGCTCACACCTGCCGCTCTTAGTCGCCTCCCGAATGTGTGCTTCAGATCGTGAACTCGGACCTGCGGCAAGCCAACGCGCTGGCGGGCGCGCTTCCAGGCCGAGGTCATCATCCGCGAGAGTGGCTTGCCATCGCAGGTGAAGACGAAGGCCGGATCGATTCCACGTCGCGCTTCAATCACCGAACGCGCGATCCGGTTCAGAACGACAAGTCGTTCATCGCCATTTTTCACTCGCGTGGCCGGAATGATGAAGACGCTCGTGCCAAGCTCCGGGACCAGCACCTCCCACTCCCAGCGGAGATTGCAGATTTCCTGATCGCGGCAACCGGAATTGACCGCGAACAAAGCCATCTGCTGGAGGTATGGGGGCAGCTCCGGAAACAACTTGGCTTGCTCTGCCCAGGTGATCGGGTAGGGCGCGCGCTTCAGAAGGTTCGAGAGAAGCTTGATCTTCGGAGCGGCCGGCAGCCACGTGAGACCATTCTGGTCTACCCATTCGGACGCCGCCAGATTGAGAATGCGACGAACGATTTGCAGACCGTGATTGATCGTTCCCACGCTGCGTCCGTCCCTTCGCCGCTTTTCGATCCAGGGCTGCAAGGTCCCAAGATGAATGCGGCTCAGGGGGTGATGCCCTATCCAGGGCATGAGCTGCTTCAGATGTGAGACGTCGTCCTTGATGCTCCGCTTGTGCTGGTTCTCCAGCACGAACTTCGCCGCGGCCTGCTCGAACGTCCGAGTAGGCCTGACGCCGTACACCTGGGCTTGACGCGTCTCTTCCATCACTCTCGCGAGGACCCGCTCCGCTTCCTTGAGTTGAGCTGTGCCAGTGCTCTGGCAAACTCGCCGCCCGAGGATGCGCTTGTCGATGTGCCAGATCCCGGCCCTATTGAAGAGGCCGGGGATGTGTTTGCGTCCCATGTCGTTCCTCCTTTCCGAGCGGGACGCCCGTTGCGGGACTTATAGTCCTCGAACCAGGCATCGAGTTCAAGCCGGTCGAAGCCAACGCCCTGTGTGCCGATGGGCACCTCGGTGAGGTAGGGGCGAGCCTCGGCGTTGAAGCGATTGCGGTCCATGCCGAGGTAGGCGGGCGCGTCCCGGAAGCGGATGACGCGCGGCTGGGGGCGGGGCCGATCAGGGTTGGCGCTCATGGGGCGCCTCCAAGTCGAGAATGGTGACCAGGGGTGCGCGCCCAAGCTTTCGCTTGACCGCCACGAGGCCGGCCTGCTCGAGCCAAGCCAGACCGCGGTACTTGGCATTGCGGTCGAGGCCGAAGCGGAGAGTGGAAAGATTGCTCAGCGGCACGACCCGCGACCTGGAAACTCCGCCCGCGATCCAGAGGGCGATGCCGACATGGAGGGACCGCCCCGGGAGGCGGGCGGCGGCCGACAGCCAGTCGATGGGAACCGGGCCGCGGAGGTGCCTGCGCCCATTGGTCGGCGACGAGGCTGGCGCGGGCCGCGGGGCCCTGCCGGGGGCCGTTGGGGTGAAGGGGCGCTTCATGCTCGGATGCTCACCGCGCGCGCCATCCCGCGCTTCCCACTGCGATTCATGAGGTCTCCGCGGGAAGCGCGGGAGGCTCAGCACCACTGCTGGAAGTGGCGCCCTTCGGCGCATGGCATGGCAGATTAGATGCGTGCCGTCGTTTGGGACCGAGGGACCATGCATAACCAGGTCAACGGTCCCAATCGGAGGACAGTCAAGACGGCTTTCGATCGAAATCGGGCGTCTCCTGTCCCTCGTTTGGGACAGCGTGTTCCTGGATCAGGACCGGCTTCTGATTTTTCAGGCGGCCATCGCGCGAACTCCTTGGTTGCAAGCTGGTCGCCGAAGGCATGCTCTGTCAGGATCCAGGTCGTGGCCTGCTTGAGCTTCCAGTTAAAGCTGCCGCAGACGTGGCGCTTGATAAAGCCTTTCAGCTCGAGCTCATGGAAGCTCTGGGTTGCCGTGTCTTTGGCCACGTGGATGAGGCGGGCGGCCTCGCGGACAGACATCGAGATCTGCCCGTTGTTCGAGCCGTTGTAGCGCTGGGCGATCTCGACATAGAGCGCCCGGCTCGCCGGCGGCAACGAGCGCCAGGCGGGCGTCCTGAGGACCCAGTGGTCGAGCTTCAGGAAGCGGGTGGGGCCGATGCTGCGGCCGGTGGCGTCCACTCGCCGGCTTCGACGACTTCTTCGTTGCTGCGCACCCATACACACCTCCCGCTTCAGCCTTGCGATTCTGGCGAGGGGAGTGCGGATAAATCCATGCACAGGGCTGAATAAAGTCGTGACGCACCAATCGACCCAACTTGTTGAAATTGCGTGGATCAATAAGCTTTTCGTGTACTTCGGCGCCAATCTGTCGTGACGTATGGACCAGCTACTTCGACGGCGCGACAAGCCTGATCGTGGGGTTCAGTCGATAGCCCTGCCACGACCTGCTTTGAACGACGATCGCACGGTCATCGGACGGTAAGTCCCTGGCGGCCAGCCCAGCAGCAATTCTGTTTCGAAGGCGCTCTACCATTCGTCGCAGGGCTTCATCCGAAATGCCCAGGTTCGACTTGATGAGCTGGGTCGAGAGGTACTCGAACTCCTCGATCGGCCGATCTGCTTGTAGGTCTTTCCTGTGCTGCTCGGCCAGGAGTGAAAGGAACTGGACGCTGCGCTTGCCTCGCGTTGGAACCCCTCGATTGATCGAGAATTCCCCCCGAGCGCTGTCGATGGTTAGCTCGATCGGTCCAGCGAGCGCTGCGCTACCTGCACGAGAGGCAATGATCGCTGATGCGCCTGCCGCTCCCTGCCCCTTCTGATCACCGATGACAAAAGTCAGCAAGCTTCCTGGCGCCATTTGTCCTTTCGACAGCAGCTCCTTGTATTTCTGCAAACCCTGCTGAATGACGCGGAGGACCTCACCGCCGAACCGGCGGTGAAGTTGAAACATTTCGCCCACCAATTCTTCCTCACTCACACCCGCGACCGAGCCCCGAAGCCGTGCTAGCTCGAGAGGGAATGCCTTGAAGAACTGTCCAGCGTCCGACATGTCTGCGAACTGCCGTGCTCGTCGGACCAAGTCGAACAGCATCGTTTGGTCGTCCCCCTCTCGAGGCGACTCGAACAAGTCCAAACCATACTTGTCACTCCCATCGAAGCCGTCGAGACCGGCCGAAAATGCACCGAACCGTCGGTGCAAACACTGCAAACAGCCCCCACAGTGGCTCTTGCCCTCTTGGCGTCGTCGGACCTCAGTGCACGTAAACGCCATGTCAATCAGATCTGTCGCGGATACTGCCGAGAACGTTTGCATAACCTCGGATTTGGTCCTGTAGATATATGGATTGTCGATCCTGCATTCCGCGCCAAGAGCGGCGCCCAAGAAAAGCGACATCTCCGAAAGTGTTCGCGGATGAGTTGAGCGCGTTGCGGCCGTTCCGACAACCTGATCCGACAACGGCAGGTTGAGGCTCATGATGCCGTTCTCGTAGTAGCGTATCCCCGGCGCGCCCATAACGGATGCGATGGCACCGGCGATGCAGGAGAACAGGAAAGTCCTGGTTCGCTGCGAACTCTCGTTCGACTTCAATCCTTCGAGGCGCATTCGCAGCGGCAGGTGGAGAACGCGGTATCTGTATCGCTGCGTCAACTCGCGAACGAGCGCGTTCTGGTAACGAGTGACGATCGACGACGACTGATGCGAGACGAGGACCACCTGCCGCCTGCCCGAGTTCAGCTCCTCCAGCGTCCCGGCTAGAGAATCGAGACCACCTGAGAACAGGATCACCGGTGCGGGTGGCTCTGTCGCGCTCGAATCCGCTCCGAACTGAAAGTAATCCGATTGGGATGGCTCCAGCTGAGCGGGTTCGAACTCGAACGAGAAGTCATCCTCGGACATGAAGCCCAGCACGTCTTCTAGCAAAAGACCGAGTTCAGGATCAGACCAGCGCTGAGGCTCGCGGACAGCTATCTTGAAGTGCAGTTGGCGCCGCCAGTCACGGCCCATCGCGTCGGCGACCCGACCTCCGCGCCGAATGATCCGGTCCGCAACAAAGACGTAGGTGCCGATATCGATGAGATCGAGCAGTTTGGGCTCGATCGTTGTTGCAAGTCGGGTTGTAAGGACCAATGGATCAAGAAGGATGTTCCGCTCCGGCCCGCGCGCTCTGAGCACGTGCGAATGCTTCGGACGTCGGCGAGGCGGATCCAGACCGCAGAAGAAGGTGTGCTCAGGCATCGGCGCGGTTCCGATTGCTGAGCTCGCGGCGGAGCTTCTTCAGCGCTGTTCTGGCCAGCACCGTTGCCCGGCTTCGAGTGATGCCCCCTTCAAATTTTGCTTTCGAGAACCAGTCCGCCGAGTACCGCTCGACGATCAGAGCCGTCTCATAACAGTGGTCCGAGAGCGCAGCTCGAAACTCGTCCTGACTGCGTATCGACGCAAACGTCTCGCCTGGGCCGACGTGCCGAGCGTACGCGCGGCTCAAATAGTAGTCCAAGCTTCGCCGGATGAGATCTGCGAAGAAGGCGCGCGACAGTCGCGCGAAGCGATCCGGATTGTCGAGCCTGGCCAATGCGGCCTTGACGTCGGCTGGCGACGTGCCGAACAGAGTGGGTAGAGTCGGCGTGAGTGTGCCCGTGATGCTGTTTGCCGCCGCAAGTTGAGCCAATTCGCCGAAGTCGGTGCGGTTGCCGCGCATTCGCGCCTCACGATCGATGGTGCGATCGAGGGCCGACAAGAGGTCAATCAGTGAGGGATCGGCGCGCGAGGCAACGCCGAGGGCGCGCAATGCCTCTCGGAAGTCGGATTGCCTTGCGGCTCCAGGTAGTGCCGCTAGCAGAAGGACGGTTTCGGTCAGCGCGGGATCGCGAGCAGCATCGGCTAGTGCATCGTCGATCGCACGGGCCGTCGTTGCGGCGATCTCGTCAGCTGTGCCCCCGTCATCGAGAAGCTCAACGACTTGGTCCCACCACCGGGATCTGGGCAGTTTCTTGAGACGTTGATGGCCCACGGCAAGTCCTTACGTTTGTCTACACTAACGCTCCCCATGAAGGCGCGGCCGAGATAGCGGGAGGAGGGATGAACGAATTGGATTGCAGACGTCCGCGTGGCTGCCTCCAAGGTCTCAAGCGAGAGAGATGCGGCGCAGCGAAAAGATGCGCGCCGCAACGAGATATCCCGCGGTTGCCGATATCGCGCATTCCGCGAACATCATCGGCCGCAAGCTAGCCTGTTCCTTGATCACGGACATCAGCTTTTCGAGGACTGCGAATGACTGATCGAACGCCGCCGCGGGTTGCGCCAGGATCGCGGCCCAGAGCTCGGGAGCAAGTCGATTGTCGAAATAGACGAGGAGGCTCAGCACCACGAGGTATGCTGCGTGAAGTGCCGTTCAGCCGGCGTCGCGGGCACGATCCTGCCACAGGCTGCTGTTTGCAGGCCAGTGGTAGAGCGCCCGTCCCTCTTCCGCATCGAGCGGCTCGAGGCGGATCGCGAAGGCAATGCACGCCGTGAGCACGGCAGCCATTGCCGGCCGGCGATCGACCCGAACTCGCGACGGCAACGTGTCATCGGCGCCACGCTTACCTTCAAGGCCGAGGCCCCCGACAAGGACCGGCCCGACTACTGGGGGCCGATGAACTTCGGCGATGGCACCCCGGTGGTGCGCGCCTCGGTGTGGCTGAAGCAGAAGGACGGCCGCCCTTACGTCGCAGGTAGCACATCTTTCCCCATCCCCGGCAGAACCGAGCGCGAGCAGCAGGGCGCCGTGCCGGTGCTCAAGGATCTCCTCGATAGCGGCGCTGTCAGCCAGGGCATGCCGGCCGAGCGCAAGAGCAGGCGCGGCGGTAGCAGCCGGGGTTGATTGTTAGGGGAGGTTTGGCCGCCCCCGCGCGTGAGGCGCACGGGCCGGGCCCTCGTGAACCGAGCCGACCAGGCCGCTGGCTCTGCTCGTCTCGGCCCTCCGGGCTTCGGTCCCTGGCGGGGCAGACTACCGAGCTGCTTTCTTGATGTTCAGCCCGTAATTGGCTTCAAGATGTGACAGCACCTGGTCAAGCGCTCGCATGATGTGGAGCTGATTGGCTCCAAAGCGATAGTGGCCGCGCTTGACGGTATCCCAAGGCATGCTGAGATCAGCAGACCACCTCTTGATCGGCTTGCCATCTTGTTCCCCGAAACACACGGGATAGCGGAATTCGCGGCCCTCACCCTCGAAAACGCCGTTCGGACCCCAGTTCTGGATGTTCCCGTTGTAGCACTCGCTGCCAATGATCTGCTCGATCTCCTGGATCAACCGCTTCCTTCGCTCGTCCATAGGTTTGCCCTCCCGTCGCTCTCCGACACCTCCAACCTGTCCACATGTTGCCTAACCGCTCGGCAGTGGCGTTGCTTCCGACGCATCGCCCGCTCACTATGTGGCGAATCACTATCTGCGCCACGGTTGAGTGTATAGGACTGCTCACCGGTCATCACCCGGTGGCCATGATCCGCCCTATCGAGTGCCCGTTGTGCGCCGGGGGAAAGGTCGAGAATGAACGCTGTCGAGATCGAAGAAGCCGTATCGGCACTGGCGCTGGCAGCGTTCGACCGCGCCGAGTTCCCGTTCGCGTTCCTGGCCGCCTTCGGCAACAAGGAAACGACGCTTCAGCGCCTCAGGTCCGGCAACACCAACCAGTCCGACATCCCCGGTGGCGTGCTTCAGCGCAACAGCATCCATTTGGCCACTTGCCACGCGGGCACGGTTGCCGAAACCCTCAACGCCCTCCGTGCCAGCCCCAAGAACGCCAAGGGCAAGCCGAAGTTCGTGTTCGCCACCGATGGCGTCGACTTCGAAGCCGAGGAGTTGGCGACAGGCGAGGTGACCGGCTTGCAGAAGCTGGCCGACCTCGGCAACCACTTCGGGTTCTTTCTGCCGCTGGCCGGCATCTCCACCGTCGCCGAGATCAAGAACAACCCCATCGACATCAAGGCCACCAGTCGCCTCAACAAACTCTACGTCGAGCTGCTCAAGGAGAACCCCGACTGGGGCACCGCCGCCCGCCGGCAGGAACTGAACCAGTTCATGGCGCGGCTGATCTTCTGCTTCTTCGCGGAGGACACCGGCATCTTCAACCACCAGGGCATGTTCACCGCCTGCATCAAGCAGATGACGGCGGCGGATTCCGCGAACACGCACGAGGTCATCACCGAGCTGTTCCGCGTGATGGACACCAAGCCCGAGGATCGCGCCGCCAAGCGTGTGCCGGCCTGGGCCAAGGAGTTTCCCTACGTCAACGGCGGTCTTTTCACGCACAAGGTCGATTGCCCGCGCTTTTCCAAGATCGCGTGCTCCTACCTGATCCGTGCCGGCGAGCTGGACTGGCAACAGATCAACCCCGACATCTTCGGCTCCATGATCCAGGCCGTGGCCGACGACGATGAGCGCGGCGAGCTGGGCATGCACTACACGTCCGTGCCGAACATCCTGAAGGTGCTGGACCCGCTGTTCCTCGACGACCTGCGCGAGGAGCTGCAGAAGGCAGAGGACAATTCGCGCAAGCTGCTGAACCTCAGGAAGCGCATCGCCAACATCCGCGTGTTCGACCCGGCCTGTGGCTCCGGCAACTTCCTCGTCATCGCCTACATCAAGATGCGTGAGATCGAGGCCGAGATTGTCAAGCGGCGCGGCGAGCAGACCGACAAGCACGCCCAGAAATCTTGGATGAAGCTCACCAACTTCTACGGCATCGAGATCAAGAGCTTTGCCGCCGAGGTCGCGCGGCTGTCGCTGTTGATCGCTGAGTTCCAGTGCAACGTGCGCCTCATTGGACAGCGTGAAGCGTGTCTTGATGTGCTGCCGCTGCACGATACAGGCCGGATTGTCACCGGCAATGCGCTGCGGCTAGACTGGCTGGACGTCTGCCCGCCACCCACGAAAGCCAGCGCTGTCGACGAAGACCTCGGCGGGCCAACAGGACGGCTGGCGCTGGATGCGAAGGACCCTGAGGTCGAGACGTATATCTGCGGAAATCCGCCTTACGTCGGAAGGCGAAACCAGACAAAACAGCAAAAGGCCGATATTCAGGAGATACTCGGCAAGAAGGTCAAGTCAAGCGCTTCCCTTGATTATGTGTTTTGTTGGCTGGAGAAAGCCTCAGACTATCTTTTATCGGCTTCCGGTTACTTCGCATTTGTGACTACTAACTCAGTCTCACAAGGTACGCAGGTTTCCATCTTTTGGCCGCAGCTGCTCAAAAAGGGTCTCGAAATCAATTTCGCTCACCGGTCATTCAAGTGGAGCAACAACGCGAGCCACAATGCTGGAGTGACTTGCGTCATAATTGGCGTTGGCCATCCAAGCGCACACAAAGCCATCATCGATGGAGATAGTCGGTATGCAGTCAGCAAGATAAATCCATACTTGCTGCCCTCTGAACTTCAGGTAGTTGAAACGCGCTCAACCCCGATTTCATGCGTCTCCACGATGAATTATGGAAATTTGCCGGGCGACGGAAATTGGCTCACAGTCAATCGCTCGGAACGTCAGCATCTCATAAATTCGGACGCTCGATTGGGTAATCTTGTGCTGCCTCTCTTCGGGGCCCAGGAGTTTATACGAGGCTTGGAGCGATACTGCCTGTGGATAGAAGATTCTGAAAAGGGCTTCGCGACTTCTTTCCCGTTTATCGCGGATCGGATCGAAAGAGTTCGCCTTACCCGTAGTAACAGCAAAGACAAAAGCTACAACGACCTCGCCCATCGGCCACATCAATTTCGCGACCGCAATTGCGGTGAACGATGGGCCATTCTCGCTCCGACCGTCTCATCCGAAAGCCGAGACTACCTACCCACAACAGTTCTGCCAGGGAAGATCATTACAACCAATCAGGCCTTCGCCCTCTACGACGCCCCCCTCTGGAACATGGCGCTGATCGCTTCGCGGCTGCATCTCGTCTGGATCGCGACCGTCTGTGGCAAGCTGGAAACGCGCTACCGCTACTCCAACACTCTCGGCTGGAACACCTT
>Ga0233425_10001784_pt1 | contig 45671 bp, 44 predicted proteins | sample Watercolumn_Towu_2_FD_181712 | JGI IMG/M metagenome (GOLD analysis project Ga0233425, IMG submission 181712) | Freshwater microbial communities from Lake Towuti, South Sulawesi, Indonesia - Watercolumn_Towuti2014_140_MG | ecosystem: Environmental > Aquatic > Freshwater > Lake | place...
GAGACTGCGGAGGTGTGACCGGAGCAAAGGTTTGGTCAAAATCGAGACACCATTGTGGATGACAGTCCCGGAACTCTCGATTCCACACACTCTCTCATTGTCTTAAGCCCGACAAGCTGCTAGATCAACTTGTCGCAGCCGGTGCTGATCGGTTCGAAGTAGCCGGGGCCGGGTTTGAGCTTTTCCTGCGGCGGAACGAGGTCCTGCTTGGAGGCGTTCAACAGCCAGTCCCACGAGATGGTCTTGCCGGTGTAGGCGGCGGTGCGCAGGCCGATGGTCGTCAGCGTGCTCTCGGCAATCCGCTTGCCTTCGTTGAGGACTCTGCCGGCGCGAATGCTCTGGATCAGGTCAATATGTTCCTGCTCCTGGCCGTTGACGCTCTGGCCGTCGAACTTCCACGGGTTCTCGCCGGTGATGCTGTTGCTGAGATCGCTGACGCCTTTGGTGCCGACCAGCTTCTCGCCGTTGCGCCCGGAGCCGGGGCCGTGCCCGGTGAACGCGGTGCAACGCGCGCCGTTGGCGTACTCCATCTCGCCAAAAACGTGGTCCCAGATGTTGCCGTTGTATTTTTCCCAGTTGGCGTCGCTGCCGTTGTTGTACTTCTTGCAAACTTCCTTGGCCTTCTCGCTGTAGTCGCGGCACTGGCGTCCGCCAACGGCCATGAACTTCTTCGGCGGGCCGTTGAAACACCAGTTGAGCATGTCAACGTCGTGGATCGCCTGCTCGACGATCTGGTCGCCGCTGAGCCAGGTGAAGTGATACCAGTTGTGGCATTGCCATTCGAGTTCGCTCATCCCTTCGCTGTCGTCGCGATACCAGATGCCGCTGCCGAACCAGTAGCACTGTCCGCCGACAAGATCGCCCATCTGTCCAGCGTGAATCCGTTTCATCAACTCGACGCGGCTGAACTCGTGACGACGTTGTGTGCCGCAGACGATGGCGAGTTTCTTCTGCTCGGCGATCTTCGACGCTTCCAAAACGAGCCGGCAGCCGGCGACATCAGTGGCGATGGGCTTCTCGGTGAAGATGTGTTTCGGCTTCGGCGCTTTGAGGGCGGCGAGCATCTGGCGTCCGCGAAACGCCGGCGCGGTGGCCATGACGAGCAGATCGCACTCGGTCTGCGCGAGTTTCTCGTGGCAATCGAAACCGTGGAAGATATGGTCGTCCTTGATCTTGACGCGGTCCGCGTACTTCGGGTCCGCCTTCAACTTCTCGCGGCCGGTCATGGCTTTGTGCTCGAAGAGATCGGCGCAGGCGATGACCTCGGTGCCGGGATCGGCGCCGAGGCATTGACGGATGGCACCGCTGCCGCGTCCGCCGCAGCCGAGCCAGCCGACCTTGATAATGCCGGAGCCGGCGGCGTGGACGGTGTTCATGGCGCCGGTGACCAACACGGCGGCGCCGAGTGTTTTAGTCGTGGATGTCGTTGACATGGGAAATCTCCTTATTTCTTCTTGCCCTGTTTCTTCTTCGGGGCCTCGGTCACCCAGCCGGCCAACTGATACTTGCCGGGCACGGCGACGGCCGCAACCGGTTTGGCGTCGGTCATCTTGAGGTCGGCCGGCGGCAGGAGGTTGAGGTCGCACTTCGCGTTGAACCAGTTGCGGTTGAACTGGCGCATCGAGTAGGCAGACTCGCGGGCCATGATCGCGCAGAGCGTGCTCTCGGCGATACGCTGGCCTTCGTTGAGCGGCGTGCCGCTGCGGATGCTGGCAATGAGATCGGTGTGTTCCTGCACGTAGGGATCGGTCGCTTGTCCTTCGAACTTCCACGGCTTCGCACCCGTGATGGAGGCCTTGCTGCTGTCGAGGTTCGCGACGCCCTTGGTGCCGACAATGCGCTCGCTGGCGTTGAAGTCCAAGCCCTCGATCTGACGGCAGGTGCTGAGAGTGCGCACGTCGCCCGGATAAATGAACTCCGTGCCGAAATGATCGAAGATGTTGCCGTATTCCTCGCCTTTGCGGAACTGGCGTCCGCCGAGAGAGTGAACGGAGTCGGGCAGCGTGTTGAACGCCCAGTTGACGACATCAATGTTGTGAACGTGCTGCTCGCAGATGTGGTCGCCGCTGAGCCACGTGAAATAGAGCCAGTTGCGAAGTTGCCACTCGACATCGCTCTGGCCCGCCTCGCGTTTCTTGACCCAGAGACCGCCTTGGTTCCAGTAACACTGCGCAGAAACGATGGTCCCGATGTCGCCGCCGTGAATGCGTTTCATCGCCTCGACGTAATGCGCTTGGTGCCGGCGCTGCGTGCCGGCGACGACGCCCAGTTTCTTCTCGGCGGCTTTTTGCGAGGCATCGAGAACCATTTTGATGCCGGCGGAGCAGACAGCGACCGGTTTCTCCATGAACACATTCTTGCCTGCTGCGATGGCCGCCGCGAAATGGAGCGGACGGAATCCCGGCGGCGTGGCGAGGATGACGAGGTTCACATCGGCCAGCGCGAGCACCGCCTTGTAGGCATCAAGCCCGACGAAGCAACGGTTTTCCGGTACGTTGAAACGTTTTTTCACGGCGTCGAGCCGGTCCTTGAAGGTGTCGGCGAGCGCGACGATCTGGACGCCTTTGGACGAATCAACGCAGTTCTTCGCGGCGTCAGTGCCGCGACCGCCACAGCCAATGACGCCAACGCGGATGGCATCAGTGGCAGCGCCCCAGACGCTGCGCGGGAGGACGCTGGTGAGGGCGAGGCCGCCCGTGAGGAGCGCCGAGTTCCGGAGGAACTGGCGCCGTGTGAGATTGGTTCTATTTGCCATGATGTAATTCTCCTGGTGAACTTGGTGCAAAACTTTACGCAGGATACCAATCCGGCCTCGAAACGCAAGCCTTCAGAAGAAAGCCTTCAGAAGAAGGCGTCGCCAAGCGTGACAAGACTGTTGCATTTCGGGGGCGTCTTAGGTAGATTACGCCGCAATTATGACGTTAGAGGCTAGTACCGTGAGCGAGAAGACTGAATCCAGCCCGGACCAGAAGGAGATGGTCATGAACTCGGCGTTGTATCGCGAGTTCTTGGCGGAACGCGAGGAGATACTCCGTCACAAATGGCTGGAGAGCGAGAAGGCGGGATATGACATCGGATTCGAGCGCGCCTTGCTGGACTGGATCGTGAAACACCGGGCCAATTGGCGCAAAGCGCGCCGTGAACGGATGACACAATCGAAATCATAAACAAACACACAACGCACCTTTAAGCCGGCCCCGTGAGGCCGACAAGGAGCAACCAATGACACAAATCACAACCAGGAACACGCTGACTGCCGCACGCCGGCAGCCGGCGTTTTTTATGCCATGAACGCCACACCGATCATGGACGCCACCGCCATCGAGCGCGCGCTCGCCCGGATGTCGCACGAAATTGTCGAAGGCAACCCGCAGCCTGAAACGCTCGCCTTTGTCGGATTGCGCACGCACGGCGCGCCGCTCGCCCTCCGTCTGGCGGCAAAAGTCGGCGAAATCCTCAAACGCGACGTGCCAACGGGTGAACTCGACATCACCATGCACCGCGATGACATCAACCTCCGCGAAACACTCCCCACGGTCGGGCCGTCAGACATCCCGTTCGACGTGACGGACAAAACCGTCGTTCTCGTGGACGATGTGTTGTTCACGGGACGTTCCATCCGCGCCGCGATGGACGAGTTGTCCGACTTCGGACGGCCAAAGTGCATACGCTTGGCCGTACTCGTGGATCGCGGCCACCGCGAGCTGCCGATCCGGCCCGATTACGTCGGCAAAAACCTGCCGACCTCCATGACCGAGCGCATCAAGGTCAGCCTCACTGAGATCGCCGGCAAAGACGAGGTGGTGATCGAGAAATGAAAAAGACCAAGTTCACTTGGCAGCGCAAGGACCTCCTCGGTATCCAGGAGCTTTCCGCCGACGAAATCGTCCACATCCTCGACACTGCTGCCGCGTTCAAACAGGTCGGCGAACGCAACATCAAGAAGGTCCCCTCACTCCGCGGCAAGACACTCATCAACCTCTTCATCGAACCGTCCACGCGCACGCGCACGAGTTTCGAGCTGGCCGCGACGCGGCTTTCTGCCGACGTCGTCAACATCACCGCCACCGCGTCGAGCCTCGTGAAAGGCGAGACTCTGAAAGACACCGCGCTGAACCTTCAAGCGCTTCACGCCGACATCATCGTCATCCGTCACAGCGCCGCCGGCGCGCCGCACTTCCTCGCGAAACGGATCAAAGCCAGCATCGTCAACGCCGGCGACGGCGCGCACGAGCACCCGACACAGGCGTTGCTCGACGCGTTCACCATCCGCGAGAAGAAAGGCAGAATTGAAGGATTGAACGTGACGATTCTCGGCGACATCCTCTACTCGCGCGTCGCGCGCTCGAACATCTGGCTGTTGACGAAGCTCGGCGCGAAGGTCACGCTCGCCGGGCCTTCGACGCTCGTGCCGCGCGTGTTCGAGCAACTCGGTTGCCGGGTCACGCACGACATCGAGGATGCGATTCGCGACGCCGACGTGATCAACCTGCTCCGCATACAACACGAACGCCAGCGCGTCACCGCGTTCCCCAGCATCGGCGAGTACACCGCGATGTTCGGCCTGAACAAGGAACGGTTTGGCCACACGAAACCCGATGCGCTCATCATGCACCCCGGACCGATCAACCGCGGCGTCGAGATTGACAGCGACGTCGCCGATTGCCCGCGCTCGGTCATTCTCGAACAAGTCACCAACGGCCTCGCTGTCCGGATGGCCGTGCTCTACCTCTGTGCAGGAGGCGCATGAAACCGCTCCTCATCCAACACGGCCGTGTCCTCGACCCGGCCAACAGGACCGACGAAGTCCGCGACCTCGTCATCGCCGACGGCAAAATCGCCACCGGCCCCGCTCCGCAGGACGCCGACGTTCTCGACGCGAAGGACAAGATCGTCGTGCCCGGCCTGATTGACCTGCATGTTCATCTTCGCGAGCCGGGCCGGGCCGACAAGGAATCCATCACCAGCGGCACGCTCTGCGCCGCGCGCGGCGGATTCACCAGCGTCGTCTGCATGCCGAACACCTCGCCCGCCGCCGACAACGCCGGCACCATCGCCTACATCAAACAGCGCGCCGCCGAGGTCGGTTGCGTCAACGTGTTCCCCGCCGGAGCGATCACGAAGGAACTCAAAGGCGAGGAACTCGCCCCCATCGGCTCGCTCAAACGCGCCGGTGTCGTCGCGATCACCGACGACGGCCGTTGCGTGCAGAACAACGAACTCATGCGCCGGGCCGTCGAGTACGCGAAGATGTTCGATCTGCCGTTGATGGACCATTGCCAGGACTACAACCTCGCCGCCGACGGCGTGATGAACGAAGGCTACTGGAGCGTCTCGCTCGGCCTCCGCGGCTGGCCCGCCGCCGCCGAGGACATCATTGTCACCCGGAACATCCTCATCGCGGAGATGACCGACTGGTGGGTGCATTGCCAGCATCTGTCGAGCGCCCGCAGCGTAGCGCTCGTACGCGAGGCGAAGAAACGCGGCGTCAAGATCACCGCCGAGGCGTGCCCGCACCACTTCACCTTGACCGACGAGTCCTGCAAGGGCTACGACGCGAACTTCAAGATGAACCCGCCGTTGCGCACGGAAGCCGACCGTCAGGCTTTGCTTGAAGGGCTGGCCGATGGCACGATTGACTGCATCGCCAGCGACCACGCCCCGCACTGCAACTACGAGAAGGAAGTCGAGTTCGATGTCGCGCCGTTCGGCATCATCGGCCTCGAAACCGAGCTTGCCCTCTCGCTGGCGCTGGTCCACAAGAAAGTGCTGACATTGCAGCAACTCATCGAGAAATTCACCGTCAACCCCGCGCGCCTGTTGCGCCTGAACAAAGGCACGCTCGCCGTCGGCGCCGACGCCGACGTGACCGTGATTGACCCGGCGCGCGAATGGACCTACGACGTGACGCAAAGCGCGAGCAAGTCCCGCAACTCGCCGTTCCATGGCTGGGAGTTGAAAGGCAAGGCCGTTGCGACGATTGTGGCCGGCAAGATTGTCTGGAAGGAAGAATGATGAACGGAGTATTGGCACTCGAAGACGGCACCGTGTTCCGCGGCAGCGGGTTTGGCGCGAAAGCCACCGCGGTCGGCGAGGCCGTCTTCAACACCTCGATCACCGGCTACCAGGAAATCCTCACCGATCCGTCCTACAAAGGCCAGATCGTCGCGATGACCTACACCCAGATCGGCAACTACGGCATCAACCCCGAGGACGTCGAAAGCTGGAAACCGCACGTCGCCGGGTTCCTCGTCCGCGAACTTTCCTCCGTCGTCTCCAACTGGCGCAGCACCCAATCGTTGCCCGACTACCTCGCCGAGAACAAGATTCCCGCCGTCCAAGGCATTGATACCCGCGCGCTCACCAAGATTCTCCGCGTCAAAGGCGCGATGAAATCCTGCGTCTCGACGGAGAACCTCACCGACGAGGAAGCCGTCCAACGCGCCAAAGACTGGCGCGGCATCATCGGCGTGGACTACGTCAGGGAAGTCACCCACCCGAAACCGTTCGCGTGGGACCCCGACGACAAACAGAGCCGCAACTGGAAGATCGAGCGCGGCGCCGACGGCCAGATGCGTTACACCGACGAACTGCGTCCCGCCGACATCCCAATCGTCGCGTTCGACTACGGCATCAAGTACAACATCCTCCGACGCCTCCGGCAGCGCGGGTTCAAAGTCCAAGTCGTTCCCGCGACCACGACCGCCGAAGAAGCGTTGAAATACAAACCCGCCGGCATTTTCCTCTCCAACGGCCCCGGCGATCCCGAAGCGTTGCCGTACGCCCACGCCGCCGTCCGCGGTTTGCTCGGCAAAGTGCCGATCTTCGGCATCTGCCTCGGCCACCAAATCCTCGGCCACGCCTACGGCGGACGGACCTTCAAACTGAAATTCGGCCACCGCGGCGGCAACCAACCCGTCAAGGATTTGCCGACCGGCAAAGTCGCCATCACTTCGCAGAACCACGGTTTCGCCGTGGACGCCAAGAGCCTGCCGTCAGATGTTGAAGTCACGCACATCAACCTCAACGACCAGACCGTCGAGGGAATGCGACACAAGAAATTACCGGTCTTCAGCGTCCAATATCACCCCGAAGCCAGCCCCGGCCCCCACGACGCCGGCTACCTCTTCGACCAATTCCGCGAACTAATCGAGAACCGGTAGTCTGACACCCTTTGGTGCCTGCTTGCCACCTCGGTCTCTACTTTGCTTCTTGCCTCTCTGTCTTGGGCTGTGATGCCGTGACAAGAGTTTGCAGGAATGCGTGGTAAGCTGGGTTAACGTCCCGCAATGCGCTCTGGTAGTTTGCACCGTCCCTTGAAACCGACTGAGCCCCTTTGACCATTTCTTCCAGTACCTTGATCATCGCGAGTTGCATTTTCCCTTTGGCGTTTGTCTCGACAACCCAGCACAGGGCGCCAAGACACAGAACAGCGACACCGGCCAAAAGCACATTACCCGCCTCCACGTTCGCAAGGGCGTTGAAAGCGCTATCGGCGACGCCTCCAGCCAAAAGCCCAACACCAACTACTATCAAGGCGGCTGGCATTCCTCCGAGCTTGTATGCATCCAGCACCTGTTGATAGAGACTTCTCTCCGTATCCGACTTGCTGCTGAACAGACCCATGTGGTTACTCCTTTCTCTCTTTTTCCTTCAGTAGCGAACACCTACTTCAGTATCCTGCTTGGACATAAACAGACTACAGATTCTGCCAGTTGCGTCAACATTGAAAAGGATGAGCAACGCTGTCACCGAGCGGCAGAAATGTTCCAGTTTTGTTCCGGATGGCAGTGTGGTTCACGGCTTGATAACTTTCAGGCGCATGAAACGGCTGACGGCGTTGGTCATCGGCACGCTGTCCCGGACAGTCACACTCCAGTAGGTGTTGCTGTCGGCTTGCGAGATGACCACCAGACCGTTGGTGGACCACGAATTCGGAACCAGACTGCCGCAGGCTTCGACGGCGTAACTGATGTCCGTGGCCTGCTTGTTCTGCCGGTAGGTCAGCGTCAAGTAGTTGTTGCTTGATACGGCGGCGGTCGGCAACCCGTTAACCGTGCCATTCGTCGGGTTCAAACCGAGAGCATACTTCAGCAGGTTTACGATTCCATCACCAGCGGGATTAGCAAAATCGCCGCTGACGGAAGGATCGGCAAGCTGGGACTCGGTGAACCAGCCCCGGTTCCACCAGTCGTAAGCGGACGCAATTATAGGAGTCATATCCACATAACCTAAATTCGCCCCGTTCGTTCCATTGTAGGTATTGGGAAGAGAAACGCTCAAGGAACCGCCGTAGTAATTGAAGTTGGTATGAAATGATTGGCCTCCTTGGATGAACCCTCCGGTTAGATTCACATCGGCATTGTAATAGTAGTTACTGCTTATTCCCTTAAGGGCCGTCAGGGATATCCCCTTTACGCCGCTGACCCCGTCGCCGATGTTATCAACGACTCGAAGATTAACCCGAAATGTACTTGGAGGGCTATTTGTGGATCGCACATCCGAATAGAGGTTCGTCCCACCCACGGTTGTGTACGGTTCTACATAAACATCTCCGCTGGGAAACGGCCCTAGGGACAGGGGAATGTCGTAAGCGTCGAAGTTGTCCGCTGCACTTGTATTGTGAATTAAGTACATACTTCTATGAAAGATACTGATGTTATCCCCAGTAACCATGAAACTCACTTTGTTCGTTTCGATTGCATTGGCTGACGTTTGAAAGACGACGAAAGTGATCAATGCCCAAATGTGCTTGGAGAAGCGGTTCACGAGAACGGTGAACAAGTCCCCGAAGTCAGCTTGCTTGTCTGACCGCATTTCAGTTTCCCGGATATTCATCGTCGCAATTTGCTTGCGTAATTCAGTTGAATGTCGCGCAGTATGACGGTCTTCGCTCCGCCGTGCAAACACAATTCTCGGCAGCGTCCACTTCACTTGGCGGGGACGATGCGGAGCATGACTTCGTTGCGGCGCAGGACCGGCGGCGTCCACGTTGCCGACATCGGACGCGCGACAACAATTTCGTTTCACGTGCAATGTAATTGTTGTCATGCGGCATCGTGCGCCATCAGCACGTCCACCAGTTGTGTCATCAGTTTGCGGTGGGTTTGCCAGGCGCGCTGACCGAGGTAATCACGCGGCAGCAACGCTTGGGGCAGGAGCGGGTCGAACTGCATGGCATTGGCCCAACCCCGGCGTTGTTCGCGCAGGCGGCGTCGAACAAGATCGCAGTCCCGATGGCTGGGCAGCCGCCGCAGCAGACCCTCTGCCTGCGAGAGGTAGGCCTCGTGTCGTTCGTTGATTTCCTTGAACCGCCACGCACCGGCCACCAGCGCCGCATTGCTGTAACCCACACAACAATGAGCCTCCAGCAACGTACAGGATTCGACATCATCGCGGAAGTCCTTCAGGGCATCCGCCAGCTCGGCCAACGGGTCGGGATGAATCCACACGCTGTCTTGCAGATAACCGAAGCCGTTTTGCCACAACCAACGCAACAACCGGGCGCGGATCGCCTTCTGGTTGGCCGGCAGGTCAAAGATCAGCATCCGCCACTGGCCGTCCCACGAACGCTGCCATTGTCGTTCGGGATGACGCCCGCCCAGCGATGCCATGCGCCCCAGATCGGTCAGTTGGCAGACCATGCGCCCTGCCTGTTGTTCACGTTGTAACAACCGGTGTTGTTCCAGTCGTGCGACCGAGCGGGAGAGACCGTGTCGCTGTTGCCACGCCTCAAATGTCGGATGCGTCATGGGGCGTGAGGAATGTCGTGTTCCCCAGAACAGCAGGTCCAACAATTCCCGCGCCGTTTCATTCCATTGTCTCGCCATAGGGAGATTTCTCCTGTCACGGTCAGATAACATCAATTTCGTTTCACGTGCAACGAAATTGTTGCAAAGGGTTGTCGGCACCAGCCTGGGGCACAGGCTCGTCGGAGCGCGGAGCACACCTCGGTATGCTCATTGCGTGATTGCGATTCTTGACTTTCAACCGTGGGAAGCGTAGGGAACCGAACCATGCGCTCAAGCCACATCGGGTTTTGGGTTGTCTTCGCATCGGTTGCCGGTAGCGTCCTCGCGCAAGAGAAACTCGTCCGCAATGAGGCGGAGAAGTCGTTTGCCTTCGACACGCCGGTCATGTTGGGCTGCATCAGCACCACCGGCAGTTACCATGGCGTGACACGTTTGGTGGACAAACGATCCGGGAAACAACTTACCGATGCCCGTTACAGCGCGCTCAATCTGTTCCGGCTCTTCTCGGTCAATCTCGGCATGGGCACGCCGCGGACGATGGAACGCAAGGTGCGCGCGACGGACACTGCCGTCGAGATCACGTGGCCGGCCACTCCCGAGCATCAGGGCGAGATCACGGCGCGCTACCAAGTGAGCGGGCCGGACACGATTGATCTGCGGTTGACACTGCGCGTCAAGGGCACCTACGCCGGCTACGAGCTGCTGCTGCCGAATTACTTCGACATGACGATGATTCCGCATGTCTATCTGAAGGGACGGGCACGCGCCGGCAAACCGGCTGGCGCGGACTTGGTGGTGCCGATGTTGAGTGAAGTCTATCGCGGCTGTTGCCTCGTCTTCCCGCGCGACGCTCATGCGGCGCGGCGTCCGTTGGATGGACGCTGGGAACGCAGCGAGTTCAAGATGCCCACGGCGCCGTTCTTTCCGGTCCGCCACTACGCGCACCCGTTGACGTTCATGACCGATCCGGAGAAGAAGACCGCTGTTGTGTTGATGATGCGGCGGTCGAGTTGCTCGGCGATCAGTGCGCGCTACTTCGCGGAACGCATGGAGGACCGCGCCACGACGTATAGCGCGGTGGATTTCCTCGTGTTCGGCGATGACCTCCTGCCGGGCGATGTGCGCACGGCAGATGTCCGTCTTGTGGTGACACCGCTCGATGCGGAGATGTCGCAGCCGCTGAAACTGTACGAGAAGTTCTGTCCGAACCAGAACGGTGATTATGAACTTATCCGCCTTGAACGCGGCGGTGAATGGTAGGGCGCGACCGCCGGGCGCGCCGCCGTTTTTCGGTTATCAACTCTCGGCGCGCCCGGCGGTCGCGCCCTACCAACGACAATTCAACTGTGAGGTTTAAGATGAATGATAGCACTAGTCGTCGTGATTTCCTGAAAACGTCCGGCGCCACGGCATTGGGCGCGCTCGCGTTTCCGCACATCCTCTCCGCCGCGCCGAACACCCAGACGTTGCGCATCGGACTGATCGGCTGCGGCGGACGCGGCACCGGTGCGGCGAAGGAAGCGTTGAACGCCGACAGCAACACCACGGTCGTTGCGCTGGGAGACGTGTTTGAAGACCGGCTGGCGCAAAGCCTCGACACGCTGCAAAAGCACGCGCCCGACCGGGTGCGCGTGGACAAGGCGCGTTGCTTCCTCGGTTTCGACGCCTACCGGAAAGTCATCGCCAGCGACGTGGATGTCGTGTTGCTTGCCGCGCCGCCGGCGTTCCGCCCGCAACATCTGAAGGCCGCCATTGAAGCGGGGAAACATGTTTTTGCCGAGTGCACGGCTGGTGTGGATGCGCCGGGTGTCCGTTCCTTCCTGCGTTCGGCGGAGATGGCCGCATCCAAGAACCTTGGGATTCTTTCCGGCTTCTGCTGGCGCTACGACAACTCCGCCCGCGCAGCACTCGAACAGATTCGCGCCGGGGCCATCGGCAAGGTTCGCGCGGTGTACGCCACGTATTACCGTCAGAACTTCACGAAATACTACGGCAAGGAACGCCGTCCGGAGTGGACCGACCTGCAATGGCAGATTCGCGACTGGGGCGATTTCCTCTGGCTCGGCGGCGATTTCTGCATCAACCTCTCCGGCGGCCATAGCGTGGACAAAATGGCTTGGTGGCTGAATGACGTGATGCCGGTCAAGGCCGTCGGCGTCGGCGGACGACAGTTCCCCGGCGAAGGAAACACATTCGACCACGCCCAGATTATCTATGAGTATGCGGATGGCGTTCGTGGATTCCTCGGAGTGCGCAGTCAGGACGGATGCCACCGGGAGAACGCCGACTACATCATCGGTGCCACGGGAGTCTGCACGATTGGCCGTGGCCCTGTGCCCGTCATCACCGGTGCGAACCCGTGGACGTTTACCGGCAAACGAACCCGGATGCATCAAGTCGAGCACGACGAGTTCTTCGCCTCGATCCGCTCCGGCCGTCCCATCAACGATGGCCGCCGCATGGCGCACACGACTTTGATGGCGCTCATGGGGCGCATGGCCGCCTACACCGGCCAGGAAATCACTTGGGACCAAGCACTCAATTCCAAGCAACAACTCGTGCCCGACGACTTGGACTGGAACACCAAGATTGAACTGACCCCGCCTCCGCAGCCGGGCGTGACGAAGTTTGTCTAGTCGTACGTGAAAACCGCCGAGGCGGTGCAATCGCGGCCGGCGGCGACGCGCACCCAGTAAGCGTTGAACGCATCGGGGAACCGGTACTCCGTCGCTTTGCCGGGCGCGACTTCGAGCGTTTGCCACGTCCGCCAGATGCCGGTGCCGGTGATGTCCACCTCGACGCGCACCTTCACATCGGCATCCGCCGACAACGTCAGGCTCTTCTTGTCGAAGCCGGTCATCAGGTACGGGTCGCTTTCCACGCCGGCCTTGACGGAGGTGTTCTTCCACGGGCCACCGACGCCGCGCGGTTTGCCGAACTGCCAGAGATCGTCCACGACGCCCACCCAGAGTGACACTTTTCCATCGTCGGAACGCGCTTTCCCCTCGATGCCGGACATCACAAGCAGGCCGCGATACGAACAGTAATCGTGAATGCGAAGGTTGTGCGTGGCGACGGGCCGGATTTTGGCAAAGCCTCCGGCGTTGTTGGCGGGCAGCTCGTAGAACGTGCCGCCGGCGTTGAAGAGGTCGCGCTCGGTACATACCTCGCGGCAAATGCGTCCGCCGGTGAGTTCGCCCTTTGGTAGGCGCCAGCGGTTGCCTGACTCGTCCACGTAGAGGATCGAAGCGGCGTCGGCTGTCAGAACGTCTTTCGGAATGGCGACGTTCTTCTTGAGATACTCCTCGGCCTTCGCATCATTCACGCGCTTGAGCTTCAAGTCTGCGCCCATCTCGTAGTAGCCGGCATCGCTGGCAAAGGCGAGTGTGCGCAAATTATCGCCGCGCGCACGAATCAGGCCGGGGGGTACCGGCTGGGGGGAAGACACGGGCGAGACGCCCATGCTACTATTGTTGCTGTACTGGAAGAAGACGGTCGCCTTCACGCAATCGCGATTGGCGCGGACACGCACCCACGCGCCTTTCTCTTTCGGTGGGAATTCGATCCACGTGTAGTCGCGCACCTCGACGTCGCGGAGTTTCTTCCATTCGCCGTTGCCTTTCGCATCCACCTCGAAGGTAAACGTCACCGGCGCATCGGCGGCCAGATGCGCGCCGCGCCGGTCGAACCCGGTGAAGAGGAACGGTTCGCTCGGTGTGTCGGCCTTGACGGGTTCGTCGAACCAGACGGCGCCGCGCCCGAGCGGCGTGCCGAGATGGTTAATGCGGTCGGGGTCGGTGAACCAGAGATTGGACTGCGACTGGCCGGGGCCGGCGAGGTTGCCTTTGGCTTTGCGTTTGTTGAGGAACTCGCTCTGCGCGGTGTCGTCGCAACCAAAGACGAGACGGTCGTTCCAGCGGCAGAAATCGCCGATGACTTTGAGGTAGGTCGCGCGCGGCGCGATGCCGGCGGAGTTGTTGGCGGAAAAGTTTTTCGGAAACCGCCAGAACGTACCGTGCATGGTCATGAGCAGATCGGACTCGCCAATGTCGCGGATGCGCGGCCATTCGGTGTTCCAGCCGTGGGCGCCGTCGTAGCAATGGCTGGCTTTCGGGAGCCGGTAGGTGTGCCAGCGACCGCGGTCGAGCAACATGAGGATGAGCGAACGATAGTCCCAGCCGACGCTCCAGATCGGATCGGTGTCGGGGTTGGGATTGCCGTGGATGCCGCCGGGGCCGGTGACTTCGGTGAACTGGTTGCGGCGAACAATGATCCACTTGTCGGCTTTGCCATCCCATTCGGCGAGGCAGCCGGAGGGGATGGAGGGATTGACGAGAGCCTCTTTGCCGCGCTCACCGTTGTTGGCATAAACGACGCGGCCTTGGCCGGAGTAAAAACCTTTTCCGTGGTAGCCGGGCAACAGCGTGCCTGCGAGGTCGCCCTTTTGCAGGTTGCCGTCCCGATAGAGTTCCTTCACTTCGAGTGTCTTCACGTCCACTTCGTAAAAGCCTTCCTCCATCGTGGCGTAATAAATCTTGCCGGCGGGATCAGTGAGGTGGCGGGCGTTGCCCGTGTGGCGACCGAACATCTTCGAGTAGGGAATCACGCGGACGTTGCGCTGCGCGTCAATCGCGTACGGGCCGATGAAAAGTTGGTTCGATTCGCGGTGGATCATCCGGTTGGCGGGTGTGCCGCCGATGCTTTCGGGGCGGATGACCTGTTGGAGGTCGGGAGTAATCTCGTACAGCTTGTCGGACGACCCTTTCGGCTTGTGCGGCGCGTAGGTGATGACCCAGAGCCGGCCGGCCCACGGGACGACGGCGCCGGTGCCGCACTCGCCTTCGTTGTTGAAGTACGCGAGGTGCGGGTAGATGCCCGACACTTGAAGCGGCTCCGCGGCCAAAGTAACTCCTGCCGTCGCCAACAACAGGACCGATAATATGGTTGTTCGCATCGCGGACAGAGACTACCATGCCGCCTTGAAATGAAAAAGTGTTTGGTGCTGTTCGCGTGGTTCTGCGTGGCTGCGGCTCAGGCCGCTGCTCCGGTGCAACTCCTCGATGATCGTGAGATCACCATTCGATCCGTGTTCGATGTGGGGGCGAAGCGGCAGGCGTTGATCAAGTACATCTGGGGCGCAGACGGATTTCCCTCGCGACGGTTGCCGGACATCGTTGTGACAAACGTGCCCAGCCCGGTGAAGATGCTGGCCGACCTTGCGCGCGTGGACGAGTTTCGTCTCAACATGGCGCCCGGTCTGCAAGGACTGGCGTATCACTTCATCGCGCAACGCCCAAACGGGGAATTGGTGGTGTTGCATCACGGTCATGGCTGCACGTTCGACGATGAGCCGGGACCGAAAGATGTTGGTTTCGGTTTGCAACGCACCATCGCGGCGCTGTTGCGCGAAGGTTACGGCGTGCTCGGCGTCTTCATGCCGCACAAACGTCCTGGTGATTGTGCCGGCGGTCACGATGCGATGTTTCAGATGACCGGTGTCGTTGGCAGTCCAATGAGGTTCTTTCTGGAAACTGCCGCCACGGGGTTGAACTACCTGAAACAGCGGTATCGCGCCTTCCACATGGTCGGGCTGTCCGGCGGCGGCTGGACGACAACGGTCTACGCGGCGATTGATCCGCGCATCCAATACAGTTTCCCCGTGGCCGGGACAATTCCGCTTTACTTGCGCGTCGGCGGTTCGGTGGGCGACCGAGAACAATACGAATCCACCTTCTATCGTATCGCCGGCTACCCGGACTTGTACATCCTCGGCGCGCACGGGAAAGGACGCAAACAGGTCCAGATTCTCGTGCGTCGGGACAACTGTTGTTTTGGCGAACGCCAGCACGATGAGAAGGCCATCGGAAAACCGTACGCCGAGGCGATGCGCGAGTATGAACAGCGAGTGCGGAACGCTGTCGGCAGTTTCCGTCTGGTGATTGACGAAGTCGGCCCGAGCCACATGATTTCCCATCACGCCATTGAGGACGTCATTTTACCGGAACTGCAGAGCGCCCGCCGATGACCAGCGGTTTCGCGTAGTCGCCGATCGGATCGTGTCGCGCGTTGCCGGCGGGCGACACTTGCAGCGGCGCCACCGGCAGTTCGATTGTCTTTCCCTGGAACGTGGCGCGCTCCAGACGGGGATGCGTCAGCGTGGTGCCGATCTTCTTGAAGAACGGGAACAGGTCTTCGCCGCAGGCGATGCTCATGTCCTCGACCATCTCGTCCATGCTGAGTTGGCGGCGAGGGTCATCCTGCCAACGGGTGTATTGCACCCAACGCCAGCGCGGATACCACGTGGTGCCGTACCGATCATCGAGCTTCTGCCAGATCCACCAGAGTTTCTTCCATGCCTTTCCCTTCTCTTGCTTCTGTGTCAGGTCAATCTCACCGGCGTTCTTGTCGAACTTGAACACATCGTTGCAGTCGCGCATGGATTTGTTGCCGCTGTAGAGGGCGAGGATTTTCCCCTGCCACCAGCCGGCGTGCGCTTCGCCTTGGTTGTCGTCGAACCAGTTGGCTGCGGTTTCCCCTTTCGCGTTGCGCGGGCCGCTCATCGTGTGCCCCAGTTCATGGGCGAACACGCCGAACAACCCTACGGTGTCGAGCGAGATCACTCCGGTCTCCTTCGGGTAGAAAGCGTTGACGGCCCAGCCGCCGCCACCGCCGGCGGCGAGGATGATGAACATCGGTTCCTGCGGCACCGGCGAAGGCAGCCACGCGTAGAGGCTGTCGGTAATCCTCGGCAGTTCCTGTCGCACGGCCTGCAGAAGATTCGCTTTCTGGTTTCGCGCGTAATAAACCACTGCGCCTTTCAACCGTTCCTCCAGTTCGGGATAGATACCGCCGCCACCACCTTGTGTTTGTGAGAAGCGCGCTTCCCCGCCCACCGGCGCGCTTCCGCCGGCGGCCCACGTCACGACTTCCTTGAGCGCAGCCTGTTTGGCCGCCGCTTCCTGCTTCGATGCTTTCTTGTCACTCTCGATCTCGTTGAGCGACGAGACCAGCACCACGCGTCCTTTCCCTAGAACGCGCCGCGAGATGGCCGGTGTGACTTGCCACGCGGGGCCGAGCAAGGTGTTCGACTTGCCGGCGAGGAACGTCTTGAAGTCCACGCCACAAGTGGTCGCCAGACTGCGATCCGCCCAAACTGCCTGTTGTTTCTTCGGGCGTCCGAGGCCGTTGTCAACGATGACAAGGCCGCCGCCATTCTTCACGAACAACTCCAACGCGGCGCGTTCCTCTGGCAGGTAAAGCTGGGCGTTGGGATCGGACTGGTGGGTGATCACGACGTTGAAGCGCGGGTTGGCCACCCAGCCAAAGGCGCGGATCGCTTTGCCGTCATCGGCCTTGCCGATCGGGATTCTCATGCGGCTGAATTTGCCGGGCGTCAGCACCGTGTCCAGCGAGGCGTGGCTCACGATGGAACGGAAACCCAACGAATGCAGTTTCCCCGGCAGTCCCCACATCGTGGCGAACGCGCATTGATGCGCCAAGTCCACCAACACATTGATGCCGGTGTCGTTCTTCACGTTCAGCGGCGGATTGGGAAAGTGGGCAGCCAACTGCGGCGGCAGCGTCTGGCCCAATTTCCAGGTGCGCTCCACCAGTGTCATGTCGGGCGTCTGCTGCGCCCCGGCGGTTGATACGAACAACAACGCGACGGCGACGAACCAACAAGTCAGAAGTTGTTTCCGCAGGTGCTTTCGCATGGCTGTCAGTTCGCCACAAGCTATTCACTTTGTCAAAGCTTGACTTTGCTCGTGTGTGTCGAAGAATACGCGCATGGCCAACGAACTTCGTTATTCGGCTGTCTGTCTGCTGGCGCTGACCGTTGGTGTCTGCGCCCAAGACCACGCCGGGTGGACAGTGGGCGATTCGCGGAATGGCTACGGCATGATCCTGCACTCGGTTGACAGCGGCAACACGTGGACACGGCAGGGCACCGGCCAGATCGTGGACGCGAACATGAGCAGCGTCAGCGCCGTGAACCCGAACGTCGCTTGGGCGAGCGGCGATCCCTCCGGCGGTTACGGGACGATCTATCGCACCACCAACGGCGGCGGCACCTGGACGCGCATGGGATCGGCGGCCAGCATTCCGGACATCACGTTGACCAAGATTTGCGCGCTCAACGCCACCAACGTCTGGGCCGTGGGCACGGGCGCGATCCTCCATACGACCGACGGCGGCAACACGTGGACGAACCTTGTCCCGTCCGGATACGAGAGCACGCATTTGCAGGGGTTGTTTGCGCTGGACGCGACGAACGTCTGGGTGTCGGGCGCGGCCAGAGACGGATACGCGACGCTGCTGAAGAGCACGGACGCGGGCGCGAGTTGGACGCGGCTCAGCGGCGGTGCCGTGACCAACGCCGACCACCTGATTGGCATCTCGGCGGCCAACGCGCAGACCGTCTGGGCCGTGGGCGGCACCGGCGAGGGCTACATTGTGTTGAACACGACCGATGCCGGCAACACGTGGACTTGGCAGACCGGTGTCATCGGCACGTGGGATGCCAACGAGGTCTGCGCGGTGAGCACCTCCGTGGTCTGGGTGGCTGCCGACATGAACATCTCCTGGAGCCGCGATGGCGGGGCGAATTGGGAGAGCCAGTTCTCCGGAAATTACACGCTCGGCATGTGTGCCCTGAGCGCCTCGGAAGCGTGGGCCTCGCGCGCCACGTTCAACGGAACCATCTTCCACACGACCGACGCCGGCACGAATTGGACGCAGATCACCCAGCTCGACGGCGAGACGTTGCCGGGGATGCACGCCATCTCGTTTGCGCCGCAAGCGATCCCGGAGCCTTCGGCGTTCATGCTCTGTCTCGCCGGTCTCAGTCTCGCCGCGTTCCGGTTGAAACGCCGGCGCGCTTGGTGAGAGTGTGTTCGGAAATCTCTTTCCATTGGGTCATGGGTAGGGGCGAGCCGGCGGCTTGTTGCTACCAACAAATTCACGGACACGCTCAAAGCCGGAACGATGCAGTTCCATTCGTCCATCGTGACCGCAACCCCGTCGGGTGTTGTGTAATAGCTGTTACACAACACCGGACGGAACAACTGCAACCGTTCCGATGCGCGCACCATTCGGTATGTGGATTCCGGAGAGTTGCACGTTGTCGCATCCGTGTGGATGCGCGGCCACGACGGAGCGTGGCCCTCCAGAGCTAGGAAGAGACGGTCTGTCGTCTGAACGCGCGAGGGAACACACACAACAAACCGGCGGCGAGCAGCAGCAGGCTCGACGGTTCGGGGACGGCGGCGATGGTGGTGGTGTACGGGGCGATTGACCAGGAGTTGTCGTTGGTGTTGAGGAGGTAATACTCGATGGTCATGGAGGTGTCGCTGACGGCGGCCAGCGCGAAGCCGTAGTAGGTGTCGTTGGTGAAGAGCAACTGCGTGCCCGGCTCAGATTTCCCTCCGACGGCGCCCAGGGACGCGCCGCCGTTGCCGGCCACCAATTGATAGATCACGTTCCCGAAATCGTTCGTGGTGCTGATGACGGTTTCGTTGTGGATGTGGCCGGTGAGGTAGAGCTGGACGCCATTGGTGCCGAGTCCATTCCAGAAATCGGCGCGAGTTTGCAACGCGTTGGTGCTGGCGCCGAAGAAACCGCTGGGCGTGGTGTGCTCGGAGTTGAAGATCGGCTCGTGGGCCATGAAGATGTTGAAGGGCATGTTCGTCGCGGCAAACTGGTCAATCACCCACGACCGGTCCAATTCGTGGTAGCCGGTCACGCTGCCCGACGCGGTGTAGTAGAAATACTGGTCGGCAGCGACGAAGTTGGCGTTATTGTAGGTGAACGAGTAGCTGTAGCCGACCTGATTGTCGGAGCCGCCGTTGTTCGGGCCATTGAGCGGGACGTAGTCAATGAAGGCGTTGTAGTACGCCTCCTTCAGGTGGTGGACGGTCGGGCCTTCGTGGTCGCAGTTCTCGTGGTTGCCGCGCACGGGGTAGATCGGGATGCCGGTGCTCGTGGCGAAGTTGTAGACCGGCTGCATGGCGGTCTTCCAGTTGTTGAACTGGAGCGAGTAATTCGTGAGGATGGAAGTCGAAGGCACGTCGTTGCCGTTGACGAGATCGCCGCTGACCAGCACGAGGTCGGGATTCAGTAGCGCGATCTTCTGTGCGATGGTGTTCAAGTAGATGCTGACGCCCGTGGTAGTGGTCTCGCGTTCCCCGCGGGTATCGCCCAACATAACAAAGCTCCAGTCAGCGCATATTCCCGATTCGATCGCGCCTACAAAAAGGACTGCGAACAGAAGCGTTGATCTCACACCCGCATCTTAGCGGCTACGTCCGCGTGGACAAGTGCAAATTACCTTGTTCGGCCTGTCGTGTCCGCAGGCCCGGTAAAGCCGGGGCCGCCAGCGGCGACATAACCGTGGCTCGCGCCGGAAGTTTCCGGGCTGACCCAAAAGGCGTACAGCGCCCCGTTGCAGAGATGGAAGCGGAACTTCACCGGCTTGCCAGACAGCGCCGACAGATCGCGGGCGCCTTTCCATTTCACCGGCTGCAATGTCTTGTCAGCGCGCAGCGGCGCGCTGAACGGCAGAATCACGTTGCCGTCGCGGTCGAGCACCTCGACGCGCAACTCACCCAACTTGGCATTGACGAACAAATGCTTGCCGCTGAACCGCACCGGCCGCGTCGTCAGCGTACCCTCCCGTTCGCCAGCTTCCATCGAGGCGAATCCATCGCGACGCAGCACCGCCAACCCGGTCGTGTCCGTGGTCGCGTTGCGGCCGCTGGCGTAGAAGTAGAGTTTATCGCCGACGATCAGACAGCAGCCGCCAACGGACTGGACGTTGCCGTAGTTCCATGTGTCGGGCTTGTTCGAGACGGAAATCACCGCCTCGCGGAACGGCCGGTGCCAGTGGAATCCATCCCGACTGAAACCGAGCATGCTGTCGTTGATCTTCGGCTGGTCCGGTCCGCGCGTCGCCGAATGCAACACGCTGAACACGCCGAGCATAAGGCTTTCGTAGCCGACCGCGTCGAGGTTGTAGAGTTCGGCTGGCGCGTCGTTCGGCCCCACGTCGGGCGAATCGAGTTTGTCGCTCGCCGTCCACAGCGCCGGTTCGCCGGGGCCGGCGTCGGATGCCCCACGATAGTCTTTCCAGTTGGCGCCGCTGAGGAAATCGTTCGTTTCCCAGTAGCGACGCGAGCGGCCGATGATTTTCGGCGGCACGGCCTTGTAGTTCCACGGCCCCGGATACATCGCGTCGCGCAGGCTGAAGACCCACACTTTGCGGAACGGGTTGTAGAACATCGTGCTGCGGTCGCCCGACGCGCCGCACCACTTTGCCGCGCTCCAGTGCATGCCGTCGGGCGATGCGTGGACCGACGCGCGCCAGCAATCGCGGTGGAATTGGAACAGTTTGAATCGTTGCTGTGGGTCAGTCGTGTCGAGGTCGAGCCACACAACGCACGAGTCGCGTTGGCCGGAGAGAATGGTGAGGTTGGAACCCGGCTGCACATCAAGCGATGGTTTCTTCCAATGGATGCCGTCCTCGGACGTGGCGTAGCAAACCCCGCTGCCGTGCGACGGCCGGTACCAGATCTTAAACAGCTTGTCCCGCGGGTCGTAAAAGCAGCCATCACTGAATGCCATCGCGCTCGCCGGTGGTGGATCATATTTCTCCCATCGCTTGTCCGGCCGCAGGACCGGATTCCCGGCGTACAGTTCGCACTTGTGGAACCGCCTTGTCAGCGTCGTTTGCTCGATCAGAAAATCATCCACAAAAAGCTGGCGGCCCACGTCAATCGGGATCACCGACGGTGGGTTCCGCAAGTACGGCACCTCCATCGGTTCACCGCTGCGCAATTCCGCCAATGTCCGCCTCGGCGGCCACACATTGGGCAGGACGATCCCGTTGTAGAGCGTTTCACCGGCGTTCAGGACGCACGCGAATGCGACTATTGAGATCAAAGCTGCGAGACTTTTCATTTTACTCCTTCGACTGACAGCCGTCGCGAAACGGAACCGTCCTTCTTCACACCGCGAGCGGAGACGCGGGGGCCGAAGGTGATGCTGTCTTGGGAACCGTCGGGAGAGGTCAGTTTCACAGTAAGGGCGCCGTCGTCGCGCGCGAGTTCGGCTTTTGGCAGCGACGCTTCGTTGCCGTTGCGGTAGGGCAGCAACACGGTCACAAACTGCATCGTCGCGCTCGGCTCTGTTGTGCCGGCTGTCAGGTGCCAGGTGTTCTTCGCGTCTGGGTGCCGTATGCGCTCGACGTCCGGCTCATATTGGTCGGTCTGCGAAAAACTCAGCGCCGACGGCAACAGAAACCGAACTTCCATCGCTGCCGGATCGCGGTTGACGCGCAATGTGCGCGACGATTCCTCGACGCCGATCTTCTCGTAGGCGTGCAGCAGCCATTGGAAGGTTGCGGGTTTCGTCGCCTCCAGATCGTCGAACATCACGAACACGCCCGGCTTCACGTGGACGACGTGGCGTCGGAAGCGTTTCAGTTTCTTGCCATACGCCGGGCCGGCTTCGCCTTCGGTGTAGTCGTAGCCGTCGTTGGAGACGAACGCGGTGATGCGGCCTTGCGCGCTGGAACTGCGTTGCACCTGGCCTTGGCCGTCCACGAGGATGCTGTTGACCGAGCGGGTCGCGCGCGTCCACTGATGATGATGCGGCGAGCCGTACCACGGGTAGTAACCGGTGGCGATGGCGAGGCTGCGGCCAAATGCGTTGATGACGAATGCGTTCTGGTCGGCGTGACCGTGACTGACGCTGCCGTACGGGCTGCTCCGCATCAGGAAATCAATGTCGCGGTCGCGGTCGCCGAGCGCTGTGTGCATCGAGGCCAGCCCCGCGACGGGGAAGACGCGCGCCTGCGGCAGTTCCACCGGCCGAGCGCGCTTTCAACGTCGGATCGTAGGTCGCCACGCTCAACGGGTCCGCGCCGGGCCGGAAGCCGCATTCGTCGGCGAACCAACGGATGTGCGGGTCGTGGGTCAACGATGAGAAGGCATACATGATCTGGCCAAGCCCGGTCGGCGAGGCCTCGTGGCCGTCGCCGAACGGACGTTGCTCGTGATACGGCGTGGCGGTGTAGAGTCCGAAGAACGGCGTGTTACGGAAGAACGGTTTCTGCATCAGGTCAATGCCGGTCGCCTGTTTCAGCGCGACGACGTAGTGAATTGCGAAGCTCATGTACGCGCCCCAGTAGCTCGGTCCTTCCTGCCAACCGCCGTCGTCGCCGCCCCACGCCGGGTAACCGGTCATGTAGATGAGCGTGCAATACTCCAGCCACTCGCGCGCTTCGGGCCAGTCGTGAATGAACGACAACGCGCACTCGCCGAGAAACCCCGGCAGCCGGCCCGCATGGCTGTCGTAAGGACAGTTCTCAAACGGCTTGCGTTGGAGATGTTTCAGGAATTGGAGCGCGCGCGCTTTCATGTTCGGCTCGATTTTCGCGCGTTCTTCTGGTGTGAAGAGATCGTAGGTCCAGTCGTAGGCGCGCGAGCCGCGCATCATCACCCACATCGGCGGCTCGTCGTAGGCGAAGAAACTCGTCGGACCTTCCGGGTCCCACGAGAAGAAATACAACAGCCGTCGTTTCGCTTCGAGGCCGAGCCGCTTGTCGCCAGTGAGCAGGTAGGCAAGTGCGCAGTCTTCCATCTTATCCATCGGCGGACGCGTCGTTCTCATGATGTTGACCGCCCACGGACCGCGTTTGTCTGGCTCTTTCGGTTGGTAATCCGGTTCGGGCACCAGTTTCTCGCCGATGGCGCGCTCGCACGACTTCACCAAGTCACGCACCGCGTCTTTCAGTTCGCCTTTCGCGGCGGCGCGGACTTGAGCGAGACGTTCGCCGCCAAAGAACAACCGCGGCCTCTCTCGCGGCACTTGTTTCACTGCGCGGTCGAAATCTGGAAATGGAAACGCGCGCGCTCCCGCCGGCACCGTGAACGGTCGCGCCCGGCCAAACTCCGTGCCGACACCGTAGCGCCAGAACCATTTGCCCGCTGCGAGCGTCTCGTGCGGGACGAACACTGCGCGTTTCAATCCCGTGAACTTCTGGCCGGTGACGAAATTCTCATCCTGCGAGATTTGCAGCGTATAGGTCGCATCCCGTCCCGCCGGCACCCAAATGAACGGCGGCGGCGTAATTTCCACCACCTGATTGTCCGCAGGATGATACGGCTTCTGCGTCGCACTGGGTGTCGGGTCAAGCGCGGCCCCGGCGATAGTGGAAGTGATGAAAAAAAACGGCAGGAGGATATGCTTTCGATTCATGATGGGCGTCATCTTGGACGCTGAAGGCCGGTGACGTTGATGACGCTGATGGTGTAGGGCTTGTCGAACGCGGTGTTCCGCAGGCCGGGGAACGGCATGTCGAAGTTGACGACGATCAGTTCGTTGCCGCGCAGGGCCGGTTCGCACGGCTGGTCGAGCAACCCTCCAGCGCCGTTGGTGTCCGCGTTTTCCCAGAGCGTCGTGACCTTGCCCTCCGGTAACCAGACGACTTGGATGGCGTTTTTCTCCGAGTCGGCCACATAGATGCAGTTGCGTTTCGCGTCGAAGAAGATGCCGTCCACGCAGGTCATTCGCGGCCAGTCTTTCACGAACTGCGTGGTGGAGGCCACACTGCCGTCGGGTTTGAAGGCGACCTTGTACATCACGCCGTCGCCGAAGTTGCCGCTGTAGAGGTTGCCCTCGGCGTCGAACGTCAGGCCGTCGGCGCCCGCCTTCTCGCCTTTGCGGTGGGCGACGCCGGGATCTTTGCAGAGCGTTTCCCACGTGGCGATGCAATGCGGGTCCTGCGCGAACTGCTCTTTCGGCAGCAGCTTGACCGGCTTGCCTTGGTTCATCTCGTCGAGGCCGATGCGGTAGATGCCGCTGAGCGCCTTGTCCGGCAGATCGAAGAACGTGTCGGACACGAACACCGCGTTGCCCTTGAACATGACGGCGTTGGAGAGCTTGAAGCCGTCCACGACGACCTCGCAGCCGGTCGCCTTGCCATCCTTGACCTTCACGCGGAGCAGGCGGCTTTTATGTTCCTTGCTGTAGAAATACTGGTTGTCGGCGACGTAGAGGTTGCCGTCGGGGCCGAAGTCCATCCCCATCGGGCAGGCACGGCCGGTCTCGGGATGCGCCGGCAGGTCGCTGAAGAGTTCCCACTTGTTGTCGCGCGTGATCTTCATCAACTTGCCGGGGTGCTTGTTCTCCTTGTCGTTGGTGTTGAAGTTCGGGCAGGCCACGATGATGTCGCCCGTCTTCGGGTTGAGCCGGACGCCGTCGGGCGTGTTGCAGTCATCGCCGCAGGTGATGAGCAGTTTCGGTTTGAACTCAGGTTTGCCCCCGCAGCCCACAAATAAGACCGCCAGAATCAGACTCACAACAGCAAATGAAGTTTTCATAAGTTCTCCTTTGGCTGCATCGTACCGCGCTTGTTTTCCACCGCAAACACAAAACTCCCCCGCTACGGTCATGAGGCGAGCCAGTTTCCTTTCGGGCTGAGCGCGCGGTGCGCGTGCAGCCAGAGTGTGAGATAAGCGTTGGCAAGACTGTTGAAGTCAGATTGTTCGCGCGGCACGAAGTTGGTGAACTCGCCGGCGCCGTAAATGCGGCGGTCTTCATGGCGCTCCTGATATTTCATGATGGCGGTTGCGCGCAGCCGCAACCATTTCTCGGGTCCTTCTTGGCGAAGTCTCGCCAGCCGTTCTCCACTTTCGCGGCGCCAGACGGCGCCCACGCGAGATTGTGGCGGGCCGCATTCAACAGCGGTCGCGCGGCAAGCTGGAGATTGTCGTTGGGAGCCGCCCGATGCTCGAGACGTTTCCAATTGATGGGGACAACATCGGCCTCGCCTGCCATGCAGGTGGCGGCGACGGCCACCAGAGCGAGTATCACTCCCATAAGTTCTCGCTGGTGGCGTGCATCACGACACGTGTCGGCGAACCGTGCGAATGCTTGTGGTTGTGGGCATCGTTGACGCCCGTGTAGAATAAATGCCAGAGGCCGTCGCGCTGGACCAGCGCGTGCGGCGCGTAGATTCCGTAGCTATCCGGTTCCCCCGGTTCGCCGCGCGGAATCCAAGCGCGACGTTGATTTCGCTGCCAAGTGATTCCGTCCTTGGAGAAACAAACTTCCAAATCCATCGTCTGGGCTTGGACGCGGTAGTGGCCCAACATGCCGACGCGACCGCGCGGCGTGTGCGTGACCGACAAGTAATAGAACTGCTGGTCAACGGGATCGTGGGCGTCCGGCGCCACAATGCGACGACGATCCGTCCAATCGAGCCCGTCCACGCTCGCGTATCGGTCAATCACGCGAACCCAACCGGCGGCGTTGTCGTGGGCGATGTAGCGCGGATCGTCCTTGGGGACCTCGATCAACGCCACCGAGTACATCTCGAACGTGCCGTCGGCCAACCGGCAAACGTTCGTGGCGTCGTTCGACACAAGTCGGACCGGCGCCGGCGGTTCGTTGTCGGGACGCGACGTAACCTTTTTGGCGAGACGAGTCAGCCCCGCCTCGGCGGCGGTTCGTCCGTCCACAGCGCGGTCGCTCGGGTGATAGAGGCAAGCCCGATGCGGATCGAGCACTCGAAACCGCCGGCCATCGTCGCTCTCGGCAGCGAGATAGCGGACGACCTTCGGCCCGTGCGCCCAAAAGTAAAGTCGGTGCCGGTTGCCGGGGAGCGGGACATGAACGGCTTGAACCGGACGCCAATCGCGCGGCAGGTTGCCAATCGCCAGTGGCGCATCTACCGGCTCGCCATCGCTCAACACAGCCAAGCAACGCTTCATCGGCTGACCGAGGCGACCCTCAGCGATGCCAACGTTGAACGGCACGTTCTTGCCGGAGATCGAATACCATAGACGCCACGCGCCATCGTCTAGCGGTTCGACGACACTCGTAAAATTTTGCACCAAGCCCGATTCGTCCGAGGTCAACACAACGCCGTGCTTGCGCCACGGATTGGCTCGCAGCCGCGTGGATGTTCTCGATGATGTGACACACGATGTCAGCGGCACTGCGCCGGCCCCGACCATCACCATTGTCTTCAGGAATGCGCGTCTATTGATGTCGTTCACGGGTTCTTGCCGGGGAAGCGATGTCCTGTCGCTTTCATCTTCACCGTGTAGAGCGAGGTGCGCGCGGTGACGAAGAGCGTCTTCATGTCTGCTCCGCCAAACGTGCAATTGGCCGGGCCTTCGGGGAACGTGATAAGCCCCAGCGTCTTGCCGGCGGGACTGACGACCTGAATCGCTTTCAGCGCCGGCTGCGTGAGATACAGATTGCCGGCGGTGTCCACCGTCATCCCGTCGCCGCCGCGCATTTGCCCGTCTGCGACTTGCTGAAGTTGGCAGAGAACATGCCCCTTGCCGAGCTTGCCCGGCGACACGACCGGGTAGGCCATCACGTCGGGTGAACCGCTCGGCAACACGTAGAGCGTCTTTTCATCGGGCGAGAGAATCACACCGTTCGGACGCTGCAAATCGTCAATGAGCCGTGTGACCTTCCGGTCCGCAGCAACGTAATAGACGGCCATCTTGTCTTGCGGCGGCGCGTCCTTTCCGAACGCTGGATCGGTGAAATAGACGCCACCCCGGCGGTCCACGACGAGGTCGTTCGGCGAGTTGAACGGTTTGCCGTTGTACGTCTCGGCGAGCGGTTCGATCTTCTTGGTGGCAACATCAATCGCAATGACCCGGCCCGCTCCGCCCTGACAAGCGATGAGCCGGCCGCGTCCGTCGAACATCAAGCCGTTGCATTTCTGTGAGTCTTCCAGAAACGTCGTGAGCTTGTTGGCGGCGTCAACTTTGTGGATCCGGTTGTTCGGGATGTCGGCGAAATAGACGTTGCCTTGCGCGTCGGCGGCCGGGCCTTCGGTGAACTTGAAGCCAGTGTGCGCCTGGACGATCTCGCCCGCCGGGCCGATGCCGGCGATGGGTTTGTTGTCCTGCGCGATGGCGATGGCAGCCGTGAGTGTCACGGCGAGGAGGATTGGAGTTTTCATGAGCGGCATTGTAGGCCGCAGCCGCAGTCGAGCAAGCGCATAAATCTCCTACGCTCGTCCCGCCGCGCCGGTGAGGTGAATCCATTTCTCGATCACCGGCGCGACGGCCTCATGGGCGATGGTGAGACTGTGCGGCAGCCATCGCGGATTCTCCAAGTCCAGTTCCGTATCGAGTGCCGCGCGCACGGCTGCCGTCAACTCGGTAGCGACGTTGATTTTGCACATGCCCAGACCGATGGCCCGCCGCAAATCGTTGTCCGGCGTGCCGGAGCCGCCGTGGAGCACCAGCGGCACCGTTGTCGCCGCGCGGATGGCCGCCAACCGGTCGAAATCGAACGACGGCAAACAGGTGTAGTTACCGTGGGCATTGCCGATGGATACTGCCAACGCATCAACTCCGGTCTCCTTGAGGTAACGAACGGCCTCCTCCGGCCAGGTCAACGTGGAATCGCCTTCGCCTTCGACGGTGATGGTGTCCGCCTTGCCGACATGTCCCAGTTCGCCCTCCACGGTGATGCCGTGTGGATGCGCCCAAGCAACCACCTGACGCAGCGCGCCGGCGTTCTCGTCGTAAGGACGCGCGGAAAAATCCAGCATCACCGACGTGAAGCCGGCGTCAATGCACTCGCGCGCCATCTCCAGCGACGGCCCGTGGTCCAGATGCAACGCCGCCGGCACAGAAAAGTGAGCGGCGATGCCTCGCGCCATGCCGGCGTACATCGACGGGGTCATCAGTGCGAACTCGAACTTGCTGGCCATGATGATCACCGGTGCGCGTAACCTTTCCGCCACGCGCAGCACAGTCGCCAACACATCGGAGTTCCACACGCAGAAGGCAGGCACGGCATAGCCACGACGTTGCGCATCACGAAGCAGATCACTCATCGGAAGGTAATTCATGCAGGTTTACTTCCTAACCTCAGAAGTCTGTTTTATCAACTCGGCGGTTTTCTCCACGATGGTTTCCTCGACTGCTTCCGTGAACGAGGCGGGGCGACCGAAATAGATCATCGCGTCGCCGCCTTCGTAACCGCCTTCTTTCAATACGCGCACGGACGGAATATAGGCGAGGATGTCATTGCAGAAACCCGCGACCCACGTGGTGTCCCAACCGTGTTGCGCTTTCAGCCGGAGCGAGTAGTCCACGACCACTTCGCCGGCGAGCGCGATCAGTTTCAGTTTCGAACCGAACTGCCAGACTTGAATCGGATACGGATAGCTGGATGGCAGCTTGCCTTCGCGGTCCAGAATGTCGAGCAAGTAGCGGGCGTGAATACGGCGATACTCGTTTTTGTCCTTCAATCGAGTTTCGAGTTCTTCCCGGCTCGGTGGCGTTTGGAAAGCGACAGCGACGCATTCGTAAGCCGTCTTCAACGGACCAGTGAGCGGTATCATCGGTCGCTCCAGCACTTCCTCGACGGCTGCGGCGAGTGTCTGGCCGTGTCGCATGGCAAGCTCGACGGTGCGGCGCGGCAGCGGATTGGTGTCGGCCCCGCAGCCTTGCACAAAGATGGCGGTGACGCCGGGGTGCGTCTTCTCGATTGTTTCCTGCGCGTAGCCGGGCCAGTCGCCGTTGATCTCGTAATCACCGAGACAAGTGGCGTGGCACGCATAACCAACCACCACAGCGCGCAAGGTTCCCTTGGTGTCGCTTACCTTCAGCACCGGAACGTCGTGATCCACCGGCCCCGGCAACGAGCGGTTCGACACGCGTCGGCGGTTCACGGCGATACCGGCCAAGCCTTGTTTGAACTCCAAGGTGGCCGGCGCAAGCTCCTTGAGCGAAGCCCCGATGACGCCGACGATTTTGTTAATTAACCCATCGGTGTAACGGCGCACGACCGCGTCTTGTTCCGTCGTGAGTTTGTAAAGCGGCATCAACGACACGCCTGCTACCGGCCCGCTGTGCGTGTGGGAGACGTTCATCAGCAAACGGTCCCGCGTGATGCCGTATTGCTTCGCGCATCGCTCCGCAATCACGTCGGCCATCTTCCGGTCAATGCCGACCAGATCAAGCGCGACCAGAACAGCCGGTTTGCCGGTGTCGTCCTGCACGGCCAGCGCCTTCGCAAACAGGTCTTGGCGGACGCCCTCGGACGGTTTGTTCCGCGAAGCGTAGCCGGCCATCCAGATCGGTTCGGTCGGCGTGATCGTCACTTTGGCGACGCCTGCCTTCCACGTACTCGGCGCGCCTGACGCCGCGCTGCAAAGTAACGCTGCCAATACGAATAGAGGCAAACGGCAGGTTGGGATCCTCATCGGTATCACATCGAGATCAACTCAGGCTTGGCGAAATCTCCGCTCATCTTGGGCGGGAGCATATAGACGTTGCCTTTCTTGTCGCAGAAATAGAGACGTGAGTCGGACGGCTGGCGTCCGTGGCCGTCAGCCCAAATGGCGTAGAAGTCAGGATGCGCGTTGATTGGGCGCCGGCAATAGCCGTGGTTATACTTGCTTCCAGAAGTCATCTGCTTGATTTTCGTCCACGTGACGCCGCGGTCGGTGCTGGTCCACATGGCGATCTCGCCGCTGGTGTTGTAGGCTTGCGGTCCGGGTTCGGTCGGGCCGATGATGCGCCAGAGGTCGTCGCGCTCGATGTAGATCGAACCCATGTCGTAATTGTTGTCGGAGCGGATCGTGCCGCGAATTTCCCAGTCGCGTCCATTCCAAGCGGCTGTCGTCCAGATGCGCGGGTCGTTGACCGGTCCCGACTCGTAGCCGCCGCTGGTCGTGTAGAGCACCACGGGACGACCTGAGGCGTCGAAGTTCAAGTCTTGAACATAAACTTTGCGCTTCTCGGCTTCGTAGTCATGCACGAGGGCTGGGTTCTTGACTTCCGTCAACGGTAGTTTCAGTACCTCGCCTTGGACGTTTCGCCACGTGCGACCGAAGTCGGGGGTTTCCATGTAGTAGAGGTTCGTCCGCCAGTTCAGGCCGTGAGGCGAGGGATGATAATTGAACGCGCAGGCGACCTTCTTGCCGTTGGACCAACTGACTTGATAGTGTCCTTGGTCAATGGCCGCGTAGAGAAACGGCTCGGTCCATGTCTTGCCATCGGCGCTGGTCTGGAAGTGCAGCTTGCGTCCGCCGCGATACAACGTCTGCAAGAATAGAAATCCCCGGTCTGGCAGATACCACGGCTGTGTGTAGGAGAAATTCGTCGTGAGCACGCATTCGAACTTGTCCACCTCGTAGGGTTTCACGCTCTTCCAGATGAAGGACGGACGCGACGTGCCGTGCGAGCTGGAGAAAATCCAGATGTAGCCGTCCTTGTCCATGGACATTACCGGATTGTCGTGCGCGTCGTCGGTGCGCTTGTTCATCACGATGGTTGGGCGCGGCACCATGCCGGTCTTGTGGTCGTAGTAGGAGACCATGTGCAGCAACTCGATCTTGTCCTTCACCGTGCCACCGTAGCAGAAGAACGTCTTCTGGACTTCGGGCCGATAGACGGCGAACGGATTGTGGCTGGAGCAATACGTTCCCAGACCGCCGCTGTATTTATAGACGTATTCGTCGTTCTGTTTTTGGTTCGAGTACCAAATGCCGCGATATCCGTCGTCCTTGACCGAGACGTACTCGTCGCTGGTGGATGCTTTCTGTGCTTTGGGTTTGGCTTTCGATGTGGCGGCACTGTTTGCCGTTTCCACAAGGCTCGCCAAGACCAAACCAGTGATGAAGAATGCTCGGATCATAATGGTAAACTCCGCGGGCATCGTAGCGATGACCTCTGCCCGAGCAAGAACAAACTGCCCCTCGCGGTGGTCATCGGATTGCTTTGCCGCTGTGCAGGACTTTTTCGGGCGCTTCCAGCAGCGTCAGTCCCTTGAGCCGGGCGAACAACTCATCAGCGTTGGTCTCATCATACAACCCGTGCAACGCGAGAAGCTCTTTCGCCGCGATCTTCTTGCGGACGCTGGCCACGTGGCGTTTGTCGGCATCGAGCGTCAACAGGAAGAACTTCGCGCTGGGATAATGCTGCCGCAACGCCACCGCTTCGAGGTCGGCCTGCTTGTAGCGTTCCCGCAGGCTTGTCTTGCAGGAAATCACGACGGGGCCGTGTTCCTTCGACCAGAGCAGCGCGTCGTTGTAATTCTTCGGCACCGCGACGAACTCCGCCTGCCAGTACGCCGGCACGAGTTTTCGTTCCTTGAGCGCGATCAACGTCGCCCACTCCAGCCAGCGGCCCCGCATCGAGGCGATGGACTGCGGCGACTTGCCTTCCTTCGCTGCCCGCGCCGCGGCGCCGTCCACGGAGGCTTTCAGGAACGCGCCGACGCCATTGGTCAGGCTCGCCGTATTGACGGTTGTGTCGAACCACTCCGCCGAGTCGTTATACTTCGTGTACAAACCCAGTTCGCGGACTGGGCCGGCCGCGGCCTGCCACGAGAGGCAAATCAGCAACAATATCCATCGCATGGCCGCAGCCTACGTGAAAGCCCCACATCACTCAATCAGATAACGCCCTCGACAAGTTCGTGCCGACAAGCGATGGTACAACGTCATGCACCGATTCTATTTGCCCGACCCGGACTCGTTGGTGCTCAGCGGCGAGGAGGCGCATCATTGCCGCGACGTACTCCGGCTACGCTCCGGCGACGAAGTGGAGATCTTTGACGGACTCGGCCACGCCACCCGTTGCCGAATCGCCGAGATGACAAAACGCGGAGTTCATCTCACGTCGTTGGAGCGGCGGATCAGCGCGCCGCTGACCTGCCACATCACGCTGGCCGCCGCCGTCATCAAGAAGAATTTCGATCTGATCGTCCAAAAAGCCACTGAGTTGGGCGTCGAGACCATCGTTCCGCTGGTGACCGAGCGGACCGTGGTTCATTTTGTAGGCCACAAGGCGACGCGCTGGCGCGAGATTGCATTGGAAGCCTGCAAACAATGCGGCAACAATCGTCTGCCGAACATTCCTGAGCCGCAGACGCTCAAAGAGTTCCTCGCCGCACCCGGCCTGTACCACCTCAAGCTGGTCGCTTCCCTCCAAGCCGACGCGCAGCCGTTGAAGGAAATTTTGTCGTACCCGCCACCGCGTATCGTATTGTTGCTGGTTGGTCCTGAAGGCGATTTTACCGAGACGGAGTACGCCGCCGCCCGCGCCGCAGGCTGCCGGCCGTTGACGCTCGGCCCGCTGACGCTGCGCGCCGAGACGGCGGCGTTGTATGCGCTCAGTATCGTCCACCACGAGCTTGTGACACATGGTGGTGTCTGATACGTTGCCACCGATGCCAGCGAAGAAACACAAACCGAAAAAGAAACTCCTCGGCCTCGGTCTAGACACCAAGGATGATCATGTTCGCATCACCACCGGCGAGAATTTCAAGCTCGTCGGCGGCAGCGAGGAAACCCACGGCGTCATGCAGGAGAAAGCCGTCAAGATGAATGAGCAGCTCAAGCGGCGCGGCAAAACGCTGGACACTGTAACGCACGAGGAGTTTCACGAGATCGCCGACAAGCTCGGCATGCCGCTGGCCAATCCCCACGCGCCGCGCAACAACTGAACCACGACTTCCCGGCGCCGGTGTATCGTTGTACGTTTCAACAAATAAAGTCGTACACTTGGACGCGCAGCCAGTGCGCTTTGTTGCGCTCGATGAACTCCTTGTGCAACGCGTGTTCTTGGTACGCGTCATGGCCCGCCACATCGTCCAGGATGACCGTCAATCCGACGCCGTAGGAATTGTCCACGACCTTTCGCTGTGTCATCGCCGGTGTTCCTGCCCATAGATGGCGGACGGTTGGGATTTTGCCGAGATACTTCCGGCAGTCGGCCACGAGTTGCTCCTTGGCCTCCTTGCTCGTCGTCGTTTTCAGCCAGAAATAAACCGTGTGGATAAACATGTGGTCTCCTTTTACTTGATTGTGCCCTTCAAATAACACCATCGCCGCCTTTCTGGCAACCGTTCAATCGCATACCGCAACATCGTCCGCGGCATCTGCCGGTAATGGCGGCGCAGGAATGCTTCCTCTGCTGGTAGATTGCGCTTGCCGACTTCGCGCAACATCCAGCCAACCGCCTTGTGAATCAGATCGTGCTCATCGCGCAACAGCAACCGGGCAATCTGAAGCGTCAGCGCAAACTCGCCGCGCTTGATGAAGTGAAACGTCGCCAGCACCGCAATGCGCCGCTCCCAAAGCGACTTTGACCGCGCCAGCTTCGTAAGTGTAGCCGCGCCTGTCTCAGGCGCGTTTTGCGGACTGCGGCGGCTGAGACAGCCGCCACTACACCCACACAGCCACGCCCCGACGATGTGTTCTGCCGAGCAATCCACCAAGTCCCAGTTGTTGATGAACTTCGTGCTTCGCAGGTAAAGCTCGAAGATTCGACGCTGCTCGTCGGCGTCGCCGTCCCGGTACGCCTGCACTAACAGCAGCAATGCCTGCAATCGTTCCTCGTGGATCGGCGAGCGCAGCAACCGGCTCGTGTCACGCAGCGGAAGCCCCCGGTATCGTTTCGCCAGCGCCCGCAGTTGCGGCACGGTCAACCCGAGAAACTTATCGCCTTCCGCATACTCACCGGGCCCGGTCTTGAAGAAGCGTTGCAGGATGGGTACACGATCAGGGTCGAGTTGATGTCGAAGGCAATCTTGGATTTCCCGGACGGCTTTCTGCCTCGCGAGTGGAGCTTTCAAAGACTCATACAAGGCCAACGCTCGACTGTGTACTGCGACGCGTTCTGCCGGGGTCAGCCGCAGATTCTTCTCCAGTCGCGCCATGTTGCAGCCGTAGGCTTTGGCCGCTCGCCATGCGTCGGATTGTGGAGTTGCGCATTTCATGCAAGATCATCTTAACCAAACAGCTTTCCAGAGCCAAGCCGGCAAGCGGTCTTCACATGAAGGCGCAAAGGTTGTCATTCTGAGCGAAGCGAAGAATCTCTGCCGGTAGGGCGCGACCGCCGGGCGCGCCGCGTTGCGGGCAAAGTACGATATATCGCGGCGCGATATATCATGTCTGGGTGAGCGACTTGTCCGCCAATGGTGGACTTGTTCGCCGCAAGCGAATACCGGGGGAACGGTTCGGTGGCGGTTGCCCGTGCCAGCGTGGACTTCGTCGCCGGGCGTTTCCGAGACGATGAGTACCGGCTCGATAGAGATTCTTCGCTTCGCTCAGAATGACAAAGGAAGCGGACAAGCCGGCGGCTTGTCCCTACCGGGATTCGTGAACATCTGTGTGAATCCGTGGCTACTTCTTCGTTTCGGCTTCCGTGCCTTCGGCGGCTTCTTCTTGTTGTTCGCTGATGACTCTTGCGATGGCGACCAGTTTGTCGCCTTGGTTCAACGTCAGAAGTTTCACGCCTTGGGTGTTGCGGCCACAGATGCGGATGTCTTTGCAGCCGGTGCGGACGGTCTGGCCTTGGGCGGTGCTCAACATAACCTCGTCGGCGTCGGTGACGCTGAGGGCGCCGACGACATCGCCGACTTTGTCGGTGGTCTTGATGGTGATGATACCTTTGCCGCCGCGACTCTGTTGCCGGTATTCGTCGAACGGAGTGCGTTTGCCGATGCCTTGGTCGCCGGCCACCAGCAACGTGGCGTTGGGGTCAACAATCTCAACGCCGACGACGTAGTCCTTCTTCTCGGGACGGATACCCCAGACGCCGGTGGCGCCGCGGCCCATGTCGCGGGCGTCTTCCTCGTGGAAACGGATGCTCATGCCATCCTTGGTGACGAGGACGATCTCGTTGTTGCCGTTAGTGAGTTTGACGCCGATGAGTTGGTCGCCCTTCTCGATGTTGATGCCGATGATGCCGCCTTTGCGGACGTTCTGGTAGGCGCTGAGGACGGTCTTCTTGACGATGCCGACGCGGGTTGCCATGAAGATGTAATCTTTGTCGCTGAATTCCTTGATGCGCAGGAGCGCCGCCACTTTTTCGTCGGGGCGGAGTTGAAGGACGTTGGCGATGGATTTGCCTTTGGCGGCGCGGCCCATTTCCGGTAGCTCGTACACTTTTTCGACATAGACGCGACCGTCGTCGGTGAAGAACATCATGAAGTCGTGCGTGGAACAGACGAAGAGGTGTTCGATGAAATCTTCCTCGCGTTGTTCCATGCCGATGACGCCTTTGCCGCCGCGTCGCTGGCTGCGATAGGCGCTGACGGCGGTGCGCTTGAGGTAGCCCTGGTGGCTGATGGTGACAATGCACGGTTCGTTGGCGATGAGGTCTTCGATGTTGATCTCGCCTTCGTCGGCAATGATGTCGGTGCGGCGCGGGTCGCCGTACTTGGTCTTGATGTCGAGCAACTCTTGTTTGACGACGCCCATGAGTTTCTTCTCGGAGGCGAGGAGGCTTTCGAGGTAGGCGATGCGCTTGATTAGCTCGGCGTATTCTTCCTCGATCTTGTCGCGTTCGAGGCCGGTGAGTTGGTAGAGACGGAGGTCGAGGATGGCGTTGGCCTGGATTTCGCTGAGCTTGAACTTCGACATCAGCTTGACCTTGGCCTGCTCGCGGTCGTCGGCTTCCTTGATGATCTTGACGACGGCGTCAATGTTGTCGAGCGCGATGCGGTAGCCTTCGAGGATGTGGGCGCGTTCCTCGGCCTTGCGCAACTCGTATTGCGTCCGGCGCGTGACGACTTCCTTGCGGTGCGCGATGTAGCATTCGAGCATCTGCTTGATGTTCATCGTGCGCGGCTTGCCGTGGTCAATCGCCAGCATGATGACGCCGAAGCTGTCCTCAAGCTGGGTGTGCTTGTAGAGGTTGTTGATGACGACCTTCGGGATGGCGTCGCGCTTCAACTCGACGACGACGCGCATGCCTTCCTTGTTCGATTCGTCGCGGATGTCAGAGATGTCCTCGATCTTCTTCTCGTTGACGAGGCGGGCGATGTTCTCGATGAGGGTGGCTTTGTTGACGTTGTACGGAATCTCGGTGATGACGAGTCGTTCCTTGCCGCCTTTGACTTCCTCGACGCCGACACGTCCGCGAATCTTGAGCGAGCCGCGGCCGGTGAGGAGATAGTCCTTGATGCCCTGCTTGCCGCAGATCAGGCCGCCGGTTGGGAAATCGGCGCCTTTGATGATCTTGGCGACCTTCTCGACGTCGAGTTCCGGTTCGTCAATCAACGCGCACGCGGCGTCAATCACTTCACTGAGGTTGTGCGGCGGGATGTTGGTCGCCATGCCGACCGCGATGCCGGTGGAGCCGTTGGCGAGCAAATTCGGGAACGCCGCCGGCAACACGACCGGCTCCATTTCCTTCTCGTCGAAGTTCGGCTGGAAATCCACCGTGTCCTTGTCGAGGTCCTTGAGCAGTTCCTCGGCGATCTCTTCGAGCCGGCACTCGGTGTACCGATAGGCCGCGGCGGGATCACCGTCAATCGAACCGAAGTTGCCCTGCCCGTCAATGAGCGGGTAGCGCATGCAAAAATCCTGCGCCATGCGCACGAGCGTGTCATAGACCGACGCATCACCGTGCGGATGGTATTTACCGAGCACTTCGCCGACGACCTTGGCGCATTTCGTGTAAGGCCGGTTGTGGAGCAGGCCGATCTCGCGCATCGCGTAGAGCACGCGCCGGTTCGACGGCTTCAGCCCATCCCGCGCATCCGGCAACGCGCGCCCGACAATGACCGACATTGAGTAATCAATGTAAGCCTGCTGCATCTGTTCGCTGATATTGACCGGCGAAACCTTCTCATTCTGTGCGTACATGGTGTTGTTTCCTAATGTTGCGGTTCTAGCCTCTTAAGAATCTCTTCCGTTATCTTACGGGCTTGGGCGGCAAGAGCCTGAGAATCCCGTTTGGGATTGTTCGTCCAACCGTTCACCGGCAACCCGAAGGCCAAGACCTTGCGGCCATCGCTCCCTCTCTTAATTCGAGGACCAATTGCTTCGAACGGCATTGATTGCTTACACATCTCCGCGCCTTCTTTGCTGTGAAAGGTGAATTCGCATCTCAATGCTTCGCCCGGCCAGTTCGGCGGCCAACCGCCGAACTCGTTGCCTTTGGCACGTATGAAGTGTAGCTGATACAAGTGCGGATGCTTTGCCGGTCTGTGGTAAACGCCAACCCAATTATGGTCGCCTTTTGGATTACCGGGCAATCCACGAAGACTACTGGAATCGGTGAGCCAACCAATAACCCCGCTCCAAGTCTGCTCCAAAGCATCTCTCGTCTCAGTGCCCTTCGCTCGTTCTGTGGTCGTAGGCAGCCAGCCTTTAGTGGCGCGTACGCTGTACATACCGGGTTGCCGCCAATACGCAGACATCTCGTCGAATAGCCATTTCTGAAACTCGGTGAGGGGACTGTTAGATAATTCGCGCTCAACGGCTTCATGTAGTGAGTACCACCGGAACGACTCGGACTTGTTCAGTAATGCAACCGGGTATGAGTTCGGTACAGGAAGAGTGGCGCGATCATCAAGTCGAGATTTGTCCCGACTGCAATACGCTACAAAGATTCGCCGTTGATCATTCCTATCTGAATACCACTTGGCGATCTCGATATACTTCCGAATCTGGCTAAACATCTCGCCCGCGTTGTCCTTCGCCTCGCGTTCGCCCAGCGGTGAATCAAGTTTATGCTCAAACCAGACCTCGAAAAGAATATTCGTCCCTTTTGAGATCGTGGCAACCATGTCGAGCACGGCAGTACCGTACTTCGCAACCGGCCCCCTCTCAACCTGCGATGCAAAACTGAGTTGTGTTCCCTCCGGTACGCGCAGATCACTTTCCGGTGATTCCGCCGCCAGCCACCGCAGGATTGTGTCTCCAAGCTCGGGCACAAATTGGGCAGTTGTTGTGAGCAGAGCGGTAAAAGAGTCTTCTCTCCCTGCCGGTAGATTTTCCGCCAAGGACTTGAAAAAACTCCCAGCCTTCGGCGCTGTCATTCCGAACGTAGTGAGGAATCTCCGCATTGAAGTCAGAGATTCTTCGCTTCGCTCAGAATGACAATGGTGGAAGGCGTGGTTCACTTGCTTGCCGTCCTTGTCAGCCGCACTTTGCTGGCCGGTACGAGAACGACTTTGCCGTTGCGCCAGAGGGCGAGCGGGAGTTTGCGGCGACGGTTCTCGGCGACGACCTTCACCAACGCATCGCGCATGGCGGCGACGGCCATGGCATCCAAGTCTTTGGTTTTCCTACTCACTCTGCCTCCTTACAGCTTCGTAAAGTTCAGGGTCGGCGATTTCCCACCGGCCGTGTTCTTGCCGCGCAATCCGGAGAAGCCCGGTGCCGGAGTTGTCGAACAGGTGGATGGTGTCGAATACCGGCTGGTATGCGCCAAAGAGATTGCGGAGTCCTTTTCTGAAGCGACGGCGAACAACGGCGGCGGGGACGTTGTGGCCGCCTTTGCTGACGCGGTCGGCAATGCGTTTCTCCGCGAGCTTCACGTTGCGCAGACAGAGGAAGAAGACGTGAATCTGGTAGCCTTGGCGGGGAAGTTCTCGAAACAGACGGAGATAGCTGCGTCCTGACAATGTCGTCTCGAAGGCGAAGTTCTTTCTTTCCTTGGCGAGCGTGTGAACCCGTTGTAGCACCAACCGACCGGCAGTGATCGCGCCCGCTTCCGGCCTTAACGGTGAGATGCCGGCAGCGATGAGGTCGGCGTTCACAAACTCCACGATCTTCGCGTAGCCCGGTAAGAAGTCCCGCGCAAACGTCGTTTTGCCGGCGCCGTTTGGCCCGGCGATGACGTAGAGTTGGGGGTGATGGTTCATACGGTAGCCATCTCCCCAGTCGGCAACGGCGGCAGGAACTGCTCCAAGTATTTGTTTTGTTCGGGTGAAAGGTGTTTGGCCCAGAGGCACTGGGTATCGGGCCACGCGATAAAACGTTTGCTGCGGCGAATTCCGTACAACAACACTTTGTAGGTGAACTTCGCCCAATACTCCGCCGAGTAACCGGCAAGCCGATCGGCATACTCCGGGTAAACTGGCCGCAACGCTGTCTGCATCATCGCCAAGTTGTGGCCCTTCGGGTTCAGGACTTCGCAGAACACTTCGCGTGGCCGCAGCGGCAGCACGGCATCCAGCACCGACTGCAAGACTTGCCGGTCATGGAACGGCAGGAACGGCGCGGCGGCGATGTAAACCGGGATGTCCCTCTCGGCTGCCTTCTCGATCATCCGCAACCGGCGCGTCGGCGAGGACGCGCGCGGTTCGATGACGCGGGCGAGTTTGTCGTCGAAGTGGCCGATGGACGTGCCGAGCAGGACTTGCCGGTGATGCACGGCCAGCAGATCGAAGTCGCGCTCGACCAGCGCCGAGCGGGTTTGGATGCGGACTTTGTGCCCGGCTTCCAGCAGCAACTCCAAGCATTGCCGGGTCAGGTTGAACTTCGCCTCTGCCGGTGTGTAGCAGTCGGTGAGGAATGACACCAACACCCAGCCGTCGCCCCAGTCGGTGCGTTTCGCCTTGTCGGGTGTGAATGAGCGAAGCTGCTGGCGCAAGGCTTCGACGATGCCGTCTTTCGGATAGAGGTACGTGCCCCACTCGGCTTGTTTGTGGCCGTGGTTGTTGAACTTCACCCCCGGCATGGCCGGGCAGTAGCAATGGTAGCAGCCATGCTCGCAGCCGACGTAAGGATTGAGCACCCAATCGCCAAGGCGCTTCTTCCAGAGTCCGGATGGATTGATGGCAGTGATCACAGCAACTCCTTTTGACCGGTTTCGTCCACCGTGATGATCTTCTGCCAGAACTCATCGGCTTTGGGATGACGTGAGAACAACGCCAGCCGGTATAGCGGTCGGCCATCGGCTTCGACTGTTTGTTGCCGGCTGCCTTTGAACCGGAGCGCCTCCATCTTCTGGAAGAAGCGGGCTAGCACTTGGTCTTTGAAGTCGCTGGCGTTTCGGCAATGCCAGTCTCGCCATTGTCGTTCGCCGAGGAACTGGTCGATCGCGGTTTGCTCCTGCTGGGACTCGATGTAGTTGTTGGCATTGAGCGTGATGCCCATCGCGTACTGAATGGTCATCAGCAGGTCAATTGTTCGGTTGCCCTTGAGCAATCGTTGAAGGGCGTCCCACGGCACTTGCTGGATGCCGGTGGGGTCAACGAACGCCACGACCAGCGCATTGGGGAAATCCAACTGGCCTTTGGAAACGAGCGTCGTCCAATCGCCTTGGATCACTCGCGCTTTCGGATTCACCTTCCCGACACGCTTGGACAGGGCGTCAGCCAACACTGGATCGCTTTCGATGAACAGCCAGTCGGTGAACTCATGCTCCAACGCAATCAATGGCGACCCCGGCAACTCTTCGCCGGTATTCTCGATCTTGCAGAGGCCCGGTCCGGCCATCACGTCCAGATACACGCGACGCGGCCACTTGTTCTTCATGCCGGTCGCCGTGATGCCGCAATACCGGTCGAGGTAGTGGTGCTTGCGCCGTACCCAACTCCCGCTTGGGCGTGCTACCAGACCGTCAGAGGCGATCAGTTGTTGTGGTGAACTCATTGCTTCCCCAGAAACAGCTTGGTGGTGGTGAGGAAACTGTCGGCGTCCACGAGGAGGTCTTGGAGACGGGCGGAGTCGGGCGGAGTTTTCGCGCCGAGGTCGGCGTCGTGGTGCAACTGCGTGGCGCGCTTGAAACGGTCGCCGATCTCTTGCGGGACGAGGCCGGTCTTGATGAACTCACGGTGAAACTTGGCGGCGATCCCGCCCAGAGCGGGACGGGACGGACCAAACTCCTTCGACGCGAGCAGCGCGCAGGCGCAGTAGAACATCGTGAAGTAGATTCGGTCCATCGCGCCGCGCCGCATGTCCTTTTCCACAAGCAATCGCGCTTCGACCAGGCTTTCGTCAGCCTGATGGAGGCGGAGATTGATGAGCGCGTTGGTTTCCGGGGTCATGGGCGGAACGGAACGGATTCGTAACCACGGAGACACGGAGGACGCAGAGAGGAAAACAACTCCTTTTTCTCCGTGCGCTCTGTGTCTCCGTGGTTCATCCTAAACATCAAGGTTGCGGACGTTGAGGGCGTTCTCAAAGATGAACTCGCGACGCGGCTCGACTTCGTCGCCCATCAGGATCGTGAAGATTTCGTCGGCCTTGGCGGCGTCTTCGAGGACGACCTTGAGCATCTTGCGTTTCTCCGGGTCCATCGTGGTCTCCCAGAGTTGTTCGGGGTTCATTTCGCCCAAGCCTTTGTAACGCTGGATGAGGAGACCGCGTTTGCCGAGTTCCTTTACCTGCTCCAAAATGGCCGGGATGGAAGAGATCTCGGTGCGTTTTTCTTCGACTTTGACCTTGGCCTTGGCGGGTTTACCCTTCGGCTCGGCTGGAGCCTCGCCCTCCACGGCAGGCGGGCCTTCGACGAGTTCGTAGAGTGGTTTCTCCTGCGCGGCGTAGTGGTCAATGTTGAAGCCTTTCTTGTCGAGGGCTTCGATGACTTCTTGAATAGAATTTGTCTCGTGTAACTCGAAGGGGCGGACTTGCGGGCCTTTTGCGCCGTTACCGTTGGTTTCGGCAGGCGCTTCTTCTCCTTCGGGACTGACACCATATTCGTCGCAGAGCTTGGCCCACTGTTTGTCGTTGCGGGCAAACTCGAACCGCGTACCCTCTTCGTCGCGAATGCGCAATGCGTACGACGGGAAGTCGCCACTCTTCTCGTCGCGGTGGGCGAGGTAGTCCTCGAACTTGATGCCGCGTCGTTCGATGCTGTCGGCCAACTTCTCCAACTCCTGCAATGATGCGAGGACGCCGACGAGGACTTGACCGTTAAATTCTTTCTTGTCCTTGATCCGGTAGAGGCGGGCGTCTTCGGTGCCAAGTTCGATGAGGATGCGGTTCATCTGGTCGTCGTTCTCGACGTATTCCTCGCGCTTCTTGCGTTTGACCTTGTAGAGCGGCGGCTGGGCGATATAGACGTGGCCGCGTTTCACCAACTCCGGCATCTTGCGGTAGAAGAACGTCAACAGCAGCGTTCGGATGTGCGAGCCATCCACGTCGGCGTCGGTCATGATGACGATGCGGTGGTAGCGGAGCTTGTCAATAGCGAACGCGCCTTCGTCCTCGCCGATGCCGAAGCCGGTGCCGATGGCGGTGATCATCGTGCGGATTTCGTTGTTGTTGAGGATCTGGTCGGCGCGGGCCTTTTCGACGTTCAACAGTTTGCCGCGGATTGGGAGGACGGCTTGGAACTGCCGGTTGCGACCTTGTTTGGCCGAGCCGCCGGCGGAGTCGCCCTCGACGATGTAGAGTTCGCAGAATTCCGGATTGCGTTCAGAACAATCGGCGAGCTTGCCGGGTAATCCTCCGCCGGTGAGCGCGCCTTTGCGGACGGCTTCGCGGGCTTTGCGCGCGGCCTCGCGGGCGCGAGCGGCGGTGAGCGCCTTGTCGAGAACGCGCCGGGCCACCGGCGGGTTCTGTTCCATGAACGTCATCAAACCTTCGTACACGATGGAGTTGACGATGCCCTCGACTTCGCCGTTGCCGAGCTTGGTCTTCGTCTGCCCCTCGAACTGCGGGTTCGGTACTTTGACGCTGATGACAGCGACGAGACCTTCGCGCAAATCATCGCCACCGAGCGTCGGGTCTTTTTCCTTCAGCAGGTTGTTGGATTTGGCGTACTGGTTGATCGCCTTGGTCAGGGCTGACCGGAATCCACTGAGGTGTGTGCCGCCCTCGATAGTGTTGATGTTGTTGGCGTAGCTGTAAACGGACTCGTTGTAGCCTTCGTTGTACTGAATAGCGACTTCGGCCTGGATGCCGTCCTTCTCTTTCTGGACGTAAATGACTTTTGGATGCAGCGGTTCCTTGGCGCGGTTGATGTGCTTGATGAACTCCTCGATGCCACCGTTGAACTTGAAGTCTTCTTTCTTCTTGGTGCGTTCGTCGGAGAGTGAGATTACGATACCGCGGTTGAGAAAGGCGAGTTCGCGGAGCCGGTTGGCGAGGATGTCGTACTTGTATTCGCGAACGGGAAAAATCTCGCCGTCGGGTTTGAACGTGATCTTGGTGCCGGTGCCTTTGGCTTTGCCGATCACTTCGAGCTTCGATGCCGTCTTGCCGCGTTTGAAACGCATGTGGTGAACTTTGCCGTCGCGTTTCACTTCGCAATCAAGCCACTCGCTGAGCGCGTTGACGCAGGTGACGCCGACGCCGTGCAAACCGCCGGACACTGTGTAGCTTTTCTTGTCGAACTTGCCGCCGGCGTGGAGGACGGTCAGCACGACTTCGACGGCCGGTTTTTTCTCCGTCTTGTGCATGTCCACCGGGATTCCGCGACCGTCGTCGGTGACGGTGATCGAGTTGTCCACGTGGATGACGACTTCGACGTTCTTGCAAAAACCGGCCAGCGCTTCGTCAATGGAATTGTCCACAACCTCATAGACGAGATGGTGCAAACCGCGTTCGCCGGTGTCGCCGATGTACATTGCCGGGCGCTTACGAACGGCCTCGACGCCTTCCAGTTTCTGGATCTTGTCGGCAGTATATTCCTGTGCCCCGGCGACAGTTTTCACGTCCTCTAAAGCATTCTTCGACATCTAAGTTTCCCTCCTTGGAAACACCCGGAAGAATGCGTGAAAATTGCCGAAATAGCAATGCTTTTCTCGACTTTTTCACCACCTGAAAATGCCTCTTGACAAGAGGGTTATGGAGTTTAATCTCAAGTGCGACACACAAGTTAGTCAGGTAAATGAAAGCCAGTATAAAAAGCGATTATGCATGTCGCGCCATTGAGGCGTTGGCGTTGCATTTTCCGGAACCTCGCCCACTGTGCATCGAGGAGATTGCCCGGCGCCGGCGCATTCCGCCAAACTACCTTGTTCAGATCCTGCTCGAACTCAAACGCAGCGGCTTGATCCAAAGCCGGCGCGGCAAGACGGGCGGCTATGTGCTGGCACGCCCGCCGCAACAGATCACGCTCGGCGACGTGCTCCGCGCCGTCCAAGGCGAGGTGATTGATCTGCCAAGCCTCGGGGACCCGGACTGTCCCGAAGAGATTAAGACAGCGTGGCGTCGCGTGAAAACCGCCGCCGAAAGCACTGCAGACCAGACCACGTTTGAAGAAATCTGTTCCGCCGCGCGTCATCCATCGCCGATGTACCACATTTGAAAAATCATCATGCCTGAAACCGCCAAAGAAACTGCGCAGACAATCCGCCCGCCCTTGGTGCGGCAATTTTCTGTGTTCCTCGAAAATAAAGTCGGCGCGCTCCTCACGTTGACGCGAACGCTCGGCGACGCCAACGTCCACATCTGCGGCATCTCCGTCGTGGACACCGCCGATGCCTCTGTGGTCCGCATGGTCGTGGACGATCCTGAGCATTGCCGCGAGGCGCTCCACAAGGCTGCATTGCCGTTCAGCGAATCCAGCCTCGTCGTTGTCGAACTGCCGCGCGGTCCTGAGAAGCTCGGCAACGTCCTGCGCCAGCTCGTGGCCGCCGAGGTCAACATCCAATACACCTACTCGCTGATGATCCGCCCGCGCGACAAGGCGCTGCTGGCGTTGCATTGCGAGGACTCCGAGTACGCCCGCGACGTGCTCGACAAGGCCGGGTTTGCCGTAATCGGCCAGAAAGATATTTCCCGCTGATGCCACCGACCAATCCCACCCCCTCCGGCCTCGCGATTGTGGTCTGCGACCAGATCATCGAAGACAAACTCACCAACAAAAAATCGCTGATCGGCATCTTCAATAACATCAACGCCGGCAGCTTCCCTTGTCGCCACCCGCAAGTCAGCGTCTTCGTGTCGTTGACCGAAGGCCGCGGCCAGTGCAACGCCCGCTTGCGCATCATTGGCGAAGAGAGCGACGATGTTGTCGCTGATGTCTCCGGACAAATCCAGTTTCCTGACATCCACGCCGTCGTCGAATTGGTCTTCAACCTCGTCGGCCTCGTCTTTCCATCGCCCGGCCTCTACTCCATCGAGTTCTACTGTGACGAGGCCTTGGTGCTCGAACGACGGTTCCACGTCAGCCACAGCCAGCCGCCGAAAGGCCCGCCGCCTGCCGAACTGTGAACGCCGCGCGAGTGCACGACCTG
>Ga0233425_10001785_pt1 | contig 45649 bp, 42 predicted proteins | sample Watercolumn_Towu_2_FD_181712 | JGI IMG/M metagenome (GOLD analysis project Ga0233425, IMG submission 181712) | Freshwater microbial communities from Lake Towuti, South Sulawesi, Indonesia - Watercolumn_Towuti2014_140_MG | ecosystem: Environmental > Aquatic > Freshwater > Lake | place...
TCCTGTGCAGGAGTTGCGTCAACGTCAGTATTCGGTTTCATCACAGTACCTCATCTGAATCTGGCACAGTTAACTATCAAAATACCCATTCCCTGTCTATCAGGCGTCGCCTGATTCTTCTCTCAGGAATTCCCTGATATGATGCTAAACGAAGGCAGCGCCGGACAAGTCCGGCTCAGACTTCCGTCCATTGGCCGGGCACCGGCACCGGATAACGGCCTTCCGCGTTGGCTTTGACCGGCGGTGGGCTGTCGGAAGTGAAGTCCACGCTTGGACAGAACTTGAAGTCAGAGGCCATCATCTCCTCCCACGTGACGATCCTACCCATGTGGATCGCGGCGCGGCCCATTTGCGAGGCGAGGTTCGCGTAGGCCGCACGCTCGACTTCGTTGTGCGGACGGTTTTTGCGGATCGCCGTCAACAGCGCATCCCACTCGGCTTCATAGGGGCTGACCGATTCCTTTTCGGGCTTCCATGACACGTTGTCGTTGGCGCAGCGATGGTTCTTGTACAACTGTACCGTTGGGGCGTGCACGTTGCCCGAAAACTGCCCGGCGCACTTGGAGCCGTGAACCCAGGTGGCAAATTCGTTGCGACAGTTTGCTTGGTTGCGGCTGTTGACAAACGCCGTGGCGCCATCGGCGAAGGTGTACTCGATGGCGTAGGTGTGCAGGTTCTCGCTGCAATCGTTGCCCACCGGGTCGCGTCCGCCCAGCCCTTGCGCGGAGACCGGCCACGCATCCTTGATCCAGCAACATTCGTCCACTTGATGAATCATCATCTCGATGAACCAGCCGGACGAAATCCAGTAAAAGAAATACGGCCGGCGCAACTGCCAGAGCAGTTCACTCTGGTCGCCTTTGAACGGGCCGAGCCGCGCGCCGCCGTCCATCCGATACGCGCGGATGGTAATGACATTGCCCATCGCGCCTTCGCGAATCTGCTGGATCATGGCTTGCCGGGCGGCGGAGTGCCGGCACATCAGGCCACAGGCGATCTTCAGGTTCTTGCGTTTGGCCTCCTCGCCGAGGCGGAGGATTTCCTTCGTGCCGCCGGGATCGGGGGCAAAGGATTTCTCCATGAACACGTTGATCCCCTTCTCGATGGCGTACTTCAGATGGGTGGGACGAAACGCGGCGTGAGTAGCTTGGATCATCACGTCGCCGGGCTTCAGGCAATCAATGGCCTTGCGGTACGCGTCGAACCCAAGGAATTGCCGCTCGGCCGGCACATCCATTTGCCCGGCAAACTGTGCGCTGAGCGATTTGTGCGCGCGCGCCATCTTGTCTTCAAACACATCGGCCATGGCCACCAGTTTCACCGGCCCTGCCGTGGAAGACAGGGACAACGCATTAGCGGTCGCTCCCCCACCCCGTCCACCGCAGCCAACCAGCGCCAAGTGGATGGTGTTGTCCTCGGTAGCGTGTACGGCGGGCAGGCTGATTCCGGCAAGGGCCGAGCCGGCGATCACTCGTCCGCTTTGGGCGAGGAATTCACGGCGTGAGACTGTGTTGGGTTTGGGTTGCATGATGTTTTTGTCCTTTCATTTTATTTAACGGGAATCGCCGGCTGGAAACCAGCCGAAACTGATCGTCGCCACTGCGCACGATGAACAACGCGGCCAGCGACGGACGCTCCTCGACCCAGCGCAGGCCGCGTTCAAGACCAAGCACGTACAACGCCGTTGCCACGCCATCGGCGGTCAACCCGTCAGGCGCGAGCACGGTCACGCTCGCCACGTCGTGCTCGACGGGCCGGCCGGTGCGCGGGTCGAGGATGTGGCCGCGGATCCGGCCTGTCGCATCGCGAAAGAAATTGTGCGTGTCGCCCGACGTTGACAACGCGCGTCCCGACAACGGCACAACGGCGCTCAGTTCCGTGCCGCGCTGGCGACTGTAGTGCGGTCGCTCGACGCCGACTTGCCATGGCCGGCCATCGGGATTCACGCCAAAGGCGACGATTTCGCCGGACACCGACACGAAAACGTTGGTGTAACCGCGTTCGCGCAAGAGACGCGCGGCCTCATCGGCAGCGTAGCCTTTGGCGATTCCGCCGAGGTTGATCTGCAATTCAGGGATGTCCTTTTGCAACTCATTGGCGTCAGTCACCTGCAAATGCCGGGCGCCGCACACACGTTGCGCGGCGGCGATCTGCTCGTCAGACGGAACATTTCCGGGAGTTTTCTTGTGGCCGAAGCCCCAGAGGTTGATGAGCGGCTCCAGCGTCGGATCGAACGCGCCGACGGAATCGCGGAACAGTTCCAAAGCGCGACGCGCGACCCGCGCAAACTCGGCCGAGACCTTCACCGGCGCGGTGGACGCGCTGCGATTGAATCGCGACAACTCGCTGTCGGGCAGGTAATGCGACATCTGGCGGTTGAGTTCGTCGAAGCGTTGCTCGATAGCGGCGCGCAATTCGGCGCGCTGTTGATCGGTCGGCGTGTCGCCGGCGATTTTGACGGTGTAGCGGGTGCCCATCGTCTGCCCGTCCCACGTGAGCAACGGCAATGCAGCGACGAGAACCGCGAGAGCGTTCATTTCACTCTGCCGTGCGAGCCACACGGAAGCCGATGATGTCCATCTGCGGGAGCCACCATCTGCTCTTGGGCATCTGTGGGTCGTGCATGTGCCAGCCTTTTTCCTTGAATGCCCGGGCCGCGGAGCGCAAATCTTCCGAGGGGCTGCCGTGGCAACCGCCGCGGGCGACGTTGACCTCGCCCGTCTTCGGGCCGGTGGGGTTCACGACTTCAGTTTGGCCGGCGGTGTGTTGGTAAGCGTCGGGCGCGTAGAAATCCCAGACCCATTCCATGACGTTGCCTCGCATGTCGTACAGGCCCCAAGCGTTCGGTTTCTTTTTGGCCACGGGATGCGGTTCGTCATCGGCGTTGGTCTTGAACCAGGCAACCTCAGCCAGTTTCTCTGCATCGGCGCATTCACCGAGCGGCGCCGTCGTTCCGGCGCGCGCGGCGTATTCCCATTCGGCCTCGGTGGGCAGGCGATACTTCTTTCCCGTTTTGTCCGAGAGCCATTTGCAGAACGTCACCGCGTTGGTCCAAGACATGCCAAAGGCCGGGTAATTCTTGCTAAACCCCATCGTCATATCGCCATACACCACGGTTGGACCCGTGACGCCATCCACGCCAGCCGCCGCCGATGTGCTTCCTGGCTCCGGCTCTTCGCCTTCCGCATGGGTTTTCATTCCCGCGGTCATTTCGCCGTAGTAGGCAAGGAACAGTTCCATCGTGGTCTCAGTGGTGCAGAGATAAAATGGACTCAAGCGCACACGGCGCTGCGGTCCCTCGTCATTCTTGCGCCCCACCTCGGTTGCAGGGCTGCCCATCATAAAGCTTCCGCCCGGCACGAGGACCATTTCGAGGGACAGCTTCGCGCCATTTTTCGTTGTGAAGGTCTCGGTGTACTTGGCCGGCGACGGCTCCGCAGCGGTGACCAATGCTCTGGCCATACACAAGGCCACAACCATCAACATGTAATTCATGATTTTCATATATGCATACTTGTCATTGTCTGTTGGCGGATCGTTTGACAAACGCCAAGCCTTCCATCTCCACCAGTAGATCCGACCGGCATACGTCAGCAACGACGTAGATGACCGGCACTGATTTGCCGCATCGTTTCTCGACCACCTTGCGGATGACCGGATAATCCTGCGGCCGTTTCACGTACACGCGCAGCTTCGCCAGGTCTTGCAGCGTCGCACGGACACCCTGCACGCCGCTCCGCGTAAAATTTCGATGGGAGATCAGCAACTCGATGTTGGTCAATGTCTGGTCGGCCTGCTTGCCGGGATCGCCGACATGCACCGTTTTGGAATGCACGATGCTTGCCGTGCCGGAAATCCAGATCACCAGATAGTCGCCGATGGCCTCGGCCATGGCGCGGACAAACTTCGGGCTTTCCGGCGAATAGACCTTCTCGTACTCATACACGGGGGTCTGCTGCGGATTTTCCAATGGCAACAGAAAGACATCCTTGCGGTCGGTGGCTATCGCCGTGGCGCTCATTGCGATGCCGGTGCCGCACATGCCGATGCCGGTGCTCGCTGGATAGACGGCTTGGCCGGTGATGGCCATGGCGTGTTTGCGCCCAAAACGGACACCCTTGTAGGAATCCGTCCGGGCGCGATTCAGTTCCATGTACCGTTCGAGGTCGCCTTCGGGGCCGGTGATGCTGCCGAGATAGAGCCAGGTCCGAATGAGGTTCTCCATCGGGACGCCGGCCTGCTTGAGTCGTTGTTTGAGTTGACGGAACAAATCCAGCGATTGTTCGTACACGTTGCCGGTGGTGTTGCGCGGGGTGATGCCGCCGGTGTGCGTCCATGTCACGTTGCCCATGCTGACTTGGAGCACGTTGGGCGAGGGCCATTCGACATAGACCGCTTTGCCGCCGGTGGCCCAGACTTCAATCGCCAGCGCCGCGCCGGAGCACGGCGGTTGGTGCACGAACGTTGTGACCGGCGGCTCGTCCATATAGCGCGCGGCAAGGATTTGCTCACACAGTGTCTGGTCGCAGGCATCCTTCAGGAAAACGGTCTGCACGGTCACATGCATCTTCTCGGGCTGAGTATCGAGAACCACGCGAAGACTGCGTAACGCCTCGCCCAGTTGGATATGGACAGGGCCACGGCTGAGCGGCGTGACCATCAACGCAAAGCGGGTGACTTTGCCCATCGTGATCATGGTGTACTGGACGCCGGGCGCGCTGAAGCGTTTGACAATCTTCCCCGCGGAAGGCAGTGCGTTGGCGCGGCGCGGTCTCGGTACGGTTTTGGTCATGGCAAATTCTTGGGGTGAGTTTCCATCATTGACGACAACTCGCGGAAACTGTTCACCGTTTTTCTACGGGAGTTGAATGAGACTCGAAGCCTTGCTTTCGCAACTCTTCGGACGCGTGTGCCGCTGTCACAGCTAACAATGTCGCAATGATGATTCTCATGATTTCAGAACCGGCTTTTTCGTTATGCGATGGACACTACCATCCTTCGTGTTTGGAGTGCAAGTCCGCGCTCAATTCCTGCGCGGCGTGTTGCCACGCGAGTGGTCATTCCGTGATCGGAATGACACTCACTTGCCAAAGACCCTCTCCGGTAATACGGAGGTGGTAGGTGCCTCCTTTGGGCTGATAGGATGAACCTTCCCCGCTCTCGTTGCCGGTAACGCCAACAACTTCACCATTCGCAGTATAAATCCCTATTGTGACCGCACGGCCTGACAATCGTTCCGTCCGTTTGTCCGCCCTCCTCAGGCCAATCCAAACGATCTTCCAAGGCGATGATACCGTAAACGGTTCAGTCTTCTCGGTACCAGCCCCCTTGATGGTGAACAAGGGCGCTCTTTCGTCCATCTTCTCCTGCTTATTCCGTGTACTACGGTCTTTCTCAGCAGCGTCCAAGGCCTCCCGCATGTTTCGCGCAACACGATCGTTGTCCGCATCCTCCAGTTTCTTGCGATGTTCCGCGGCTTTCTGTGGGTCGTACTGGAATCGCCGTTGCAGTTCGGCCGGCAGCTTGTCAAGGCGGACGCCGGTAATCCCGCGGGAATGAAACATAATCACTTGGTTTGGTGATGACAGCCCAAAGGTAACATTCGAATACGCAACCCCATCCACCGTGAGTACAAGATTTGTTTCCCCCAATAACGCCACTTGACCCGCAAGAAAGAATAGAACTACGACAAGTGGATATTTCATCTTTGTCTCTCCGAATGACATTGTACGCGAGGCTGGATGCGCTGGCAAGGTTGGAGTCAACACGCAGAACACGCAGAACACTTGCTCAACCCGGTGGATTCCGGTAGCCTGCGCGCACTATGGCCAAACGAACCGGCAGCAAACCAGCAACCGCCGAGAGCATGGCGACCAAGCAGCGCGACATCGCCGTATCGGAATTCTTCCTGAAGAACCGTCACCTGCTGGGATTCGACAGTCCCCGCCGGGCACTGTTGACGGCGGTCAAGGAAGCGGTGGACAACTCCTTGGACGCCTGCGAGGAAGCCGGCGTGCTGCCGGAGATCGCAGTAGATCTCGAACAGATCGCCGAGAATCGTTTCCGCGTCACCGTCACCGACAACGGACCGGGCATCGTCAAGAACCAGATCCCAAAAATCTTCGCCAAGCTCCTCTACGGCTCCAAATTCCATCGGTTGCGCATGTCTCGTGGTCAACAGGGCATTGGGATCAGCGCCGCCGGCATGTACGGTCAACTCACCACCGGCGCGGCCACCCGCATCCTCTCGCGGATCAAGGGTGCCAAGAAGGCGCACGCAGTGGTCGTGCAGATTGACACTCGCCAAAACAAACCGGCCATCCTCAGCGACACGGAACAGGACTGGCATCCTATCTTCCAGCCCGTCAACGCCGAAGGCCAGCCGGATGGCTCGCCAATGCTCGCAAAACACGGCACATGCGTCTCGATCGAGATGGAGGCCGCCTACCAGCGCGGCAAACAGTCAGTGGATGAATTTGTGAAGCAGTGTGCCATCGTCAATCCGCACCTGACGGTGCATTACCGGCTCGCGCTGCTGACGAAGAGTGAACCAACAGTCGCCACGCCACCTCCGCCGGCGCCCAAGTCCCCAAAAGCAAAAGGGAAACCAGTCTCTCCTCCACCGGCTCCAACGCCCGGTGTCACTGCGGTCTCGTATCACCGCGCGGTGAAGCTGATGCCGAAGATTCCCGACGAGATCCTGCCGCACCCGCACGGCGTCGAACTCGGCCTGTTGATGCAAATGCTCAAGGACACCGAGAGCCGCACCGTGCGTTCGGCCCTCGCACACGACTTTTCGAGGGTCAGCGACCAGGCAGCCTCGGACATTTGCCGGCGCGCCGGCATCGAGCCGCGCACCAACCCGACGCATATCGCCCATCACGAAAGCGAGGCGTTGTACAAGGCGATTCAGGACACCAAACTGATGCGGCCACCGACCGATTGCCTGTCGCCCATCGGTGAAGCACAAATTCTCGTTGGGCTGCAAAAAGAGATTTCGGCTGACTTCTTCACCGCCGTGACGCGCGACCCAGCGGTGTACCGGGGCAATCCCTTCCAAGTCGAGGTCGGGCTGGCGTTCGCGCGTCCGCAGGAGAACGAGGGCATCGGCTCCGAAGAACCTGTTCGCGTCCTGCGGTTCGCCAACCGCGTGCCGCTGCTCTACCAACCCGGCGCTTGCGCCATGAGCAAGGCGGTGACCGGGGTAAACTGGAAATCGTACGGCCTGGCCCAACCCAAGGACGCGTTACCGGTCGGTCCAGTGGTGGTGTTGGTTCACTTGGCGAGCGTCTGGGTCCCGTTCACCAGCGAGAGCAAGGACGCCATTGCCAGCTACGCGGAGATCATTGATGAACTGACACTGGCACTGCAAGAGTGCGGTCGTCGTCTGTCGGTGTTCCTCCACAAGCGCGAACGCCAACTCGAAGCCGCCCGCAAGCGCAGCTACATCGAACTCTACATCCCGCACCTCGCCCTCGGCTTGAAGCACATCCTCGACCTGACCGACAAGGAAGAGGACAAGATCGTTGGCAACCTGAAAAAGATGCTCGAAAAGACCCATTTGGACGTTTGACCCACAAGGAGCCGTCATGCCCAAAACCAAAAACATCCCCCCCGCGCCGGTTGTTGTTTCCAAAAAGGCCGCCTCACAGAAAATCATGTCCGTCGCGGAAGAAATCCACGCCGACATCATCAAGAAACGCCGCAAGCCCTCGATGGAATTCCCGATCCGTTCGTTGCAAAACGTGCGGTACGACGCGAAACGCGGGCATTTTGAAATTCTCGGCCGCACGGCCACACGGACGTTGTCCTACAACACGGTCAAAACGTTCGCCCAATCCATGCGCTTGCTGGCCACGACCAAGAACGACCTGCTCGACAAAGACGACATCGCCGGCAAGCGTGAGGTGTACTACAACAGCAAAAGCTGGGGCGAATGCCGGTTCGAGGAACAACCGGAAAGCGACACACTGCTCGACGACATCGAAGCCATGCTCGCCATCAACCGTGAACAGCTAGGCTACATCCCCGAGGAACGTGGCGGCGAAGTGACCGGCCCACTTGTCGTGATTGACCAGGACCCGGCCACCGGCCACCCCATCCGCATTGACTGCACCAAGCTCGGCAGTGGAGCCTGGAGTATCCCATCCCGCGTCGAACATCTGCGATTCGAGGCCGGCAAGGCGAAGTTCATCCTCGCCATCGAGACCGCGTCGTTGTTCCAACGCCTCGTGCATCATCGCTACTATCAGAAAGCCCGGTGCATCTTGATCTCGATGAGCGGTGTCCCCACCCGCGCCTGCCGCCGGTTCATCCGGCGGCTCGCCGATGACCAACATCTGCCCGTGCTGGCGTTCACCGACGGCGACCCGTACGGCTACTGCAACATCTATCGCACACTCAAGGTCGGTTCCGGCCAAGCCGCGCACATCAACCGGTTCTTCTGTGTGCCGCAAGCGCACTACCTTGGCGTCACGCCACAGGACATCCACGACTACGAGCTCGAAGACGCCACGCACCCACTTGAGCCTGCCGACATCAAACGGGCCAACGACGCCCTCAAGAACGATCCGTTCATCAAACACCACAAGGAGTGGCAGGACGCCCTGAACCACATGATCAAGCTTGGCGTCCGTGTCGAGCAACAGGCTTTCGCCAAACACGGCCTGAACTTCGTCCTTGACACCTACCTCCCAGACAAACTGAAGAAAGCCCAATTCCTTCCCTGACGCTCGTTTGGCAAAGGAACGCTCGACAATTTATGACTTCGGCAAGGCACCATGCCATGCAAGCCGCAGGCGCACGCACCGACAAGGATATACTTTAGAACACTGCTCCTTCAGGATGACGGACAAACGCGCACCACCGGCTCCAGATGCACCGCTTCCGCTTTCAGTTTTCGCTTTTCTTGATTGGTCAATGTCGGCTCTGACATGGAACGGACTGTATGGACTTGGGAAGGCGGTGTCGACACTATTTCAGCACGTCCCGGTATTGGTCCGGGATGTCCCCGTGTCATGCCGGGACATGCTGATCTTATATCATCCAGTCCCGGTCTCATGACGGGAGGTGCTATTGTCATATTAGCCCGTCTCGATATGATAGCGGGACGGCCCGGTGCCTTGCCGGGAAGCTCTGGCAACATTCTAGGAGGTGTGCGTGTGGCTGCATCAAGTCCCGGTGTCATACCGGGAAGTCCCGGAGCGATACCGGGACGCGCTACAGAGATTGCATCGTGGCCATGGATTATGATAGAAAGCGCTGGAGTTCAACCCACGATCAGGAGCAGGCTAATATGAGGAACCCAAATGATCCAGCCGGTGGCAAAGAGAACGATTTCCTGAATGCCCATGACTTATTGCAACGCGGCTTGAACAGCCCGGAGTTCGCGGCCTTGAATATCAGCCCCGCTGACAAGGCCACCATTACCGGTGACAATGCCGACTTGCACCGGGACAAGACCGCCAGTGACCTTGCCACGGCTGCCGCCCGCCAAGCCACCAAGACGAAGGTCAGCACCTTCAAGCGCAGTGAAAAGAATTACCGGGCCATCCGCCAACGGATTGTCAACAGTGCCGGCTACACACCCGCCATCGGTCTCGCGCTCGGCCTCGAACACGCACCCAGCGTCGCCCCCGGCAGCACGTCCAGCACCGGCCCGCAGCCGGTCTTGCGCGCCCGGCCCGATGTCAATGGCGGCGCTGTGATCAAATCCACCAAGGGCAAAGCCGAAGCAGTGGACATCTATTGCCGACGCGACAGCGACGCGGATTTTGTGTTCCTCAAGCGCGTGATGTATTTCCCCTATTTGGACAACCGTCCGCTGTTGGTGGCTGGCAAGCCGGAGAAGCGTGAGTACTACGGCGTATTCGTCCGCCATGATCAACCGTATGGCAACGCCAGCGCCATCGTCACCGTGATCGTCAGCGCCTGACGCCAGCACCGGGGCCGATTATCCGTCATTGCCGACACGCACCACCGGCTCCAGATGCTGCACCGCCGCTTTCAAACGGCGAATTTCAGGATTGGTCAGATCAGGACTGTTTATAGCCTGTTGTAGCTTTCGTGGCTGCCAATCCATGTCCAAATGAAAGTATCGCCGTCGCAATAGGCAAGCGCGCGATAGTGATCCCCGATGCGAACCGACCATTTGCCTTTGCCATGAGGACGGAAACGAAGCGAGGGATGACGTGGATTGTCCTGCCAGAGCGTAAAGTTCTTTCGAGCGAGTTGTTGAATCCCGACCGGCAACGCTTCAAACCGTTCCCAGAACTCAGGTGTTGTCTTTGACTTCACGAGGGAGAGGCTTCAGCGTGCCGTATCGTTTGGCGTTGGCCGCTTCTTTCACAAGAAAATCAAGTTTGCCGGAGGCGGCATCGGCGCTGATTTGCCGGTCCCAATCATCTTCCTCAAAATGCTCCAGCCAACGCAACAACTCCTCGCGTTCCGTCGAGGTGAGATTGACGATGGCTTCCTGAATCTCTGTGACTGTGCTCATGGCTAGAGGCTACGGCAACACCTTTCTCAAATCAAGCTGCCAATTCTGTTGCTGGGCGAGGAATACAGGGGTTACGCATTGGGGTTGAGGAGGGATTGGAGGTAAGCGTGGTCCCATGACGCCTGAAGTTGTTTGGCTTTGATGCTGAGGTCAGTTCTCGAATCACACCGTTGCAGATTCAACACCATCCGCCGCAGCGTGGCCAAGTTGTGCGCGGCGTGTCCAGCCCTCACTCGACATTGATCCTCGTTCATCTGTACATCCAACACCCAGTGCAGTTGGTTTTCGATACCCCAGTGGCTGCGAACAGCGTGCGCCAAGACTCCTGCATCGGGTGGCAGACTGCACAGATAGAAGCGTCGCTCCACGCTGACCACCTCCCCCACGTGACGCTCGGCTTCCACCATCGCCACACTGCGCAGTTTCTCCCACTGTGCGCGGTCGGCAAACCAGCCAATCTGCTCGCTGATCCAGTAACGGCGTACTTCGACGCGACCGTGACCCTTTTCGGTTGTCTCGACAAAGTCATGCGCGACCCCGGCGAAACCTCTCTGGCGGGCATCCTCCAGAAAGCTTTTCACCTCTTCGTAGGCCGTGCCGTGGTTGCCTTTGAGCGCCAAGACATACCCGGCATCCGCTTCGCTGATCTCCTTGGCGATGTTCTTTTGGCAGTTCAGCGCGTCCACGGTGACAATGCAGCCGGCTAGTTCCAACGCGCGCAGCAGTTCGGGCACGGCCGTGATCTCGTTGCTTTTCTCCGCGGTGGCGAGTTGGCCCAGAACCAGCCGATTGGCTGTGGCCCACGCACTGACCAAATGCAGCGGGCCGCATCCTTTAGCCCGGTCGAAACTGCGCCGCAGTGTTTTGCCATCCAGCGCGACGACCTCCGCACCAACGGTGACGCGCACGCTTTGCGTCCAGCGCAGGAACACGTCAGCAAACTGCTGGGGATCGAGCAGCAGAAAGACACGACGAAAGGTGTCATGCGAGGGGAGGCCGTGAGGCAATTCCAAGAAGGCGCGCAGCCAAGAGAGTTTGGCGTGGCCGAACTGCTCCATGTGGGTGAAGCTCTGACCGCCGCAGAGCAGACAACAGATGGCGATCATGAGGATATCGAGCAGGCGATGTTCGGTGAGGGAGGCGTCGCGCGGGTCGGTGATGGTGGCCAACGCTGTTTGCAGACTTCGAGAAGAAGGAATCTTTTGCATTCCGATGTTGAAGCAAATTCTTGAACAAACCGGAAGCAAAACCTTGCGTTCTAAGCCGGTCGTACCGGCTCACTTACAGAACTCCTACTCAAATCTCAACCCATGCGTAACCCTTGGCGAGGAATACCTTCGGCCTTGTGCCAATGCGGATGCGCTGATATAGAATGAAGCCGAGGAGAATCTAGCAATGCTCACCGACAGGAAACCACTGATGCGCGAGATGGACGGGTACATGGAATTGGGAATGGGCAAAGAAGCACTTAGGCTGGCGAGAAAGCAACTGAGTTCCGCCAAGCTGGAAGAGGCGGAGTTCGTGAAAGCTCTCACGGCAGTGTTCTGCATGAGCAAGTCACTCAAGCAATGGCGAGTGCCAGTACAACAAGCTTACGAACGCCTTTCGGTGGCTTCGCAGAAACACGTCCGATATCTGATGTTGAGCTTCTTCCATTGTCTGAACGACGCAAAAGCTGCATTGGAATTTGCAACCACCAGACCGTCGGATTTCGATGAGCTACTGTTTTCGATGGGCACATACTTGAATCTTGGAGAACTCAAAAAGGCGAAGCGGTTAGCCATGATTGCTGAGCGCGCGGTGAAGAGTGAGCGCGATGGTATGGCGTTGAATGGCCTTCATGACGCCCTGGCAGATTATTACGCGCGCGTTGGAAAATGGGAAGAAGCGGCATGGCATTGGTCCAAGATGGACCTGAGCGAACCCCTTGGCGACAACGGATTAGTCGAGCTTCTCGAACTCAAGGTGGCCGATGCCATTAAGACAGCAAGAACCTGCATCAATGCGCTCGACGAGTATCGAAAGCGGCGACGTGGTGAATTGGATATTGCCTTACCGGGGAATGAACTGAGAATCATCAAGGATGCACGGGCGAAACTCAGTCGCCATCTGAAACATCTCGAAAGAGTTTTACCGAAAGACCGGCAAACTGAGTTTGGAATGGTTGCATCCCGATAAGACAGCCAAACCAAGGCTCTCATGGCGACCAAGCTGATCAGTAGCGCGAATAAGAAACATCAACCATCACCAGACAGAGCCGTCACAAAAGCCGTTTCACATCCTCCAGAACGTTGACGTAATTCTTGTGATCTCTCGCGGGCTTGAATCGTCCAGAACTTGGGTGATAAACGGCAAACACATGGCACTCGTGTCCGGGAATCCGAAGTTTAGCTCTATCAAGGCCGCTTTTCTCAACAATCACACCGGAACTTTGCAGTCGGCACCACAGTCTGACGCCCAAAGCCACCACAAGGTCTGGGCGAAACCGCATCAACAATTCTGGGAATTCTTCTTTGGCGAGCTTCCATTGTTCTTCGGAGGGAGGCTGGCGAGGGCCATTTCCCACAGGCGTTGATACATAGTCGCAAAACACCACAGACTGCCAGAATTGCCAGCATTCATCCTTGCTGACCTCAGTTTTGCGTTTGCCAGTCAACAGTTGAAATGTCCTAGCAAAAACTCGGTGGTGGTATTCACCGAAAGAATCACTGCGGATTAAGTCTGTAAGGATGTTTGGGTGTAGCCAACCCGGTACCCTTTCGTAGATTGACTCGCCGAGGATCAGAACCCGAGGCCTTTGCTGGTCATAGTTCACACCCTTGTGAGGCAGAATATGAACGTTAGATGCGACTTTGGTAGAAACATCTGATTCTGTCGGCATTTACTGTTTCTTCCTTGAAACTACATCTTCGCAATGACCGCGTCGCCGAACGCGGAGCACTTCACTTCTTTTGCGCCGTCCATGAGGCGGGCGAAATCGTAGGTGACGGTCTTGGCGTTGATGGCGCCATCCATACCTTTGATGATGAGGTCGGCGGCTTCCGTCCAACCCATGTACCGGAGCATCATCTCGCCAGAGAGCACAACGCTACCCGGATTGACGACGTCTTTGTTGGCGTACTTCGGTGCGGTGCCGTGCGTGGCCTCGAAGATGGCGTGGCCGGTGAGGTAGTTGATGTTGCCGCCGGGGGCGATGCCGATGCCGCCGACTTGCGCAGCGAGAGCGTCGCTGAGGTAATCGCCATTCAGATTAAGCGTGGCGATAACGTCGAAGTCGGTCGGTCGGGTAAGGACTTGTTGGAGCGTGATGTCGGCGATGGCGTCTTTGATGACGATCCCATTCGGCAGTTTGCACCACGGGCCACCGTCAATCTCGACGGCGCCGAATTCCTTCTTGGCGAGCGCGTAGCCCCAGTCGCGGAACGCGCCTTCAGTGAACTTCATGATATTGCCTTTGTGGACAAAGGTGACGCTCTTGCGTTTGTTAGCGATAGCGTACTGGATGGCGGCACGGATGAGGCGTTCGCTGCCTTCGCTGGAAACGGGTTTGATACCGATACCGCTGGTCTCGGGGAACCGGATCTTCTTCACGCCCATTTCGGTTTGGAGGAACGCAATGACTTTCTTCGCTTCGGGACTGCCGGCGGGCCATTCGATGCCAGCGTAGATGTCCTCGGTGTTCTCACGGAAAATGACCATATCAACCTTCTCCGGATGTTTCACCGGCGAGGGAACACCTTTGAACCAGCGAACAGGACGAAGGCAGACGTAGAGGTCGAGCATCTGACGGAGGGCAACGTTGAGCGAACGAATCCCCTTCCCCACCGGCGTGGTCAATGGGCCTTTGATGCCGACAAGATATTCCTTGAACGCAGCGACGGTTTCCTCTGGCAAGCCCATTTCACCGGCAAAGACTTCGAGCCATTCGATTTTGCGCTGGCCGGCGTAGGCTTTCGCAACGGCAGCGTCGAACACGCGGACGCTGGCGGCCCAAATGTCGGGGCCGGTGCCGTCGCCGCGTATGAAAGGAATGGTTGGATTGTTGGGGACAACCAGCTTGCTACTTTGAATGGATATCTTTGCCATGCCGCACGCATTACACGAAATAGCCGCGAAGTTCACGAAAGAAATTCGTTACCCGCCGTGGTGCTGCACCCAGTACGCGCGGAACGAGCGAAGGCGTGGCAGTGACTCGCGATCTTTGACGCGATTGGTGGCCGCCTTGCTCGCGATGATGTCGTCAATGTGGCAGACAGGAAACCCTTCAATCTCAATGCGGCGCTTCCAAGCGTCTTCAAACCGTTCGATGCCGTCGGGGGCGAAGATCAGGTCAAGGTCGAACGGGCCGTTCTTCAATTGAATGAAATCTTTGCCGCGGCGGATTTCCTCCGCCTGGTTCTCGGCCAGTGTGAAACCGAGGTCGCGCAGAGCTGTGACCAGCGCGCCGCAGTTCGACGGAGATTTCTCGATAAACAAATCGGCATCCTGTGTCGTATCGGGAAAACCCAGCAGAATCGCGCCGGATTTGCCGAGAAAGAGGTAGCGGACGCCGTGCCGGCGGAATGCGTCGCGCACCTCTTCGGCTTGGCGATATTCAAACGCGGCCATAACCAAGCCAATCCGGCAGGTTTTCCTCGCACCAGCGCCGGTAATCCGCCGTGGTTACAAACGCACGGAACTTCGCGTCATCGAGGACCGGTTTGTACGTGTGGATAAAGGCGTATCGCCAACGCTGGGACAACGGGCGTCGGGCCGCCGCCTCAAATTCCTCCAACCATTCACGTGGGATATCCATGCGCCGGCATCCTAACGCTGTTGCCAGCGACTGTCCACTATCCACTATGGCGGATGTGAACGATGTCACCATCTTCGACGATGTAATCTTTACCCTTCAACAGGAGCTTACCCGTCTCCTTGAGATGGACTTCGGCAGCGTGACCTTTATCGCCAGCAGCGATGAGTTCAGGATACTTCATGACCTCAGCGCGGATGAAGCCGCGGGCGAGATCGCTGTGAATTGTGTGCGCGGCGTCAAGGGCAGTCTCGCCATGACGAATCGTCCACGCGCGCACTTCGTCTTCGCCAGTGGTGAAGAAGCTGATGTAGCCAAGCGCCTTGTAGAGCAGGCGCGTCAATAAATGAATCGCCGGTTCTTCGACGCCGAGGGCGGCGAGGAATTCGGCGCGCTCGTTCGCGTCCTCGATCTGGGCGACTTCGAGTTCGAGCTTGGCGTCGAGCCGGCAAGTCAGGTCGCCGGTAAGTTCGCCGGTGCCGCCGTTATAGGCGATGACGAGCGGTTTGAGGGTGAGAAACTGAAGGGAGCGGATTCGTTTCTCTTCGCCTTCGGCCCACGGGTAGTCCCGCAACAGTTTACCGGCTTCGAGGTGGGGTTTGAGACGTTCGAGGAGAGCAGCCTCCTTGGCGCGGTCGTCGTCGCGCTTCTTCTTCTGGTCCTCGGCAATGCGGTCGAGACGCTTTTCGATGAGGCTCAGGTCGCTGATGGCCAGTTCGAGGTTCATCTTGTTGATGTCCTCGTGCGGATCGGTCTCGCGGTCGAACGCACGCACAACGTGACAGAGCGCATCCATGTTCTTGAGCGTTTGTAGCCATTGGTCGCGCGCCTTGGCTTGTTGCGGCGGAGCGGGGGCGAGAGTGCACTCGATCTCGGCGTACTTGGTCTTCTTCGGGTTATACATCGCCGAGAGTTTGTCCACGCGCGGGTCGGCAACTTTGACAGCGCCGATGTGGTATTCGCCGGCGCGTCCAAGCAAATGGTCAAGAGCCATGCCGGTCAACAGGGAGAAGACGGTTTTCTTTCCCGTCTGCGGCAGGCCGATGAGGGCAATTTTCATTTCAACCCGGTCGCGGCGGGGACGCCGCTCCTACGCTTTCAGGCCCGCACAGAAAGCTGCGATGCGTTCGAGACCCTTGGTGATGTTTTCCATCGAGCAGGCGTAGCTCAGGCGCATATGGGCGTCGCTGCCAAACGCGATACCGGGAACGCAGGCGACTTTCTGTTCTTCGAGTAGGCGTTCGCAGAACTGGGCGCTGCCGAGACCGAAGCTGGAAATGTTCGGCAACATGTAGAACGCGCCCATCGGCTTGACGCAGGTGACGCCGGGGATGCTGGTGAGTTTCTCGTGCATAAACGCGCGGCGTTCGACGAAGGCGCGGTGCATGTCGCTGATGAACGATTGGTCGCCTTTGAGCGCAGCGAGCGCGCCTTTCTGGACGAAGCTGGTCGGGTTGCTCGTCGAATGCGATTGGATCGAATCAATGGCCGTGGCGATTGGTTCGGGCGCGGCGATGTAACCGAGCCGCCAGCCGGTCATCGAGTACGCTTTCGAGAAACCGTTGACGGTGATGGTGAGGTCGTAAATCTCCTTGCTCAACGACGCGAGACTGACGTGCGGGGTGTGGTCGTAGGTGATCTTCTCGTAAATCTCGTCGGAGAGTATCAAGATGCCTTCTTCGAGCGCGACTTCCGCGAGGGCTTGGAGTTCTTCCTTCGTATAGACCGCGCCGGTCGGGTTGCTCGGCGAGTTGAGAATGATCAACTTCGTCGCCGGGGTCATAGCCGTGCGGAATTCCTCTGGCGTCAGTTTGAAGCCGTTGGATTCCTGCGTCGGGACAATGACCGGCGTGGCGTCGGCGAGCTTGACCATCTCCGGATAGCTTAACCAGTACGGCGCGGGGATGAGGACTTCGTCGCCGGCTCCGCAGGTGGCGATGATGACGTTGTAACAGGAGTGTTTCGCGCCGCAGTTCAGGATGACCTGGCTCGGTTTGTAGTCGAGGCCGTTTTCCTTCTTGAGCTTGTCGGCAACCGCCGCGCGCAATTCAGGAAGTCCACTGGAGGCGGTGTACTTGGTAAACCCGGCGGCGAGGGCCGCGGCGGCAGCGTCCTTGATGTGTTGCGGGGTGTCGAAGTCCGGTTCGCCGGCGCCGAAACCGCAGACGTCAACGCCTTCGGCCTTGAGTTTCTTGGCCTTGGCGTCAATGGCGAGGGTGAGCGACGGTGTGAGCGTTGTAGCACGTGGTGCAAGTAGGTTCATGTGAGGTTGTTTCCGTGTTCAGGGTTTGCGTTTGTAAAAACTTTCAACAAGCGGCTTCAGGTTGTTTTCGCGAATATTGATGATGTTCATTTCGCGTCTGGCGTTCTCCGCCGTATCGCTGGCATGAGCGGCGTTGACCATGATGTCCTGTCCCAACTCGCGTCGGATAGTGCCGGGGGCGGCTTTGCGCGGGTCGGTTGCGCCGAGGACGTTGCGGATCTTGGCGACAGCGTCAACGCCTTCGTACACGAGTGCGACCATTTTACCGGGGTCGCCGGCAGCTTCCGCATCGGAGGTATGGCCGGTCATGAAATTGACGATGCGGTTAAATTGATGCTCCGCTGCCAGCGGGGCAATCATCTTGCCCAGTGCCTTCTCCGAACCGTCGGGCAGTGCGAAACCAAATTCTTTTTCGAGGGCAGCCTTGGCGCGCGGACCGGTGATGCCAGCGTACACGCCGGGCAACACCTCGCGCACGGGGCCGTAGAACTCCTGCGCGTCCTCCACGCTCATGTGATGGACCTTGATGGCTATGATGAAGAGACCGGTGCGCGAGATCAAGTCCACGATGCTGCCGGGACGCGCGCTGGCAAAACGGAAGTTGTCGGGCTTCAACAGCACGAGCGTTTGCTGGGGCTTCGTGTCTTTGGGGTAGCGCACAACGCCTTCGAGCAACCCGCCGTCAGTGTCGGAATACTTGGCCCAAATCCGCAACCGTCCTTCGACTTCCTCGGCGGATCGCGCCGCGAGCACGGCCGGCTCAAAGTAACGAACCTCGTTGTCGGGCGTCAGGATGAAATCGCCGTAGGTGTCGCGAATCGTCTCGCCGGCCACGGTTCGGCCTGGCTCGATCTGGCCGACGGCGGCACGGATTTTCTTGGCGGCATCTTCGCCGCGGAACACCAACATCATCACACGGCGACGCTGGCCGGTTTGCGGATGCGGCGCGTAGTTGTCGAGGATGTACTGGCGGATGAGCATCTGAATCCGGCGATTGTCGGGATCCTTGGCGGTCACGACGACCGAGGCGTATTCCTCGGCCAACTCGCGGCTGGGCGCGAACATCCGCGCCGCCACCAGTTCCAACGCGGTGCGCGTGAACAATCGCCCGATGACGCCGCCCGTGCGCGATTTGTAAATCGTGTACGGGTTGATCAGGACATAGGCAAGTTGGTCGTTGCCGTTGCTCATCACTTCTTGGCGGGCGCCATGATGCGGAACAGTTTCGTGCCGCAATCCGGGCAGACGCCCTGGACGGCGGGACGACCGTTCTTCATGGTCACCTGTTCGGCCTTGGCCATTTCTTTCTTTGCTTTGCATTTCACACAATACGCTTCAGGCATGATGTCTCCTTTGGGGGAATTGCGCGGCATCTTAGTGACGGACCCGCAGAGCGTCAAGCGTTGAAGCGGCGCTGCCGCTCTGGTACAGTAACGCCCGTGAAACGCCTCTTACCCATTTTCATCCTTGTGCTGGCGGGTTGCCAGCCGACCGGAACAAATCCGGAACAAAGCGCCGCGTACGAGCAAGCACGCAAATCCGCCGATGCCGGCGAATGGAAGTCCGCGGCAGCGTTTTACCGTCAGACTCTCGATGAACACCCGCGTTTTGCTCGCGCGCACCTCGACCTCGGACTGCTGTACGACGAGAAACTCAACGACCCCATCGCCGCGATCCACCACTATCGCCGCTACCTCGAACTGGAACCGAACAGCGACAAACGGAAAATCGTCGAGGACTTCATTGAGCGATCGCGCCTCTCGCTGGCGTCGAAGTTGCCCCAATCTTCCGGCGTGGACGCAGGCGAGTTGGTGCGTCTCCAGCAACAGAACACGGCATTGGCTGCCGAAGTCGCGACGTTGAAGGCGAAGCTCGCCGAATTTGAAGCAGCGATCAACGCACCGGCGGTCGCGCCGACGAATACGCCTCCACCAGCGCCAGTGCCGCCGAAACCGCGCACACACCTCGTGGCAAGGGGCGACACGCTCCAGTCACTCGCCCTTCGCTACTATGGTTCACGCTCGGCATGGGAGAAGATTTATCAGGCCAACCGCGAGGCGCTGCCGAACAAGGATCAGTTGAAGATCGGCCAGCAACTGACGATTCCGTAACAGCGGGCTTTACTTTTCCGGCGGCTTTGGTATTCTGCGTCCAACAAGGAGGTCGTATCTTTCATGAAGGAGGCAGACAGTAGTATTGCCACAGTTGTGTCTTCGACGGACAACGTGTCTGGCTTTACCGTCGTGGGAAACGCAACGTCAAAGGAGGAACTCGAACGCGACCTGCAACAGAAGCGCGAACAGCTTCTGCTGTTGCGCCGTCAACAAGAGGAACTGGAGCGCCAGAAGACCGATCTCGAAGACCTGCGCCGCAAACACGAGGAGTACGCGCGCGGACGGCAGGAAATGATCGAGCAACTCACGCGCGCGCTGGTGTTGCTGGACCGCGAACAGGTCGAGGCGCAACGGCGCGTCGAGCTTTGCATCAGCACGCGCCAGCAGTTCCGCGAGGCGCTGGAACAACTTCAGCAGATCCGCGACGAGGAATGGACGAGCGCCAATGTCCGCACCGAATTGAGCCGGGCGCTTGGAATCCTCGACAACACGCGCGCGGAGTTGCAACGCGCCGCCGCGCGGTTGGAATGCCTGAACCCGAAGCAACTCGCCGCCGAGACAACGAAGGACACTGCGTCGGCGGAGTTTGCCCGCTATGTGAGGCTCGGTCTGGCGGCGTCGTTGCCGCTAATCATCGTGGGCACGATCTGGTTGGTTGTGTTCCTCATCACGAAACGTTGAGTCATGGTTTTCGACCGCAAACCGCAGACGCCGATTGACCGTGCCGGGGCCGATCTCGAACGGCAAATCGCTGATTTGAAGCGTCGGGCACGCGAGATCGAAGCACCGCCGCCACCGGCAACAAACGGCCTGTGGAAAGAATGGTTTGCGCCGCCGCCGCACCGCATGACGACGACCACACGGCGTGCGCCACCCGATGTTCCCGTCGAACCGTTGAAGGAACTGGAGGAACCGTTGCCGTTTGCGCAACAACCGGACTTGTTTTCGCCCAGAAAGCGTCCACCATTGCGTCACGTGCAGCGACAGAATCGGAAGAGGTTTTTTCTATGTCTCGGACTCGGCATTGTGGTGTTGGGTTTGCTCTGGCTGGTCGTGCACTGAACTTGTGCGTCGAATTCACGGCGCGCGGCGTCAGTCGCATTGAGCTTGGCGGACGACGGCAACCGGGGCGGTTGCCATACAATCTGCACACCCAACTCAAGCGATACTTTACCGGTGAGCCGGTGCGCTTTCGCGTGCCGCTGGACTTGAGCACGGGCACGGCGTTTCAACGGAAAGTGTGGCGGGTGTTGCAGCAGATTCCCTACGGCCAGACCCGCTCGTATGCGTGGGTGGCCCGGCAGATCGGTTCTCCGCGCGCAACGAGAGCGGTCGGCATCGCATGCGGGGCGAACCCGGTGCCGATTCTGGTGCCGTGTCACCGCGTGGTGCGCAGCGACGGTTCGCTCGGCGGGTTCAGCGCCGGAGTGGGTTGGAAGGCGCGGCTGCTGGCGTTGGAGCGCCGGTGTACTCCTTCAGCGCGTCGGGCATGAGTTGCTGGAGTTGCGCGATCCGTTTCTCGTCAACGGGATGCGTGCTGAGAAAAGCAATCGGCGTGTTGCCTTGCTGGCGGTTGAATGCAGCAAATCGTTTCCACATTTCGACGGCGTTATGCGGGTCATACCCGGCGCGCGCCATGTAGATCAACCCCATGCGGTCGGCCTCCAGTTCCTGCCGTCGCGAGTGCGGCAACGCGACGCCCACTTGCGTGCCGATGCCATAGAGCTGCTGAAACAGTTGTGGGTTCGCAGCGCCCCTGCTCTCCATGGCCGCGTTAAGAGCTGCACCGCCAGCTTGAATGAGCATGGCTTGAGACATTCGTTCAGCCCCATGGCGCGCCGTGGCATGCGCGACTTCGTGTCCAATGATGGTCGCCATCCCGTTCTCGTCCTTGGCGATCGGAAGGATGCCGGTATAGACAGCGACCTTGCCGCCGGGCAGGCAGAACGCGTTGATGGTCTTTGCATCGTCGAACAGCAGGAACTCCCACTGCGCGTTCGGCAAATCCTTCTTCGCGGCGGCGGCAATGCGCGGCCCGACGCGCTGAAGAATGCCCGTCCACGTGGCATCCTTGGAGACCTTCGTGTTTTGTTTGAGTTTATCAAACTCACTCAGGCCGAGCGCCATTTCCTGCTGCGATGAGACCAGGAGCAATTGCGACCGCCCCGTAATCGGGACGGTGGAACAGCCGGTCAACAGCGCGGCCAAGGCGACGGCGAACAGTTGTAGCCACGCCGCTCCGCCGGCGTGTGGGGCGGCGCGGCGACAGAGCGCCGCGGCTACAGCATCATTGCGGTTTCGTTGCATCAGACAATCTCCTCACGAGCCGGGTTCCAGCGGACTTGTCGTTTCTGCCGATAGGACTCGATGGACATCAGGTACGTGGCGCACTCAATGAACGCCTCGTCCACGTTGCACTTCGGCGTACCGCGACTGTTCATGCAGTTGAAGAAGTCTTGCAGATGGTTTGGCTGCTGCGGGGTCTTGCCGCGCGCGTAGCCCTTGGGAAGGTCTTTCCGGTCGTTGAACGAAGCCGGAATGATCTTGAAGTCGGTTACATCGTGCGCGATGCCGTCGAACTGGAGCGTGGCCTCTTTGCCGCAGAGTTCTACAGGCTGTTTGGTCGTGGCGTTCATGCTGGCGCTGAAGGTGACAGTGCGACCGAGTTTATCGAACTCGTAGATCGCATTCCACGTGTCGGGCACTTCGCGGTCGTCTTTCAGCAGCGCGTTGATGCCAGAGCAGTAGCAGGTGTCGGGGACGCCGTGGCCGAGGAGGTACTGGACGAAATCGAGTTCGTGCGAGAGCAGGTCACCGGCTTGGCCAGTGCCGTAGCGCCAGTAACAACGCCAGTGCCAGAAATGCCGCTCGTTGAACGGCTCTCGTTTCGTGTCGCCAAGCCAGAGCGGCCAGTGGACTTCTTTCTCAACCTTGGCTGGATCCGGACGGTCCCACTGACTGTAGTAGCCGTACCAACGCCAGATCGGATGCGACGGTTCGGTGTTGCCGAAGCGGCCGGTGCGAACCAACGTGATCGGGCCGAGGATTCCCTTCGCCATGAGTTCCTTCGCCTGTAACGCGCAAGTGGCCTGACGCGCTTGGTGGCCGAGTTGAAAGACGGTCTTGCTCTTCTTGATCGCCGCGCGCATCAGTTTCGCCTCGCGCAACGTGAGCGCGAAACCTTTCTCGCAGTAGATGTCCTTGCCTGCTTTCACCACATCGAGCACCATCCGGCAATGCCAGTGGTCGGGCGCGCTGATGACGACGGCGTCCACGTTCTTGTCGGCGAGCAGTTCGCGGTAATCCACGTAGGTCTTCGCGTCGGGATTCTTGCCGCGCTCGACGCCCTTCTGCCGGTGCGGCCCGTACGCATCGCAAATGGCCGTCACCTTGACGCCATCGCAATTGACAACGCCGTTGATGAGATCGCCGCCGCGCGTGCCCATGCCGATGAACCCGACGCCGATGGTGCTGCCCAACGACTTTGCGTTGAGGATGGACGGAAACCCCGCCACAGTCGCGACAGCCGTAGCGCCGATGAATTCACGGCGTGACATATTGTTCATTATGTTCGCACACTTTCTGATTTACGAACCATTCGTTTCACCATGCTACACTGACAACTACTGCACCTCATTTCGCTCCCGCACTTCGGCAAACATATCCGCCCACGCTCGTCTCGCCCTTACAGACCAGTAACTTGACTTCACTTTCGCCCAGAGCCAGACACACTCGCAACCAGTCTCCGGAACTGTGATTCATCTATTCCGAATTTGCGTAGTTCTTCGACAGCCCCCTTCTCCAGCTTTGGCCCGATGGCAGCCAATGTTTGAGCAGCGAGAGCATAATCGCCAGCCATCCAAGCATCAACCGCAAGATATGATAGCCGCCATTGTTTCTGGTGTTTACGAGTCGGCTCGTTGACCAGAGCTTGGTCCAATTCGATCCAGAGTTTACGTACTTCCGGCTGACCACGGAATATTCGCGTGTCACCCATCTCCTCGCCGATACTATTGCAGGCCGTATAAAACTTCAGTGGAACATCCGTATCAAAGCGCTTTGTATTCAAGCAAGCCTTGCCAAAGTCGAACATCAGTTGATGACTGCCGCCCCAACGCGGACGATAAAACCAAAGAACAAAATTGTACGCTGGCATGTAATCGAATTGGGCAGCGATCGCGCGATCAAACCAGAGCCGAATGGTTTCACCTTTCACACGATGCCCCCCGCCTATCACATTAATCATTGCAGCAGCAGCTTCAGGACGATCTTGGCGCAACTGCCAGCCCTTTCCCAATTCTTCATGTGCCTTTTGCAAATGCTCTTCAAAACCTTTCCAACCTTCTTCTGTTACCTTGTCTGCCCAATCACCGCCGCGGGCAGCCCACGCCAAATCAATCTCAGCCATACCAACCAATGTGTGGCGCGCCCATTCAGGCAGAGGTGCTTCTGCATATAGTGTGGCTAGAGTGCGGCATTGACGTTTATGAAACTTCTCGCGCCAGACTTGGTGCCGAACAAAAAATATGTCATCACCCTTCTCGTAACTGCCATCTGTTAAAGAACTTTTCAACCATTGGATCGCCTTTTGGTCAAGTTCCGCCACTTCAGCAGCAGTTCGTCCCTGTGATTCGGCAAAGTCAGTCGCAACAAACCAAGCCAATGATCGCGAAACTTTGGGGTTCTCTTCAACCGCATGCATGGCAGCAGTGTAATTTGCTACTGATCTATTGAGGTGGGCGACTAGATACAATACGAGTGGATCTCGGCATCCTTGATCGACCAACTGTTTACCGCAATTGAGCAACTCCACGGTATTGTCTAAATTGGTAACACCACTCCACTGCGCCGATGCTGTTTTAATAAACTCCGCCGCCATTGTTTCCCAAGATTTACCCGTACATCTAATGAGCGCCGGATCTCTCCATGCTCTCTGACACCATCCCCAGTGTTGAAGGTAAAAATCTCGCTCAAGAGCTGCGTTTTTCGCGACAATAATAGGACCAACCGTGGCCTTCCGTTCCCCTCCGATTGCAGACCGTCCTCTTGCCAGCCAACGCATTGTTGCAAAACCCGCTAGAAGCAAGATCACCACGACCCAGCAAAAACGCCGTATGAACACTGTGGCTTTCATTGCTTCCTCCCGATTACGTTTCTGATATTTGTGCGTGACAGTAAATCCTTAGACCTCAACCGCATTCTGCTCCTCATACTTCACCTAAAGCACCCTGCATCATTGTCTCTCCTCGTCAAAATGCAAAAACGAGCGCCAGTACACCGGCCAGCGTCAACAGCATCGGCACTGCGAACACCTTGCTCCAGTTGAACTTTCCGTCCACCGAGAACTTGTCCATCGCCCAGCCCGCCAACGGCGTGCCGAGGAACATGCCGATACCGACTGTCACGAGAATGATCAACGATTGCGCCGACCCCGCGATCTCTTTCGGGGCCACTTTGCTGACATACATCTGCCCGGCGATCATGAAGAACACATACGCCAGCCCGTGGAATACCTGCGACACGACCACGACCGCCTTCGGCAGTTTCAACATGTAAATCAAATAGAGCACCATCCAGCTTGTTGCGCCGAGTGTGATGGTCCATTTCGGGCCGAGCATCTTGTCGTCAAACAACAAGGCAAGCAGGAACAACGTCGCCAGCGCCTGCGCCGCCTGCGCGATGCCCATGGCACCGGGGATGTTCTTTCCCGAAACGCCGAGATCGCCCATGAACCGCGCCGTGCCGAGGAAATAAAACTGCATCATGCCGGCCACCACCATCGAGGTGACGATGAACACCGCGAAGTTCGTGTTCTTCATCAAACCAAACGCCTGCATGACTGGCGAACCGCTGCTCGCGCCCTTGGGAGGCGTCGCGGGCTGCAGGAGGCAAATCACCACCATCGCAATCGAGAGCAACGCCGCCAACTTCAAGCAATCGCTGCCGTCACCTTCGGCCTTGCGGAGATTGCGATAGCCCGTCAATGCCATACCGATCACCGACCATGCCACGGGCGCCCAGATGAAGATGCCTGCCGCTTGTTTCGCCGCGTCGGTGAGGTGGCTGAACATCAGCGAGTTCACCAACGGAATTGTCGCGCCGAACAACATCGAGTACGCCAGCATCACGAGGAACATCGGCCCGAACTTCTTGATCTTCGCCGCGAGGAACAGCAGCACGATGCCGACGCCGTGGCAAAAGGCGAGGATGTGGCCAGTGTCAACGTATTTATCGGCAAGCATCCCGCCGAACAACGGCGAGACCATGCTGGCCAGGGGAAGTGTTGCGTAAATCCAACTGGTTTGTTTGCCGGTCATCTGGAGCGGCCCGAGCAGCCGCGCCGCCAAGACGGGCATCCAAGCCCCCCACACTGCATACTCCAGAAACATCAACGCGCTCAGTTGCAGATACAATGTCGTGCTCATCGTCTTCTCCTCCTCAAGGGATTGGTTATTGGCCGCGAGTGTAGATTTTCCCCACGCCAAGTCAATCCCGATTCTCCGCCCACACCCAAGAAATGTTCCGGTTCTGTTCCGGAGGACTAACGACATCATTGAACATCGAGGTGACCGGTACAGTCATCGAGAATGTTCGAATGAATTGGTTGGCTGACTTTGTTTCGCCTTCTCTCTTTTCCTGCGAACGGACTCTATAACGGACGCTACACAACCCACAGCCCCAAATGCAATAAATAGAATACATGGTAAGACCGATTCGGCTGACATGCGCATGAGAATGCCTACGGCGACAAAAGTGAGGCCGCCCAGAAAGACCTTCCACGGCGCAAGGAGTGAGTGAGAAGGATCAGCCTTCCTCACTGGCTTCGGCATTGAGAACATCATGGGAGGGAACAACCCCGGATTGTCTAAAGGAATGTAGTCTCCAAGTTGCTGGTCCATCACCTTCAGATGGCGTTGCGCCGCAAAATTGACAATGGCGGAATAGGCAGTCTGAACATCCTTTTTATTCTGAGGCATTCCAATGGAGGCAAACGATTGATCACCATGATCCTCCTCGAACGTAGAGTATGTGATTTCGCAGAGCGTACCAATGGTCTCATCTTCCGAGAGTTCCTGCTGCCACCGAGCGATATCAGCAGGTTCTTTTTTGTTCTTTGGGGCTAACAGGCTCAGGTCGTATGACATATCATCTCCTTCTGCGGGATATTCCAGTTTCCTCTGCCGCCTACCATCATTATTCACCGGAACTCATGAGCGGCATCCTGAGCTTGCCGGCGGAAGTTTACAAGACGAAAGTCAGTCAACAAGCGTATCGCGGCGCTGCCACCGATGTAGTGTCGGCTGTCCACAGCCGAGCCGTTAGACCCAATAACCCGGCGCGCTGGAGACAGCGCACGCTACACCAGCGGGAATTGCCCCCCCCCTGTTCGTCACGCGGAGCGTGACGAGTACTTTTATGGCGCGATGATTTGCTGCGTGGGACTTGCCGGCGCTTTGCCGGCGGCGTTGGCGGCCACGATATAAACTTTCACCGTCTGACTGGACGTGAAGACGGTTGGGTTCACCGACAAGTCATACACTGGCTTGCGCGCCACATCGCGTCTCCCACGGCAATCCCACCGTCCGATGTGCCGCTTTGACGAAATCCGCTGGGTTTCAGCCAACTTTCGGCATTCTCAGGGTGTCAAATGCCGTTTGAGCGGCGTCAAACCCGTTTTGAGGGGCCTCAGATGCCATTTGATGGGCATCAAATCTCGTTCGACGGGCATCAAACGCCGTCTGACGGGCATCAAATCCGATTTGACAGCCAGCGCGCGGCTTTGGACGTCCGTCACCCCTATTTGACCAGCACAAATCCTTCGAGGGAAGCTACTACTCCGTCAACCTTCATTGAAAGGGGGTTGTAGGCCGCGTCACCTGACGCGGCGTTGGGCATTCGCCACGTGGGGTCACGTGGCCGACAACGGCACCCTTGGAATCAAGTTTGACAGAACACTACTCTGGTTTCGATCACTAACGACTTCGTAATTGGAATTTGTTTCGGATTTCGAGCTTCGGATTTCGGATTTCTCCCCTTAGTGCATTGCCAGTCCGCCGCTGACGTCCACCGTCGCGCCGGTCATGTAGCTCGAACAATCGGACGAGAGAAAGACAACGACATTGGTTATCTCTTCGAGCGTCGCGATGCGGTGCAACGGCACACGCCCCTCGAACTTCTCCCGGTTGGCGTCAATGAACGGCGCGAGCATCTCGGTGTACATGAAGCCCGGCGCGACGCAGTTGACGCAGATGTTCTTCGGCGCCAGTTCGCGAGCGAGCGACACGGTGAATGCGATGATCGCGCCTTTGCTGGCGTCGTACGGCGCTTTGCCCGATTGCGAGCCGCGAAACGCCGCCTGCGAGGAGATGTTCACGATGCGCCCTGTCCGTTTCGCCTTGTCGAGCCGGCGGACAAACTCGCGGGAACAGAGGAACGTGCCGGTCATGTTGACTTGAAACGTCCGGTTCCAATCGGCCTCGCTCAATTCGGTGATCGGCGCGACCGGGCACACGGCGGCGTTGTTGACGAGCACATCCACGACGCCGAGTTGGTCGAAAATCCGCACAACGTCCACCTCAACGGCGATGTCACCGGAAACTGCGACGGCCTCCCCACCCTTTCCCTGAATCTCCTTCACCACCGCCTCAGCTTTCGCCGGGTTGCGATGATAGTTCACGCCAACCTTCGCGCCCTCGGCGGCCAGTCCAAGGCAGATCGCCCTGCCCAAGCCGTGCGAGCCGCCGGTCACCAGCGCAACTTTGTCTTTCAGTTTGAGATCCATCGTTCATTCCTTCCGAACGAAATTCGAAGCACGAAATCCGAAACCCGAAACAAATCCGAATGACCAAAGCCGCAAGCGGCAAACCGTTTTGAATTTCGGATTTGCTGCATTGTTTCGGATTTCGATATTCGGATTTCGGATTTCATGTCCTAATAGTTGCCACTCGCCGTCCCCCCGTCCAGCACTGCCTCCGTCGAGCCAACGCCGAGCCGGTCAACGCCTTGTTGAAGATAACCGACTGCCGTCTTCCAATCGCGGATGCCGCCGGAAGGTTTGATCTTCATCCGTCCGCCGACGGTCTTCTTCATCACCTCGATGATCTCCGGTGTCGCTGTGCCGCTGGCGAAGCCGGTCGAGGTCTTCACGAAGTCGGCGCCAGCTTCCTCGGCGATGAGGCACGCCTTCGCAACTTGCTCGAGCGTGAGGTAAGCGGTTTCGAGGATGGCTTTCACGAGCACGCCCTTCGGCTTGGCGACCCCCACGACGGCGGCGATGTCCTTCTTCACGGCGTCGTAATCGCCGGAGAGGAACTTGCCGATGTTCATCACCATATCCAATTCGCGCGCGCCGTCCTTGATGGCGAGTTCGGCTTCAAGCGCCTTCACTTCGGGCCGATGATGTCCGTGCGGGAAGCCGATGACAACGCTGACGAGCACCTTGCTTCCCTTGAGACATTTCGCAGCGAGAGCGGCGTCGCTCGGTCGGACGCACATACTGAACACGCCACGCGCGATGCACATCTTCGCGTTCTTCTCGACATCGGCGTCAGTGAAGTTCGGTTTCAGGACCGCGTGGTCAATCGTCGCGGCAACTTCGGCTACGGTGAATTGTTTCATGGCGGTACTATAGCTGGTTCGGATTCATTTCTTCGACACAATTTTTGTCTTCGCCTACGCGCAGTGACCCGGACGGTAATCCGCGCAAACAATCGGCTTGTGCCAAGGACGGCAGTTTTGTGGAAATACCCCCGAAATGAGGTCGGAATGCGACGTACAGAGAGATTCGGACGAAGTGTGGTGGCAACGGATGCGACGAAGGCCGATCACGCCCTAGTCGGGGTAGCAACCACGAGTGTTGACGCTCGAATGGTTCCCCCTTTAACCCCATCCGCAAAATCGAATTCCTATCAGTTCTACCTTTTTGCCCCGTATTTCTTAAGCAGTTCGATTACGTCGCGGCGGTCGCCCTGAAAACCCAACGCCCACTGGAGAGGCGTTTGTCCGTTGCTGTCCTTTGCATTAACGTCTGCATTACGGGCAAGCAATGCCTCGACTATATCTTTACTTCGTATGTTGGCTGCAAAGTGCAGAGGAGTGGCTTGTGCACTTGTCCTAGCGTTCATATCAGCTTTATTGTCCAAGAGGGCCTCGACCACTTCCTTGGTGGCATAATTCTGAACGGCCATGTGCAGCGGCGTGAGTCCCTTCTTGTCCTTGGCGTTCACATCGGCGCTGTGGTCAATCAACGCCTTCACCATTCGCGGCGTTGCTTGATCCGTCCAAACGAGCAAGTGTAGCGGCGTCCGTCCTTCGCTATTCGTTGCGTTCACATCGGCCTTGTGCGCGAGAAGCACTTCCAACACACCCGCATTCGCATGGCCTGCCGCATAGTGTAATGGCGTCGCGATACTGTCGGCCTTGTCATTAACTTCTGCTCCGTGGGCTAGCAGAGTTTCCGCTACTTCTTTTCTTCCGTTTACTGCCGCAAAATGCAGCGGCGTTTTTCCTTCTTTGGTTTTGACGCTGACGTTCGCCTTGTGAGTTATGAGCAATTCCACCATCTCTCTGTTCGCGCATTCCGCCGCAGAGTGTAAAGGGGTTTCGCCGTTGTCACTCTTCGCATTGACATCGACATTCTTCGCCAAAAGCAATTCCACAAGTTTCTGTTGGCCAGTAGACGCCGCCGTATGCAACGGTGTCCAGCCCCCTTGACTTCTCACAGTTACGTCCGCTCCTTGTGCCAAGAGAAGCTTAGCTGCTTCTATGCGGCCATTGAACATCGCGGCAGTCAGCGGCGTCCCCCCGCCTCGGTTCTTTGCGTTAATGTCGGCCTTATTCGCTAACAAGAATTCCAGCATCTCTCCATGGCCGTCAGATGCGACGAGATACAACGGCGTGAGTCCACTATTGTCCTTGGCGTTCACATCGGCCCCGTGCGCAAGAAGCAATTTGGCCACGTCTTTGTGATCACCCCTTGCTGCATAGTGCAACGGCGTCCTGCCGTCGTTGCTCTTGGTGCTAACGAATTCGGGGTTCGTCTGGAGCAGCGCTTTGACCCTTTCCAGATCGCCAGCCGCTGCTGCAGCGTGAATTTCGCCGGCCCACGCCATGCCGCCAAAGAAGCAGACCGCAGCAGTAGATATAACAGCCAGAGGCATCTTGTTCGTTTTCATAGTCCGCTTCCTCACCACATCCTCTGCCTAACAAAAACATAAGACAACCGCAAACGCCAAATCTTTTTAACCCCCTCCGCAAAACCAAATTTCTAGCAGTTCAGTTTCCCATCAGTTTCAGTGCATTTCCCGTCCGCCGGTGATGTTGATGGCTTGGCCGGTCATGTACGAGGCGGCGTCAGAACAGAGGAACGCCGTCACGACGACAAGCTGGTGTGCTGACTACCCCCTGCCGGGTGCAGCGGGTGAACGGGTGCACAGCCCAAATCTTTGGGCAGCTGTTGTAGGCCGCATCACCTGATGCGGCGTTTCTCCTTTCGCCGCGTGAGGGTTTATCCGCCGTAGGCGGACAAGCGCGGCCTACATTGTAGTTTGCTGCACCTTGGGTGAACTGGTTGGTTGACCAAACATGGACGCAAGGATAGAGTGGCACCATGAAGACGATGACGATTGAGTGCCCGGACCAGTTGCATGAGCAGTTGCAGACGTTGGTGGCAGCGGGCTGGGTCAAGGATGCCAATCAGGCAGCCGTGGAAGCGTTGCGCCGTTTCTTGGAGTCGCATCGGCCCGAGTTGATACAGGAGCAGCTTCGCAAGGACCTGGAGTGGGGACTCCATGCTAGCGCGGTGTGAAAACAGGTACAAAGGAACTCGCGCTTGAACGTTCGCGGCATCATTTGGGTCGAGGAATTCGTGGAGAAGTTGGCCAGCAAGCACGATGTCCAGCGCGAGGAGATCGGACAGGTCTTGACCAACCGCAAAACGATGTTTCGCTTCGTGGAGAAAGGACATCGTCGCGGCGAAGATGTGTACGCCGCATTGGGAAGAACTGGCGCAGGCCGTTGTTTAGTCGTATTCTTCGTGCGTAAAGAAGATGGACGGGCCATGGTGGTTTCGGCCTGCACGATGACACAGTCCGAGAAAAGACGCTATGAAACGAAGTAAAAGCACGTTGTCCAAAAGCAGCAGTTACCGGGAGATCGGTGCGTTCTGGGACGCGCACGATCTGGGCGAGTTTTGGGAACAGACCCGTCCAGTCCGCTTGGATGTCAGCTTGGAGTCTGAAACCGATTATTACGGTGTGGATCGTGAACTTTCCGGCCGATTGCTGAAGCTCGCTCGCAAGCGCGGGGTCAGCGCGCACACACTACTCAACTTGTGGCTTCAGCAGAAGCTGGCGGCGACAAAAGCGTAACGACAGAAGCTTTGTTCCACAAACACTCGCGGCGGGCTGGGGACAGCCCGCCCTACCAACCGAACTGAATCGTTGTCTCAATGCATCTCCCGGCCGCCGGTGATGTTGATGGCTTGGCCGGTCATGTAGTCGGCGCCCTCGGAACAGAGGAATGCCGTGACGGCGACGACGTCGCTGACTTTAGCCAGCCGCTTGAGCGGAATCTTTGAAGTGAATTGTTTGACGACTTCCTCGCGCGACTTGCCGAGGTTCTGGATGTAGCCGGCGGAGACGTTGCTCCAGACGCCGGTGTTCTCCGTGATGCCGGGACAGACGCAGTTGACGTTGATGTTGTAGTCGGCCAACTCGTAGGCGAGCGCCTGCGTGAACCCGATGATGGCCGCCTTGGCGGCGCAGTAGTGGCTCATCAATGCCGAGCCGGTCTTGCCGGACTTGGAGGAGTAGTTCACGATCTTGCCGGACTTCTGCTTCTTCATCACGGGCACGACGTATTTGCAGAACAGGAATGTCCCGCGGCAGTTCACGGCGAACATCTTGTCCCAGTCGGCCACGGTGATCTCCTCGACCAACCCCTGCCCCACGATGCCGGCGACGTTGACGAGTATGTCCACGCGTCCGCCGAGCGACTTCAACGCGGCCTCGACGCACGCTTTGACTTGCGCTTCGTCGGTCACGTCGGCGGTGCAGTCGCCGTCGTGGAGGTCAGTAACAAAGACGGCGACGCCTTGGCGGCGGAGTTCTTCGGCCACGCCTTTGCCGATGGCGCCAGCGGCGCCGGTTACGATTGCAGTTCGCATGTCAGTTTCCTTTTGATTGTGCAAGGGTTCCTGTAGTCGCAACCTTTATGGTTGCGTGGGAAACGCAGGCGTAAAGCCTGCGACTACAAGTGTTGTTGACGGCAAGAGCCGCCGGGACGGCGGCTGCTACACCATGCATGGGTGTAGTGGCGTCCGTCCCGGACGCCGACCGACCGGATTGCGGCCCTACCGCGTTGGGAGGGCCGTACAGTTCCACCTCCCAAATGCGTGTGGTGTCCGCTCTGGTTTTTGTGATCTGGAGACGCAACTTCGATGTTGTCACAGCCGGAAAGGTGCTGTTCCAATACGGGTCGAGATTTCCCTTCACGATTGCGTTGGGGATGTCCTTCCAGTCCGAACCGTCGTGCCACTGGAAGACGAAATCTTCCATCGCTCCGGTAACGGCGCCGGCACTAAAATACCCTGTGATGATTCGGGCGGCGCCGATGGTCACAGGAGCGTCCCACATGAATTCAACTGTGTGCGGCAGATCGCCCTTGGCCACCCAGCGGCTCTTGTTGTCGGTCACGTTGGCTTTGCCGTCGTTGATTAGATTGCCGTCGGGAATGGGAATCTTCGCGGCGCGCGCGAGGTTCGGGCCGGCATTTGCCAACCACGCCGGTTTGGAAATCACGGGCGCAAACGTGTCCTTGGGTCGCGGCGGCGGAAACTCGGCGGCAGGTTGTTTGCCGCCGCCGCGACGCATGAGGTCCTTCAACTCGTCAAGATACTTCTCGTAGATGCCGCGTGGCATGACGTTGTGTTTCTTGCAGAGACTCGCGGCTATGCCGACGATCTCGCCCATGCAACCGCCGGTCCGCTGCACGCGCACCGCGCCGAGCGATTCGTGCTTGGTGCTGATGTCGCGCCCGGCCATGAAGAGGTTCGCGATGTTGCGCGAGTAGAGACAGCGATACGGAATCCAGAACGGACGCTTTTCGCGGAACGCGGGAAATTGGCCGAAGTCGGCCTTCGAGATGAATGCCTCGCCCTCGAAACCTTGCGCGTACTTCGGGTCGGGCAGATGGAGGTCGTTGCTCCAACCGGTCGGCACACAGCCGTCGGGAAACTTCCGGTCCTTCGTCAGATCGTCGAGGCAAAGCACCACGTCGCCCATCAAACGTCGGGACTCGCGTTTGCCGAGGATGTAGGCGGACCAATTGAGTCGGTGGTTTGCGAGCACCTTGTCAACGTTCTTCATCGCGTCCCACGCGCCGTACATCGCGCGGAAATTCCAGTCGCGAACGTATTCCATGTCGGCAATCGGGTCGCGATCAAAGCCGCTCTCCCAATACCAGCCGCCGAGATGGTTCGTGTTGGGTTTGTCCTTGCTGCGACCGGGGAACGGTTTGTCAGTCAGATCAAGCGCCCAAGGACAACGCGGGAACGGTTGCGGTTCCGCCACGACGCTGACGGTGGTGTTGATCGCGTTGGTGTCCTTGCACTCGCAAACGTTCCAAAGATTGCACGGCCCCATGTGGCCTTTCGGTTCCATCTCGAAATCCGCGCCGGCCAGCGCGCCCACCGAGGCGTCGCCGGTGCAATCGGCAAACCAACGCCCGCCGATCCGCACGCGACGACCGGTCTTGATCTCCTGCGCAATGACGGCGCGGATCTTCCCGTCGTCAGTCTCGACGCCGTTGGCACGATGTTCGAGAAAGAGACGGATGTTCGGCTCAGCGCGGACGAGAGCGAGTTTCTTCTCGTCTTCGTAAATCTCCGCTTTGTTGTCCGGGCCGTAATGTGCGGTCTGCTGTTGTTCCAGTTCCGCCACGACATCGCCAATACGCGGCCACGGCTCTTTGTTGCGGGCGCCTTGCAACCAAACGCGCACCTCGGAACTGTTGTTGCCACCAAGCACTGGACGATCCTGAATGAGCGCAACCTGCAACCCAAGCCGCGCCGCTGCGAGTGCCGCGCACGTGCCGGCAATGCCGCCGCCCGTGACGACAAAATCATATTCGCCTGCCGGCTCTGGCCGTTCGTCCAAACCGAGACACGTCCAGCGGAACTTCGTCATTTCAGGCTCGCGATTTGGCGGCGTGAGTTTCGGATCGCGCGTGAACAGGATTGCATCGCAGCGTCCCTCAAAGCCGGTCAGGTCGCGGAGCGCAAGCTGCACCTTGCGTTCAGTGATTTGCACGTTGCCGCCGTCCTGCCAATGCCACTGCGCGCCTTCCGTGCCGAAGATGGTCTTGAGCGGCTGGCCGTTGATGAGCAACTGAAACCGTCCCGGTGTTCCCGGCGCTTTCCACTGAGCCACCCAGTCCTTCGTGCGAACCCAGACGCGGCACGTGCCGGTCGCGGAAAACTCCACTTCGGTTGTCGCATCGGCGACTGGCCGGCCAAGTCCGTGCGCCAGCAAATACGGCGATCCCATCAAGTCCATGAACTGCGGGTCAACGACCCAGCCGCCGCGTTGCGAAAAGCTCTCTGCTTCGATGAGGACGCAATCGCGGGCTGTTGCGCTCACGAACGCCAACAACAATACGAAGACAACGAGACGCTTCATCACTGCAACGTTGCTTGGGCGACTTCGCCGCGGAGTTGAGCTTCACCGGGTTCTTTCTCGAAGACGCCATAGAACATCGAGACGGTGTCCTGCCACAACGTGAGCCGGTGAAAATCTTCCGGCGAAAGTTTCACGTCATGGTGTCCCTTCTCCAACATCTGGATCACCTTCGAGCCGTGCGCGCCGAATTTGCCCGGTACGGTCCGGTAATGATCGCCGTAGCTGGTGAAGCCGTACTTCACGAGGCTGTTGTAGGAAGCGTAGAACTTGTTTTGGATCGGCTCTTTCGTGAGCACAGGCGCTTTCTTTGCCTTGTTCTCCTCGTGGCACTTCACGCAATTACGATCAAGCACCGGCTGAACAAGACGCGGATAGCTGAACGGATTCGAGCCATCAACATCCGGCTTCGGCACTGACGGGGGACGTTGCAGCGCGAGCGGCACTCGCTCACTGGTGGACGCGGTCTTGTATTTCGCTTCGTGACAACCCTGGCAGACGAGTTTCTCGCCGTCGCGGATGGCCGTGCCGGAGCGCATGGATTGAATCGCCATGCCGCGCTCGTCAACGAGTTGGAAAAACAGTTCGCGATACGCCGGCACTTTGAAATACGCGCTGCCGTCGGTCTCGACGGGCACCGTGCCCAACACCCAACGCGCCGGCACGACGGAGTCGCCGGCCTCGGCGATACGTTTGCCGGTCTCGTGCGCTCTCAAGCCGCCGGAGGGAACGGAGCATGGGAGCAATTGATAGATGCGCAGTTCCTTGGCCTTCATGTTCGCCGGCCACGGACGCATGGTGTCGTAGATATTGACGACCGCCATTGTGCCTTCGCCGGTGTCGCCGGGCTTGATCGGTTTGGCGTCGGCGACCAACTGCGGATTCACCGTCACCGGCGGACGCGGCATCGGGCGCAACGGGATCGGGCTGAGACAACCGATTGCCGGGTCGCGATAGATGAGTTCCTTGTTGCCGAAGGCGTCCACGAGATAAATGCCGTAGTTACCAGTGGCCGTCTTCGTCTTCACGCCGTTCATTGCCGCGTCATAGACGCAGAGGAAATAATTCTCACTCAACGGCCACGCGGCGCCATACACCTCGCGTCCACCTTGACTCTCCGGAAAACCGGCATCCGGCGTGAGTCGTCGCACCGGCCCCATCGAGTCGTCGTCCTTGACGCGCGGATCAATGATGACGAGCGAGCCAAAGGCCTGTCCGTGGTGCGGCGCAGCCGTGGCGATGTATTTCGGCGAGCCCGGAATCGGACGGACGTTGAGTTCCATGTCGGCGCGCTGTTGGCGGACGGCGAAGTTGCCGTGCAACGCGCGCGGGTCAGTGCCATCGAGCCGCGTGATCCACGGGACGTGTGCAACGCAGCCATGACGGTCCACGTAATCCCAACGCGTCCAGACGATGCGACCATCGTGCGTAACGCTCGGATGCCATTCGTTACTGTCATGGATACTGAGCAGGTTGATGGCGCTGCCATCCGGGTTCATGTCGTAGAGATTGTAAAGCGGGCAAGCACGACCGCAGCGAAGGTAGCCACCGCGCCGCTCGCTGATGAACGCGATCTTCCCGTTTGGCAGCCAGCACGGATCGAATTCGTTCCAAGTGCCGTCGGTGAGTTGCTCCAAGCGCGAGCCGTCCACGTTGACCTTGAAGACGTGGTACGCGCGTCCCACGTCCCAGTGGCCACGCGAGGCGTCGGTGTGGAACTTCTGGTCGCGTTCGCCCTTGCACTCGACGTAGGCGAAAAGAATCTGTTTTGCGTCGTACGAGAGCGCAGGCGACAGGAACGAGCCGCCTTCGGTCTCGTCGCCGGTTAGCCATGTTTGGCCATCCCATTTCAACTGGGCGTCCGCGCCGTTGCCGCCGAAGATGCGCTGTCCCTTGAGGCGACCTTTCTCGACGATGGACTTGGCCAGCACGTCACGGACTTCAGGCCTCTCGCTGAACGGACTCTTCAAGACATACAGGCCACCGCCGGGTCGCGCGGTGATGCCGTAGTATTGGTCGCACATGTGGTTGTAGATGGCGCGGTGACGCTTGATGAAGAGAAGCTGGTCAAAGTTCAGCAACGGATTCGAGAACACAATCTGCCGGCGCAGCTTGCACGCGTCGTTGAATAACGTGCGACGAGTTTCCTTGTCCGTCACGGGCGTGTCCGCGCAGAGTTTCTGGAGCTTCGCGAGCGGCTCATCGAAACCGGGCGACTTCAGATCAGTGAGTAACGTCGCCGTGCGCCGGACCACGATGTCGGCGGGATCGCGGTCGTTGTCGAACACGAGCGAGGAGTTGTTGTATGTCTCTTTCGCAATTTCATCGGAGCCTGGACGCTCGGTTTCCACAAGACCAGCGCCGGCCCAAATTCTTTCTCCGGTAACTTTGCGTTGTGCGGCACGCTGCTGGAGGTCGCGTTCCAGCGAGGCAAACTGAGTGTCGAGTTCTACTGCTTGCACCTCCGCTGTCGTGAGCGGGCGTGGCGGATCTGCGGCGAGCACTTGAAACCGGGCGATGCCGCTGGCCCGGTCTTTGTCCTCGCCGACAAACGCCTCGAACCGCTCATACTTACCGTCGAGCTTGAAACGAAGTTCGCTGTCGGCGTGAACCCAAAAGCCATTCGTGAAGGTCTGATCAGCGATGCGCAGCGGATGTTTCTGCCAGTTGGCGTTCACGAGTAGTTGTCCCCAACCAACCGACACTGAAAACGGTTTCAGGCTGGTCAACGGTGTCACCGTGCCATCCTTGGCGATGAGGCGCGGTTCCGCCCAGATGTTGCAGTTGGCCGGGCTTTTCTCGCACGTCGCGACCAGTCGCAAGACCTTCACGCCGGAAACATTGACGGAGACTTTCTGTGCGGGGCCGTCACCGGGGACAGGGCCGCTGTCGTAGGGTTGGAACTCCGCCACAGCGGTCATTACCGCCGCGCACACACCACAGAGGCTCAGGAACATTTTCATATCGTCACCACTTAGTTGACACATTTTGACGAATCTGTCAGCAAGAACTTCGCGGAAGTTTCTTGGCAATCCAGCCGCTGTCTGGCAATCTGCGCTCACTATGGAAGCCAGCAGCGTTTTCGGATTCACGTTACTGTTACTTGGCGCGTTCTGCGGAGGGTCGTTCGGCCTGCCGAGCAAGTTCGTCAAGAAAGAGACGCCGTGGGAGACGTTGTGGGGAGCGTTCTTCTTCTTCGTGACAATCCTGTTGCCGGTCACGATCTTCCCGTTGGTCGCGCAAGGTCTCTTTGCCAGCGTAAGCGACGCAGGATGGAAACTGATTGCTCTGCCGTTGATCTTCGGTTTCCTGTGGGGGCTTGGCTCGATGACGCTTGGTTTGAGCTTCAGCTTTATCGGTTTGTCGCTGGCCTACGCGATCAACTACGGCGCGCAGATCGCCTGCGGCGGCATGGGGCCGTTCATCATTCACCATCGCGACCAACTCCTTACCCCACACGGCCTCATCATCATGGCCGGCGTGCTGGTGTGCATCTGCGGGGTCATCGTCTGCGGTCGCGCGGGGAACTTAAAATCGCAAAGCCAGAATCAACCCGCGCCGGCGGGTGTGGCCGTCGGCAAGGGAATGGTGCTCGCGTTTTTGTCGGGCGTGTTGTGCGCGTGTTACTCAATAGCGTTCAGCTTCGGCGGCGGCGTGATGGACGTGGCAACCAAGCAACACGGCAATCCGGGCTGGCAGGCTGCGTTCGTGGTCTCGGCGTTGATCCTGTGGGGCGGCGCGTTGTCGGCGTGCGGCTATTGCGCGTTCAAGCTTTGCAAGAACAAGACATGGAGCACATTCACGGCGCCCGGTATAGGGCGCGTTCTGCTGATTGCGTTAATCATGTCGCTGTTGCACGACGGCGCGATTTTGTTTTTCGGCATCGGCGCATCGAAGCTCGGCGCGCTCGGAGTCGCTGTCGGCTACGCAGCGTTCATGTCGTTCGCGATCATTGTCGGCAACGTGAACGGTTTCCTGACGAAGGAATGGCAAGGGGCCAGCAAGCAAAGCGTCCGCTGGATTGTCGCGGGAATCGGCGTGTTGATCGTCGGCGTTTGCCTGCTCGCCACCGGTAATTTCAAGCAAGGCGAAGCCGCGAAGAAGACCTCCGTTCAGAGTGTGTTTTGAAATTCGTGGAGCGGCGGTGTTGAACAGGCGTCTCGCCTGTTCTCCTTGCAGTCTCCATGACGGAACAGGCGGGACGCCTGTTCAACTCGGATTTTCAAACACGCACTCAGACTCCCCTGCCCGACTCGCGTTGAAGCAGGTCGCTGTCTTTCGTCGGCATCGCCCGCAATTTTTCACCGGCTTGGACGACGATCTGGCAGGCCAACTCAAAAAAGACCGCTTTCTGAATCGCATCGTCGAAGGTCTTGCCGACTGTCACCGCGCCGTGGTTGCGGAGCACAACCATGTCGTGCGTCCTTAACGAGTCGGTCACGGCGTTCCCCAGCGCCTCGCTGCCGGGTTGCAGAAACGGCACAAACGCAATCTCGCCGATATAGTATGGAATCTCCGGGATGAGAAAGAAGTTCGTCTTCTCCGCGCCGTCGCAGCAAGCCAGCATCGTCGCAAATGGCGTCTGGAAATGCAGGACGACATTTACATCCGTTCGCACTCGCAACACGCCGGCATGAAATGGAGTTTCGGCGGACGGCTTGCATCCGCTGAGCAAAGCGCCATCGCGGATGCGGACGACCGCAACCTGGTTCTTCCGGAGAGTGCCGAGCCAGGTGCGTGTGCCGGTCACGAGCATCCGCTCCGAGTCCACGCGCGAGGAGATGTTGCCGCTGCTGCAACGCATCAGGTCGTGTTCGCGCGCGGCGCGGTGGCAGGCGGCGATGAATGTTGTGAATTGCTTGGCGGTGATCTTCTTCATCGTGTGGCGGCAGTTGTTTACAATGACAAGACGCGCAAGTCGAGACAAAGACTGTAGCCACGCGCTATTGACTTTGGGTGGCATTCGGGTTTAAGTGAAGACAAAATGATTGCCACGGTTGAAGAAATCGAACAGGCCGTCGAGAAGCTGGAAGTCAAGGATTAGCTCCGGCTCGTGCAGGAGTTGCCGTCGCGGTTGAAGATTGCCGTGGAGGACATCGGCTGGCTGAAACTGGCGGAACGGACGTTCGAGTTCTGGGACAATTCCGACGACGCCATCTACGACCAGCTATAAACGCAGCAGCGTCGTCCTTGTGCCGTTTCCATTTGCCGACCTCAGCGGGGACAAACAACGTCCCGCGCTGGTGGTGTCACCCGACTCGCTCAATGCCACGCGCCCCAATGTCCCATAGGTTGCGATTACCTCGCAAGCTTCCGTGACGTTGGCCTCGGATTTCATCAGGGTTTGATTCGCAAGTCCATCAGCCAAATGCCAGTGTCCACGCTCCAGCGTATCCTGACGCAACTCCAAGCGTTGTTTCAATTCTGAGCCGAAGCGGACCGTCACATGTTCTGCCCACAAGAAGTCAGCCACAAAGCGAGACGATAGCGCGAACAAAGAGCGATCCGTCAGCGGGGAGACAGTGTATCATCACACGGGTTGTTTGCTCTCGCGCCAGTCATACGCTTCCACGAAGAGGGACAAATGACCAACATTCTCTGTCGCCACGCGTCCTCCGATGGCGATGGTTTGCGCGGCGAGAATCACGTCGCCATCCAGTGCCTGCGCATCGGCAGTGGGCCGTCCCCGTCGGCGCGTTTCAGCCCAGAGTTCCGCAGCATGTTGCATCACCGCGGTCGTCAGTGGCAGATAGACAAGAGTAGTTTCCAGTTGAGCCAGGCGATGGAGAGAACGCGTCAACCCTTCCAACAACAGACTGCGACGTAATTCGTAGTCTGCGATCTCTGGTATGATGACGGGAATGCCGCGAGTGAGTTCACCTTCCAACCACCTGACAATCTCCGGGTTGCTGGCCGGGTGCACAAGCCGTCCGAGCGGACCGGTATCGAGGACCCACGGTTTAATCATTCAGCGGTGCCCGTCGGGAGGTGCGGTGTTTGATCAAGGCGCGACGCACGCGCGGCCATGCGTGTGTCTCGTAAGCCGTTTCACGGCTCCACGATTCCAGCAACCGAACAGCTTCGGGTTTGGACCGTTTGGCAACCGGTTTTGTTAACAGGGTCGTGCTCACAAGCGAACCATACGGGAATCGGTATCGCGTTTCAAGCCCTCAGCGCACCACCACAACTACCCGCAAGCCGTAGATATTGATACGAGTCGACGGGTAGTTGATGTCGCGGTTCGCCGACCGGCAATTCGCGGCATTGCTGCCCCACGAACCACCGCGCAACACACGGTTCGACCCGGTGGATGGCCCAACCGGGTCTGTGACGGCACCGAAATCGTAGTCTCCATACCAATCTGCACACCATTCCCTGACGTTGCCGAGCATGTCGTGCAGTCCCCACGCGTTTGGTTTCTTCTCGCCGACCGGATGTGTTATGTTGTCGAAGTTGTTCTTATACCACGCGTACGCGCCCAGCCTAATGTCATCATCGCCGTAGCAATACTTGGTTGTGCTGCCGGCACGGCAGGCGTATTCCCACTCCGCTTCCGTCGGCAACCGGAATTTCTGTCCTGGCACCTTCTCCTGCAACTCGCGCAGAAACATCTGACAGTCTTCCCAACTCACCTTCTCGACCGGGTTCTTCGGCCCCTTGAACTGGCTCGGATTGCTCCCCATGATCGCCTGCCACTGTTCCTGTGTGACCTCGTACTTGCCGAGGTAAAATGGTTTGGTAATCGTCACCTTGTGCGGCGTGGCATTGCTGCACTCGTCCGATCCCATCGTGAACGTGCCGGGCTGGATGAGCACGAACTCCATCGTCACACCGCTGCCGAGATCGAGGGTGAGATTCTCTTTTAGCGAGGGTTGTTTGATTGGAGGGACGCGCTCCGTCGCGTCCATTCGCACCGGGGATTCGGCCACGACAGAGCGTGGCCCTCCGGCACCAGCGCGTCCGACCGGAGATTTCCACGGCGACCAGAGCAGCAATCCGCCGAGCAACACGACGCCCACCGCACCAGCGATGCCACACATCTTCGCCAGTAACTTCTTGTTTCCTAGAATCGCCTTGGTAACGCGCGTGCGCGTAGCGGCAAGCTTGGCGGCGGCTTGCCGGACCTCGGTGTACAGCGCGGTCAGTTCGGCAATGAGCGTGTCGTAGTCAGCCGGACGCTGGGCCGGTTTTTTCGCCAGCATTTGCTTGATGAGCGCGGTCACGCGCGGCGGACAGTCAGGACGCAATACGGCCGGGTCGGGTACGGGGTCGTGGACGTGTTTGTAGAGCAGTGTGACGGCTTTGTCGCCTTCGTACGGCGGCCGGCCGGTCAACATGTGAAACAATGTGCAACCGAGGCTGTAGATGTCGGTGTGGTAGTCAATCTCCTTAACGCCTTCCGCCTGTTCGGGACTGATGTAGTGCGGTGAACCCATCACGACACCGGTGGTGGTGACGCTGGTGGCTTCGGCCTCCAGTGTCTTGGCGAGACCGAGGTCGGCCACTTTCACTTCGCCATCCTCGGATAACAGTATGTTTTCCGGCTTGATGTCCCGGTGAATGAGATGGGCTTTTCTCCAAGCATAGCCGAGGGCGTCGGCGGCTTGGAGGGTAATCGTCAACGCTTCCGCCACCGGCAGTTTGCCCTGCTGTTCGATGTGCTGGCGCAACGTAGTGCCCTCAACCAGTTCCATGACTATGAAGTGGGTGCCATCATCTTCTCCGGCGGCATGGACTTGGACGAGGTGTTGGTGGGAGATTTTGGCGGCGGCTGAGGCTTCGCGCTTGAACCGGGCGACGAACTCCGGATTGCCAGCCAGGTGCGATGGGAGAACTTTTACGGCGACCGTGCGATCCAGTTGCGGGTCGTGGGCCTTATAGACCGCGCCCATGCCGCCTTCGCCGAGCTTGCCGAGGATGACGTAACTCCCAATTCGCTGGAATGAGTCGCCGCCCCCGTCGCTGATCTTTGTAGCCGTGTCCATCAGGCAGGCAGTGTATCAAGCACGAGGGCTGAATCAAGCTTGCGGTCGAGAGCTGACAGAACTCCGAAATCTGCTACACTCTTGCCGATGAATACAATCAAAGTAGAACACACACCAAGTGCGAAGCAGGTTGACGATCTTGGCGCTCGTGGCTGGCCGATCTGGGAGAAGGAAGTTTCCGAGTTCCCGTGGTACTACGATGAACAGGAAGTCTGCCTGTTTCTCGAAGGCGACGTGGAGGTCACGCCCGACGGTGGTGAGCCGGTCCGTTTTGGCAAGGGTGACCTCGTCACGTTCCCGCAAGGCATGTCCTGCACGTGGAAAGTCATCAAGCCTGTGCGGAAGCATTACAAGTTTGGCTGATCGAATGAGATTGCGTGCGCTCGTCTTGCTGTTGGTCGCCTGTCGTTGCTTCGGCGACACCAACACCTTCACCATCGCCACCTACAACGTCCAGAACTGGGTGTTGATGGAACGCAAGGGAACCGCGAACGCGCCGAAACCCGACACCGAGCAGAAAGCCGTCGTCAACGTCCTCGCCGTCGTGAAGCCCGACGTGCTCGCGGTGCAGGAGATGGGCACGTCTCACGAACTCGCCGAGTTGCGCCGCGCCCTGAAAGCGCACGGCTTCGACTACCCACACACCGAATGGATTCAAGGCGAGGACCCGACGCGTCACGTGGCGTTACTCTCACGCTTCCCCATCATCGAGCGACTCTCGCACACCAACGACACCTACCAACTCGACGGCCAACCCAAACGCGTCTCGCGCGGCATCCTCGATGTTCGTGTGCAAGTCAATCCGCAGTATTCCTTTCGCGTGCTGGTTGCTCACCTCAAATCCAAACGCCAGACCGACGATGGCGATCAGGCTGTCATCCGCCTCGAAGAAGCCCGCCTGCTCCGCCGCCACGTTGACGAGATTCTGAAAGCCGACCCCCACGAGAACGTTGTCGTCATGGGCGACCTCAACGACACCTACGGCTCCGACGCCATCCGCGAAGTCAGCACTGGCCTCTTCGTCCTGCGCCCGCGTGACAGCAAGGGCTACGACACGACGCATTTCTGGAAGGCGAAGCGCGAGTTCAGCCGCCTCGACTACCTCATGCTCAGCCCCGGCATGCGCAGCGAGCTAGTTACCGGCACCCCGCGCATCGCCGACCCACCGCGTTGGCTCGATGGCAGTGATCACCGCGCTGTCTCCGCTACGTTTTACATGCAGGACATGGGCACCAACCGTCCCGCGCACCCGACCACCACTCCATGAAAGCCGTCGTCCAACGCGCCTCCCGCGCCGCCGTGCGCGTGGACGGCCAGATCGTCGGCGAAATCGGACGCGGTTTGCTGGTCTTGCTTGGCATCGGCAAGACCGACACCGACGTTGAGATGGATTGGGTGATCGCCAAGCTCCTCGCCCTCCGCATCTTCCCCGACGATGTGGGCAAAATGAATCGTAGCGTCACCGACATCGGCGGCTCACTTCTCATCGTCAGCCAGTTCACGCTCTACGGTGTGCTGGAAAAAGGAACGCGCCCCAGCTTCAGCGATGCCATGCCGCCGGCGGAGGCCGAGAAGTTCTACCACGAGTTTATGCGCCGACTGCGAGCCGCTACCGCATTGCGTGTCGAAGAAGGACGGTTCGCCGCGATGATGGATGTCGAACTCGTCAACGATGGCCCCGTCACGATTATAGTTGAACAGGCGTCCCGCCTGTTCCCGGCGCAACAACACCCATCACGAACAGGCGAGACCCCCGTTCAACCAACCCCCTTCATTGCATTCGACCCGAAGACCCCCGTGGGAATCGCCCGGCGGGAACTGCCGCACTGGCGACAAGATGGGTGCACCTACTTCGTCACATTCCGACTGGCTCATTCCGTGCCCGCGGAGATTCTCCGTCAATGGGAACAACTTCCCGACAAGGAAACCGCCTACCAGAGGTTTCAGGAGTGGCTGGACCAGGGACACGGCGATTGCTGGCTCCGTCAACCCGAAATCTCCCGCATCGTGGAAAGCGCCCTCCGTCACTTTGACGGCCAGCGATACACGCTGGGTGAGTTCGTCATCATGCCCAACCATGTGCACGCGATCGTCGCCCCCTTGACGGGCAATGCATTGAGCGACATTCTCCATTCTTGGAAATCCTACACCGCACATCAAATCAACCGCTTTCTTGGTCGGACCGTACCTGTCTGGCAGGACGAATCATTCGATCACATTATCCGCAACGAACACACATTGGAACAGACCGCCGAGTACATCCGCCAGAACCCGGTGCGCGCCGGCTTGAAGGAGGGCGAGTATCGCTATGGAACAGGGAGTT
>Ga0233425_10001786_pt1 | contig 45617 bp, 31 predicted proteins | sample Watercolumn_Towu_2_FD_181712 | JGI IMG/M metagenome (GOLD analysis project Ga0233425, IMG submission 181712) | Freshwater microbial communities from Lake Towuti, South Sulawesi, Indonesia - Watercolumn_Towuti2014_140_MG | ecosystem: Environmental > Aquatic > Freshwater > Lake | place...
ACGATTTGCCAAATCCAGGAGATCACGAATGGCCCTCTTTGTCGATCATCATCCGATCCTGCGGCGAGGGGATGCGCGGGCCGGGGCGGCGAACCCTCAGCACCAAAACTGACTGACGGTCAGCCTGCTCCCCGGGGTTGTCCCCTGCCTCAGGAAGGTGTAGGCTCTGGTCGCTCACTGAGGAGGAATGCGATGATGTCACGAGCGACCTGTCGAGCAGTCCTGGTCAGTGGAATCCTCACCGGCCTGTGCCTCGCATTGGCCCTCGCGCTACCGGGTTGTCTCGAGTCCAACCCCCAGCCGTTCCCCGCGGACGACTCGTTTTCGGGCGGAGGAGGGGGATCGGAAGCCACCGGCCTCAAGGGACCGGACCGGACCTCGCAGGAGAATCGGCCGGACGAGGCCGTCGACTTCCGGGCCGAGATGCGAACCCTGGTTCAGAGCATCGCCGCATACGCCCGAGCGGACAACCCGGCATTCGTGGTGATCCCCCAGAACGGCCTCGAGCTGCTGACGCTGGACGGCGAGCCGGACGGTCCTCTTGCCGACGCGTACGTGGCAACCGTCAGCGGCTGCGGCCAGGAGGACCTCAACTACGGGTACCCGACTCTCGGGGACGCAAGCCCCGCGGAGATGACCGAGCGGCTCACGGCGTTCCTCGATCGCCTCGAAGGTGCCGACCGTGAGGCCCTCGTCATCGACTACTGCGAGAACGAGGAGCAGACCGATTCCTCGCTGGCCGCCGCAGCCGATCACGGGTTCATCGCATTTCCTGCGGACCGGCGGGAGCTCGACGACATCCCCGCCTATCCGCCCGAGCCCGCAGACGTGAACGGAGACGACGTGACGCAGCTTTCGGAGGCCCGTAACTTCCTCTACCTCATCAACGCCGGGGAATTCGAGTCCCGGGAAGCGTTCCTCCAGGCCATGGCAGAAACCGACTACGATCTGTTCGTGGTCGATGCGTTCTTCGAAGACGGTCCGCTCAGCGCAGACGAGGTCGACGGGCTCAAGATCAAGGCCAACGGTGGACGCCGCCTCGTGATCTCCTACATGAGCATCGGAGAAGCCGAGGACTACCGCTTCTACTGGCAGGAATCGTGGAACGAAACGCCTCCGTCGTGGATTGCGGCGGAGAACCCGGACTGGGAAGGCAACTTCAAGGTCCGCTACTGGGATCCCGAGTGGCAGGCCGTTCTCTTTGGCTCGCCCGACAGCTACCTAGACCGCATCCTGGCCGCAGGATTCGACGGCATCTACCTCGACATCATCGATGCCTTCCAGTGGTTCGAAGGAGAGCTGGAAGAGTAGGAAGAGCCGCCTGCAAAGCCGGTCCGCGGATTTTCGCTTGCCTTTGTCCAGCCCAAATACGTCACCCGCGCTTCGATCCATGAGCGGGGGTTTGATTCGGGACTGTCGTGACTCCTCAGGGGTTGTTGGAATGCGGGACCGTTCCTGCGGAGAACGGGTCGCTCAGCCACTTGAAGTTGTCCAGGATCACCTCGGAATCGAACACGCCGTCGGACGTGTCGTGGATGTGGAAGGTCAGGTTGAACACCTCATCCCCCTCGATGGGCCAGGAGGTGCTCAGCCAGCCGGTGGACGAGCCGTGCTGGCTGTCCGGAGGACCGCACTCGAAGCCGGTACCGGAGATGTCGGTCTGGGGGTTCGAGCAGGGCTCGCTGAGAGCGGTGTTGATCGCGATGTAGCACTTCTTCTCCCCCGACTGCGGGTCGATGAAGTCGAAGTAGGCGTTCGGGTTGCTGCAGGAGGTGCTGTTGATCACCACCGACTTGCCCTGGGTGGTCTTGGGCGCGTTCAGGATGATATAGAATTTATCATTAAACGAACTTCCAATATATTCTTCGTACTCCTCAGAGAAATACACATAATCAATCGAGAATCCAATAGCGCCGGATGGGGCCTTGATCTGGAGCTTGAGCTCCACGTTGTCATAGGTCTGGTAGCCGTCCTTGGCAAAGGGGTCGGGGGCCCCTCCGCCGCCGGGCAGGTCGGTCGTGTGCGACGTCCCGGTTGCGGGTCCCGATGCCAGCAATGCGTAGCTGTTACCTGCCCACGGGTTCAGGTCGTTGTTCGGATTGCCGAAGTGACTGACCGCTTCCCAGGAGCTGTCGACCATGTCCCCGGTGGGCGACCAGACCTGCGAGCTGAGCAGGAGGTCACCGAAGCACACCTCCATGGAGCAGAGGTAGGCCTGCATGGTGTGCCCCGTACACGGTCCCTGGCACTCGAACTTGATTTCACCACCCGTTTCGTCAGTCACGCCGTTGCAGTTGTTGTCCAGGCCGTCCTTGCCGACTTCCTTGGCCCCCGGGTTGACCAGGGGGTTGTCATCCATGCAGTCGCCTCCTCCCATTGGGCAGGAGGCCGGGGTGCCCATGACGGCGAAGAACGGGCCGCACCAGCCGTCGCCATCGCCGTCGCACCCCTTGTCGGTCAACCCGTCGCAGTTGTTGTCCACGTCGTCGCAGACCTCGCTCATGAGCGGGTGCACGTCCGGGTTGGCGTCGTCGCAGTCTCCGCTCTTGTCCGACACTCCGAGCCCCCCGGGCTTGCACTCGCAGCTCACGGCGAATCCGCCGCCAAAGCCGTCATTGTCGGCATCCCAGTAGACCGGCTTGCACCCGATGGCCCCGGGATCATCCACGAAGCCGTTGCAGTCGTTGTCCTTGCCGTCGCACGTCTCCATCGCGTCGGGCGAAACCTGGGGGTTCTTGTCCGCACAATCACCGGCGATCGGGGAATACCCCGGTGCGCTGGGATTGCAGACGCACACCTGCGCTGCGGCGTCCCCATAGCCGTCGCCATCGGTATCGGCAAACGCGGGAATGCACCCCTGCCCTCCCAGCCCCTCGTCGATCTCGAAGTTGCAGTTGTTGTCCTGTCCGTCGCACTTCTCGGGTGCGAACTTGCCCACCTTTGGGTCTTGCGGCGCGCAGTCGGAATCGTCGGGGTCCGCGTCGTTGTCGTCGTCCGGGTCACAGGCGTTTCCCTGGCCGTCGGCATCGAGGTCGAGCTGCGAGGGATTGGGCATGGAGGGGCAGTTGTCCTCGCTGTCGGCAACCCCGTCGCCGTCCCCGTCTCCCGGGCTGACCGAGGTACCCGTATCGGCTTCTGCGTCCCCAGGCAGCAGGCTTCCGTCGCCGGCCGTCCCATCACCTGCGGGATCGTGGCCGTCCGCTGTCGCATCGTCCGCCACAGCGTCGGCTGCCCCCTCGACTTCGCCCGACACGTCCTCCCCGCCGCCCCCGTCTCCCGGACCGCCAGCTCCGTCGGGGGACAGGGCCCCTTCATCGACGCAGGTTCCTGCCGCGCAGACGAGCGGCGACTTGCACTTCCCGCACGAGCCGCCGCAACCGTCGTCGCCGCACTCCCGGCCGGCGCAAGACGGAAGGCAGACGCCCGGGTCGGGCACGTCCGATCCACCGCCGTTCCCCTGCTGGTCGCACGCAAGACCGGCGAGAGCGAAGAGCAACACAACCAGAGCGCCACAGCCCCAGCGACGAGAAACCACGTTCATGATGCCCCCCTGATGCCACCGCCTCCACTTGGCCACAGGTCGCGCCTGTGCGCAAGGGAAAAGCGGAGGCTAGAGAGGCGGGGGGTAGGTATCGCACTGGCCCCACAGGTACACGCCGGCCGTCATGTCCTTGGTGCCGGTGTGCAGGAGCCGGTCGGTGCAGGTACCGTACTGGCACTCGGCCGTGGTCGTGGTTCCCGGGCAGGGGGGGGCATCCACCTCGTACGCGTTGTCGGGGAATTCGTTGGCACCGTTCGAGAACTCGTAGCCAGCGAACTTGAACGTGTAATCGGTATCGGCATCCAGGCAGACCGCGGTCCGGAACAGCTTCGTCACCGGAATGCGCTCCATCACGATGCCGGGCCAGAAGCCGGCAAACGAGCCCTGCAACGCGATCGCGTTGTCCTGAGCGACCGCCCAGGCCTGCGACATGTCGAGCAGGAACTCCACCTTCACCTGCGGGGCCTTGCACTGGACCACGCTCTCCGGCGGAGGGCTGCCGGGAGGGCACTGGCCGCAGAAGCCGTTCCCGCACACGCCGAAGCAGGCATCGATGGTCACGTCGGTGGTACCCATGGTGAAGAACCGGTCATCGTACGGTTCCGTGGCGCACTCCTGACCACCGATGTTCTCCTTGCACGACCAGTCCGGGCAGACGTCGCTGGTGAACGTGTAGGCCGTGGCCAACCCCGAAGCGATGGGGACGGTGACGGTCCAGACCTCGTCTCCGTCCGGGTCGGCCATGGGGTGGTCGCCCGGCATGCCGAACGTGTTTCCCCCGGCAACCTGGGGGGCAACGACCCCCTTGGCGCAGGACATGTCCACGTTGAAGGTCACGGCCACCGGGAACAGGCATGAGCCGTCGTCCTCGGTCGCCGACGGGTCGAAGTTGAGCGCCTCGGGGTCGGTGCAACCCGGAACCGGCACATCGCCCCCGGATTCGGCAGTGATGTCCGCCGGCTCCTGCACGTCCGTCCCCCCGTCTCCCGGCTCGAGGTCCCCGCCCCCGCCCGATCGATCGGCAGCCAGGTCGTCCACGGGCCCGCGGGAATCCCCCTCCGGAAGCTCCTCCCCGCCTCCGCCTACATCCTGCTGCTTGGGCGGCTGCACCTGCGGGTCAAAGCAATTCGCGTTGCATCCGGCAAGCAGCGCTGCCAGGATCAAAGCCATCGACCATCGACCATCGACCATCTCTCCCCTCCTTCTCAGAACACCATGGAGAGTCTGAGCCTCACGCTGAACATGTCATTGACCCGCGGGTTGTCGAACGACGGCTCCAGGTCCGCATTGGCCCATGCAAACACCAGCTTGGCCTGCAGCCACGGAAACACCAGCGGGTGCCGTATCGACGCGAACGCCTGCTGGTGCTCGAAGTGCCCCACCCGCCCCGTGATGTCATTGAGCTGCCGGTCTCCTTCGAGCGTGTGGTTGTACCCCGCTCCCAGCACCGCGGACCACAGCCACACGTTCACGAACCCGCCGGCCGAGAACGTGTCCGGGCTGCCGCGCTCGTCCACCTTGCCGAACGCATCCACCCGGTCCACAAGCCCCCAGGCCGAGTTGGCACCGAAATGCACTCGGACCACCCGGGAGAACTGGTCCAGGTTGACCTGCACGCCGCCGCCGAACCCCCGCTTCTCCTCCCACTGGAGCTTCCCTTCCTCCCGGTTGCGCAGCTTCCGGTACTCGCCTGCGAGCTTCACCTTCAGCCAGGACAGGTCGAGGATCCCGGTTGCCCGCGCCCCGAGCGAGTTGAAGCCCAGCTCATTCCCCAGCACGCTGGCCAGCTCGAACCGAAGCCACTCCAGCGGATACGCATGAGCGGCCAGCTGCCCGAACCCGTCCTGCCGGTAGAACGCGTAGTTGACCTCGTAAATGTCGGGACCGTCGTACGCACCGGCATCCTCCAGCGTATCCCGTTCGAGTCCTTCCCCCTTGTGGTAGACCTCCCAGGCCTCGAAACGGCCGAACTGGAGGTCCCAGAGATCCCACATGCCGAACCGGATCCAGGCATCGTCCGTGTCGACGTACTCGTTGCCGGGAATCTCCTCGATGTGCGCCAGGAGCTGCCCCTTGGCCTGGGCAAAGAAGCGCTTGAACGTGTAGGTTGCGGTCGCATCGAGCATGAACCGCCCCTGCACGAGCCAGAACGCCATGTCCGGCTCCCCCTCCAGTTCCCGGCGGCTCTCCTCGTACCCGGAATCGATCCAGACGTCACCGCCCAGGTGCAGACCGTTGTCTCGAATCGGGGACTGGAGGCCGTCCGGAGGGTAGTAGGGCGACGGTCCCAGCTTGCCCCAGGCCTCGAACCCGTCGGGCAGGTCGGCCTTTTCTTCGGCACGGGCGGGGAACGTCGCAGCAGACAGGGCAAGCAAAAGGGCCAATGCCGAACGGTGGACGGTCGGGGCCGGGGTGATTGTCAGTGCCGGACTCATGGCGTCACCTTGCCTTCGGGCGCGACGACGAACGTCCCTTCCAGGGGAAGGGTCTCGGCATCGGTTCCCACGAACAGGACGTGCTCGTTCTGCTCCACGATCCACTGGTGCTTGCCCGTGTCGAAGTAGGCCAGATCCGGGATGCGCACGAGGATCTCGACGGTCTTCTTCTCGCCGGGAGCCAGGTGGACCCGGGCAAACCCCTTGAGCTCCTTGGTCGGCCGCCGGACCTCGGTGTTGGGATACCCGACGTAGGCCTGCACGACCTCGGTCCCCTCGCGTTCCCCCGTGTTCTCCACGTCCACGGTCACGGCCAGGTGCCCCTTGGGAGTGACCGTGGCGCACGGGATCACCAGGTTGGTCAGCTCGAAGGTCGTGTAGCTCAGGCCGAAGCCGAACGGAAACAGCGGCTCGATTCCGTTGCCGTCGAAGTGCCTGTACCCATGGAGGTACTCGAACTTCGTCTCGTCCTGGTGGTTGCCGAACTCGGGTTCGTCCTCCCACTGGACGGGCCAGGTCTGGACGAGGCGCCCGCTGAAATTGGCGTCGCCGAAAAGCAGCTCGCCCATGGCCTTTCCCCCTTCCATCCCCGGATACCAGGCCATCACGATCGCGTCGGCCGACTTCTTCCATTTCTCCATGGTGATCGGGCCGCCCGCTTCCAGGATCACGACGGTTTTCTTCGATACCTTGGCGGCCTCGTTGATCAGCGCCTCCTGGTCTGCGGAGAGGTCCAGGGTGTCCCGGTCGCCACCTCCGTTCCAGGCCTCCCCCTCGTCCTGCTGGGTGAGTGCCACGACGACGACGGTGACGTCTGCGGTCGCTGCGGCCGAAGCATCCTTGCTGGTCACGACCTCCACCTGCTTCCCGGCCACGGCCTTGATCCCCAGGTAGGGCGTGATTGCGTAGGAGGGGGTGACGTTGCTGGAACCGGCGTCGCCGAGGCGGGCCTCGTCGGCCCATTGGCCGACCACCGCGACCTTCTTGACCGTGCTGCGGTCGATGGGGAGCACCCCGTTCTCGTTCTTGAGCAGGACCATGCCGCTGCGGGCCGCTTCCCGGGCCAGTGCGATGTGTGCAGGGCTCTCCACGTCCTCGGGGTCTCCCTGGTACGGCTCGTTCAGGAGCGCCTGGCCGAACTTGAACTTGATGCGGAGAATCCGCTCCACCGCCTCGTCGATGACGTCCTCGGGCACCTGCCCACCCGACACGGCAAGCTGCAGGTTGTCATAGAAGAACCGCCAGGGCATCTCGACGTCCAGTCCTCCCAGCGCGGACTCGACCGTCGTGTGGGCCGCGAACCAGTCGCTGACCACGAAGCCGTCGAACTTCCATTCCTTCTTGAGGAGCTTGCGCAGGAGGGTCTGGTTCTCGCAGCAGTAGAAGTTGTTGACCTTGTTGTACGCGGCCATGACGCAGGCGACGTCGGCCTCCTTGACCACCATCTCGAACTGGCGGGTGTAGTTCTCCCGCAACGTCTGCTCGTCCACGACCGCGTTGTTGGTCATGCGGGTGTCTTCGATGTTGTTGCACGCGAAGTGCTTGACGCAGGCGGGTACCTGGGTCTGGATCCCCTGGACCGAGGCGATCCCCATGATGCCGAGGAACCAGGGATCCTCCCCATAGGTTTCCTGGGCCCGCCCCCATCCCGGATGGCGCAGCGTGTTGATCGTGGGAGCCAGCAGGCAGTTGTGGCCGAGGCCCCGGACCTCCTTGCCGATGGCTTCCCCGACCCGGCGTTCCAGGTCGGGATCCCAGCTTGCCCCCCGGGCCACGGCCACAGGGAAACAGGTGGCGGTTCCCTTTTCCAGGCGCACACCCCGAGGGCCGTCCCGGAACTTGAGCCCCCGGACTCCGGCGCTCTCGTTGTCCGGCGTCGCAAACATCTCAGCCCCTTGCGTGAAGCCGGCCATCTGCTCGACCTTCTCGGCCAGCGACAGCCCCCCGAGCACCGTCGCCACCCGCTCGTCGGTGGTCAGCGCCTGTCCGGAAGCTGCCGGCTGGTCGCCGCACGTCCCAGCCCCCGCCCCGCCTCCCGAATCGGTACCTGCTCCCCCCAGGTCATCCATCCCCGGGGCATCCGGCCCTCCGCCCGGGCCCGTTGCCCCCCGGTCGATCGGCGGCCTGTCACATGCAGCAACAAGGAACACCAGCGCCACGACGACGCGTTTCATTCGAACCTCCGGCATCCGATTGTCCATGCTACCCGCGACTCGGTCCGGAACAAAGGAGATTCTCCCTTGAAATCCCGGCCATTGATTGCCACATTGAGGTCCGGTCATCGGTGAAAACCCGAATGGAAACGGAGGGAAGGAATGGCGCATATCATTGTGCAGGCTGCACTTCCGGCAGGGAATCCTGGCTTGCGGACAGGACGTCGTTGGATGCCACGTAACGCCGGTACAGATCGAGCACCCGGCCACGGTCCTTCAAGCCGTTGACCAGCACCCGTCCCCTGGCAGTGGCCTGCACTTCGACCCCGTCGCCGGTCCGCAGGCGGACGGTATCCCCTTCGCGGGACACGCGGCCCTCACCGACCCAGGCCTGCTCCAGCTTCCCGATGTCGATCCCGACGCCGCGGGGCAGGGCGACCTCGACCCCGTTGAGACCGCACAACCGGGTCGTGCACACCTTGTCATCGATGCGCACGCCGGCAGCGGCTTCCTCGGGCGTCCATGCCGCAGTCCGCTGCGCGATGATGCGCCGGGCGACCTGCTGCCGGTCGAGCCGGGCAGCGACGGCCGTCTCCACCGGCAGGTTGTAGCGTGCAATGACGTGCTTGAGCAGGGGGGCATCCCGCAGGAACGAGGTGAAGAAGAACGTGTGGATCGCAAACAGGCAGAACGGCTGATAGAGGATGGACGACGTGATGTTGACCTTTTCGAGGAAGCGCGGCCCGACGCTGAGGCCCCGCTGCTTGAGCGCATCCATGCGGCCTTTGCGCCCGCCTTCCCGCCCGTAGACAGGGCTGAAGTAGTGGATTCCGTGCTCCGCGAAGTACTCCCGGGAAACTCGGAGGTACTCGGGCTTCTCCAGGAACAGCCGCCCCTGGTCGATGTTGGTGCCGTCGCACAGGTCGGCAATACCGTTGTTGATGCAGTAGATGATGGCCGCGGTCTCGAAGGACAGGCGGCAGCAGAGATCCACGGCCAGGGTGGAACCCCACTTCCGCACCAGGTCCAGCACAGGGGAACGAAGCTCCTCGAAGATCTCGGTCACATAGATGATCTCGTGGAGCACGCGGTCGGCGCCGTGAATCCGCCGGAGCTCTCCGACATGGAACCCGGAGTGGCCGACCCCCACGCAGAACCCGTTGCAGAACGTGAGCAGGTGGAGCCGCTCCACATCCCCGGATTCGAGAAGCCTGGCCGCGGCCAGAGTGGTATCCAACCCGCCCGAGAACATCATTGCGAGATCCCGGTACTTCGCCGTCATGCCCCCCTCCCTCGCTTCCACAGGCTCGAAGCCGCTTCCCGGAGCCGCGACCGGCTCCGGACCGGTTCCAGAACCTTCTCGAAGACCTTCAACGCCTCGTTCGCCTCGTCCTCCCCGGTTCCCACCCCGAGCGAAATGCGCAGCGCTCCCCGGGCCAGCTCGGGGGCAACCCCCATGGCCTGGTGCACGTGCGATACGCTGTCGGTGCCCGACGTGCATGCCGACCCCGTGGAGACGTAGATGCCTCCCGCGTCAAGGTTGGCAGCCAGCATCCGGGAATCCCGACCGGGGAAGCAGATGTTGATGGTGTTGGGCAGCCGCGGCATGCCGCGGCCCAGCACGCAGGCCTCGGGGACAAGTCCCAGGAGCCCCCTTTCCAACCGGTCCCGCATGGCTTCCATGTAGGCAGCATCCTGGGCCAGGCTCTTGCGGGCCAGGTCGGCCGCCACACCGAATCCCACGATCCCCGCCACGTTGTAGGTGCCCGGGCGCACGCCGTCCTCCTGCCCGCCGCCGTGCAGCAGCGGGGGGATCTCGATCCCGGGTCGAATCCAGAGCGCCCCGACCCCCTGCGGTCCGTGCATCTTGTGGGCGGACAACGTCAGCAGATCCACGCCCAGAGCCTCCACGTCCACCGGAATCCGCCCCGCGGATTGCACGGAATCGGTATGGAAGAGACGTTGTTCGGTGCGGACCGCCCGGACCGCCCGGACCGCCCGGACCGCCTCGGCCACGGGCTGGATCACACCGGTTTCGTTGTTGGCATGCATCAGGCTGATCAGGCAGGGCCCGTTGCCACACGATGAGGCCAGGCTATCCGGTTCGATACGCCCCGAAGCCGTGGGACGCACCACCACCACATGCCTGCCCCGCTGCTCCTCGTGTTCCGCACAGGACAGCACCGCCGGATGCTCGATTGCACTGGTGACCAGCCGGGCTCCCGGCCCCAGCAGGGCAAGCCCGCCCAGGACCGCCAGGTTGTCGGCTTCCGTCCCCCCGGACGTGAAGAAAACCCGCTCGGCCTGCGCACCGATGAGGGCTGCGACCTGGGCTCTTGCCTGTTCCACTGCAGCCCTGGCCCCCCGTCCCGGTGCATGGAGCGCCGAGGCATTGCCCGCCTGCCGGGTCAGCCAGGGCAGCATCGATTCCACCACCTCGCGGTGGGCCGGCGACGTTGCATTGTGATCGAGGTAGACGGCCATGGACCACCTGTGCGGTCGGCGCATGTTTCCAGGGGAAGCCTAGGAACTGCCACCGCCGAAGTCAAGTAAAACAGTCGGGGTTGTGCAGTTTGTCCTTGCCCCCGAATGGGCCCTCTCGAAACAGGGGGGGGATCCCGTGCCTGCTGCCTCGTCCCAACCCCTTGACTTCCCAGGGCTACCGGGCATAGTGGAACCCTGGAGGAGGTGGCACATGGCTGGGCATGGACACAAGCACGTGGTGATCCGTCGAGACGGAGCGGCCGGCCTCGTGCTGCTCGACCGCGTTGACCGCGCCAACGCATACACCGATGCCATGCTGGCCGACCTGGCCCTGGTGCTGGACGAGCTTGCGGCGGACGAGGCGGTCCGGGTCGTGGTCGTGGGCAGCGCGGTGCCGGGACGCTTCTGCTCGGGAGCGGATCTCGACGAGATCCGCAAGCGCAGCACGGCCGACGCCGGGGTCCTCAAGAGCCTCGCTCTCTTCGACCGGATCGAGGAGCTGCCCAAGCCGACCATTGCGGCCATTGGTGGTGCCGCCTATGGTGGCGGCCTGGAGCTGGCCCTGGCCTGCGACCTGCGAATCGCTGCCCCGGAGGCCCGTTTCGCCATGCCCGAAACCGCTCGGGGGATCCTGCCCGGCGCAGGGGGCACGTGGCGCCTTCCCCGGACCGTGGGCCCTGCCATGGCCCGGGAGATGATCCTCTTCGGCCGCGTGCTCGACGGCGATGCCGCACTGGCCTGCGGGCTGGTCAGCGAATTGGTGGCACCGGATCGCCTCCTCGGCAGGGCCGTGGAGCTGGCCGCACAGGTCGCGTCCCGGGATTTCCTGGCCACGAGCCTGGCCAAGGAGGCGCTGCGCAAGGCCGCTTCCGCGGACGGCGGACGGGAGTTCGTTGCCAGGGCCCAGGCAACGCTGTACGGCTGCCCCGGCAAGGGGGACCTTCGATGAGATTCCCCGCGCCTGCTGGCGAGGCATCATGACGCAGAGCCACGTCAAGCCGCTGCCGCCGGACCCGGAGGTGCTCGAGCGCATCCGGGAGATGCGGGCGGACGATGTCCCCGAGGTCGCCGCGCTGCACCGGGCCGACATGGGGTCCAGCCTCTGGGCCCAGTGCGGGGAGCGGTTCCTTCGGGAAGTGTATCGCGGCCTCCTGTCCGCCCCGGACTTCCGGGGATTCGTCTACGTGGAAGAGGGGCGTGTCGGTGGATTCATCGCGGGCACGACGCACGGGCCGCGGATGTTCCGAAAGCTGTACATGCGGCTGGCCCCGAGACTGGCGCTTGCGCTGCTCCCGGTCCTGCCGTTCAGGCCACAGATCGCCTGGTACCTGCTCCAGAGCTTCTTCTATGCGGGACGCAGCCGTCTTTCCGGGCTCGAATCCACGGTCGCGGAATCGCTGTTCTGCTCGTTCCGGCCGGAGCTTCGGGGAAAGCGCATCTCCGGGCTCATCAACAAGGTCCTGTTCGACCAGTTGGCCAGCGAAGGGCACGAGAGCGTGCTCATCACCACCGATGCCGACAACCCCCTGTCGGCCCGGCAGCTCACCTCGTGGGGATTCGAACGCCTGGGCCGATTTCGGTTCTACGGAAAAGAGATGATCGCATGGCGTCTCGACCTGCTGGCATGTCCGCGGGTCGAGGCGGTCAGTTGGAGGAACCGGACATGATTCCGCGCTTTGCACCGACGGCAAGCCTCGGCGAAACCCTCTCGTTTCTTGCGGATGTGCTGGCCCCCGGGAGGATCGAGGCCGACGCGACACTGCGATTCGAAGCCGCTTTTGCCGAGTGGGAAGGAGCAGGGCACGCCCTCTTCGTCCCTTCGGGCAGGATGGGGCTGTTCCTCCTGCTGCGGGCGCTTCATTACCCGGAGGGAAGCGAGATCGTGGTTCCGGCGTTCACGTTCTTCGCCATTCCGGCAATGATCCGACACCTGGGCTACACGGTGGTCTATGCGGACGTCGATCCCGCGACCTTCGAGGTCACGGAGGAGTCAGTCAAGGCCGTGTTGACCGGGCGGACCCGGGCGGTAATCCCGACCCACCTGTTCGGCCGAACGTGCCCACTGGACGGGCTCAAGAGTCTCTGCAGGCAGAACGGTATCGACCTGGTCGAGGACTGTGCGCAGGCCTGCGGCGCCCGGATCCGGGACAAGAGGGCCGGTGCCGTGGGGCGGGCGGCCTACTTCACCTTCGGCATCACCAAGAACTTCACGACATTCTCCGGCGGGATGGTGGTTACCTCGGATGCATCCCTGGCGACAGCCATGCGCCAGGAGATGTCCCTCTTCGGAAAGCCCACGACCCAGGCGCTCCTCAAGCAGGGGATCACGGCTGCGGCCATGACGATGGCCACGCAGCGGCTGCTCTTCAACCTGGCGCTGGCCCCGATCCTGCGGTTCGATTCGAATCCGGAGGCCGACCGGGTGCACCGTGCCTTCGAAGAGCCGGTGCGGCCCATGACCGAGGGAGCGCTGTCCGCACTCCGCTGGCTGCCGGGCGGCGCTCAGGCCCGAGCCGGGCTGCGCCAGCTCGCCGCGCTGGACGGTCGCAACCAGCAGCGCCGGGAAGTGGGAGCCGCACTGCTCGAAGCCCTGACCGCTCGGGGCGTCCCCGGCCTTCCGGCCCCCGCGGATGCCGGCGGAGACCACGTCTACGTGAGCTTCGCGCTGCGCCACCCGGACAGGGCCCGTTTCGGCGGGGCCTTGCGCAGGGCCGGGGTCGACTTCTCGCCCGGCTACATGAGCCCGTGCAGTGCGATTCCGGAGCTGGGCGGCTGGCGCGGGCGCTGCCCGGAGGCGGAAACGGTCGCTCGGCACATCGTGCACCTGCCGCTCTATCCGGGCCTTTCCGCAAAGGACGTGGAGCGCATTGCTGCGGGCGTGGCCGCTGCCCACCAGGCGACAGAGGGAGCGTGAGAGCCCCGACGGGGAGCCGGGTCGACATCGATTCCCACCGGCCAGGCTGAGCGTATCCCCGGGGCTACTCTTCCGGGGGACCGGCACCGATCTCGTACAGATTCATGACGTAATCCGAGCAACGCGGCGCCCCGTAGACCGCCTCGAAGTCGAGCTGCCGCTTCTCGCTCCTCGCCACCGCCGGATCGACATCGGGTCGCACGCAGGGGAGGGCCTTGCCCCCCTCCTCCTCGGGTAAACCGTAGTGCGCGACGTACCGCACCCCCATCCTGCGCAGCCACGCGGGGTCGGGAAGACGCTCCAGGTTGCCGAATTCGAAGTCGTACTGGATACGAGTCAGCATCGACGGCTCGTTGCCCTGTTCGTCCATCCAGCGGAACCGGCACGGGTAACCGGCAATGGCCTTGCCGTGAATCGTCTGGTAGTAGTGGGAGTAGGCTTTCAGTCGGTGGTCCTGCGTCAAGTCGAGGATCGCAAAATCCCCCTTCTCACCGGCAACTTGCCGGATGCACGGCGGCACGCTCGGCAGCTCGAACGTGCGGAGAGGCTGAAGCGGCCACCCCAGCACGTCTGTGCGGAACCGTCCAGCGCTCCGCACCGGGTCGTCGACGGACCCCCTGGCGGCCTCGCCCCGCTGCGCCAGCAGCTCCACGGGCGCCACGTAGCAGATGAACCTGCCGTCTCCCCTTCCCGCGGCAACGGACGCGGAGTACGGGTCCGACTGTCCCGTGGTGTCCGGAGTCAGCGGCACGAACGCCGCCGTGGCCCAGAAGAGGACCGTCAACACCGCTGCTGCCACCAGACTCCGCCGTCCAGGGGCTCCGCCTGCACACACTGCGGACGAGGACAACCCACGCCACAGGGCAGCGTACGTGAGCGCCACCCCCAGCAGCAGAGGTCCCACGAACCGGGGGGGAAACGTCAGCCGCCAGACCAGGGGGAGATGCTGCCGCGCCCACCCCAACGGCATGTCCAGTGCCCCCTCGCGCAACGGATGGTCGAGGCTGAACCCGAGCGAAAGGACGGCCACGGGCAGGCAGAGCAGGCCCCACACGAGGGCGCCCTGGCTACCCAGCAGTAGCCCGAGCGCCGCGGGGGCCAGGACAGCGGCGAGCAGCAACGCTCCGTCCAGGAGCGTGTAGTGCCACGGGATGTCGATGTCCCTCTGCATGTGTCCCAGCGCCCCGGAGGCCACGACCTCGACGATGTTCCGGGCATGGAACAGCAGGGCCAGGGCGAATCCCACCGCCATCACGAGCAGGGTGCGGCGCATCAGGACGCGGGCAGACACGCCCGGGAACGATACGCCGCAAAGCCCGAGCACGACAGCTGTTCCCAGGGTGGCCAGCAACGCGGTGCCGTAATACATCTGGGCGTAGCTGGTGAATGCCACGAGCAGGCCTGTTCCCACCAGCCACCACCGCCCTCCCTGCTCCGTGTATCGCTTCCAGGCAAGCAGGCTGAACACCAGGTAGGCAAGACAGATCAGCTCCGGATCCAGCAGGCAGTTGTTTCCGGCAATGCCGTAGGAGAGGACCAGGGCAGCCAGGACCGCAGAGAGGTGGCCGTTGCCCGATACGGCCCGCAGGACGAGGAAGATGGCGGCCAGCGACATCCCCAGTCCCAGCATCGCGACCAGGTTCAGGTCCGTCGGCGTCCCGACCAGAGGCCGGAGCAGCCCGGCCAGCCCGATGTGCACGAAGGACAGCGAGTAGCTCAGCGCGGTCGCGGCGCCCTCCGGGTAGTTGGTCAGCCCCGAGGACATCCGGAAGTGCTCGCCGCTCCAGATTGCCAGGCTCGACCACCACGAAAGCCAGGAGGTGCAGAAGGTGTCCAGCAGCGCTCCTTTGAGCGCATAGTGGCGGGATCCGAGATGGCGCCAGATGTCCGAGGTCTTCCAGGCAAAGAAGACGAACACCAGTCCCCAGGGGGCCCAGACCGCTGGCCGATTCCAGAGGCGCGACAGCCGGTCTTTCATGCCTCCATTCCCCCAGGGTGCCCGTTTCAGATGGGGAGGGACGACCAACCCTTCAGATCGCCCAGCCATTGCCGCACCTGGAGCCAGGACAACTCACCTCGCACCAGGGCCGATGTCCCTCGCACGACCAGCTTGCCCAGGTTGACCGCGCCCGCAGCGGCGACCACCGGCCCCGGGTGGGCGTTGAGGTACCTGTTGGATGCCAGGAAGCGGACCCCTGCCCGGGGCACGCCCCGCTTGTTGGACAGCATGTAGAGGGCCAGGAGCAGGCGGTCGGTGTCGGACCGCGGGTAGGAGAAATCCGCGATGTACTGGCGCAGCCCCTTGTCGTTGGCCCCCTCGACCTCGTCCTTCGAGATCGTCCCGCTGGCCAGCAGCCGCCGTGTCGTCGCACTGCCGGGGTAGTGACACAGGGAGAAGATGTACAGGTCGAACGGCCTGGGCAGACGCAAGAGGAGCTCGAGCAGCTCCCTCTTCTCGGTCTCGGAAGCCTCGGGATCATCGATGAGAATCTGGGCCGCCGGGTACACGCGGCGGGCGTGCAATCGGCTGATGCAGCGCACCACGTCCTCGTCCGAGATCCCGCGCCCGTACCGCCAGCGGTTGGCCGTGCTCGAAGACTGGATCCCGAGGTAAACCTGGTCCAGTCCGGCTTCCGCCAGAGCATCAATGGTCCAGTCGTCGAGGTCCTGCGGGCTCGATACGATGTCAAAGGGCAATCCCACCCGTCGCGGATACTCCCGGCAGAACTCCTCGATCCACTCATGCTCGGGCACGAACAGCTCGTCGTCGAAGCGGATGCGCCGGATCGAGGGGCAGACGCGGCGAACGGACTCGAGCTCCTGGATCGCGTTTTCCACGCTCCTGCGCCGGTAGAAGTGACCCTGTCCATGGTAGAGCTTGCGAAACGCGCTGACGCCGCAGAAACTGCAGTTCCTGGGGCAGCCGCGGGTCACCACCACTCGGTAGCTGGGGGCCCGGGCCAGAGGCTCTCCCTGGTACACGCTGCCATCCCGGAACCAGTACTTGTCCTGATGGCTGTGGTAGTCCGGGAACGGGAGCGCATCCAGATCATCGACCAGGAGCCGCAAGGCCGTCTTGTGCACCTGGCCGCCGACCTTGGTCCACACATTGGGTACGTCACGTGCCGATTCGCCGGCCAGGACCTTCCGGGCCAGCTCGCAGATGGCAGCCTCGCCTTCCCCAAGCACCAGGTAGTCGGCATGGTCCAGACAATCATCCGGAGCCATGGAGACATGGGCCCCCCCCCAGACCACGGGCACACCCAGCTCCCGCTTCAGGGTCCGGGTAAGCTCGATTGCCAGCTGCAGGAGCGCACCGGTCCGCAATGAGATGCCGACCAGGCCCACCCCGCGTGCCCGCATGTGGTCGACGAGCTGCGCCGCGACTTGGGGCTCGAACCGGCGCCGTACCCGGTGGAGATGATAGCCCACATAGCATTCGTCCGTGGGGATTCCAGCCTGGCGCAACGCAGCGGCCAGGTATCGGATTCCGTTGCTCTCGACCGTATAGAGCGACACGAGTCCAACCCGCGTCATCAAGCCTCCCCCGTCAACGCCCCCTCCGGAGGGCCGAGTCGTCCGACAGCAGGCGAGTATAGACACGCACCCGTGGCTTTGCAAGGCGCATTGCGGGGATGCGGGGCCTGGCAACCACTTGACACGAAGCCGGACTGGCGCTAGAAATCGAACGGGGCGTCTCTCTCGGGCCTACCGGCAGGTCCCATCATCGGGAAGCGGTCACACAGGGGAATGAGGGCGTGAAAAACCGACTGTCAAGCCTCTGGAATGCGAAAGCGGTATGGATGCCCTGGGGACTGCTGCTGCTTTTCCTGGCCTTGAAGACGTCGGATATCTGGTGTCAACTCGGGTCGGCCCACTTTGCAATGCCGTATGACACCTCCTGCGACAGTGCCTGGGGTTATATTGATACCTACCTGTCGTATTGGCTGGACTGGTGGGCGGAAATGTGGATCTGGGGCGGCAAGCCGTCCCTCTTCTTCTCCGACCTGGTCAACTACCCGCTCGGGGGGGCGTCCGCACTCTCATACTCCATGGCCTTCCTGCACACCCTCCTGGTCGGACTGATCCAGCCCGCTGTCGGACCGTCGGCAGCGATCAACCTGGTGGTCATGCTCGGCCTGGCGCTGTCTCTGGCGGCCATCTTCTTCGTAGTGCGGGCCGTGTCGGGCAACGGCTACCTCTCTGCGGCCCTGGCCATCCTGGTCGTCACCTACGGTCTTGCCCGAGGCAACTGCCTGCTGGACCCGGAGCTGACTTTTCTCGCGTACACGGCGTTCGCCCTGTTCGCCTGGAGCCGCTATGTCGAGCGTGGGGGCTGGCGGTGGCTGGCCGTTGCCGCCTTCCTGATCGGTTTTACCGGGTTTGCCCATGCTTATTACGGAATTGCGCTCCTGGCCTGCCTGGGAACGGCGGTCGTCGTGTCGTTCTGCGGAGTGTCGTTCTCCGGTCTGGAGAGCGGCACGATGCTGCGCCGCTCATCGATCGCGCTGGCAGTCGGACTCGGCCTGACCCTCCTGTTTCATGCCAGGAACGTCGGCAACCTGCTGTCCGTGGACAAGGCAAGCGCGTTGCAGAATTGGTTCTCCCCCCCGTGGGGGGATCGCTACACCATCGTGGATGGTGCGCTGGTGGTTGGCAGTGCCCTTGCGCCGGCCGCGGTCGGATGGCTCTGGCGCATCCCGAATGCTGCCGTGTGGGGGCTCATGTGCCTGCCCGTGGCCGTCATCTCGCTTGGGGTCAACCTGCATGGCTGGGGTCCCGACCAGTCGGTGAACATGCCCCTGCACTGGGCCCGGGAGTACCTGCCCTTCATCTGGAGACTGACGTTCCCACAGCGGTTCGTGGCCCCGCTCCTGGTGGGGATGGCAATCTCGTACGGAGCGCTCTGGCGTGGACTTGCAGCATCCGGTGCAACGGCCGAGGACCGGCCCGTCAAGCAGGGGCCGATGGTCGGGATTGCCCTGGTTGCCGTCTTCTGGATCACGGCGGCCCTCGTACCGATTACCCCGGACACCAGCGCAGACGATTCCAGGCCGATTGCCAATGCAATGTCGGATGCCGCACAGGCGGACCGGGGGGCCCCGGGAAGCGGCGGGATGCCTGGCGGACCGGTTCCTCCGCCGGGAGGGACGATACCCCTCGCCCCCGTGGCGACTGGCCAGGGCCCCAGTCCACACAGCCTGTTCAGGCTCCCCAAGGTGCCGGCAAAGGCGCTCTTCTGGCCCTTCCAGCCAGTGCGCATGGTACCGCTGCCACCCACTCCGGAGTGTGTTCAATTCCTGGCGAAGCAGGAGGGCGAATTCGCAGTCCTGGAGTTGACCCAGGACAGCCAGCGGGGATACATCGAGTACTTCCAGACGCTCCACCGCAAGGCCGTTGCCGGCTTCGTGGGTCTCCCTACCGGCATGGCAGGGCTGTATTCCAAGCCGTCGGAGTTGGCCGTGCTCCAGGAGAGATTCAGGAAGGGGGAGCTCAACCGCCTGCCCGATCCGGAGTGGCTGCGGGAGCTCGGACTCCGCTACGTGGTCCACTACGATGTGCCGGGGCCGGATGGATGGATGGCCTTCGAGGCCATGAAGCTTGACGAAGCCCCCCCGCCCGTCCCACGCCCGCTCAGACGGTTTGACTTCGAAGCGGTGTACGGGCCAGCCCGGTGCACCGACGCCGTGACCAGGGTCTACGAAATAGCAGGTCGCTAGCCCCGCCACCTGCGGCCGGCCCGGGACCGCTTCGCACAGGAAGCGGAGCCGGGATGTGGAGGTACTGCCGGAATGAAGAAAGCGCTGTCAACACTCCGAAACCGCCTCGGCCCGTGGGCACCATGGGGGCTGATGCTGGTGTTCTGGGCCTGGAAGACGTCGGACATCTGGCGTCATCTCCGGTCCGCCCACTATGCAATGCCGCTCGATGATTCCTGCCGGAGTCCCCTGAGCTACGGGGACACGCTCCTGTCCTACTGGCTGGACTGGTGGGTGGAGATGTGGGCGTGGCACGGCAAGCCGTCCCTGTTCTTCTGCGACCTGGTCAACTACCCGCTGGGGGGTCCGTCCGCACTCGACCGTTCCCTGGCCCTGGTGCACACCATGCTGGCCGGGCTGATCCAGCCTCTGGTCGGACCGTCGGCTGCGATCAACCTGGTGGTCATGTTCGGCGTGGCGTTGACTCTGGTGGCCATCTTCCTGGCCGTGCGGGCCGTGTCCGGCAACGGTCTCCTGGCCGCGGTCTTGGCCATCCTGGCCATCACCTATGGCCTTGCCCGGGGCAACACCCTGTTGGACCCGGAGCTGAACTTCCTGGCATACACGGCATTTGCCCTGCTTGCCTGGAGCCGTTACGTCGAGCAGGGGGGTTGGAAATGGCTGGCCGCTGCCGCCCTCCTGATCGGGATCACCGGGTTCACCCATGCCTACTACGGCATCGCGCTCCTGGCCTGCCTGGGAACTGCGGTTGTCCTCTCGTTTTGCGGACTGTCGTTCTCCGGTATTGCGGACAACACGATGCTGCGTCGGGCGTCGCTGGCTCTGGCCCTCGGACTCGCTCTGACCCTCCTGTTTCACGCCCGGAACGTCGTCACCCTCCTGGCCGTGGACAGGACGGAAGCCGTGCAGACATGGTTTCTCAACACGTTGGGCTCGAACCAGTACACCCTGCTGGATGGGGCCGCAGTGCTTGTCAGCGTCCTTGTCCCCGCAGCGGCCGGATGGTTTCTGCGTGTCCCGAATGCCATCGTGTGGGGGCTCATGTGCCTGCCCGTCGCCGTCATCTCGCTCGGGGGCAGCCTGTACGTCCGGGCCCCCGACGTGACGCTGAACATGCCCCTGCACTGGGCCCGGGAGAACCTGCCCTTCCTCTGGAGGCTGTCTCTCCCCCAACGGTTCGTGGCACCGCTCATGGTGGGAATGGCGATTTCGTACGGAGCACTCTGGCGTGGGCTTGCCGCTTCCGGTGCATCGGCCGGGAAACGGCCCGAGGTGCGTCGGCTGGTGGTCGGGATTGTGCTGGTCGGTATCTACTGGACCGCTGCTGCCCTTGTACCGCTGACCCCGGATACCAGCGAGGAGGTATCTGGTTTCGGCGCTTCCGCGATGCCTGGTGCCGACGGAGAGGGCCCGGCTGCGCTGACCGGCAGCGGCGGAACGTTCTCGCCGTGTGGGGGGGAGTTCGGCCCCGCGTCGGAGATGACCGACCCGAGCGGAGAACCGGGCAACCCGTACCGGTTCCCGAAGGTGCCCGTGCAGGCACTCTTCTGGGTCTTCCAGCGTGTGCCCGTGTTGCCGCTACCCCCCATTCCGGAGTGCATCCATTACCTGGCTCAGCAGGAGGGAGAATTCGCCATCCTCGAGCTGACCGAAGACAAGCGGAGGGGGTTCATCTCGTACTTCCAGACGATCCACGGCAAGGCCCTGGCCGGCTTCACGGGCCTCCCGCTTCCCATCGCTCGGCTGTACGTGGAACCGTCCGAGTTGACCCTGATCCAGGAGCAGTACTGGAGAGGAGACCTCAAGAAGCTGCCTGACCCGGTCTGGCTGCGGGAGTTGGGCGTGCGCTATGTGGTCCACTATGATCTGTGGACACGGGGGGCCCCGCAGACCATGGGACCCAACCTGCCCGACGGCCGCTCTGCTCCGAATGCGCACAAGAGGCCGCTGCTCGACTTCGATGCGGTCTATGGACCGCCGACCTGCACGGACGGCATGTTGAAGCTGTACGAGACCGGTGCCGATCGACGGGCAGAGTCCCCGTGATGCCGGCTGGCCGAGAAAGAAAAGACCTTGACCCGATCTCGTTGCCCGGTCAGACTCGCCTGGCCGCCGGGCAAATGGCACCCTGGTCGGAATCGACCCGTTCGTTACTCGGAGTGAGAGCCATGAGAGTCCCAGTCTGCCTGTTCCCCGCAATCCTGGCGCTGCTGCTCCTGCCGGGGCTGAACCTGAGCGCCAGCCCCATACCACCCGGTTCGGAAGCAAAGGTCCTGCGCCTGCTGTCTCCCTATGGCGTGGATGCGCCGGCAGACAAGGTTGGCGATGCGGTCATCGAGTCGGTTGCCGTTGGACCCGACGTCATCACGATTGGCCTGAGGCACGGCGATGCCTCGGTGGAGCTGCTCATGGGGAGCCGTGACACGGCTCCGTCAGAGACCGTGGAGGAGACAGAGAGCTTCGACCTCTGGGTTTCCGCTCCGCCCGCAGACCCTGCGCTCCAGGTTGCCCTGGACCGTATCGCCGAGGCCGTGCGAACCAACGATTCCGGCACGTTCTGGGATGAGATTCCCGTCCCGGAATCATGGAGCGAAGCGACGGTGACCGAGGTGCAGGACGCCGGGCCTCCGCTCTGGTCCCGGTACCTGGGGGAGTTCCTCCTGCTCGTGCTGGTGGTCCTGCTCGTCCTGACCGCCCGGCACTTCCTGCCGTCTCTGAAAGGCCGCAAGTGGTTTGTCTGGGTGGGGGTGGCCGCCTTCCTCGCGCTCGGAACCTCCTACCGCTTCATGCCGGAACCTGCGCCGCTCCGACTGCCTGAGCAGAAGCCGGTCGAATCCTCCGCCTGCGATTCGGAATCCCAGTGCGATGACCATACCCCGTGCACGGTGGACCGCTGCAACCAGAGCACCTGCCAGCACGAATGGGCCCCGCCCCCTGACACCGAATTCCCGTGCTGCCGGACCGATGCCGACTGCAACCCGGCGGGAACACCCGGCCAGCAGGTATTCTGCTCCCCCAAGTCGTTTCTCTGCACCATCCGGGTGAACCCTCCCCCCGGTGGAGCCGTCGAGGAGAACCCGGCCAAACCTCCGCTGAGCGCGGCCATCGGCTGGCTGTACGGAATCCCTGCCCGGTTCATGGGCCAATCGTTCGACACCGTGCGCCAGGTGAACCTCGCACTGTCCGCGTTCTCCATCCTCCTGCTGGCGCTGGTCCTGATGGTCTGGGGAGCGGCAAACACGACGGTCCTTGCTGCAACCTTCCTCTACGCGGTCCTGCCCGCCTCCATCGTGACGGCCCAGACCACGAGCATGACCGGCACGCTGCTTACCCTGGGCCTGCTGCTTGCCCTGGGGTTTGCCCCTCTGGCCGCCCCCTCCCCGCCCGCCCTTTCGCCGCCCGCCCCCTCGACCATTCCGCCGGCCCTCCTGTGCGGCGTCCTCCTCTTCATCCTGGGGGCAGCCCGCCTCGAAGCCCTCCTGCTCGCGGTCCCCATGGCAGCCCTTCTTCTTGCCGGACGCCGGTACCGAACCGTCAGGTTGCCTGCAATCGGCATCCTCGCCGGATTCTGGCTCGTGTCCCTCATCTTCCGCCTGGCCGTGTTCTCGCTCGAGCAGACCGCGGCACAGTTCCCCCCCCTCTCGGGCTCGCCCGTCGACGACTTCCTCGCCACCGGGGCCGCCATCGTCGGTGCCCCGGGTGCTTTCCCCTACCTGCTGGTGGTGCTGGCGTTGGCCGGAATCGTCCCGGCCTTCAAGAGGAATCCTCGACTGCTGACCCTGACAGGGCTGGTCTTCCTGGCCGCTCCCGCCGTGCTGCTTGCGTTCTCGATGACGTTGGCCGAAGCGGTCCGCAACACGCTTGTTCCGGGAATGGCCCTGGTGGTCTGGGCCGGATTCGGCGTCGAATGGCTGACCGACCGGAAGAGAGGGCTGCGATTCGTCTGGCTGGTCGCAACCATCATCGCCGTCTACCTGGCGGTCTCACCCTGCAACGAGCTGGCCGAGCTGAACGAATGCGTCAAAACCCACGAGATCTGGCTACCCTACTCCCTGCTCTGAGCAAATCTGCGACTACTGGCTGATTACCCTCTTGAACGAACCGTACTGGCGCAGCTTGAACAAGGTCAGCTCGCCCTGGACCAACATCCGCAACGCCAGGGTTCCCGCCTTGGTCAGATCGGCCAGCCTCGCAGCGGCCACCAGCAGGTCCGGTTTTTTCCGCAGGGACTCGGATTCCATCAGGTGCCGGATGAGCGCCTTGGGCACGAAGGGCTTTGCAGCAAGGGCAGTCAGGGCAATCCAGAACCGGTCCACGGGCGGCCGGGGCCAGTCGAAGCTGAGCCGGAACTGGCGATACGACTTGGTGGCCCGCCCTTCGATGTCGTCGGGCGTGGCCAGCCCCTGCTCGAGGAGATCCAGTGCGAGGCGGGTCTTCGGGAACAGTGTCAGCGAGTACATGTAGATGCTGAAAGGATGCTCCAGCTTCAGGAGCAGCTCGACGATGGACCGCTTGTCCTCCTCGGATGCCAGCGGGTTGTCGAAGATCAGGTCGTAGACCACCTCGATGCCTGCATCGAGGACCGTTCTGTGCAGCTCGAGAATGTCCTTGGACGTCGATTGCCGGCGGTAGGCATCCCGCAGCTCCCTTTCCGATCCGGACTGCATCCCGGTCTGGATCTTCCGCAACCCGGCCTGCTTCAGGCGCTGATAGTCCCGGCCATCCAGCTCCCCGGGGTAGGTCAGGATCTCGAACGGGATGGAGACCCGTTCCCGATAGCTTCGGGAGAACTCCTCGATCCACTCCGGGGGGAATGCGAAGACATCCCCATCGAACTTGACGCGGCGGATCCGCGGCAGGATCGAGCGGGCCGCCTCCAGCTCCGCGATGACGTTCTCGACGGAGCGGATGCGATAGTATCGCCCTCCCCCTTCCCGGCTGATGCCGCGCATGACGTGGCTGTGGCAGTACGTGCAGGTGTAAGGGCATCCACGCGTTGGATAGATGCGATACTCGACGGTCTGCGCAACCGGGTCGGTCCGAAGCTGCTGGCCATCCTCGATGAACCAGGTATCGGGCTGGAGGTAGTCCGGGAAGGGCAGGGAGTCCAGATCCTGGATGAGCTGGCGGACCGGGTTCTTGTGGACCGTCCCGCCTTCTCTCACCCACAACCCCTGGATGTTGGCAAGGGGGCGGCCCTCGGCCAACGCCTGGACGACATCGAGCGTGGCGAACTCGCCTTCGCCGATGCACACAGCGTCCACTTCGTCGATGCAATCCTCGGGGCAGACGGTGGGGAAGACGCCGCCCCACAGCATCACGGCATCGGACGCCGCCCGAATCTTGAGGGTGAAGTTGCGCACCACCTTGAAATGCGGAGCCCCGAACCCCACTCCCACGAGCACCGGCCCGATCCGCTGCACGAGGTCGACCAGCAGCTCCTCCTCACGCTCGGTCGGGGGCTCCATCGCGTTGTTCACCCAGCGCTTGAAAAAGATCAAGTGCGGCTCGAACCCGTTCCTGCGCAACATGGCGGAGATATAACGTATCCCCCGGTTCTCCTCCCCGTACGGCGTGATCAGGACGACGCGACGGTTCATGCGCAGCTACCTCCTGCCCAGCAGAATCGAGAGCGCAGCCACTGCCTTTCGCCCGAGATCCGCCGGGCCGGCCACTGTGCGAAGATTCCGGAAGATCGGGCCCGGCCGCCAGTAGAACCTGCGGTAGGCATGACTCATCAGCCGCTCCAGCTCGAACCGGTCCAGGTGCTCCTCCCACAGCGGGATCCGGAACTCGGGGTCCGGATCCCGGGCAAAGCCGCGCCAGAAGTCCGGGGCCAGCAGCCCCTTGCTCACCGCCTCCTCAAACAGCGCCGTCCCCGGGTAGATGGCCATGATGTTGAACATCGCGAAGTCGGGGTCGAGCCTCACCGCAAACCGAATGGTCTCCAGAATGTCCCTGCGGCTCTTCTCGTGCGGACAACCCAGAATGAAGTAGGCGGCCGAGACGATGCCGTACTTGCGGGCCAGGCGAACCGCATTGCGGACCTGGTCCACCGTGACGCCCTTCTTCAAGGCCTTCATGCCCTCGTCGGTGCCGGTCTCCACCCCCAGGTGGAAACGGCTGCACCCGGCCCGGGCCGCCAGTGCCATCCCCCCTTCGTAGATCCCGTCGGCCCGACCGCGAAAGCTCCACTTCAGGCGCAGCCCACGGTCAAGGATCTCCTGGCTGACCTCGGCCAGCCGCTCCTTGCGGAGGTTGAAGGTGTCGTCGATGAAATGGATCTCCTCGGCACCGGCATCACGGCACCCCACCATCTCATCCACCACGCTTCGAGCGGAACGGGCCCGGTAGGTCCCGTGGAGAGTGGCGCAGAAGGTGCAGCGGAAAGGACAGCCCCGGCTGGACAGGACCGTGGTGAAGGTGGCCCGGTTGCCCAGGATATAGAAGTAGTCCCCCTGGTCGACGAGATCTCTTGCGGGGACGGGCAGGCTCTCGATGTCCGTGGTGACGGCAGGCGCAGCGGCCGGAACGGCTCGGCCGTTCTCCTTGTAGCACAGGGAAGGGACACGGCGGAGGTCATCCCCTGCATCCAGAGCGTCAAGCAGCGCCAGGAAGGGGTGCTCCCCCTCTCCCGATATCGCAAAGTCAATGGAATCGAAGCTGACGGATTCCGCGGGGAACTGCACTACGTGGGGCCCACCCATGCAGACCCATATGCGTGGGTCTGCTTCCTTCACGGCATCGGCAACGGCCTTCACGCCCGCAAGGTTGTGCGTGATGCAGGTCACCCCCACGAGGTCGGGCCGGTCTTTGCGGATCTGCTCCTTCAAAGTGGCCAGGGTCACCCGCCGGGCCGGCATGTCGAGCAGGGCAACCTGGTGACGGCCGCTCTGGCGGGCAAAGGCTGCCAAGTAGAGCAGCCCGAGAGGCGGAAAGTGACCCAACTCCTTGCCGACGTGGCCCGGAAGCTCGCTCCGGATGATCAGGTCCGTAGGGGGATTGACTAGCAGGACTTTCAATCTCTCATCTCCTCCTGCGGGCCGAAAGGGAAAGCCGGAAGGCCTCCAGGCTGGCCCGGACGTCCTTGACCGCATAGGTCATCTCGGCCCAGCATGGGCGCATGCATCCCCGGCATTGCTCCCGCTGCATGCGCATCTGCGCCCGAAGCTCCGGGGAACGGAGCCGGGCGGCAAGGTCCGGGTCGTCATGGCGGGCAAAGGGCTCGAAGTTGTGACAGATGGAGATCCCGCCTTCGGGGCTCACCGAGAAATACAGGCGTCCGGCATCGCAGGCCCAGTCCCGCGCCCCGGTCTTGAAATAGCGGACCGACTCCTTGAGAAAGCGGCTGGAGTTGGCGATGGGGGCTCCCCGGAGCTTCATCCGGAGCAGCTCGGAGTACGAGCGCTCGACGATACCGAATTCCTGGGGCGGGATGGCGAGGTCCGGAACGACCGCGGCAAACCCGTCGCACTCCTCCTCGCTCGGGGAGATGGCGATGGGGACGAAGGAGCAGTAGAACCCGAGCTGCTCGGCAAAGGGCACCAGGCGGGGAAGCTCGCCCACGTTGGCACGCGAGACCACGACGTTCATGATCGGAACGGCCCCTCGCGGCAGCAGCCTCGCGAAGATCCGCATGGACTCGACTACGCGGTCGAAGACGTCCACCCCGTTGTAGAGGTCCTTCACCTTGGCAGGGTCGGCGCTGTCCAGGGAGATGGACACGTCGGTGGCTCCGGCCTCGATGACGGCCCGTATGCGCTCTTCGCCAAGCCCCACGCCGTGAGTAAGAATCCGGACGTCCATGCCGCGGACGGCGAATGCGCGCGTCAGGTCCGGCAGATCCTTGCGCATGAAGGGGTCACCACCGGACAGGGCACAGGTGGTCACACCGACGGCAGCAAGGTTGCCCGCCAGGGTCTCGAACTGCGAAACGTCGAGCTCGCTGGACTTGTCGGCCCTGCGCCAGAGCACGCACGGCCGGCAGCGCATGTTGCAGCGATGCGTGAGCGCAACGTGGGCATAGATCGGGACATCGGCCCCCATCCGGGCCAGGAGCGCCCTGCGGATCTGGTTCGCCAGGTTCACGTTGCCTTCCTCGGCTCTCGCTTGCGACGGGTCATCGGGCCGAAGATGCCCAGCAGGACCTGCAGCCCCCGCACGAACCGCTTCACGTCGTCTATCCCCTTGAGCATCTTGAGATGCCTCCAGATGATGATGGGGCGGAGGTAGAACTCCCGGTAGAAGTCGCGGTAGAGCTCGAGAATCTTGTCCACGTTCAGGCCATTGGGCACGAACACGGGTTCCCAGTAGGTGAAGGAGCTCCAGTCTTCGGTCGTCAGCGTGCCGTACTTGCGGAAGAACTCCCACTGCTCCGTGCCGGGCATCGGCGTGTTGAACTGCACGGTGATGTCGGTCAGAGGCAGCGATTTGGCAAACTCGATGGTCTCCCGGATGGTGGCCTCGGTATCGGTGGGGTGGGCGATCATGAAGAACCCCTTGGGGTGGAGCCCGAGGCGTTCTGCGGTCTGCGTCACCTCCTGGATCTGCTCCCGGGTGACCCCCTTGCGGATGAAGCTGAGCACGTCGGCATTGCCGGCCTCGATGCCGATGCGGGTCCTCCAGCAGCCCGATTCCTTCATCCTCCGGAGCGTGGGCTCGTCCGCGATGTTGGCCCGGGTGGTGCAGGTCCAATGCACCTTCAGGCCGCGGGCGATGATCTCGTCCGCGATGTCGAGCACCCGCTTGCGGGAGACCATGAACAGGGAATCCACGAACGCGATGTCCTGCACACCGTACCGGCGGACCAGCTCCTCCATCTCGTCCACGATGCGTTTGGCCGAGTGGGAACGGTAGGAGATTCCGAAGGTGCTGTGGTCGCAGAAGATGCAGCGGTAGGGGCAGCCGCGACTCGTGATCATCGAGAACTTGGGCAGATAGGGGCCATCGTTGGGCTGCGGAACATACTTGCCCAGGGGCAGGAGGTGCCGGGCCGGGAGCGGCAGCTCATCAAGGTTCTGAATCGGAGGCCGCGGCTCGGTCCGCACCACCTTCCCGTCCTTTCGGAAGTAGATTCCCTTCACCGAAGAGAGGTCCCCTCCCGAGCGAAGCGCCTCGACGAGCTCCAGCATGGTGTACTCGCCCTCGCCGATGCACGCGATGTCGTAGCAGTCGTTCGCCATCGCCTCGTCGGGCAGGGAAGACACGTAGGAGCCGCCCAGCACGATGGTCGCACCGGGCAGCCGGAAGCGCACCATCTGCGCCAGGCGCACCAGGTTGATCGACTGTATCGTCGACGAGGTGATGCCCACGATGTCCGGCCTTGCGGCAGCGAGCCGGTTCACGGTTTCCTCGAAAGACCAGCCCTCCACCCCCGCATCCATGATGCGGACCGGAATCTCGTGCTGCTCGAGAACTGCTGCGATGTAGGCAAGACCGAGGGGCGGAGAGTTGAAGAAGAGGTTCTTGATGATCTTCGAGATACGCCCATCGCGCTGGTCGTGCGCCATCGGGGGGTTGACGAGGTATACCAGGGGCCGTTTCTCATTCATGGGCAGATCCCTCTCCGGCCGGGCTCTCCCCGGGCCCCGTTGCGACTCCGGCCTCAGCCAGGCGCTGATCCAGCCAGTCAAGCGCTATCGGTGCCACAGCATCCCAGGCAGCCTTGGCCTTGTCCATGGGCAGGGCAATGCGGTCCACGATGGACAGGTGACGCAGGGGGGACGTGAAGAAGTAGGTGACACAGCCCCGCAGACAGAAGGGCTGGTGCACCAGCTGGCTCGTGATGAAAACCTTCTCCAGTGCCTTCACCCCGCGCCTCAGCCCGTGCTTCCGCAGCAACTCGATCTTCTCGTCACGGCCCATGTGGAATCGAAATGGACGTATGAAGCTGAGGCCGTAGCGGGCAAACGCCGGCTTGATGTGGGCCGCGAACTCCGGGTCCTGGAGGAAGATCTCGGTCTGGGCCTCGGACGAGCCGTCGGTGACGTCCGAAAGCCCGTTGACCTTGGCAAAGTAGACGAGCTCCACCACGGCAGAGACCTTGCATGCCAGGTCGAACACCAGCGGCGACTTGAACTGGTCGAGCACTCCGCCCGAATCGTGCAGCAGCTTCTTCAGCAGCGGCGACGTGTCGGCCTCCTCGTGCCGGATGCGCCCCGGCCCGAACACCCTTCCCAACTCCAAGGCCCTGCGCCGGGCACCGCCCATGTTGATGCAGTACCCGTTGTTGAAGGTGAGCAGGTAGATCGACTCGTACTCGTCGAGCCTCGCCACCACCTCGAGCGTGGTATCGAGGCCGCCGGAGAACAGCATGGCAATGCCCTTCTTCTTCGGGGCGGCTTCCATTCCGGTCATTTCTTCCCCGCCTCCTCGTGCGCCCGGGCAACGTGGTCCCGGAAGTCCTTCGAGCGTATGGCCCGGTCCTGGGCGGCAAGGAAGTTGCCCAGGAAATCCTCCCACGGGTTCTCGTACGACTCGTCGACCAGCCTCCGGATGAGCTCCACGGCCTCCGGGTGGATGGGACCGAACTCGTCGATGGCGGCCGCCACGGAGCTCTCGAGGTCCCCGGCCCCGCACAGGTGGTCGATGAGGCCGATACGCTGGGCCTCCTCGGCCTGCACCTTCCTGCCGGTCAGGGCCATGCGCCGGGCTCGCCCCAGGCCGATGAACTTCGCCAGGCGGTAGGTCCCCATGCCCGGGATGAAGCCCATCCGCACGTCGTGAAAGTGGAAGAACGAGCGGCTCGTTGCCACGCGCACGTCACATGCCAGTGCAAGCTGGAGGCCGCCGCCGGCCACCTCGCCGTCAGTTGCGGCGATGGTCACTGCGGGAAGCCGCTCGAGCGACCGGCACACCTTCTCCCACCGGGAAAAGCCATGGATGTCCGGGATGCGCTCCCTCGAGAAGTCCGTGAGGTCGATGCCCCGGCAGAAGTCGGGGCCGGCAGCGGCAAGGACCACGACCCGCACCTCGTTTGCGTCCTCGATGCGGTGGAACGCAGCCTGCAGCTCCTCCACCATCTTCACGTTGATGGCATTGCCTCGGCCGGCTCGGTTCAGAATCACCCGGGCCCGCTGCCCTTCCGTCTCCAGCCTGATGGTTTCGAATTCCATGGCTCTCCTACCACTGCAACAGGCCCGTCTCCAGGGATACCCCGGGTCCCATCGCAATCACGACCCCAAGATCCCCTTCTCGCGTTACCACTTCCCGCACCAGCTCCTGGTAGGAGAAAAGGACCGCGGAAGACGAGATGTTTCCATAGTTCCGCAGGACGGACCGGGTGTGACGCACGTCCCAATCCGTCAGCTTCAGGTTGTACTTCACGCTGTCGATGACCTTCTTGCCCCCCGAATGCACCAGCCAGTGATCAATGTCCCGCCGCTTGAGGCCATGCCGGCTCAGCAGCGCATCCACCGGCTTCTCGATGGTCGCCCCGATCTTGTACGGGATGTCCCGGTTCAGGTAGAAGGACCACAAGCCGTTCTCGAAATCGAACCGCATGTCCCGGGCTGCCTCGTGCACGATGTACGACTCGAAGTCCAGCAGCCGGGGCCCGTCCCGCCACCCCATCCCATCGTCCGCCCGCAGCAGCACGGCGGAACAGGCATCTCCGAACAGCGAGTTCACCACCGCGGTGCGCACCGTCATGTCGAACACGTACCCGGCCGAGCAGATCTCGCTGCTCAGCAGCAGCACGTTCGTCTCGGGATTGGCCCGGGCGAACCGGGCCGCGGTGAACAGACCGTTGACGCCGGCATTGCATCCCATGCCCACGATGTCGATGCGCTGCACGTCACGCCGCATGCCGAGGTGCGCCGACAGCAGGGCGGAAAGGCTGGGGCAGAGCATGCCCGTGGTGGTCACCACGACCATGGAGTCCACGTCTTGCGGCGTGAGCCCCCGGGCCCCCAGGCACTTCAGAACTGCCTCGGAACCCACCTGCAGCGAGTACTTCCTGTGCTTCTCCAGCAGTACGGTGCCGTCCTCGCGCGGAATGCTCCCGTCCGGGCCGGGTGCAGGAAGCACGAGATGCCGGGAATCGATGTGGCTGGAGGTGAAGAACTGGGTCAGCACCGGGTCGTCGCACCGGAACAGGTCCACCAGCTCCCGCTGAGTGTATTTCGTCGGCGGGTTGGCCGTTCCGATGGAGACGACACGGGGGAAGATGCTGCCTCCAGCCCGGCTTGCCGGATCCTTCTTCGCCCCCATCGGTCTCTCCGCTAGTCTGCGTCAGTGGGCGCGGCCGCCCGGTGCCTCGCCGCGTCGGTCCAGACGCTCCGGCCGCTACGACCGTCCGACCTGGGTAGTAATACTAGACATCCCCACCTGGATGTCAAGGAAGGCCGGAAGCGCCGGAAAACCGCGGAAAACGAGGGCCCGACGGACCGTGTTCACTCCCGCGATGCACGGTACCGGGCGAACGTGTGGAACTGCTCCCGCACATAGCGGTACCCCCCCGATTCCAGGAACTGCTCAAAGCGGCGCTCCAGGGGTTCGTACCGATAAACCGGTATGCCGAGCTCGTCATACTCGATGACGTCGAGACAGAACTCCCGATCCTGGATCAACGTGAAATCGTTCCATTTCCTCTCGTCACCTGCGGACGGCCTGCTCCCACCGGCCTCGGAGAACCGCCCGAAAAAGGCGTCGGGCACGAACGCCGGGATCAGGTGGCACGGTGCGGTGCCGCTCTCCTGCTCCTGGAGCGAGGCCTCGTACGCTGCCGTGTCGAACGCCTCGGTCCTGTAGCCATACCCCGTCCAGAGGTTGGCCGCGGCCAGCAGAATGACCAGGCCGTACTTGAACCACCAAGGTCGCACAGCGGCCAGCGCATCCCCGATGAACAGGAAGAAGAACGGCACCATGAGCGTGCTGTAGATCGAGTTGTTGGGCACGCAGAACACGCCCGCAATCACGAAGTTCGTCGACCCGACCAGCAGCGGGGCCAGGGCCATGCATCCCACGGCAAACAGGTATGCGGGCCGGCGCTCCATGCGGCGGGCCCGCCACACCACCAGGGCAAGCACCCCGCACGCTGCCAGGGAAATGGCAACGAGACCGGTATCCATGCCCACGAGCCGCGCATAGAGATCCGCAAGCTCCCGGAGCGATGTAGTCGCGATGTCGACGGTCCCGTCGGGGGGCACCTCGTACAGGTGCACCGGATGGACTTCGAGCTGGTAGGTGCGGGCCTCCAGGTCCAACCCCACCATGTGCTTCAGCTTGAACGGCACCCAGGCGACGAGCCCCAACGTACCGACCAGGTCCACGGCTCGGGCATAGAGCAGCCGGGGGCGGTAGAGCAGCACCACTCCCAGGGCCAGCCCCAGGGTGTAGATCCCGTTGCGATGGCACAGGAGGACGGCAAGACTCACGAGCAGGAGCTTCCAGTAGGGTTCCTTCCCCTCGATGGCATCCACCACGTAGACCAGTTGCAGCCCGGTCAGGAGGAAGAGGAGGAAGTAGGGCCCCAGCATGTCGTACAGGGCAAAGGTGACGGAGCTGGTCAGGAGAAGGAACAGGCTCACGGCAGCGACCTGCGTCGATTGGCCGAAACGGCGCGCCAGGGCCAGGAAGATCGGCACGTACAGGAGCAGGTAGACCTTCCCGAACAGCTGCTTTGCCAGGAGAGCGTTTTCCCCCACGATGCGGCTCCAGATCCAGTTCACATAGAGCGCCAGCGGCTGTCCGCCCCTGAAGTCCAGGTGGAGATGCGTCTCCAGGTCGTGCGGGAAGAAGTCGACGTCCCGTACCGTCAGGTAGGCATCGACGTTGGCAACGAGCCTGAGCAGGGCAAGCGCGACGAGCACCAGGAGCAGCCGGTTCTCCCTGGCAAGCTCCCGGAAGAAACGGCAGGTCTCGTCGAACATCGTACGTTCACCCGAGGTTGCGGACAACGGAGTTGCCAAGACTCAGTGTCTTCCCGCTCAGTTGTCTATCACGGAAGGGGTTTCCCAGGTGCAGTCCGGCTTCACGCTGAAGGAGTCACCAGGCTCGGCCAGGAAGAAGAGGCTCTGGACCTTGGTCTGCGACGGTCCAAACGAAAGCTTGGCCTTCTGCGATGTTTCCGACTCTGCGCCTTTGACCGAGATAGCCACCGAGCATTGAGCGGGAGAATCAAAGGGGTTGACGAACTTCAGGCGCAACTCGGTCTTCCCTTCGGCTGCGGGCAGCACGCTCTTCTCCCAGATCATCTTCCGGCAAGCGGTGTCATCCAGCGGTTTGCCGAACCTCCACCGAAGCCCTCCGACCTCGCAGTCGTCCAGCGTCTTCCACATGCGAGGCGTGTAGCCCGGGCGAGGAGGACCATCCGGACCACTGCCGGGCAGCGGCTTCATCCCCGGCATCCCGCCCGGCAACGGCTGCGGGTGCCCCGACTCCATCCCCGGCATCCCCCCAGGCAATGGCTGGGGCCGCCCCGGCTCCATGTTCTCCGGCAATCCCAATCCCTGGTTCTTCCCCCCCGGAGGCGATTCCCGAAGCGCCATCACGGACAGCGTGTGGCACCACGGCTCGTCCGGGTCGAAGACGGCCATCCGGGGTTTCATCGCCTGGTCCCCGAAAATCGGAGGCTCGAGAAGGCCGCCTTCCATCGGCGCCGCCCCCCCTGCCGCCTGCCGCACCAGCATCACGCAGTGGTTGCGTACCGATGCGTTCTCCACCCGGTCGCAGGCGGTCACATCCTTTGTCACATAGGCCACGCAGACGGGATCGCGCTCCGCCTTGGCTGACGAGAGAGCCTTTCGGCACGCCACGTACTCCCGGTAGTGCTCCTCCCGCCGCTTGCGCTCCCATTTCTCTTCCTGCCCCTGCAACTGTTTCGCGGTCCCGGTGGTCCACTCCACCACCTGGGCATTCGCCTCCTGGTCCGTCCTCAGCTTGGGGAGCACCTCGCGGCGCACCCGGGCTTCCTCCACCGCAATCTTGTCGCTGCACGCCCCCGGGTCCAGCTCGCCCGGGGCCAACGCCGCAGCGGAAGGCGGCACAGGCTCCCCCTCGGAGGCCGGCTGGTTGCCGGCCGGTACCTCCGCCGCACTCGGCGTCTCCTGCTTCTCGGCAGGCGAAGCCACAGGCACCTCCTTCTCATTCTCCGTGGCAGGCGCTGGCGGGGCCGGGGCCTCCTTCTTCTCCCCCATGGCGGACACAGGCGGAGGCGCAGACTTCTTGCTGCAACCCGACGGGACGATCAGCAACCCAGCCAGCAATGCCGACGCGGCCAGGACCAGGATTCCTCGCATTGGCCCACCTCCCAAAAACACCTTCTGAAGTATTGACTCATCGGGAGATGTTTTCAAGGGAAACGTGCGCTTTGCCCGGTTCCCGGAGGTAATGCGCTTTCGCCGGGCGTTGCGGCCGCAGCCATGAATCGATTCCGCATCGCCTCCTGGCTGCTTGCAAGACAGCGGAGGCGTGTCTACACTCCGGAAGCATCGGCCGAGCCCGCCCGCGTGGGCAAGGGGGCCCGTTCTGGGAGGTCGTAGGACCATGTCGAACCGCTTCTTGCGTGGACGTTTGCAGGCCGGCCTGGCCCTGCTGATGCTGGCATGCAGTTGCGGCCGTGAAGGCTCCGGCACGATGGAGCCTGGCCCGCAGGAACCCGGGAAGCCGACCCTGACCTGGCTCCCAATCCCCGGCGGAACCTTCGACATGGGCTGTTCCCCGGGAGACGAAGCCTGTCTCGACGACGAGTCGCCCCGACATCGGGTGACCGTGTCGTCGTTCGACATGCTGGACACGGAAGTGACCGAAAGCCAGTACGAGCTCGTGATGAGGGACAACCCCTCATGCCGCTTCGGACGAACGTCCGGTCCCGACATGCCGGTGGAGTGCGTGTCATTCGACAAGGCCGCGCAGTTCTGCAAGGCCGTCGGAGGGCGCCTTCCGTCCGAGGCGGAGTGGGAGTACGCGGCACGGGGAGGCACGACGACGAAGTTCCCCTGCGGCAACGACGACTCCTGCCTCGTGGACATCGCCTGGTACGGCGTCAACTCCGGCAAGAGAAAACACGACGTCAAGGGAAAGCTGCCGAATTCCTTTGGCCTCTACGATATGCTTGGTAACGTATACGAATGGACGAGCGACCTGTATGATGAGCGATACTACGCGACAAGCCCGGAGAAGGATCCCCGGGGTCCGGACCGAGGACTTTTCCGGGTGCGACGCGGGGGCGACTTCTACCACTATGACGGCAAGGACCTCAGCGTGTCGTCGCGCACCTACCAGGGCCCCTGGGACGGCCCGGGAAACCTCGGCTTCCGCTGTGTCCGTGCAGTGAGAGATCCGCGCTAGCGGTGTGCCAACCTCTTCGAGATATCCTCGGCCAGGGCCATGCTCGCCTCGATGCAGTGGTCCATGTTGTTGTACCAGAACTTGCCGAGCCGGCCCGCCAGGGTGAGATTTGCGAAGGGCTTGAAGCAGTCGTGCGTGGCATCCAGGTCCTTGCGGTAACCCAATTTGTAGATCGGGTACGCCCAGGGGGCCCGCTCGTACCGCACCCCCACGACTTCGCTGTCCGTCTTGAGCAGTTCCTCCCGCTTCAGGTCATCGAGCACCCGCTCCAGGTGTCGTTCGGGTGCATTGTAGACGTCGTCCTCTTCCCGGCAGGACACCTCGACGCACAGGGAGCGCTGGCCCGACGGCGTTGCCAGGGGACAGAAGTTGGCAGGAATGCTGGTGCGGGAGAAGATCACCTCGGGGGCTCCGTGGTAGCACCACTGGAAGTCGAAGTGCTCCCCCTCGCTCAGCATGAGGTTGTAGCAGACCAGCGAGAGGTAGCGCAGCGACGGAGACGGCAACCCGAGCAGCTTGGCTGCCGAGTGGATCGTCCCGGTCCAGACCAGTTGGGAAGGCCGTATGGAACGCCCGCCGACCTCGACCGAGACTACCGACCGACCATCGGTCTCCAGGCCGGAGATCTCCGTCCCGGTGAGCAGCTCTCCGCCCGACCGAACGAGGAGCTCGGCCATCAGATCGGTGAACTGCCCGCACCCGCGCCGGGGGTACACGAAAAGGGTCGGCGGCCCCTTCGAGGGCATGAGCGCGCTCAGGCCAAGCTGCCACAGGCTGTGCATCTTCAGCCGGTTGTCGATGATGGCCCGGTCGATTCCCGTCGTGGCCCAGTCGATGTCGGTCAGCTCCGGCGTGATCCCGAGGAACTTCGAGGAGTACCCCTCGAAGAACTTCCGGTAGAGCGTGTGGCCATACATGTTCTCGATGTGGTCCCGGAACGAAACCGGGTTCGGGATCTTGTACAGGACCATCAGGTCGCGGGCGATGGAGAGCAGGACTCTCGGGGGAAACCGAAGCAGCACCCGTCCGGGCCGCAGCGGCCACTGGTACCGATGCCCCATGAACTGTACCTGGCTGTTCCGGGGGATCTCGATGCCATCCGGCCCCAGCGTGTCGCGAACAAACGAATCGACTTCCTTGACCGCGGTGTGGAATCGATGGGGGCCGATGTCGAACGTGTAGTCGTCATACCGGAACGACCGGGCAAGCCCCCCGACCTGCTCGTCCTTCTCCACCAGGATGCAGGGGATTCCCCGGCCCTGGAGGAGCACCGCAAGCGTAAGCCCGCTCACGCCGGCACCGACGATGACGACCGGCCCAGAATCCTTTCTGCTCATCTGATCAGTGACCTCACCCAGTTGAGCCCGGTGGCAATGTCCAGGGAGAAAAGAAGGTTGTACTCGGTGAAGCAGGTGGCCAGGCACGCCTGGCAATCCGGGATCTTCAGCGCGTTGAAAGCCCCCATGAAGCCGCGCTCACGGACGTTGGGCGGCTTCTCCATCTCGTTGACCCAGATGGAGCACGGGTACATCGAGCCGTCCACGTCCACGTTGCAGTAGAGCTTCCCGGCGAAGCACTTCGGGTAGCCGGACACGCGGCTCAACCGGTTCATGGTGTAGTCGGGCCACGTGGCCCATGCCTCGAGGTAGCGCCGGGATGATGCCACCGGCCACCCCTCGTTCTTGCGAGCGATGAGCAGCCGGATGGCCTCCCGGACCTCCCGGTCGCCCGCATAGAGGTCCTGGTTGCAACCGATCTGGTCGTTGTGGTGGAGCACCTGGAATGTGGCAAGGAAGCCCATTTCCCGGGCCGTTTGCAACACCCAGTCCACCTGGTCCACGTTGTGGCGGGACAGTACCGAGATCGTCCAGACCGCCATCTTCTTCGACAGCGCGTACCGCAACCCGGCCATGGTCCGGTCGAAGCTCCCTTCGCCCCGGTTGAGATCGTGAGACCGCCGGTCCCCGTCCAGCGAGATGTTGACGTGGTTGGCCGCGGCAAGCTCGTCCGCCCGCCGCTCCACCAGGTGGCCGTTCGTGTCCACGGTCACGAAGATGCCTCGGGACCGGGCCTTGCGGATGATGGCTCCGATGTCATCCCGGAGGAGCGGTTCCCCACCCCACAGCCCGATCCGCTGGCAGCCGCCGTCCGCGGCCTGGTCGATGAGCCGGAGGATCTCCTCCGTGGACATCTCCGGCGACTTGCGGGCCGGAAGCTGGCAGTAGCTGCAGTTGCCCGTGCACCGATCGGTCAGCGCCAGCATGACGTTGAGCGGAACCCGCCCGCCCAGCACTTTCGTCCTGAGAGCGGCCCCCGCCATGGTGACCAGGTTCTTGACCGGAATGGGCAAGCGTCCCTCCGACTTTCCGGCATGTGCCGGAACCGTCGCACCACTTTAGCAACTGGCGAAAAGGTTGGCCAACAAAAACCACAGACAGACGGGGGAGAAGGAGATGCCTACGCCTTGACGCGGCGGGCAAAGGCCAGGGCGGCCAGGGCCAGCATCATGAGGAACGCGGCAGCGGCACTGCCGGTGCCGGTCGTGGTGCAACCCCCGGAATCCTTCTTCGGCTCCTCGGTGGTCACGTCCTGCTCGGTCACGTCCTGCTCGGTTACGTCCTCGGCCGGAACCGCGACGCAAGCGCCTTCCGTGCACTCGGTGCCCTCGGCGCAGGTACCGCACACGCCGCCGCAGCCGTCATCGCCGCAGGTCTTGCCTTCGCAGGCCGGGACGCAGGCGCAGGCGCCTTCGACGCAGGTCTGGGGGGCCTGGCACTCGCCGCAGCTACCGCCGCAGCCGTCGTCGCCGCAGGTCTTGCCCGTGCAGACGGGCTCGCACTCGCACTGGCCGTCGGTGTTGCAGATCTTGCCGGCATCGCATTCGCCGCAGCTCCCGCCGCAGCCGTCGCCGCCGCACACCTTGCCTTCGCACACCGGCACGCACTCGCACTTGCCTTCGGTGCAGGCAAAGCCGGCATCGCAGACGCCGCACTCGCCGCCGCAGCCGTCATCGCCGCAATCCTTGCCGTCGCACTTGGGCAGGCAGGTGCAGAGATTCTTCTGGCAGACATCCGGGGCCACGCACTCGCCGCAGCTTCCGCCGCAGCCGTCATCGCCGCAATCCTTGCCGGTGCAATCCGGGGCGCAGACCACGCACTGCCCTTCCTTGCAGACCAGGCCGATGTCGCACTCGCCGCACGAGCCGGTGCAGCCGTCGCTGCCGCATACCTTGCCCTCGCAGTTCGGGGTGCAGGGGCCAACGCTCTCGACGCACACGTCGTTCTCGCACTTGGTGCCCGGGCCGCAGGGGCAGTCCTCGGGATTCGCAGTGCAGGTCTCGCCCTTCTCGCACAGCTTGTTGCCGGCCGTCGGGGCCACGCACGCTTCGCAGTCGTTGATGCACTCGCCCACGCACACGTCGTCCCACTCGGTCTCGCAGCAGTACGCATCCGCGGCGCAGACGCAGGCCTCGCAGGCGCAGCCCGCACAGCCCTTCACACCCGCGGTCGCCTCGCAGCCGGCACCCTTCTGGCACACCGCGCCGTCACACACGCCTTCGGCACACTCGCCGCAGCTCCCGCCGCAGCCGTCATCACCGCACTCCTTGCCGCCGCAGAACGGGGTGCAGCAGACGCCCGCCTGGCACGTGCTCCCATCCGGGCAGCCGCAATCGGCCGGGCAGTTGGAGCAGTCTTCCAGCTCTTCCTTCTTGCAGGTGCCGTCACCACAGTTGGCGGGCTTGAAGCAGCCGCCGCAGTCGTTGATGCACTCGCCCACGCACACGCTGTCCCACTCCGTGGCGCAGCAGAAGTCATCCATGGCGCAGACGCAGGCCTCGCAGCCGCAGCCGCCGCAACCGGTGACGCCGGCCGTCACTTCGCAGCCGGGGCCCTGGTGGCAGACGCCCTTCACGCACTGGCCCGCACACTCGCCGCACTGCCCGCCGCAGCCGTCGCCGCCGCAGTTCTTGCCCGCGCAATCGGGCACGCAGACCTCACACTTGCCGTTCTTGCAGATCTGGCCCGCGGGGCAGGCGGGATCGCACTTGTCGCATTCCATCGGGTTGGTTCCGGACGGATCCGGGCTGCCGTCGGTCCCGCAATCATAGAACTCGCCCTGCCACCCGCACGCCGGGTTCAACCCGGCGCAGTCGATACAGAAGACCTGGCCCTGGTCGCACCATACCGCCCGGCCCAGCGAGTCACAACATCCCTCGTAGGTGATGTCGCCGCACTCGCCGCCGCTCGCCTGCTGGGAGCCGAGGCAGTCTTCCGGGTAGTTGGCCATGGCCGGCATCGCCAGCAACAGCCCCGCCATCATCATCGCCGCCGAAAACACCTTCATCTTCATGTCCGATTCCTCCTGGTCAACGGGAAAGCCAAAGTTGTCGGCGTTGTACCGGATTCGTCCCCCAAAGTCAAATCGAACTCGCGCCCGGGTTTGACTTCGCGCATACGCTGGTCGATAATGGGGCCGGGTGGCGTGCGGATACCCAAGCCGAAGGGGGAGAAACCATGGCACGACAGCTCATCGTCTGGTGCGTGGTGGCGCTTCTTGGAATCGCCCCGATTGCCTGTTCAAGCAGCAATCCGGAAGGCAGCAAGACGGTGGAGACCGGGAACGACGTGTCCCTCGTGAAAAAGGACACCGCGGGGAGGGAATCGGGCCAGGACGCAACCACCACCCCCGACGGGACCCGAGGCACCGGCGACGGCGTCGCAAGCCAGGACGGAGCGGACCAGCCCGACGCAACCGCGGACCCCGTCGAAACCGTGGAACCCGGCGACGCCGAGTACCCCGATGCAACGGTCTCCCCCGACCAGACCCAGTCCCCTGATTGCAAGGACAAGGACGGCGACGGCTACGGACCCAACTGCTTCCTCGGCGCGGACTGCGACGATGCCAACCCCAACTTCACCGTGTACTGCCCCCCGTGCGGCCAGCAGACCGTGGAAGGCTGCCCGTGCACGCAGGAAGGGGCCTCGGAGATCTGCTTCGAAGGGGACCCCGGCACCATCGGCCTGGGTGAATGCCAGCTCGGCCAACGCTACTGCCAGCAGGGCTTCTGGACCTCGTGCATGGGGCAGATCATCCCCAAGCCCGAGGAATGCAACGACAAGGATGACGACTGCGACGGCAGCACCGACGAAGGGGTCCTGTCCCCCTGCGGCAACTGCGACCCGTTCTGCGATACCCTCAAGGTGGGCCCCGGTGGTGCCGAGGAGTTCGACCCCACCCCGGACAACTCCGAAAAAGTCGGCAAGAACCTCGACGGCTATCTCGTGCTCGATTCCAAGCAGATCGACCTCTCCTTCATGTGGGTCGCCAACTCGTCGGAAAACACCGTCTCCCGCCTCGACACCGAGCAGTGCAAGGAAACCGGCCGGTACGCGGTCTGCTCCAACCCGTCCCGAACCTCGGTGGACCTGCTCGGAAACGTCTGGGTCGGCTGCCGCAACGACGGCGGCGTTGCCAAGATCGCCATCGACGAAGCCCTCTGCCCCGACAAGAACAACAACGGAATCGTCGATACCGCCAAGGACCTCAACGGCGACGGTAAGGTGACCGGCGCCGAGGTGCTGCCCAAGGGGGCCGACGAGTGTGTCATCTTCACCGCATTCCCCGGCGGCTCCTGCCAGCGAGGCCTCGGCGTCGACAAGGACAACCACGCCTGGGTCGGCGAGTGGTACGCCTCCGTCCTGCGCCGCCTCCACCCCGATACCGGATCCGTGGTCAAGCAGCACAACATCTCCGCCAACCCCTACGGGCTGGTCGTGGACCAGAAAGGGACCATCTGGGTCTCCGGCCGGGGGGGCAACAAGCTCATCGAGGTCGACCCCGAGCTCGGCCAGGTCGGCTCCTACTCCTCCAACATCGGCTGCTTCGAGCCGTACGGAATCGGCCTCGACCACAAGGGGCGCGTCTGGATCGGCAACTGCTGCTGTTGGAACGTCGCTTACCGGTTCGACCCGGAAACCAAGACCTGGGCCGCAGCCCAGACCAAGGACCGTCCCCGGGGCGTCGCAGGCAGCCAGGACGGAAACGTCTACGTCGCCAACGACACCTCGGACCACGTGGCCATCGTCGACGCGGATTCGGCAACGACCCTCGGGTATGTCTACCTGGGCGGCGGCCGCTTCCCCATCGGCATGACCGTGGACTTCGACGGCAACGTCTGGACCGCGAACCAGTCGTCAGGCAGCGCTGTCAAGATCGACTCCAAGACCCAGCAGATCCTGTGCGAGGTCAAAGTCGGCAGCGGCCCGTACACCTACTCCGACATGACCGGGTACGCGCTGCACAACTTCACCGCTCCGCAGGGGCACTACACCCACGTCTTCGGCGGTTGGGAAGGGTTCCGGGTCAAGTGGACCGCCGTGTATGTGGACGTGGACTACCAGGACCCGGCGAGCTGCTTCGTCAAGGTCCGGGTCCGCACCGCGTATGACAAGGAAGAGCTCAAGACCAAGCCGTGGCAGGGGTACTTCGGCCCGTACCCGCCTGAGATGTTCCCGCTCGACCTTACCAAGGTCCCCGACATGGACGGCCCGCTTCTGGAGGTCGAGGTCACTCTCTACTCCCAGAGCAAGACCTGCACCCCGATGGTCAAGTCCATCGAGGCCAAGTTCGCTTCGGAGTGATGCCCATTTCCCCCTTCAGGAACCGCAGCGGAGGCATGCGATGGTGACGGGCCCCCTGGTCAAGCTGGGCCGATACGAAGTCAAGGAGAAGATTGCGGCCGGCGGCATGGCCACCGTGTACAAGGCGGTCCAGACCGGCGTGGGGGGATTCCGATCCCAGGTCGCGATCAAGCTGCTCCATCCCCACCTGGCCAACGAGGATTCCTACCGCCGCATGTTCCACGAGGAGGCCCGCATCGGTGCGCTTCTCGAGCATCGCTGTCTGCTCAAGGTACTCGACTTCGGAGATGAAGAAGGGATTGCGTTCATCGTGACCGAGTACTTCCCGTCGCTGTCCCTCGAGGAGCTGGTGACCAGGGCGGGCAAGCTCCCGCTGGCCGAGGCGCTCTTCGTCCTCAGCGAGGCTGCGGAAGGGCTCGAAGCCCTGCACCAGGCCCGCGACATCGAGGGGAAGAAGCGGCTCGGCCTGGTCCACCGCGACATCAGCCCCCAGAACGTGCTCATCGGCACCGACGGCCGGGTCAAGCTGATCGACTACGGCATCGTCAAGCGGGACGACCCGACCGAAAAGACCAGGGCCGGCGTGGTCAAGGGAAAGGTCCGGTACATGTCGCCCGAACAGGCCGCCGGAGGCAGCGTCGATGCCCGCAGCGACCTCTTCTCCCTGGGCGTCGTGTTCCTGCGCTGCCTCACCGGTGAGAAACCGCACGGCACCGGGGACACGGGAGAAATCCTGGCCCGGGTCCGTGACGGCAAGGACCTGGTCCGGCAGATGGCGGAGGCCAGACTCCCGCCGCCCGTCGCCGCGCTCGTCCGGAAGCTGGTGGCCCACGACCCGGTTGCCCGCCCGGCCTCGGCCCAGGAAGTCGCTGCGGAAGCCCGCAAGCTGCTCAACGAGACGAACCCGGGCTACGAAGGCCACGCGTTCCGCACCTGGCTGGAAAAGGCCGGCCCCTCGAAGAAACCCGCCCGGCGCCGCGGCAAGACCGAAATGGCCAAAGAACCGGATGCCCCCGCGGCTGCCCCTCCCCCAGCACCGGCCACCGGCATCCACCCACGGTGGGTGTTCCTGGGCCTGACCGCACTGTTCCTTGCGGCCCTGCTGGCCTACCTGGCAGACATCTACTTCGGCAGACCCTGATCGGCGGGGGCGGCGGGGGCGGCGGGTCCCATACGTCCTATTCGTCCTATTCGTCCTATTCGTCCCGTGCCTTCCATCCGTCCTCTCGCTTTACACCCCTGCGCCTTCGCTGTACACTGCGGCTGCAGGTGAAGAGCTGCAGGTTCCAACATGGAGGTCCCCGTGAAACACTTGACCATTCTTGCATGTGCAGCATCACTGTTTCTGGCCGCTCCTGCTGCGGCCCAGGCACCGGCCTGTGAGCTCAAGTCCGATTCCGTCGTCGTCACGGCAGGCGAGACGGTCACCACCATCGCCATTGGCGCACAGCCATGGGACTGCCTGGTCGCAGGCGACCTGGTCCACGTCGCGCTCGGGACCGACGGCATCGGGACCTGGCGGCTCAAGGAAGGAGGAATCGCCGGCCTCGTCGGAAAGACCGCCGTGGCCAAGGGCGATGTCGTGCGGCTCCGCCAGGAAGGCACCCGGGTATTCGCCGTGCTGGCGAAGTTCCAGGTGGTTCCCATGGTGGCGGCCGGGGACGGAACCCTGGTGGCCGAAACGCTCTCGGGCATGCTCGCACCCGCTACGACGGGCAGCATCGCCGGCGGACCGCCCGCACTCCCCACCGGTACCGGCGGACCGATCGCGGCCCCACTGACCTTCCTGGCCGGCAAGGTTCTCGAGGTCCACTCGGACAACGTGGTCATCAACCTGGGCAAGGACAAAGGCGTCGAAAAGGGCATGCACTTCGAAGTGCGCTCCCAGAAGAAGGTGAAGAAGTTCAACCTGGAAACGAAGACCGAAGACCTGCTCCCCTCCAACGAGGTGACCGGCATCCTCGACGTGATCCAGGTATCGGAGACGCAGGCCATGCTCCTGCTGGGCCGCGGCAACACGGCCGAGGTGGGAGACCTCGTGTACTCCACCCGGGCTCCGCTTTCCGAAACCAAGTGGTGGCCGGCGTACGAGCGCAACCTGAACCGCATCCAGGCACGCTTTGCCCCCTACCTGGGCATCGAAACGCTGTCGGGCGGCTTTGTCGGGCGGGCCTCCTATGACCGCACCTTCTCCTTCCCCATGCGCCTCGAGGCCGGCTTCCCGAACATTGCGTTCCTCTTTGGCGACGTGACCGCGGTCCCGTTTGCCTTCAACCTGATCCCTTCGTTCGATACCGACGTGTTCGAAGTGGGAGTCGGGGCCGGCTACACGTTCGCCGCCTACACGAGGAAACGGGGCATCACCTTCCTCCAGAAGATCCGCCTCGGCACGGTCGACGGCCTCAGCTTCTCCTTCTGGAACAGCTTCATGCTCAACAAGAAGGAGGATGACTGGTACTACGACAAGGCCAACGACTACGGCCTCGACAAGCCCTGCAACGTGGAAGAGACCGGCTACGGGTTCTTCTGGAACGGCCTCGATGCCGACCTGAACATCCCCCTCACCCGCCGGGTGGCGCTCAATACCCACTGGGGCTACTACGACGGCGGCTGGCTGTACGGAGAGCTGGGCATCAAGACCCTCGTCCTCGGAAACGGCGGCAGTGGCTCGCTCTTCATCCCGGTCAGCATCGGCGGCGCGGGCATCTTCCAGTTCGAGACCGAAAGCCAGTGGGACTACTACTGCGATTCCTCATCCGGCAAGACCGTTCCGCGGCACGAGCGCAACACCACCGGCGGCCCCATCATCTCGATCGGCATCGACTACAGGTGGCGGTAAGGCATCGGCTTGCAAGGCCGTGGGCCAGTTCTGGCAGTCGGCGCGGGCAACCCGACGGCCGATGCGGCGAGACGGGACGTCGGTGCGGGCAACCCGACGGCCGATGCGGCGAGACGGGCCGTCGGTGCGGGCAACCCGACGGCCGATGCGGCGAGACGGGCCGTCGGTGCGGGCAACCCAAGGGCCTGAGAGGTTGAGGTTCCTGCGGCGGTACGAGTGCATTGCTCGTCTCGTGCCTGGATGGCGGCTCCCGAAGATCCCCCCTCCACCAGTCGGGGGAGGGTGCCGTCGGCCACGGGGCCGACGGCGGGAGGGGGCGTTCCGGGCTGCTCCAGGATCGTCGGTCTGATCCTGCACTCGGAGGCCGTTCGTCTGCAAGGGCCGTTGGTCCTGACCGTCGATCAGTTTCGCATTGGATCCTCCTGCGCGGTGGTCGCCGTGCCGGGACTCGTCCTCGCGAGCAAATCGTGAGGAGAGACCAGCCCCTCTCGGATCCAGGCGAAATGGCGGTAGTCCGGCCGAGGAATTGCCTGTGCGACGATTCGGATCCCGAGTCGCATTCGATGGGGCAACTCAGTGGCCCACGCAAGAGCGACGGTG